>Ga0210061_1000022_pt1 | contig 16224 bp, 14 predicted proteins | sample MayberryNW_Catta_2_FD_184877 | JGI IMG/M metagenome (GOLD analysis project Ga0210061, IMG submission 184877) | Wetland microbial communities from San Francisco Bay, California, USA, that impact long-term carbon sequestration -... | ecosystem: Environmental > Aquatic > Marine > Wetlands ...
GCCTCGCGCGACATGCGCGCCACCGCCCCGGAGAGCCAGGGTGCTTCGAGCTTGCCGCCCGCCTCGAGGTCGGCGGCCATCGAGGCGCGCATCTCGGCGGGCAGGCCCTCGACCATCTTGAGCGTCTGCGCGACGAAGTCGTCGGCGAGCTTCACGTCCTTCTTCCGGCCGAGCGTCCAGGTCTCGCGCATGCAGGCTTCCAGCAGCCAGCGCAGGTCGGGATCGGCGCGCACCACGCCGAGATTGCCGCGCGTCACGGTGGTGGTGGCCGAGACCGCCACCAGCAGCACGAACTTCTCCCACAGCACCTTCACGATGTCGTCCGAGAGCTCGCAGTCGATCTTCGCGTCCTTGCAGGCCGCGAAGAAGGCTTCGGCGGCCTTGCGCTGTGCCGGCAGCACCGGCCCGAAGCGCAGGCGCGCCATCGTCCCGGTCTGCACGATGACGCCGGGCTCGCCGATGCGGCCGGCGATGTAGGCGGCCCCGCCCATCACGCGCCCGGGGCCGAGCACCCTGGCGATGCGCTCGATGGATTCCACCCCGTTCTGGAACGGGATCACGACCCCGCCCTTCTCCACGAGCGGGCGGATCGCCTCGGCGGCGGACTCGGTGTCCCAGAGCTTCACGGCGAAGAGCACGACTTCGGCGTCGCCGAGCTCGGCCGGGTTCGCCGCCGCCTTCACCTTGAGCGTGGCGTCGCCGAGCGGGCTCTTCAGCGTCAGGCCCTTCGCCTTGATCGCTTCCAGGTGCCTGCCGCGGGCGACGAAGGACACGTCGTGCCCGGCCTGCGCCAGCCGCCCGCCGAAGTAGCCGCCGACGCCGCCCGCTCCCATCACCGCGATCTTCATGGCCTGTCGATCCTTTCCACGTGAACGTGCACGCGGCGCTCGGGCAGCAGCACCGCCGAAAGCGCCCAGGACACGATGCTGTAGACGATCGCGCCCAGGACGCCCGCCCAGAACCCGCCGACCTCGAAGCCCTTCAGGTACGAGCCCACGAACCAGAACAGCAGCCCGTTGATCACGAAGATGAACAGTCCCAGCGTGAGCAGCGTCGCCGGCAGCGTGAGCAGGATCAGGACCGGGCGGATCACGGCGTTCACCAGCCCGAGCACGACGGCGGCGATCAGCGCGGCGGTGAAGCTGTCGACGCGGATCGACGGCATCACGTACGCCACCGTCAGCAGCGCCAGCGCATTGATCAGCCAGACGACGAGCAACCTCAGCATGAGAATGCCTAAATGGTGACTGTCACCATTTAGTAGCGGTAGTGGTCGCTCTTGTACGGACCGGCCTTCGCCACGCCGATGTAGGCCGCCTGCCGGTCGGTGAGCTCGGTGAGCTCGGCGTTCAGCTTCTTCAGCTGCAGCCGCGCCACTTTCTCGTCGAGGTGCTTGGGCAGCGTGTACACGCCCACCGGGTACTTCGCGGTGTGGGTGAAGAGCTCGATCTGCGCGATGGTCTGGTTGGCGAACGACGAGCTCATCACGTAGGACGGGTGCCCCGTCGCGCAGCCGAGGTTCACCAGCCGCCCCTTGGCGAGCAGGATGATGCGCTTGCCGTCCGGGAAGATGACGTGGTCGACCTGCGGCTTGATCTCCTCCCACTTGCATCCCGCGAGCGAGGCGACGTCGATCTCGTTGTCGAAGTGGCCGATGTTGCACACGATCGCCTGGTCCTTCATCTTCGCCATGTGCTCGCGCGTGATGACGTGGTAGTTGCCGGTGGCGGTGACGAAAATATCCGCCTTGTCGGCCGCCCAGTCCATGGTCACCACGCGGTAGCCCTCCATCGACGCCTGCAGCGCGCAGATCGGGTCGATCTCGGTGACCCAGACCTGCGCCGAGAGCGCGCGCAGCGCCTGCGCCGAGCCCTTGCCGACGTCGCCGTAGCCGCAGACGAGCGCCACCTTGCCCGCCACCATGACGTCGGTCGCGCGCTTGATGCCGTCCACCAGCGACTCGCGGCAGCCGTACAGGTTGTCGAACTTCGACTTGGTCACCGAGTCGTTGACGTTGATCGCCGGAAACAGCAGCCGCTTTTCCTTCGCCATCTCGTACAGGCGGTGCACGCCCGTGGTGGTCTCTTCGGTGACGCCCTTGATGTCCTTCGCCACCCTGGAATACCAGCCGGGCTCCCTGGCGAGCTTCTGCCTGATCGCGGCGAAGAGCGAAGTCTCCTCTTCGCTCGTCGGCCTGGCGATCACCGATGCATCCTTCTCGGCCTTCATGCCGAGGTGCACGAGCAGCGTCGCGTCGCCGCCGTCGTCCAGGATCATGTTCGGGCCTTGGCCGCCGAACTCGAAGATGCGATGCGTGTAGTCCCAGTACTCGTCCAGCGACTCGCCTTTCACCGCGAACACCGGCGTGCCGGAAGCCGCCACCGCGGCCGCGGCGTGGTCCTGCGTGGAGAAGATGTTGCACGAGGCCCAGCGCACCTCGGCGCCGAGCGTCTTCAGCGTCTCGATCAGCACCGCGGTCTGGATCGTCATGTGCAGCGATCCCGCGATGCGCGCGCCCTGCAGGGGCTTTTGCTTCGCGTATTCCTCGCGGATCGCCATCAGCGCCGGCATCTCGGACTCGGCGATGGCGATTTCCCTGCGGCCCCAGCCGGCGAGCGCGGGATCGGCGACCTTGTAATCGGTGAATTTCGGGTTCGGTGCGTTCATTCCAGGGCTCCTCTTCGTCGTGGTGCGGGCCCCGAAATGACAAAGCGCCCGCACCGGTTTCGATGCGAGCGCCGTTGATTTTGCTGAGCCTGACTCCCTTCACCAACGGGGGACGCAGCGCTCCTCAGCAGGGGCGCAATTATAGCGAAAAACGGGGACGGGCCGCATCTAATACAGCGCGCTGGCGAGCTTCTTGCGGTACGCCTGCACCAGCTCGGGCTGGTCGGCGGCGAGGTTGAAAAGGGCGAGCAGCTGGCGCTTCGCCTCGCCTTCCTTCCAGTCCTTTTGCTTGCGCGTGATCTCGATGAGCTCGTCCATCGCCTCGCCGTAGCGCTTCTTCCCCGCGTAGAGCGCCGCGAGCGCGGCGCGCGCGTCGTGGTCCGCGGGATTGGCGGCGAGCGTCTGCTTCAATTCCGCCTCGCCCGGACCCTGCTTGCCCGCGCGCGCGAAGGCGATGCCCTGCTTCACGGCCTCGATGCGCGCTTCGAAGTCCGGGTCGAACTTCACTTCGGCGAGCTTTGCTTCCGCCTCGTCGAGGCGGCCCGCCTCGTACAGCGCTTCAGCTTGCGCCAGCGCCAGCTCGGAAGCGCTCGGCAGCAGCTTCTCGAAGAACGCGCGCACCTGCGACTCGGGCACCGCGCCCATGAACTGCGCCACCGCCTTGCCGTCCCTGAAGGCGATGACGTTCGGGATCGAGCGGATGTTGAACGCGGCGGCGAGCTCCTGGTTCTCGTCGGAGTTGACCTTCACCAGCTTGACCTTGCCGGCGAAGTCCCGGGCGACCTTCTCCAGCGTGGGCGTGAGGGCGCGGCACGGGCCGCACCAGGGCGCCCAGAAGTCGGCGACCACGGGCAGGGACCTGGAGGCCTCGAGGACCTCGGTTTCGAAGGTGGCGGTGGTGATGTCCATGCAGCGAAGGGTGGGGCCAATCCCCCGGAGTTCAAGCCCGGGCGCGCCGGGACTGCCCGCTATCCCATGACGAGCCTGGGGAGACGAAGCGCGAGGCCGGGCAACCAGTACAGGAGCACGATGACCGCCAGCTGGAGCGCAACGAAGGGCAAAGCGCCCCGGATGACTTCGGTCATGCGCTCCTTCGTCACTCCCTGGAGCACGAAGAGATTGAGGCCCACGGGCGGCGTAAGCAGGCCGATCTCGATCAGCACGCAGATGACGACACCCATCCACACCAGGTCCATGCCGGCCGCATGCATGATCGGCACGATGAACGGCACGGTGATCACCATCATCGCGATGCCGTCGACGAACATGCCGAGCCCGAGGTAGACCGCGATGACCCCGAAATAGATGCCCGCGCTCGAGAGGTCGGTAGCGCCGATCCAGCGCACGATGGCGGCAGGCGCCTGGAAGTAGATGAGCGTTACCGAAAGGATCTTCGCGGTGAAGATTACGAACAGGATCATGCTCGTCTGGCGCACCGTGGACAGCCCCGCGCGCCACAGCGCGGCGAAGCTGAAGCGCCCCGAAACCAGCGCCACCAGCACCGACAGCGTGGAGCCGAGGGCCGCCACCTCGGTCGGGCTGGCGATGCCGCCGTAGATGCCGCCGAGCACGACCACCACGAGCAGCCCCATCTGCCAGAGGCCGCCGAGTGCAAGGAGCCGGGAGCGGAACGACACGCCCGGCTCGCGCGGGGCGAGCGAGCGGTCCAGCAGGCAGCGCACGGCGATGTACACGGAATACAGCGCAGCGAGGACCAGTCCCGGAACCAGCCCGGCGAGGAACAGCTTGCCCACCGACACTTCGGCGAGGCTGCCGTACACGATAAAGATGATGCTGGGCGGAATCAGGATGCCGAGCGTGCCGCCGGCCGCGATGGAGCCGAGCGCGATCGGCCGGTTGTAGCCGCGCTTCGCGATCTCCGGGTAGCCGACCGAGCCGATGGTGGCGGCCGATGCCACGCTCGAGCCGGAACATGCCGCGAACAGCGCGCACGCGGCGATGTTGGCCTGCAGCAGACCTCCCGGAACCCCGGAAACGACGCGCGCCGAGCGCAGGTACACGGGCGCCATCACGCCGGTTTCGAAGAGCACCTCCCCCATGAGGATGAACATCGGGATCGCCACCAGTACGAAGCTCGTGTTCTGCTCCCAGAGCACCTTGCCGACAATGTCCACCGCGCGCGCCCAGTCGAGCACCAGCGCGAGCCCGACGAAGCCGGACAGCCCGAGCGCCACGCCCACCCAGATGCCGGCGGCGAGCAGTACGAGGGTGACCAGCGCTGTGAGGAGGGTGGGCGGCAATTCAGCGATCGCCCGGCGACGCACGCGCCGAAAGGAGCGCGTGCAGTTGGGCGACGAAGCCCGCGAGCATCACCAGCCCGAACGTGGCTGCCCCCGCCACGACGGGCAGCATCGGGATCCACAGCGGCGTCATCAGCGGCGAGTCGCCCGTGATGTTGCGGCTCCAGAAATTGTCGAAGCGCGTCCAGGCGCCGACGATCAGCACGACGGAAAACATCACCCCGACACCGTAGGCGATCATTTCCAGGGCCGCCTTGGCACGCGACGGCAACGGCCTGGTGAACGCGTCGATGCGGATATGGCTGCCTTGCCGCAGGTTCTGCGCCAGACCAAGAAACACAATGGCGATCAGCAGGAACGTGGCGACTTCGTCGGCCCAGTTGCTCGGGCTGTTGAAGCCGTAGCGGGCGACGACATCGCTGGTGACGAGCCCCATGAGCGCGAATACGCACAACGCGCCCGCGCCCGCGAGCAGGTAGGCCGCCGCGGCGGCGCCACGGTCCAGCAGCGTTTGCACCGGGAGTGATGGCTCCGGCGTCTATGCGCCCCGCGCTTTCTTCTACGACTTCCTGCGCGCGTTGAACTCCTTGACCATCTTCTGCGCCTTCTCGAAAATCTTGTGCGCTTCGGGATCGAGCCGCTTTTGCCAATTCTCGCGGATCTCGTCGGCGACGCGCTGCATCGTCGCGCGATCGGCCGGCGCCACCGGAACGACCGTCATGCCTTCCTTGACGAGCCATTCGCGGCCGTGGACCGCGCCGCCGTGAGTGCCCTCGCGCAAGTCCGCGAGGTAGGTCGGCAGCGCGCCCATCACGGCCTTGCGCTCGCCGGCCGGCAGCGCGGCGAGCGCCTGGCCGTTCACCATGACGAAGAAGCCCGCGCCCGCGCTGCCCACGTCGTAGATGAACTTCGTGACCTCGAATCCCTTGTTGAAGAAATGCGGCGCATCTGCGACCCAGTTGCCGTCGAGCAGGCCCTGCTGCAGGCCGGTGTAGATTTCCGAGGGCGGAACGGTCACCGGCACGATGCCGATCGAGCGCGTGAACGCCGTCTCGACCGGACCGGCGGTGCGAACCTTCCTTCCCTTCAGGCCGGCGAGGCCCTTGAACGGCTCGCGCAGGTAGATCATGCGCGGCTCGGCCTGCAGGATTCCGGCCATGTAGATGCCGTAGCGCTTCTTCAGCAGATCGCGGTACATCGGCGTGAGCGCGTCCCAGACCTTGACGCGGAACTCGTAGTCCCAAGGCACGAACAGGGGCAAGTCCATCAGCTCCAGGATCTGCATCTCGCCGGCGACGTGCACGCCGGCGACGCGGTAGATCTGGGCGAGGTTCTTGGCGACCGCGTCCAGTGAGTCCTTGCCCTTGTACAGCGACTCGGTCGGGTAGACCGTGATCTTCAGCTTGCCGCCGGTGGCCTTGGCCACCGCCTGGGAAAACTTCTCCCCGCTCTTCGGGCCCCAGTGCGAAGCCGAATCGACGTCGCCCAGGGTCCAGCTGAGCGGCGCCTGGGCGAGGGCCGCCGAGGCGAAGAAGGCCGCGAGAAACAGTGAAACCGATAGGAATGAGAAGCGCTTCATGAGAGCTGACCTCTGGTTTGTCGATCGGTGGAGATTGCGCCAGCGCGGGCTTTGGGCTCTCTTCGATTGCGCTCGCGCACTCTGCTCCCCAAGAAGTTACAGTGTCAAGCATGAACAGCGAACGACCTACCGCCGGTGAAGCCCCAACCGTGGCGCCGCCGGATCCCGATCCGCGCAAGCCGCGCATCGCGCTGCCGCCGCGCGCCTGCGATTGCCACGCGCACATCTGCGGGCCTGTCGCGCGCTACGCGTACTACCCGAAACGCCTGTATACGCCGCCCGACGCCTTGCTGCCGGAGTACCAACACATGCTCGCGACGCTCGGCGTCGAGCGCGCAGTGCTGGTGCAGCCCAGCATCTACGGGACCGACAACGCGGCGATGCTGGAAGCGATGCGCAACGGCGGCCCGGGCTTTCGCGGCGTAGCAGTGCTCGCCGAGGACGTGAGTGACGCCGAGCTGCGTGCGCTGCACGGCGCCGGCGTTCGTGGCGTGCGCGTGAACATCGTCGATGTGGGCGAGAACAAGGGGGTGCTGCCGCTCGCCGCGCTCGAGCGCGTGGCGCGGCGCATCCGCGAATTCGGCTGGCACATGGAGTTCCTGCTGCACGCGGACGAATTCCCGGACCTGGATCGGACGCTGGGCAATTTCCCGGTGGACGTGGTGTTCGGCCACATGGGCTACGTGCGCTCGGTCCCGGGCGCGGCCGCGCCCGGCTTCCAGGCGCTGCTGAGGCTGGTAAAAAGCGGGAAGGCCTGGGTGAAGCTGACCGCGCCGTACCGCATATCGGCCCAGCCGATGCCGCATGCGGACATCAAGGCCTACGCGCATGCGCTGCTCGACGCGAATCCGGCGCGCGTGCTGTGGGGAACGGATTGGCCGCACGTGATGCTGAAGTGGCCGAACCCGATGCCGAACGACGGTGGGCTGTGCGATCTGCTCGGCGACTGGGTAACGGACGCCGCGTTGCGGCAGCGCGTGCTGGTGGACAACCCGGCGCAGCTCTACGGCTTCGGGCGCTAGGAGTCGCCGCGCCCCGCCAGCGCGCGTCCCGCGATGTAGCCGAAGACGAGCGCCGGCCCGAGCGTGATGCCCGGGCCGGGGTAGGCGCCGTCCATGATCGAGTTCATGTCGTTGCCGCAGGCGTACAGGCGCGGCACCGGACGCCCGTCCGCGCCGAGCACGCGCGCCTCGCCGTCGGTGAGCAGGCCCGCCGCCGTGCCGAGGTCGCTCGGCACGATGCGGATGGCGTAGTAAGGGGCTTGCTCGATCGGCCGCATGCACGGATTGGGGCGGTTGCGCGCGTCGCCGAGGAAGCGCTGGTAGGCATCGCCGCCGAGGCCGAACTGCGAGTCGACGCCGCGGCGCGCGTCCGCGTTGTAGGTTTCGACGGTGCGCTCGAGCCCCGGGACGTCGATCTCGAGGAGCGCGGCGAGCCCATCGAGGGTCGCCGCGCGCCGCAGGTAGCCGCTCGCCAGGTGCCTCGACAGCGACAGCGCGAACGGGCGCACCGCGCCGAGCCCGTACTGCCAGAGGCTCCTGTGGTCGCACAGCAGGTACGCCGGGTGCGCCGCGCCATCCAGGCCGCTGCGCAGCATCGCCAGCACGAACTCGTGGTACGACACGGCTTCGCTGCTGAAGCGCGCGCCCGTCTTCGTCACGGCGATGATGCCCGGCTTGCCGCGCTCGGTCACGGTGTGCGGGAACACGCCTTCGGCGCCGTCGGCGCGGCGGAAGCGCGACACCGGCGCCCAGAACGCGTTGTGCGCGTTGTGCGCGCCGAGCGTGCCGCCCGCTTCGAGGCCGAGGCGCAGGCCGTCGCCGCTCGCCTCCGGGCACACGGGCGAGCGCGGCGAGACCGCGGCCGGCAGGAGCTGCGCGCGCCGCGCGGCGTCGTGCGAGAAGCCGCCGGTGGCGAGCACCACGCCGGCGCGCGCCGCGATCGTCTCGCGCTTTCCCCCGGCCTCGATCGCCACGCCCGCCGCGGCGCCCGCGCGCATCTCCAGCCGCGTGGCCCGCGCGCCCAGGCGCAGCGCCACCTTCAGCTCGCGCGCGGACTTGAGCAGCTGCGCGGCGAGCGCGTTGCCGAGCACGAGGTGCGTGCCGCGCGGCGCCGCGAGCCGCTGCCACGCGTACCCGGCGACGAGCCGCAGCACGCGCGCCGCCGAGCGCGGCGCGGCGAGCGCCGCGCGGAAATGCGGCAGGTCGGCGCGCGCGATCATCATGCCGCCGAACAGCATGAATTCGTCGAGCGGCCGGCGCAGCAGCGCGAAGTCGCGCCCGAGCGCGCGCGCGTCGAAGTCCACCGGCTCGAGCACGCGCCCGCCCAAGGTGGCGCCGGGCAGCCCGGGGTAGTAGTCCGGATAGCTCATGACCGGGCGCAGCCGCAGCGCGGTGCGCGCTTCCAGGTACGCGAGCGCCTCGTTGCCGCGCGCGAGGAAAGCCTCGCGCGCCGCGGTTTCGCGCCTGGGCGGCGCGGCCTGCTCGAGGTAGCGGCGCGCGTTCTCGACGCTGTCCTCGATGCCCGCGGCGGCCATCTTCGCGTTGGCGGGGATCCACGCCATGCCGCCCGAGATCGCCGTGGTGCCGCCGACGACGGGCGACTTCTCCACGACGAGCGTCTTCAAGCCCTCGGCCGCGGCGACGCAGGCGGCGGTGAGCCCGCCCGCGCCCGCGCCGACGACGACGGCGTCGTATTCGTTTTCGCTCGACATGGCGGCCCGCGCATCATGGGGCAGACGGCTGCGCCGGGCAATCGCCGCGGCGGTACACTTGGGCCACCCCCCGCGGTTGACGGAGCAACCCATGTCCCTGCATCCCGGCTACGTGCCCCACGGCGTCATCCCCGCCGTCCTGCTGCCCTTTCACGAGGATCTGTCGATCGACGAAGCGTCCTACCGCGCGCACCTGAGGGACGTGGGCGCGGTCGAGGGCATCTCGGCGCTCACCGTCAACGCCCACGCGTCGGAGGTCGCCAGCTGCACCTTCGACGAGCAGCGCCGCGTGCTCGAGATCACGCGGGACGAGGTCGGCGCGCGCCTGCCGATCGTGAACGGCATCTACGCCGAGGGCAGCCTCGAGGCGGCGCGCCTCGCGCGCATGGCGCAGGCGGGCGGCGCGTCCGCGCTGCTCGTCTTTCCGTCCGGCATCTTCACCTTCGGCCAGCGCCCGGAGATGGCGCTCGAGCACTTCCGGCGCATCGCCGACGCGAGCGACCTGCCGTTGATCGTCTTCCAGTATCCGCTCGCGGGCGGGCAGGGCTATCCGCTCGCCACGCTGCTCAGGATCCTCGACGCGGTGCCCACCGTGCGCGCGATCAAGGACTGGAGCGCCAACCCGCAGCTGCACGAGCGCCAGGTCCGCGTGCTGCAGTCGCGCACGCCGCCGGTGCAGGTGCTGACCACGCACAGCGCCTGGCTGATGAGCTCGCTCGCGCTCGGCTGCAACGGCCTGCTCTCGGGCAGCGGCGCGGTGATCGCCGACCTGCAGGCGCAGCTGTGGCGCGCGGTGCAGGCGAACGACCTCGAACAGGCGCGGCGCCTCAACGACCGCATCTGGCCGACGGTCGAGGTCTTCTACACCGAGCCCTGGGTGGACATGCACAACCGCATGAAGGAAGCGCTCGTGCTCCTCGGCAGGCTGCCGCGCGCCGTGGTGCGGCCGCCGCTCGTCAAGCTGCCCGCGGCCGAGATCGCGCGCATCCGCGCGGCACTCGTCGCCGCGGGGCTGCTCGTCGAGGGCGCGCGCGCGAAGCGCGTCGCCTGAGGAGCGCGCCGCACTGCGGGCGCGACGGCCGCGAATGCTTCCGCAGGCGCTCAGGTTCAAGGTCAGCTTCTATCCCGCGCTCGTACTGCTGGCGGCGCTGGCGCTGTTCTCGGTGCTCCTGGTCCGGCATCAGCGCAACGAGCTGCGCGCCGAGGCCGTGCGCCACGTGACCCAGCTCTCGGAAGTGCTGGTGCGCAGCACGCGCTACGCGATGCTGCAGAACCAGCCCGAGTACGTGCACCGCATCATCCAGGACGTGGCGCGCCAGGACAACATCGAGAAGGTCAGGGTGTTCAGCAAGGAAGGCGTGATCATCGACTCGACCTACCCGCCCGAGCTCGGCCTGAAGGTCGACCGCAAGGCCGAAGGCTGCTTCCTTTGCCACCAGACCGACCGGCCCGCGCAGCGGCTCCCCGAGGGCGAGCGCGCGCGCATGTTCGTCGCGCCCGGCGGCAAGCGCATGCTGGCCAGCATGGAAGTCATCCGCAACGAGCCTTCGTGCTCCAACTCGGCGTGCCACGTGCATTCGAGCGAGCAAACGGTGCTCGGCGTGCTCGACATCGTCTACTCGATCGACGGCATCGAGCGGGCCATGCAGCGCAGCGTGGTCGCCATCATCGCGCTGCTGCTCGCGCTGGTGGTCGTCGCCTCCCTGCTCCTCAGCCTGCTGGTGCACCGCCTGATCTACGTGCCGCTGCGCGACCTCGAGTCCGGGGCGCGGCGCGTCGCGGCGGGCAACCTCGACCAGGCCATCCCGGTGCGCGGCGACGACGAGCTCGGCCAGCTCGCGTCCTCGTTCAATTCGATGACGGCGGCGCTGAAGGCGTCCGGGCGCGAGCTGCGCGAGTGGAACCGCACGCTCGAGCAGAAGGTCGAGGAGCGCACGCGCGCGCTGCGCCAGGCGGAGGCCGAGACGGTGCGCGGCGAGAAGCTCGCCTCGGTCGGGCTGCTCGCCGCCGGGGTGGCGCACGAGCTGAACAACCCGCTCACCGGCATCCTCACGTTCTCGAGCCTGCTGCGCAAGAAGCTGCCCGACGGCAGTGCCGATGCCGAGGACCTGGACCTGGTCATCAAGGAGACCAAGCGCAGCGCGGCGATCATCCGGCGGCTGCTCGATTTCGCGCGCGAGAAGGCGCCGGAGAAGAAATTCACGGACCTCAACCGGCTGATCGAGGACACGGTGCGCATCGTCGAGAACCCGGCGCAGCTCGACGACATCCGCATCGAGCTGGACCTCGACCGCGCGCTGCCGCGGGTCTGGATCGACGCCAACATGATCGAGCAGGTGGTGATGAACATGCTGGTCAATGCGCGCCAGGCGATCGAGCACGCGGGCCGCATCACGGTGCGCACGCGGCGCGCGGCGCAGCCCATGAGCCCCGAGCCGGGCGCGGCGCCCGTGCCCATGGTGGAGATCTCGATCGCCGACACGGGGTGCGGCATCGCGCAGAGCGACCTGCAGCGCATCTTCGATCCGTTCTTCAGCTCGAAGGAGGTCGGCCAGGGAACCGGGCTCGGCCTGTCGGTGAGCCACGGCATCGTGCGCGCGCATGGCGGGCTGATCGAAGTGCAGAGCCGGCTCGGCGCGGGCTCGACGTTCCGCGTCTACCTGCCGCTGGAGGCGAAGCCGGCGGCGGACGCGGCCGCGCACGGGGGAAGCCAGCCATGAAGGGCCGCATTCTGGTCGTCGACGACGAGGACATCGTCATCCGCAGCTGCCGCCGCGTGCTGGGCGACGGCGAGTTCGAGGTCGAGGCCGTGCAAAGCGGCATCGAGGCGCTGAAGCTGCTGGAGGACCGGCAGTTCGACGTCGTGATCCTCGACATCATGATGCCGAAGATGGACGGCATCCAGGTGCTGCAGCGCGCGAAGGAGGCGCACCCCGACCTCGAGGTCATCATGATCACGGGCCTGTCGCAGGTCGAGACCGCCGTGCGCTCGATGAAGCTCGGGGCCTTCGACTACCTGACCAAGCCCTTCGATCCCGACGAGCTGAAGCTGGTCGTCGAGCGCGCCCTCGAGCGCCGGCGCCTGCTGCAGGAGAACCTCAACCTCAAGACCGAGGTCAGCTCGAAGTACCGGTTCGAGAGCGTGGTCGGCGCGAGCCCGAGGATGCAGGAGGTGTTCCGCCTGATCGCGAAATGCGCGCCCACCAGCAGCACGGTGCTGCTCACCGGCGAGAGCGGCACGGGCAAGGAGCTGGTGGCGCGCGCCATCCACTACAACAGCCTGCGCAAGGACCGCTCGTTCATTCCCGTCGACTGCACCTCGCTCAGCGAGAACCTCCTCGAGAGCGAGCTCTTCGGCCACGTCAAGGGCGCGTTCACCGGCGCGGTCGCCGCCAAGCGCGGCCTGTTCGAGGTCGCGAACGGCGGCACGCTGTTCCTCGACGAGATCGGCAACATCCCGCTGTCCATCCAGGCCAAGCTGCTGCGCGTCATCCAGGAGCGCGAATTCAAGGCGGTCGGCGACACGCGCACGCAGTCGGTCGACGTGCGGCTGATCGCGGCCACCAACAGGGACCTGAAGGCCATGGCGCAGGAGGGCGGCTTCCGCGAAGACCTGTTCTACCGCCTCAACGTCTTCCCGATCCGCATCCCGCCGCTGCGCGAGCGGCGCGCGGACATCCCGGCGCTCGCGTTTCACTTCCTCGGCGAGTGCGCGCGCGAGCTCGGCAAGCCGGTCGGCGAGATCTCCGAGGGCGCGATGAACCTGCTGGTCAACTACGACTGGCCGGGCAACGTGCGCGAGCTCGAGAACAGCGTGCAGCGCGCCGCGATCCTGGCCACCGGCAGGACGGTGCGCCGGGCGCACCTGGCCACGGTCCTCGAGGCGCCGTCCGCGGGCGAGCCCGGGGTGCCGCGCACGGGCGACGAGCTCAAGCGCGTGAAGAAGAGCGCGCGCGAGAAGTCGGTGGAAAGCATCGAGAAGGCGTTCGTCATCGAGGCGCTGAAGCGCAATGCGTGGAACGTGACGCGCGCCGCCGGGGATACGGGCATGCAGCGCGCGAACTTCCAGGCGCTGATGAAGAAGCACGGCGTGCGGCTGCGCGACGCCGGGCGGGAAGAACCCTAGCGGCGCGTCGGCCCGGGCTCTTCTTCCACCTCCTCGTAGCCCGTGACCATCGCCTTGAAGTGCGCCGACGCGGGATGGCCGAGGCTCGCGAGGTAGGGGTGGACGAAGATGAAGGCGATGAAGAAGATGAACAGGACGACGTGCACCGAGTCGACGACCCGCACGCCGCCGAACAGCTCGACCGTGCCCTTGAACCGGCTCAGGTCCCACAGCAGCACTCCGGTGTAGAACTGGATCGGCACCAGCAGGATCATGACGATCTGGTAGGTCATGCTCTGCAGCGGGTTGAACTTGCGGTAGACGCCGATATGGTGCGGGTTGGGCTGCCCCTTGAAGATGCCGTAGCCGTAGTACCCGAGCTGGCGCAGGCTGCCGCGAAAGTGCTTCGCCGGGTTGAGCTCCGGGTGATAGACGCGGATCTTGTCGGTGAACAGGTAGAACACCAGCCAGACGAAGTAGTTGAGGATCAGCGCGCCGCCCACCCAGTTGTGCGTGCGCACCGCGTCGGCGAACGACATGAGCCCGAGCGCGTCGGCGTAGCGGATCTGCAGCCCGGTCAGGATCAGCAGCACGAAGCCGAGCGCGTTGATCCAGTGCCAGATGCGCACCGGGAGCGGGTGGACGTAGAGCCTGGGCATGGTGCCGGTTCCTCGATGGCGGATTATTCGCGCTTTGCGGCCGGCGCCGCGGCCTGCTTGCGGCGCAGCAGCCGCCTGAGCACGAGGTGGGCGATGGGCGCCGAGATGCCGGCGAGCAGCGCAAGCGCGAGCAGCAGGTCGAGCACGCCGATGCGCGTGCCGCCGATGGCGTAGAACCCCGGCAGCGCGTCGACCGATCCGGCGCCGTGCAGCACGTCCTGCTGCGCCGCGAAGCGCACGGGCCGGCCGTCGGCGCCGACGATGGAGATGGTCACGTTCTGGAACGGGTCGGCGCCCTTGCGGTGACAGACGACGCAGTCCTTGATCGCTTCGCCCTTGCCCGTGAGCTGGTGCGCTTCGGCGCCGCTGCGCACTTCGAGGCGCCCGACCAGCGTCATCTTTCCGGGCGTGCCGTCGCGGTTCACGCCGCGCATCAGATCCGACAGCGCCTGCGCATCGAGCGGCGGCTGCCCTTCCTTCGCGGTCACGCTGCGCTTGGCGACCGGGTCGTAGAGCCTCAGGTCGACGCTCTTGCGCGAGGTCGGCGCGTGGCACGCGGGACAGGAGACCACCTCGAGATGCAGCTTCGTGTTCGGCAGCCATTTCGCGTGCGCCTCCACGGCGCCGGCGTGACAGCCCAGGCAGGCGTCGCGCAGCCCCGTTCCGGTCGCCGCCGGGCTGACGTCGTGGGCGCGGTGGCAATCGGCGCAGATCGGCGCCTTGAGCGGCCCCGGCTTGCCGAATGCCTGGCCGTGCGGGCTCTTCGCGTACGCGTCGAAGATGGCGTCGTGGCACTTGCGGCAGGAGACGTCGTTCGCCGCCGGCGCCGCCGCCTGGCGCGCGATGGCGTGCACGCCGTGGCAATCGGTGCACACCGGCGCCGCGAGGTTGCCCGTGCGCAGCACTCCCGCGTGCACGCTGCCCGCGAACAGCTTCGCCTTGTCCTCGTGGCACTGCCCGCACGCTTCGACTTGCGCGATCGAGAATGCGCGCGCCGTGTCGAACGGCTTGCCGGCGCCGGGGTGATCCTTCAGGTCGACGTCGGCGTGGCATGCCGCGCAGCCCAGGGGGCCGTGCACCGAGGCGGCGAACTCGCGGCCCTTGACGTGCAGCGGGACCGAATCGCCCTTGCCGAACGACTTGGTCATTCCCTCCTGGCCGTGGCAGGCGAGACACTTCCGGTCCTCGGCCGACGGCGTGGGCGCGGGCGCGGCCGCGCCGGATTGCGTCGCGGCCAGGCACAGAACCGCGGCCGCGGCGGCGGCGAGAACTCGGCGGGGGACAGTCGTTGCCTTCACCGGAAGCATTCGCGGATCGAAGCTTCGCACGGCGCGCCCGGCCCGGGCTTGACCCAGCGCAAGCCGGGGGCGCGGCGCCAGCTCAGTCACGCCTGCCTCTTTCCTTCCACGCCCGGTAGCCGTTCCAGCCGAGCAGGCCGAGGCCCACGAACGGGAAGGCGACGGCATAGGCGAGGCCGATGAAGGGCGCGGCCAGGAACAGGCCCACGTTGCCCGCGAAGCGGCCGCTACGCGCCACCCAGGCATATCTCGCGGACGCGGCGCGCAGGCCCGTCCAGGCGAGCAGCCCGAGGCCGAGGAACGGCAGCGCGAGAACCAGTGCGAGTCCCAGGATGGGACCGGCCAGCAGCATGGCGGCGCTGCGCAGCGCACTTGGCGCCGCGGCCGCGCGCGCCTCGAGCGCGGGTTGCGGCGCGGGCGCGGCTTGCGGCGCGCGCAAGGCGTCGTGCGCGCTCGCTTCGACCATTTCCGGCGACAGCGGCTTGCGCAGGAAGCCGGCGACGCCGATGTCCTTCGCGCGCGCCTCGTTCGCTTCGCTGCCGTACCCGGTGACGATGACCACCGGCAGCCAGGGGCGCGACGCCTTGATGCGCGCGGCGACCTCCAGCCCGTCCATCCCGGGCATCCTGATGTCGGTGTAGACGACGTCGTAGTTCTCGCGCGCGAGCTTGTCGAGCGCCTCGGGGCCGCTGTCCGCGGTGATCACCGCGTAGCCCTTGGGCGCGAGGATGCGGTCGATGCTCTTGCCGACGATCGGGTCGTCGTCGACCACCAGTACCTTCTTGAGCGCTGCCGTTGTCATGGCGTTCTCCTTTCCTGAAGTGTGTTGTGCAGGGTCCAGCGCTTGTGCAGGACGGCGTCGTGCGCCGCGTGGATCACCGCCTCCGGCGCGACCGGCTTGGCGAGGTAGTCGCAGGCGCCGAGACGCACCGCTTGCTTCGC
>Ga0210061_1000023_pt1 | contig 16033 bp, 17 predicted proteins | sample MayberryNW_Catta_2_FD_184877 | JGI IMG/M metagenome (GOLD analysis project Ga0210061, IMG submission 184877) | Wetland microbial communities from San Francisco Bay, California, USA, that impact long-term carbon sequestration -... | ecosystem: Environmental > Aquatic > Marine > Wetlands ...
TGTTATGTTTCTTTTACTATGTTTGTTTATGGAGTTTTTAGATCTTACTACTATAGTATTTCATGATATGATTTCACAATCATACACTATCTATTTTATATCATTTTTTAGTATAATGCGATATCGTGCTTTACCTGCCTTTAAATGTGCTAAAGCATCATTAACATGTGATAGTAAAAATTCTTCTGTAACAGGTGTAATGCCATGGCGACTACAAAAATCTAGCATTGTGTTAATTGTTGCTGGACTACCAATGGGAGATCCGCCGACTGACTTTTCACCAGAAATTAATGGGAATACATCCATCTTTACTGATGGCACTGCTCCGACAATATGTAATGTACCACCAGGTCGAAGTGTATTAAGATACGAATTCCAATCCAGTTCAACATTTGTAGTAACTAGTACCATATCAAATCTATTCACTGAGTATTTTAAGGAAGTATGATCCTTTGAATTTAAGAAATGATGAGCTCCAAACTGTCTTACCTCGTTCTCTTTTTCAGGATTTGAGGAAAAAGCTGTAACCTCACAACCCCATGCCTTGAGAAATTTAATTGCCAAATGGCCCAACCCACCGATTCCAACGACAGCTACATGATTCGGTGGTTTTATATTATTTTGAATAATTGGATTAAAAACTGTTATTCCTCCACAAAATAATGGACCTGCAGTTTTAATATCTATATTTGCTGATAATGGAAAAGCCCATACAGCTTGACACCGTACTTTATTAGCAAAACCACCATATCTACCAACAATCACATCTTCAGCTTTTAAACAACGATTATGATGGCCACTAGTACATTGGTCACAAATTAAACATGAGCGTGAACGCCAGCCTACACCAACATATTGACCAATTTGTAAATGTTGTACCATATTACCGATTGCAGAAACTTTTCCAATGATTTCGTGTCCAGGAACAAATGGATATTGTGTTAACCCCCATTCATTATCAAGCATATGCAAGTCACTGTGACATATACCACAATATTCAACATCAACTTCTACTTCGTCAGATTTTAGAGGACCAAGATCATATTCAAATGGTTCGAGTTTTCCAGCTATTTGTTGAGCTGCATAAGCTTGAATTTTCATACTATTACTTATCTTTGTATGCTTAATATTTAAGTATAGATAAGCCTAGGACTTACAAATTCAATATACTAAATTAATTTTCTTTTTTAATCTCATTGACCTCGAAGTAATAATAGAAAGAATTATTTAGATTTTAATCTTAGGAATAGAAAAATATGATGTCTATATTTATATTTACAAATTTTCTGGTATCTATTATTACTAAAATTATTTTTAGAAAATATATTTTTTATTTAAACTTGAATATCTTGATATCAATGATTAGAATTAAATTAATAGTAATTAAAAGAATCTACTCAATCTTTAAAATTGGGCAACAATCTAAATTACCAAAGCTAAACTGAATTACCAATATATTAAGATGAAATGTCATACAAACAATTGCAATGTAAACATCAAAAATAATTAATTCAACGGTCATTATATGTGGTAATTTGAGCTGTAAAGGATATTGTAGTAGATTTGGTAGCAAAAAAGGAGGAAAATACTCTTTATATGCTCAAAATTTTAAACGATGTACAGAATGTGCTATTTATATAAAGTATGATGGAAATAGGTGTCCATGCTGTAAATATCCACTGCGAAATAGAAGAAGATCATCTAACTAGTCTATAATTATATCGTTTCACTGATTTCTATATGAAATCAAATGGTTTAACCAATAAATAGAATTTTATTGTTTAGATACAGAAGATTTTTACACTATGAAGTTTTTATCATATTGTTAGAATTTAAAGGAATTAATTAAGAGTATGTCACCTATTGTAATAAATTATTTCAAATTAGTACGCATTCCCAATATTTTTACTACTATTTCAAATATATTATTGGGTTATATTTTCTTTTCTAGCATAGGCAATTTTGATTATTATGTTATTTTTGAATTAATTTCAATATCTGCTTTTTTATATATTGGTGGTATGATACAAAATGATTATTTTGATATAAAAATAGATGCGAAAGAGAGACCGTCTCGACCTTTGCCATCAAATAAAATATCAAAAAAAAATGCTTTAATTCTAATGTACATATCTTTTTCATACTCTATAATTATCTCATTTATTTTAGGATGGTATACACTTATAATTACAATAACAATGGTCACTTTGATTTTCGTGTATAATAGATTATTAAAAAATACAATTTGGGGTTGTATTAACATCGGAATTATAAGAAGCTTAAATGTTCTTTTAGGAGCTAGTCAATCAATCTTTCTTATATCTGGAGATATGTTTGATACACGGTTTATTATTCCATTATTATCAGAATTTTTGTATGTATCATCTATTACTATTTTAAGTTGGAATGAAACTAAAAACTTTTTCTTTGATCTTCGGAATAACTTTCCATTCATAATTATATATGTTCTCATATTTACAATAGGTATTTTTATAATTGTTGGTACATTTAATTATTCCACCTTAATTCCCTTGATAATATTTTCTTGTTTTATAGTTTATTCTCACATTAGTTTGTTAACAAAAATCGCAACCATTCAAAATTCTGTATCTCTGTTAATAACTTTGATCGTTATTCTGGATATCATTTTCATGACTGATATAATAGGAGTTTATTATAGTCTTATTTTAGCATTAGTATTAATAATTCCTGTCATTGTTTTATCAAGAAAGATCTATATGACTTGAGTAATTTTTATTTTATTTTAAGGACACTTTTCTTCGTCTGAACTAAATGAACATATTATTTAAATTACTCATTGATTAAATCTGTTTATGATTCAACATGTTATTGTTATTGATATCGTTGGTTTAGAAGAAAAACATCTTAATTCTAGTTTACTACCTACTATTTCTGCTTTAGCTGAAAAAGGAGAATCTTCTAAAATGAAGCCTGTTTTTCCTGCAGTCACATCTACAGTACAAACAAGCTTTTTATCGGGAGAATATCCCAATAAACATGGTATAATTTCTAATGGGTTTATGGATCGAAGTACTTATAATGTATTATTTTGGGAACAATATAATAGTTTAGTACAGGTACCACGAATTTGGGATCTCATAAAAAGCAAGAATCTTAATTTTACAACATCTGTTCTTTTCTGGCAAAATACTTTATATGCAAATTCGGATATTATTATTACTCCAAAACCTATTCATCTAGAAAATGAGATGAAAATGTGGTGTTATTCTAAACCAGTAGGTTATTATGAAGAAATAGTGGAACAAATTGGAGAATTTGACCTTTCTTCATATTGGGGACCTTTAGCGTCTCGCTTATCAAGTGACTGGATTACAAAAGCAGCACAATATACCATAGAAAAAAGTAAACCAAATTTTATGTTTACATACATTCCACATATTGATTATTCTGCCCAGCGTTATGGAAAAGATAGCAAGCAAGTTTCCGATGATCTAGTTTTGGCAGACAGTATAGTAGAAAAATTAATAGATTCAACAAAAAAGAGTAAAATTTACGAGGATACACAATTTATTATTTTTTCAGAATATTCTTTTAATGATGTTAATGGTGCAATCCCTATAAATATTATTTTAAGAAATAATGGCGTTTTAAATGTGAGAAAAATTGGAGACAAAGAATACGTCGATTTCGAATTTAGTAAAGCATTTGCGGTAGTAGATCATCAGATAGCAAATATTTATCTAAAAACTTATCAAGATAAAGAAAGAATTGTAAGTATTTTAAAAAATAATCCTGATATAGATATTATAATAACCGGAGAGGAAAAAAAATTATTTAATATTGATCATGAACGAGCAGGAGACATTATTATTGTCGCTAATCGTGATAAATGGTTTAGTTATTACTGGTGGTATGAAGAAAAGATGGCTCCTTCTTTTGCTAGGATGGTAGATATACACAGAAAACCTGGATATGACCCATTGGAATTATTTGTTGATTCTAAAACAAGATCCATTCCTTTTGATACAAGTCTGTTAAGGGGGTCACATGGAAGACCAGTTGATATGGCAATCGAAGAAGAAGGATATTCATTTTATGCATCAAATATTCGATCCAATCTCAAAAAAGATGCTGCTAATTCATTAGATGTTGTTCAAATAGGAAAATATCTTAAGAATTTGCTATAGTGAAGCTTATCTAGTGATTCGCTTGGTTACTTTTTCAATCACTATTGACTCATTTACAAATATAGAATCATTAGAAAATACAATAGAAAGTTTAGTAGAATTAGGTATACGCAATATTGAAATTTCTGGTGATCCTTCAAATTCTTCTAAAAAAAATTTAGAACTTTTCAATACATATAGCATCTCTGTTCTTGGTGTAACTGGTAAATGGACAGCAACAAAAGGAAGGATAACTCCGATTCTCCTTACTTCGGATCTACATCTTCTATCCTATTCCAAAAATTATATTGAAGAATGTGTAAAACTATGTAATTTTTTTGGTGGTTCAATTTTTAATATTTGTCTATTGTCTGATCATGATCCTCAAATAGATCGGAATCATGAAATGATCTCAAATAAAGAAAAAAAGAAATTACTCAAAAGATCAATAGGTGTATTATCAGAACTTACTAAATTTTCAAAGGATTTTGGAGTATCTCTTTTGATAGAACCACTAAATAGATATTCAACTCCTTTTTGTTGTAATACTGCAGATGCAATATTTATTATGTCCAAACTTAATAATGAATACTTTTCAATATTATTGGACACTTATCATATGAATATTGAAGAAAAGAATTTTTCTGATAGTATCAACAAGGCAAAACCTTTTTTAAAACATATTCATTTCGCAGATAACAACAGAAGAATGCCAGGGTTAGGACATATTAATTTTAATTCTATATTAAAAACTTTAAAGGAAATACAATATACTAATTATATTGGTTTGGAACCTATGATAGATAGAAATTATAAAAAGGAAATCACGCAAGGATTAAATTTTTTAAATAAACTCTGTAACAAATACAAAATATGATATTAGCAACTATTAGATTAATTCTAAAGTTAATTTAATTAAATTTTAGGCCTAATCTGTTTAATCAATTCTTCTAACCATATAATTAATAAATTAAGATCTGATGCAATGAAATCAAAATTTAAATCCTTTGTCAAATTTAACATTTCTGGATTTATAAATAATACGATTTTTATTATCTCAGTCATTTTTCTTTTTATATAGTCCGCAGTACTAAATAAAAATTTCAGGGAACTCTCATCTGAACAAAATATAAAAATAGTTTTCATCCCTTTCTTATGTAACCAAAACTTAGTAATATATCTTTGTAAATCGATATCAAAAAAAGGGTCTATATGCTGTCCTATATTTCCAAGGTATATAGTATCACAATTGGAAACTTCCGAGACTAATGATAGCATCTTAGAATATAATATCTGATCTTCATTTCCAGCAATAAAAATATTGTGAATACTTTTATTATATTCTATAGGTTTATATTGTATTTCAATAACAGTTAAAAGGTCAAATAATAAGCTATTCAAATAAATTAGTTCGGTTTTACCTAATCTACCTCTGTTATAAAGTTCATTTATAGTATTTAATGATGGAATTATTATTTCCTTAAATATTTTTAAAATTTCAGTATCCGAATAAATAATATTAAGTAATATTTTACTACATTCTCTTTTATTATAACCAAGCAAAGCAGTTAAAAATTTCTGTTGGATATGAATATAATTCAAAGGAAATTCTATATCTTCTACGCCTGATTCTTTTGTCCATATATTAATTGAACCAATTTTTTTCTTTTTTATTAAACCGATTGCTGATAAAATATTAAGATATTTTGTTATTGTCATTCTGTTAACATGAATGGCATCTGCCAATTCCATACTAGACATTCCATCTTCTTGGTTAGCCAATGTTTCAATCACCTTGTTTTTTATTTCCTCGATTGTGTATCTTCTATACAAATTTTCAATTATATAATTAATAAAATGGCATTTATCATTTATTATTATATTATTTTGTTTTACAAAATAACATTTATAGTAAGTCTAACGAATAACTGAAAACAAAAATATAAATATAATAGCCATATTCGCATCGCCTAACTATGGTTAAAGATAAATGCATTTTAGCATATTCCGGTGGATTGGATACATCTGTATGTATAAAATATTTGCAGCTTTTACATGATCTTGATGTTATTACAGTAACAGTAGATTGTGGCCAAAATGAAGATTTCGATGAAATCGAAAAGAGATCTAAAGAAATAGGATCGATTCAGCATTATTATATCGATGCTAAAGAAGAATTCATAAATGAATATATCACTCATTGTATTAAAGCCAACGGTTTGTATGAAAACCAGTACCCTTTGGGAACTGCATTAGCAAGGCCTCTTATTGCAAAAAAAGTAGTGGAGATATCGAATAAAGAAAATGCCAAAACAATATCTCATGGTTGTACAGGTAAAGGAAATGATCAAGTGAGATTCGATATTACTATAAGATCACTTAATCCAAATTTAAGAATAATTGCACCAATTAGAGACATGAATTTAACAAGAGATATAGAAATTCAATTTGCGAAAGAACAGAATATCCCAATTTCCACCGAAGTCAAGAAATACAGTATTGACATGAATATATGGGGCCGATCAATAGAGGGTGGAGAACTAGAAAACCCTATTATTGAACCACCTGAAGATTGTTTCAAATTTATTAAATTTAATAATTCGGATGTTGATTATTTGGAAATAGAATATGAAAACGGCCTACCTATAATAGCTGATGGAAAAAGGATGAATCTTATGGATTTGATAAATCATATTAATTTTAAAGCAGGATCGTGTGGTATAGGAATTGTTGATCATATAGAAGATAGAGTTATCGGTATAAAGTCTAGAGAAGTCTATGAATGTCCTGCAGCAATAGTTCTAATTCAAGCCCATCAAGATCTTGAGAAAATGGTATTAACTTCCCACGAATTGCGTTTCAAACATATTGTAGATCAGCAATGGAGTTGGATGACTTATTCTGGGCTTTGGCAAGATCCATTGCTTAATGATTTGGATAAGTTTATAGATGCAACACAAAACAAAGTTACAGGAAAAGTTAAAATGCGGATGCAAAATGGTTCCTTGCGGATTGTAGGAAGAGAATCTAAGTTTTCCTTATATAAGAATGACTTGGCAACTTATAGTTCTGACTCTGTTTTTGATCAGCAACTGGCAAAAGGTTTTGTTGAATTATGGGGGTTGCCATCTATTACAGCAAATTCTATAGCAATTAATTTAAATAAAAAAGAGAATAAAGGAGATGAACAATAGAATGAAGACTGAATGTAAAGATTGTGGAGGAGAATTAAATATTCTAACAGATGTAGTAGTGGGAGAGATCGTTTCCTGTCCTGACTGTGGGGCCGAATTTGAAGTAACTTCTAAATCTGAAGGTAATGTAAACTTGAAACCAGCAGAGTCAGTAGGGGAAGATTGGGGAGAATAAGTTTTAATAAATATGGAACTTTCTATAATCTATGATAAACTAAGATTCGAAGAGAAAGAACTATACGATAAGGCTAACAATAAAGGGATTACTACTCATTTAATAAACGCTAAACCTATTTCTTTTAGTACTGATATAAATCAAAGTGATATTATAAAGGGTGATATTTTTCTTCAACGATGTTTAAGTCATTACCGAGGATTATATATAACATATTGTCTAGAATTTTTGAGACGTAAAGTAATAAATAAATATGATGTAAATGAGATCTGTGGTAATAAGTTAAGAACATCTCTTATTTTGGCGAAATCTGAAATTCCTTCTCCAAAAACATATTTTACTTTTAGCGCCGAATCATTTAAAGAATTGACAAATAAACTTGGATTTCCTTTAGTTTTAAAACCACTTGTTGGTTCTTGGGGAAGAGGAGTTTTTCCTATTCGAAACGAAGAAACTGTAAATATAATTATGGAAATGAGAGAGGAAAATGATTCAGCATTATCTAGGATTTATTACGTTCAAGAAATGATAAATAGACCACCAAGAGATATCAGGTGTATAGTTGCGGGAGATCAAATTATTACTGCAATATATCGCTATTCTGCTATAAATGAATGGCGAACTAATGTTGCAAGGGGCGGTCATACAGAGCTGGCACCAATTACAAAAGATTTGGAAGACCTTGTAATCAAGGCCTCAAATGCAGTAGGAGGAGGTATTCTTGGTATAGATGTTATGGAAGATAAAAATAAAGGATTTGTTATACATGAAATTAATAGTAACGTCGAATTTAGAGGAGCATCACTAGTATCTCAGGAAGATATAGCAAATTCTATGATAGAGTATATTCTAACAGTTTTTAAAAAATAAAAATTCAAGTAGATTTGCTATATTTAAAATGATAAAAAAATTCATAAGATGCAGCAATATTCTGATCTATAGTTTATAACAATGAAAGTAGGAGTTATAGGAGCATCGGGATATGTAGGCGGTGAATTACTTCGATTATTGGTAACTCATCCCCAAGTAACAGTTAATATGGTTACCTCTAGACAACATGTTGGAGAATATGTCCATCGAGCTCATCCAAGTTTAAAAGGGTTCATAGATATCACATTTTCAGCAATGGATCTGGATAAAATTGCTGATTCATGTGATCTAGTATTTGTTTCCGTTCCACATGGAAATGCGAATAAAATTATTAAAAATTTATATGAACGAGATATTAAAATAATAGATCTTTCTGCAGACTTTCGCTTGAAGAATGCTAAAGATTATGTAAAATGGTATGGATGGGAGCATCCTTTTCCAGAGTTACTTCAAAAATCAGTTTACGGCGTCCCTGAACTTCATCGTGAAGAAATTAAAAAAGCCAAATTAGTATCATGTCCTGGATGTATGGCAGTTACTTCTTTACTAGCACTAAAACCTCTTATTGATAATGATCTTATAGATACAGATCATATAGTTGTAGATAGTAAAATTGGTTCGTCTGGTGCAGGTGCTCAAGCGAATGCAGGCACTCATCATGCCATGAGATATGGTGTTATCAGACCTTATAAACCAGCCAAACATAGACATACAGGAGAAATCATTCAAGAACTTAACAGATTTTCTAATAAGGATATAAAAATTAGTATGAGTCCTCATGCTGTTAATATAGTTAGAGGTATACTTACAACTAATCATACTTTTTTGACAAAAACAATTGGTGAATTAGATCTATGGAAAATCTATAGACAATCTTACAAAAATGAGCCATTTATAAGATTTATCAAAGATAAAAAAGGATTGTATAAATTTCCTGACCCAAAATTCTTAATCGGTTCCAATTTCTGTGATATTGGTTTTGATATCGATGAGGACAACAATAGAGTTGTTGCACTATCAGCTTCTGACAATCTTATGAAAGGTGCAGCAGGTTCAGCAATCCAAAATATGAATGTCATGTTTGGTTTTGATGAAATGGATGGCCTAAAATATACTCCACTAACACCGGTATGATCGTAATTAAAATTGGTGGTAGCATAGTGGATGGATTACATTCATCAACTATTTCAGACCTCAAAAAAATCTTAGAACAAGAACAAGTTGTATTTGTTCATGGGGGAGGTAAGGATGTTACTCTTATTGGTAATAAATTAGGAAAAGAACAAAAATTTATTGTTTCTCCTGGAGGTGTAAAAAGTAGATATACTGACAAGGAAACTGCAGAAATATATACCATGGTGATGTCTGGAAAAATAAATAAAACTATTATCAGATTACTTTTAAATAATGGGATAAATGCAGTAGGCATATCTGGAATTGATGGATTCACAATTCAAGCTCTAAGAAAGAAAAAGCTTCTTGTTATTAATGATAAAGGGAGAAAAATGATAATTGACGGGGGTTATACAGGGAAAATAAACAAGATCAATACATTATTAATTAAAAAGTTATTAGAAGGAAATTTTGTTCCAGTTATTTCTCCAATTGCTTTGAGCGAAGAAACTGAATTTTTAAATGTTGACGGAGATAGAGCTGCTGCATATATTGCAGGTGGATTATCTGCTGAGAAAGTAATTTTTATTACGAATGTTAATGGTTTAATTCTAAATGATGAACTAGTAAAAGAAATGACGTATGATGAAGCAAAGAAATCTTTACCAAGAATTGGTCATGGAATGGAGAAAAAAGTTATGGCCTGTATAGAGTCTTTAGAAATGGGTGTGCAGGAAGCAATTATAGCTTCTGGTGAGGTCGAGAATCCAGTTTCGTCTGCAATATCCCATACTAATTGTACGGTGATAACAAAATGAGTGAAGACAATTATCTTGGAAATCTATATCAAAGATTTCCAATCACTATTTCAAAAGGAAAAGGATCTCTCGTTTGGGATGTATCTGGAAAAGAATACATTGATTGTATGGGTGGTTATGGTGTCGCATTAATTGGCCATTGTAACAATAGGGTAGTAAATGCAATAAAAAATCAATCTGAGAAACTTATAACTTGTCATATGTCAATCTATAACAATACTAGATTAGAATTCCTAGAAAAAATATCTAAAATTTCCCCCAAAAAACTATCTAAGGTTTTCTTTAGTAATAGCGGTGCCGAGTCTACTGAATCTGCTTTAAAGTTTTCACGCAAATTTACAGGTAAAAGCGGAGTAATAGCCATGACGGGCGGTTATCACGGAAAAACTTTTGGTGCATTATCTGTAACGCATAATGAAAAATATAGAAAATCGTTTCAACCCTTGTTAGAAGGAGTAAAATTTGTGCCTTATAGTAATCCCTCAAAAATTGAAGAATCCCTGGATAACTCAATCGGAACCGTCATTGTTGAACCAATTCAAGGTGAAACTGGAATAATTGTTCCATCTGATGGTACTCTACAGCAAATAAGAAAAATTTGTGACCAAAATAATTTAGTATTAATTTTTGATGAAATACAAACTGGATTGGGACGAACTGGTAGAATGTGGGCAGGTGAACATTGGTCCACAACCCCGGACATTATGTGTCTAGCTAAAGGTATAGCGGGGGGATTACCAATGGGTTTAACTCTTTGTAAACCTGAAATCCTAGATGCTATGAAAGTTGGAGAACATTCTTCAACTTTTGCAGGCAATCCACTTTCGTGTTCTGCAGGGATAGCCACTTTAGAATCGATAATAGAAGATAATCTAGTTGAGAATGCGGCAAAAATTGGGAATATTTTCAAAAATGGATTGTTAAAACTTAAAGAGAATCATAGAATTGTGAGAGATGTGCGAGGATTGGGTTTAATGTTAGCTCTTGAATTACGATTTGATGTTAAGGATGTATTATTTGAGGGAATTAAAGAAGGTCTTCTTATGTTGTACTCAGGGAGAAATATAATTCGATTATTGCCACCATTGGTACTTGATGAGGTAAAGGTAGCAAAAACCTTAAGCATTATGGATAAGTTATTAACTAATGAAGAGGAAAGAAGAGATGTTAAACAATATTGATTCCTTCGATGAAAAAATAATAAAGATTCTTCAAAATGATGCTAGAAAACCATTTGTAGATATAGCCAACACTATTGGTTTATCTGAATCTGCTGTAAGGAGAAGAATTAAAAATTTAACTGACAATGACATCATTAAAAAATTCACTATTGAGATCAATAATAGGGGAAAAACTAGCGCAATAACTCTTATTTCAGTTGCCTCAAGCTCTGACACCTCAACAGTAACTTCTAAATTATTAAATTTAGAAGGAGTGGATGTAGTTTATGAAATAACCGGACAATATGATATTGCAGCAATTATCAGTGCTCCAGAAATTTCTGAGATTAATTCTTATATAGATGAAGTTAGAAAAATCGAAGGTGTCTCAGATACAAATACCGTGATCATTCTTAAAACTTTAAAAAATATTTGATATTCCATTTACCGCAGTAAATATTCAGATGTTTACTTACATTTTTTTGCGTTAACATTTATATCACATACGAAAGATGTAGTAATATCGTTAAAATGATACTTAAATCAGATGATCCTAACTATTATGCGCATCAATACAATAATGTAGTACATGAAAAAAAAAAAATAAAAATTCTTGATTCGACATTAAGGGAAGGAGAACAACATCCAGGAGTTTCATTTACTATCAAACAAAGAATTCAAATTGCATGGATGTTGGATTCATTCGGGGTAGATCAAATAGAGATAAGTCCAGTAGTCTCACCCGATCACTTGGAAGCAACAAAAACTATTATCAAACAAGGATTAAAAGCTGATATTGTTGCTCATGTTAGAGCAATAAAATCCGATGTAGACATCGCTCTCAAAACTAATTCAACTTGGATAGCTACCTATATGGGAATATCTGATATTCATCTTAGTGCAAAGCTAAAAATTTCTAGAGATGAGGCAAAACAAAGAGCTATTGAAGTCATTGAATATATCAAATCGCATGGGTTAAAATGTCGATTCACCATGGAGGATGCCAGTAGGACTGAACCTTCTTTTCTCTTAGAGATGTGTAAAGAAATGAATAGATTAGGAGTAGAGAGAATTAGCATTCCAGATACAGTTGGTATAATGCGTCCCCATGGAATGTTTAATTTAGTCAAAATGGTGTATGATAAAATAGATACCTCAAAAAGTTCTCTGGATGTACATTGTCATAATGATGTTGGATTAGCATTAGCTAATGCATTGTCTGGTTGTGAAGCTGGGGCAGATCAAATTCATACTACGATAGATGGTTTTGGAGAAAGGACAGGAATTCCTTCACTTGCCGAAACTTCTATTGCATTGACTCTGATATATGGATCGGATAACAATTTAAGACTGCATATGTTAAAGGATTTATCCAGGACAATCTCACAATATACAAATTTGGAGATTCCGGAATCTAAACCTATAGTTGGAGATAGTGCCTATAAACACAAGGCTGGGACTCATCTTGCTGCAATTTTAAGAAATCCTTCTGCGTATGAAATTATTGAACCTCGTATAGTAGGAAACAGAAGAAAGATTGTGTTTGGAGAACTTGCAGGGAAAAATGGTGCGGCATATTTGTTATCCTTACTAGGTCTAGATACAGGTATACGTGAAGCAGAAAATCTTGCCAAGGGGTTAAAAGAACTTAGAATGGGTGATGTATTAGAATTGTTTCTTGATGAAAAATTAGAAAGAAAGATACTTAATGAAGAAACATTTAATGTAAAAAAGGAGTGAATAAAATATGGTAAAATGTGAGGAATGTGATGCCGAAATCAAAATACCAGAAGATTCCATCGAAGGTGAAATAGTTTCCTGTCCAGATTGTGGATCAAGCTATGAATTGGTAAAAATTGAAGGTGGATTTACTACAAAACCCGCCCAAGTAGTTGGCGAGGATTGGGGACAGTGACTGAGGGAAAGAATACATCTTCTTCTCTCACACTTCTTTATGATACTATAAGATGGGAAGAAAAGGCTATCTATGAAGCTGCCAAAAAAAAAGGAATTGAAATAAAGAATATTGATTGTAAGGATATTGTCTTAGATTTAAATACATTCTCTCCTGAGTATACTAATCAAACCATTATTCAAAGATGTGTTAGTTATTTCAAGAACCTTCATTCTACTGCAGCTTTAGAAGGTTTAGGTGCAAATGTTATTAATCCATTAAATACTAATGTAACTTGTGGAAACAAATTATTTACTCATATGTTACTACAAAAAAATGGTATACGAACCCCTAAAGTTATAACTGCTTTTTCACCTAAATCTGCACTTTCAGCATTAGAAAATTTTGGATATCCTGCTATTATTAAGCCTACAATAGGAAGCTGGGGTAGATTAATAGCATTATTACGTGATAAAGATGCAGCTAAAGGTATATTTGAAGATAGAGAACATATGTTTCCTCTTTATCATGTATATTATCTAGAAGAATTTGTTTCTAGACCACCACGTGATATAAGAGCTATAGTAGTAGGTGATATTGTTGCTGCTGCTATATACAGATACTCTGAATCAGATGAATGGAAAACTAATATGGCATTAGGAGGTAGAGCTGAAAACTGTCCAATTACCGATGAACTGGAAGATGTTTGTATTAGATCTTCTAGAGCTGTCGGTGGAAAGATTGTAGGGGTAGATTTGATGGAAAGTTCAAAAGAAGGTTTATTGGTACATGAAGTAAATAATACAACAGAATTCAAAAATACGGTAAAAATTACTGGAATCAATATTCAAGATATGATTGTAGATTATTCCCTAAACTACCAAGTTAATTAGATGTACATTGGTCTCATCTAACTATGCGATAGAACTTTTAAAAAAATCACTTAATCTTTATACTCCATCTAGATCTGAAGGTCAATTGGCTAATCTATTAAAGGAGAAATGTGTTAACGAACTTGGTTTTGAACAAGCTCATATAGACAGTGTAGGAAATATTATTGCTACCAAAGGAGGCGGGTATCCAAGAATATTACTTTGTGGTCATATGGATACCGTTCCAAATAAAGTTCCTGTAAGGATAGAGAATGGCTTCTTGTATGGTAGAGGTGCATCAGATGCTAAAGCTCCTTTAATATCTATGCTTCTCGCCGCCTCTGAATTCCCTAAACAAAATGGTACTATAATATTTGCTGGTGTAGTTGATGAAGAAGGAAATGCAACAGGTAGTAAACAACTTGTAAAAAATAATTTGGAAATAGATTATGCCATATTTGGTGAACCTAGTGGTTTAGAAAATATTACAGTTTCCTATAAGGGAAGATTAGCTCTTAAATTAATATGTGATGTTCTAGACAGTGCACATGCAAGTGCTCCATGGTTAGCAAAAAACTCTATTGAAGAAGTCTATAATCTTTGGAATGAGATTAAAAATGCTTTAAATAAGAATTATGAGAAAGAAAAAAGAAGTAACTCTGTCAGTTGTTGTCTTACAGAAATTTTAGGTGGATCTAGTCACAATGTCACTCCTCAAAAATGTAAAATAACAATGGATATTAGAATTCCAAATGGGACTACTTGTCAACAAGTTTTCGATACTATAAAAAGCCTCATTGCAAAAACTTCAAAAGAAAATGGAATAAAAACTAATTTTATAATTGAAGATTTTACTGAGCCATTCGAAGCTGATTTTTCCTCTCCATTAGTGAGGTCTCTTGTTCTCTCTATTCTTGACATTTGTAAAAAAAGACCTGCATTATTAAGAAAAACAGGAACAGGTGATATGAATATTATTGGGAATGCATTTAAAATTCCAGTAGTTACATACGGCCCTGGAGATCCACATTCTTCTCATAGTGTTAATGAACATGTAAATATAGAAGAATATCTTTCAGGAATTGAAGTCTACAAAAGATCTTTATTTCATATGTCCAGAATGCATAATATCCAGAATAAATAATATTAGAGATAATATTTGCGAATTAAACATCTAATATGTTATGTTTCGTTGGTCTTGGCATAAATGGTTATTCTGGGCTGAGTCTCTTAGCACTAGAGACTTTACAAACATGTAAATTTATCTATATAGAGAGATTTACTAGTTCTATTGAAGATGACGATATTAGGCAACTAGAACTCTTACTAAATAATGATAATAAACGTACACAGCTAGTTCCTCGTTGGTTTATTGAAGATGCACGTGATATTATCTCTCAATCAAAAGAAAATAATGTCGCAATTTTGACTTATGGGGATCCTTTTATGGCAACTACATTCACTGAACTTTATGTAAGAGCCAAAAAAAATCTAATTGATATAAAAATAATTCATGGTGCTTCTGGAATTTCATCTTTAATCGGTGAAATTGGATTACATAACTACAAATTTGGAAGGACTACAACAATTATGTCAGATCCTATGTCTGCAATAAGTGTCTATAATACTATTTATGAAAATCTGCGGGTAGGAAACCATACCCTAATACTAACTGAATATAATAATAATGAAAAGGAGATTTTCTTTCTTGACCCAGTAAGAGCTATATCTATGCTTCTTGAAGTCGAAAAGAATATCAATTATAAAATTATATCTGATGATTTATTTA
>Ga0210061_1000024_pt1 | contig 16007 bp, 8 predicted proteins | sample MayberryNW_Catta_2_FD_184877 | JGI IMG/M metagenome (GOLD analysis project Ga0210061, IMG submission 184877) | Wetland microbial communities from San Francisco Bay, California, USA, that impact long-term carbon sequestration -... | ecosystem: Environmental > Aquatic > Marine > Wetlands ...
CCGCGGTGCACTGATACCGAAACGTCACAATCGACACGCCTGACCCCAGAGATTACTTGCGTTGAAATCCCAACCCCCAATTCCCAACTCCCAAAGAGGAGAATTGCGGGCGACACGCGCTCCTCGGGAGTTGGGTAGGGAGTTGACGAGCTCACGTGAGCTTTGGGCTTACGTGTCTCTTCAGCCGAACAATCCTCGAAGCGGCGGCCGGTGTACACTGCAGGTCCGCTGAAGGACGGTCGGCCATGCCTGATGCTCCGGACCAGGATGATCTGCCGCCTGACCTGACTGATGACGAGCTCGACGCGGATGACGACCTCGACGAGCTGATGGAGAGGTCGGCGCTCGTGCTTCGTCCCCGCGAACCGATGATCTCCTGGGCGCGCAAGATGGATCCGGCGGCGACCGACGAGCAATTAGCGGCCTCGGCGGTCGCCCTGACGCCGCGGCTGCAGCGTGGTCCCGAGCTCGCCCGGTGGCTCGAGCACTTTCACCGCGTGCTGTTCGAGGAGCGGCTGGCGGCATGGACGCCCGACGAGACGACGTGGCCCTCCGATCGGTCGGTCGAGATGCTGCGCGCGTGGTTCGACATCGAGTTCGTCGCGCTGTCCGACGACTTCAGCGACTGCTACGTCCCTCCGGAGGTGAGTTGCGAGCCGGTGCCGCTGGATCTGCTCGTCGATGCGTCCGAAAATCTGCACGAGGGCGGCGCCCTCTACGTGGACGTGCAGAGTGGCGCAATCGTGGCTCTCAGCCACGAGGACATCGACGCGCTGGACAGAGACGATCCCTCGCGCTTCGGAGGCACCGGCGAGGCGTTCGAATCGCTGCTGCACCGGCTGGATGCCGGAATCCTGGTGCCGGTGCTGGCCCAGGAAGCCCCAGGCAGCATCGACGTCATGCAGGCCTTCGCAATGAACGCGAAGATCGCCGGCGTGAGGAACCGGCTGCTCGACGCGCTCGAAAGCAAGAAGCCGCTGCGCCGTTTCAAGGAAGTGCTGGATGCGGCCGGGCTGCGGACCTCCTGGCGTGAGTTCCGCCGCGGGGTGATCGCGTCGATGCTCGTCGACCTGCTGGACGATTACCAGATCCCCTACACGCCCTACACCGGCGACCTCCCACGACAATCGTGACCCGACTCCCATGCCCGACTACGAAAAGCTCGGACTGTTCTACCTCGGACGCGCCTACGACCTCGACACCAAGACCCTGAAGAACGATCTGGTCCTGTACGACTCGCGCGACCTGGTCACGCACGCCGTGTGCGTCGGGATGACCGGCAGCGGCAAGACGGGACTATGCCTGTCGTTGCTGGAGGAGGCCGCGATCGACGGCATCCCCGCGATCGCGATCGACCCGAAGGGCGATCTCGGCAACCTGCTGCTCACGTTTCCGGATCTGAGCGCCGCCGAGTTCCGGCCGTGGATCAACGAGGACGATGCCCGGCGGAAGGGGATGGCGCCCGACGCCTTCGCCGCCGCGGAAGCGGAGCGGTGGAAGAAGGGGCTCGCCGACTGGGACGAGGACGGCGCGCGCATCCAGCGGCTGCGCGACGCAGCTGACATGGTGATCTACACGCCCGGCAGCGAGGCCGGTGTGCCCGTGTCCATCGTCAAGTCGTTTGCCGCGCCGCCGCAGCAGGTCGTGGACGACACGGACCTGATGCGCGAGCGGGTGAGTACGACCGCGGCGAGCCTGCTGGGGCTCGTCGGCATCGACGCGGATCCCATCAGGTCGCGCGAGCACATCCTGCTCTCGACGATCCTCGATCGCGCGTGGCGCGGCGGACAGGCGCTCGATCTCGGCGCGATCATCGAGCAGGTGCAGACGCCGCCGGTGACGCGCGTTGGAGTGCTGGAGATCGAGGCGTTCTTCCCGTCGAAGGACCGCTTCGAGCTCGCGATGGCACTCAACAACCTGCTGGCCGCCCCGGGGTTCGGCGCGTGGATGGAAGGGGAGCCGCTCGACATCCAGCGCTTCCTCTTCACGCCGGCGGGGAAGCCGAAGATCTCGATCTTCTCGATCGCGCACCTTGGCGACGCGGAGCGGATGTTCTTCGTCTCGCTGCTGATGAACCAGGTGCTCGGCTGGATGCGCACGCAGTCGGGCACGACGAGCCTCCGCGCGCTCGTCTATATGGACGAGATCTTCGGGTACGTGCCGCCGACGGCGAACCCGCCGTCCAAGCAGGCGCTGCTCACGCTGATGAAGCAGGCACGCGCGTTCGGCGTCGGCGTCGTGCTCGCGACGCAAAACCCCGTCGATCTCGATTACAAGGCGCTCTCGAATGCTGGCACGTGGTTCATCGGCCGCCTGCAGACCGAGCGGGATCAGATGCGCGTGCTCGACGGGCTCGAAGGCGTATCCGCGCCGGGGGCACCCGTCTTCGATCGCCAGGCGACGGGACGCGTGCTGGCAGGGCTCGCCAACCGCGTGTTCCTGATGCACAACGTGCACGAGGACCGGCCCGAGGTCTTCCAGACGCGCTGGCTGATGTCGTACTTGCGCGGACCGCTCACGCGCGCGCAGATCCGGACCCTCACGCCGGATTCTCTGCGGGCTGCCTCCGCGCCATCGTCTGCTCAGGCCGCGCCCGCTGCTGTCCCGCAGCCAACCGCTCCGGTGGCGGCGCGCGCGCCGATCGCCACGGGCGCGAAAGGGCCGACGGTGGCTGCCCGGTGGGTGCTGCCGCCCGATATTCCGCAGTACTTCGCGCCGTCAACCGGCGGCAAGAGGCGCTACATCCCCACAGTGCTCGGCGCCGCGGAGGTGCGCTACACGGACGCGAAAGCGTCGGTAGACCATGTCCGGACAATCATCGCCTACACGCCGATCACCGAGGATGCGATCGCCGTGAACTGGGATGACGCGACGCTGGCGGACTTCGGCGCCGACGACCTCGATCGCGAGCCGCCGCCCGGCGCGTCGTTTGCGGAGCTGCCCGCGGCCGCGCAGCGGACGAAGAGCTACACGGACTGGAGCAAGTCGTTCGTCACCTGGATCACGCGGGCCCAGGCGATCGAGCTGCTGCGGAGCCCGTGGCTGGCGATCATCTCCAGGCCGGGCGAGTCCGAGGGAGACTTCCGGGCGCGGCTGCAGCTGGCCGCGCGCGAGCGGCGCGACGACGCGGTCCAGGCACTGCGGCAGAAGTACGCGCCGAAGACCGCGCTGCTGCAGGAGCGGCTCCGCAAGGCGCAGCAGGCCGTCGCGGTGCAGCAGGAGCAGGCGTCGGGATCGAAAGTTCAAACGGCCATTTCGTTCGGAACGACCGTGCTCGGGGCGATGTTCGGCCGGAAGACCTTCAGCGCGACCACGCTCGGGCGGGCGGGCACGGCAGCGCGCGGCGTCGGACGATCGATGAAGGAGGCGCAGGACGTCACGCGCGCGCAGGAGAACGTCGCCGCCGTGACCGAGAAGATTGCCGATCTCGAGGCAAAGCTGCAGGAGGAGATCGCAGACGTGGAGGGCACGTTTCAGCCCGCGTCGGAGGGTCTCGACACCCTGTCCCTCAAGCCGAAGCGGAGTGGTGTGCAGGTGCGGCTGCTGGCGCTGACCTGGGTGGCGGAGTAAACCCGTCGTTCACGGTTCACGGTTCACGGTTCACAGTTCACGGTCGCGACTGTCACCAAATCCAACCGTGAACCGTGAACGGTGAACCGTGAACGGCAGCGCTCATCACCTCATCGCAACGCCACCAACCGCAGATTCACCGGGCGCTTCTCCCCATCGTTCAACTGCAGCGGGGTCGCATACGCGCGCATCTGCTGCAGGAACTCCGGGTCGCTCTGCTGCCCTTCCTCGATGCTGTCGACGGCCACGACCAGGTAATCCCCCGCGGGAAGATTGCTCGATTCGAACCGGCCCTGCTGATCGGGTCGCGCGGTTGCCAGGAAGCGGGACACCGGGGTCCAGCGGTCCGCGTCATTGGGGAAGATGACGACGGTGTAATCCTTGACCGGAGTCCCGGCGGCATCGGCAACCGATCCGAGGATGGCGCTGCTGCGATTGGAGACGATCACCTGCACGCCTTCGATCGGCTGCCCCGGCCGCAGCGGGATGCCGGTGTCGACCGCATCGACGCCGTTGACCATCACGGCCTTCACCGTCCAGCCTTCGGGAAAACGTGCCGGCCGGATCAGCACGGGGCCTTCCATGGCGCGCAGCTCGAACGTCCAGTCGTCCTTCGCGACGGCCATCCGGCCGAACATCATCGACTGCGGATCGGCCGCACGGGCGAAGAGCGAGAACTCGGCAGGCTTCAGCGACCCGGCCGCCGCGGTCTCGAAGACCAGCTGACCGGAAATCGGCGTCGCCCTCGCGGTCGTGATCACCACGCCGGTCATGTCGTCCATCCCCACGCTCATCGGCACGATCGCCGACTCCGCTTCGTCATCCTCCGGGTTCATGGCGGTGCTGACATGGAAGGTGTATTCGCCCGGCGAGAGGTTGCCGATGGTGAAGGAGCCGTCCGGCTTGATCATGCCGCCGCCGCTCAGCGTGAAGAACGCCGTATCACGCCCCAGCTGCACCATGATCATGCCCTGCCGGAGGGGGCGGCCCTGCGAGTTGGTAACCGTGCCGCTCACCTTCACGGTACGGGTGGGCAGTACGGCGAAATTGATCGAGGTCTGCTCGGTGGCCGGCGAAACCGGGACGCGCTGCGCCTCGGCGACGTTCAGCGCGCCCGGGTAGTACGTCGTGCCCATGCCGCTTCTCGAGTCCGACTGCGCACCGAACATCCCCTGCTGCACCTGGGCGGAGACGTAGTACTCACCTGCGGGCAGCCCGTAAATCCGGTACTGCCCGCGGTCGTCGGTCTGCAGACCGAAGCCGCCAACCGGCGCGAGCTGGCGGCGTCCTTCGCGGAAGACGTACCGCATGGCCTGGACTTGCAGGCCGGCGACCGGCTCGCCGAACTCGTCGACGATCCGCCCGGCGATCACGCCTCCGCGCGGCAGGTTGAAGTCGATGCGATCGAGCGCCTCTCCTTCGGCCAGCTCGATGCTTCGGCCGCCTTGCATCGGGCGCCGCTGGCCGTAGCCGAGCGACACGTAGCCTGCCTTGTTGGCCTGCACGCTGAAGCGGCCGGGCGGGAGATCCTTGAACTCGTACCGCCCGTGCTCGTCGGTCGTGGTGGCGCGACCCTCCTGCAGCCCCTCGCCGCCGAGCGACACCATCGCACGGCGGAGCGGCGCGCCGGTGTCGCCGCCAACCACGCGTCCGCTGACGCGGCCGGTGCCCGTGTCGCGCGGGGCCGTGGGATCGCGCGGCCCCGTCTGCGTCTGCGGCATGCCGGGACGGGGCTGGGTGACGACCTGTTGCGCGGCCGCGACGCCGGTGGACAGTCCGATGGCCAGGGCAAGAACTGCAACACTGCGCATCCCATGATGTTGCAGAAACGGCGACGGACAGGACATGTCTGCTCCTGACGAAAGAACTCCCCCGTCTTGTCGTCTGTGGGATCCGGCTTCAGCCGGATTCCGCTGCACGCCGTCCGATCGGGACGACGGTTCGCTGCGATGCCAATCCGGCTAAACCCGGATCCCACAACCGTGAACCGTGAACTGCGAACTGCGAACCGCGAACCGTGAACCAGTCCTATTCGATGATCACCCGGCTCTGTTCCCGCATGAACTGCTGCACGTAGTACGGCCCGCCCGTGCCGCGGCCGCTCGATCCGCTCGCCTTCCAGCCGCCGAAGGGGTTGATCCCCGGCCACGCGCCCGTGGTCGCACCCGCGCGGCGGTTCGCGTAGGTCACGCCCGCCTGGATCCGATCGAAGAATTTCTCGATCTCTTTCGGCTCCTCGCTGAAAATTCCTGCGGTCAGCCCATACTCGGTGCTGTTGGCCAGATCGATCGCCTGATCCAGCGTGAGCACGTCGGCGACCGCGACGATTGGGACGAAGTACTCATCGGAAAAGACGGAGTGCCCGTACGGCAGGCCGTCGATCACCGTCGGCTCCACGAACCACCCGTGACTGAACGGCTCGCTGGTCATGCGTTTGCCGCCGACGAGCACGCGCCCGCCGTCCTTCACCGCGCGGGCGATCGCCTCCTCGTACGTGCGGACCGCCGCCTCATTGATGACGGGCCCGAGCCAGATATCGCGTTCGAGCGGGTTGCCGACCTTGATCTTCTTCGTCTTCTCGACCAGTAGCTCGACGAACCGGTCGCGCACGTCCTTCTGCACGTAGACCCGCGAGCACGCGGAGCACTTCTGCCCCTGCGCACCGAACGCGGATCGCATCACGCCGTCGCTGGCCTTTTCGAGATCGGCGGACTGCATGATGAGTGCCGGGTTCTTGCCCCCGAGCTCCGCGATGACGGGGCGCGGCACGGGACGGGCCGCATTGTCGCGCAGAAGCTTCATCCCGACTTCCTTCGAGCCGGTGAAGACGATCCCGTCAATCCCCTCGTTGTCGATCAGTTCCTGGCCGGCGGTGCTGCCTCCGCCGGTGATGAAATTGAAAACGCCGTCGGGGATGCCCGCCTCTTTCACCATCTCGTACAGCTTCAGGCCCATGAGCGGCGTCGTGCTCGCGGGCTTGAAGACCACGGTGTTGCCGGCCACGAGCGCGCCGCCGGCGGGACCCGCCGCGAGCGCGAGCGGGAAGTTGAACGGGGAGATGACCGCCCACACGCCGTACGAGCGCATGACGCTGGCATTGCGCTCGCCGGGGCCGAGCGCTCCCATGGCCTGCATGAAGCCGTTGTGGGCCTCGACCTGATCGCAGTAATAGGCGATCAGATCGGCAGATTCTTCGACGTCGCCGACGCACTCCAGCCGGTTCTTGCCGGCTTCGTAGCCCATGAGCGCCGAAAGCTCCCACCGGTGCCGGCGGATCGCATCCGCGATCCGGCGCACGCTGGCGACGCGCTCCTGCCAGGGCATGCCGCTCCAGGCGGGGTAGGCCTTGCGGGCCGCGGCGATCGCGTTGCGCACGTGCTCGCGCCCGCCGCTCTGGAAGTGGCCGACGATCCAGCGCGTGTCGATCGGGCTCGTATCGTCGAACGTCTTCCCGGCTTCGACGGGCTTCCCGTCGATGTAGAGCGGATAGGTGCGTCCGAGCTCGCCCTTTGCCGACGCGATCGCCTCGTCGAGCGCCGCGTGCAGCGTTTCGAGCTGATCGCCGCTCATCGTCGCGTACGTGATCTTGACCTCGGTGCTCTTCACATCGGTTTCCATGACGTCCTCTATCAGTCGTGACAATTGGTGTCTGACACCACTTTCAATGGTTCGAATCGACCGGACTTCCCGCCGCGGTCTCGAGCAGCGCGGCGGCGCGATCCACCGCATCGGCCAGCTGCCGCGCGGCCGCCGCGATACGCGTCGGCTCGCGTGAGTCGACCGCATCGGCCAGGTTCGGCAGGATCTTCGGCGCGTACGAGTACTCCGGCGCAAAGACGATGTGCTTGTACCACGGACGTCCCGGGAGCCCTGCGTCGTCGGTGAATGCCCGCTCGACCTGCATCAGCGCCGAGTCGAGGCGCAGCCGGCTCGCGCGATCCAGGCCTCCCTCCTCGATCCGGCGGATCGCGATTGCCGCCGCCGCGCGAAAGCGGTCGATAGCACCCGTGAGCGGGGTGAGTGCGCGCCCGGTTCCCGCCGGCGCGCCGCGCGCGACCTGGTCGGCGAACTGTCCGAGCGCATCCGCGTATGTCACGTAGTCGAGCGGCAAGACGTCAGCGTTCGCCAGGCGGAGGGCAACGAGGCCCCACACCCGTGTCAGCGCCGCGTGATATCGGAACCCCGGATCGGCAAAGCGCGCGACCCACTCGTGGGTATCGTAGATCGAATGGTAGACCCCGTACGGTCCGGCAAATGTCAGGTCGGCAACGGGAATGCCGAGGTGGTGGAGGAACACCGCGTAATCGCTGCCGCTTCCAATCCGTGTGTTCACCAGGTCGATCGCGGCCGGCGGCGCCGACGCACCGGTTTCCGCCTGATGCCGGGCCGCGGCCGCCCCGGCCACCGAGAGGCGCGTGCCCGGATCGTTCACGTCCCGCGCCGCTTCCGCGATTACACGGGCCAGGGACGGCACTGCCGAACTCGTGAACGCCGGGCCCGACACCGCGCTGTCCACGTTGATGTACGCGACCGCGCGCCGCCGCAGATCGCCGGCGAACTGCTCGCCCCATTCGGTCGACGAGGTGAGCGCGAGCTCCTCGGCATCCCAGCTCGCCAGCACGACTGTCCGCCGCGGCCGATGCCCCTCGCGGACGAGGGTGCCGAGCGCGCGCGCCAGCTCCATCAGCGACGCGGATCCGCTCGACGGATCCACGCCGCCGAACACCCAGGCGTCCCGATGGTTGCCGACGATGATTTCCTGATCGGGGAGGTCGCGGCCGCGCACGCGTCCGATGACGCTCCTGACCGGCCGGATCGCATTCTCCATCTCCACCCGCATCCGCACGAGCGTGTCGGCGCCGCCCGCCCGGTACGTCAGCGGCATGCCGCCCTGCCAGGACGCCGGCGTCTCCGGTCCTCCGATCGTTTCGAGCAGCGCGCGCGCGTCGCGGGTCGAGATCGGTACGCTCAGGATGTGAGGGATCGCAGCGGCACCGCGTGAATCGATCCGCCGCGCGTGCGGCACCGATGCCCATCCAGGCGTGAGCGGATCGCCCGGTGCGATGAAGTCGAACGCGATGCTGCCGCGCTGGATGTAGCTGTCCGGCCGCCACGGTCCGCGCGGGTAGACGTCGCCTCTCTCCCCCACGTGGTCCTCGGGATCCGAGAACATGAGGATGCCGGCCAGCCCGCGTTGCTGGGCGGTGTACGCCTTGAATCCGCGATAGCCGTACGGCACCGAGTGGCGCACGAGGGCGATGCGGCCGGCGAGCCGAATACCGTGCGACTCGAGCCAGCCGTACTGCTCCGGCTCGCCCTGGCCCGCGTAGACGAGCGCGCCGGTCCGATCGCCGGATGCCGAGAACGCGTGATACGCCGGCCCGATATCGTCAGCTTCATCGCCGGCCGGTGCTTCGTGATGCGACGCGGTCCACGGCGCGGGCGTCAGACGCTGCACGGCGATCTCGCGCGGCGACGGGACGAGCACCTCGTGCGTGACGAGGTGCACGTCATCGAGACCCCAGGCCAGCCAGTGCTCGCGCTGCCAAGCTGCCAGGTGCTGGTTGCGTGCGGACCCGGTCGGATGCGGCGACGCGGTGAGGTGGTGGTGGAAGCTGCGCGCCCTGCGCTCGGACGGCAGTCCGATGAACCGCGCGTCGACGCGGCGCTCGGCCGCAAGCGACTCGCCGCTGAAGCCGAAAATCGGCGCGGCGCTGTTGCCGGCCGCGATTATCGCAGCGAGCGCGAGTGCCGCGAGCGCCGCCAGCGCTCTCATCCCGTGCTCCGGCGCCGGTCGCGCAGGAAGGTGCGCGCGGCGTTCACGCCGCTATGGCCGGTGATGCCGCCGCCCGGATGGGTGCCCGCGCCGCAGAGATACAGGCCTTCGATCGGCGTCCGATACTGCGCGCACGAGGGAATCGGCCGCATCGCATACAGCTGATCGAGCGCCATCTCGCCGTGATGGATGTGTCCCCCGGTGGTGCCGAGCTCGCGCTCGAGATCCACGGGCGTGAGCACTTGCGCGGCCCTCAGGCGGTCCGGCAGATCGGAGGCGTACTCCGCCAGCCGATTGATTACGAGGTCGCGCACGCGCTCGCGGTGCTGATCCCATCCGCCATCCCGCGGCGCGTACGGCATCGCCTGCGCGTAGATCGACATGACGTGGGTGCCTTCGGGCGTGAGCGATGGGTCGCTCAGGGACGGGATCGTGCACTCCAGCCACGGCTGCCGGGAGAGCTCGCCGTACTTCGCGGCATCGCAGGCTCGATCGAGCTCGTCGATGCCGGTGGCCAGCACGATCCGCCCCGAGAGCAGCTGGCGGGCCGAGGCGGAATCCGGAACGCCGTTGAACGACGGCAGGCCGTCGAGGACGAGGTTCACTTTGGCGAGCGTCCCCCGCGCGCGATAGTTGCGGAGCCGCCACTGGACCGTCGGATCGAGGGCGGCCGGATCGAGCAAGTGCAGCAGCGTGCGCTGCGGATCAGCGCTCGACAGCACCGTCTGCGTCTCGATCGTCTCGCCGGTCGCGAGCGTCACACCAGCGACCCGCCCGTCGCGATCGAGGATGCGGCTGGCCGGGGCGCTCGTGCGGACCTCTCCGCCGGCCTCGCGCACGGCATCGGCCATTGCCTGCGACAACGTCCCGGGGCCGCCGGCCACGAACGTGGGCGCGAGCGGCGCGAGCGGCTGGCGGGCGGCCGCCAGGAGCAGCAATCCAGCCGTGCCGGCTGCACGCGGCCCGTGCGCGGACCCCACGAGCGCGCGCGTGGCAAGCGTCGCGCGCAGCGCGTCGCTCGAGAACCAGTCAGCGAGAAAGTCCGCCGCGGACATGGGCAGCGCACGAAGCAGGTCGTAGATGCGGCGCCGGCCCAGGGTGCGCATCGGGCGCACGGCACGGACGAGCGGCCACGCGTCGCGTACGCCGGGCTCGTCCACTGACAAGGGAGCATGTTCGAGTGCCGGCGCGAGCGCCCTCGCAATCGCGCTCAGGTGCTCGTGAAACGCCGGCCAGCGTTCCGCATCCTCCGATGCGGCCGTGCGCAGGTGCCCGACCGTCTCCGCGACATCGCGTGCGATTACGAGGGGAGGGCCGTCCCGGCGCGGCGTGAAGCTCGACACCCTCGGACGGACGAAGAGCACGCCGCGCCGTTCGAGCTGCATCTCGCGCGCGAGATCCTCGCGGAGGGCATCGCATGCGTGCGCGAACGTCGGCACGCGCACGCCTGGCGTCAGCTCGGAGGTGATTGCCGCGCCGCCGGCCCGCTCCGCGCGCTCGAGCACGATCGGCCGCAGTCCGGCGCGTGCGAGCACGAACGCGCACGCGAGGCCGTTCGGACCGGCGCCGATGACGACGGGCCCGTGCGTCATCGGGTGCGCTCCGGCGTGCGGGGCCTCACGACCCGTCGCTCATCACGGCGGCCGCCGCGTTCCGGCCGGGGGCGCCCATGATGCCGCCGCCCGGATGTGCGCCCGAGCCGCACAGGTACAGGTTCCTGATCGGCGTACGGTACTTTGCCCACCCTGCCGCCGGCCGCAGGAAGAAGAGCTGCTCGAGCGAAAGCTCGCCGTGAAAGATGTTGCCCTCGGTCAGCCCGAACTCCCGCTCGAGATCGAGCGGCGTGAGCACCTGGCGGTGACGGATGATGTCGCGCAGGTTGGGCGCGTGCTCCGCGATCGTGTCGATCACCGTGTCGCCGAACGCCTCGCGCTCGGCATCCCACGTGCTGGCCCTCAGGTGATAGGGCGCGTACTGCACGAAGCAGGAGAGCACGTGCCTGCCGGGCGGCGCGACCGACGGGTCGGTCAGCGACGGGATCACGATGTCGATGTACGGCCGCCTCGAGTACATCCCGTACTTGGCATCGTCGTACGCGCGCTCCATGTAATCGAGCGAGGGGGAGATCGAGATCGCGCCGCGCAGGTGCGGGCCGGGGCCGGGTATCGCGGTGAAGTCTGGCAGCGCGTCGAGCGCGAGGTTCACCTTGCCCGACGAGCCCCGATAGCGGAACCGGGCGAGATCGCCCACGAACTCCGCCGGCAGGTGGCGCTCGCCGACGAAACCAAGAAACGTGCGCCGCGGATCGGCGCTCGACGAGATCGTCGTCGCGGTGATCTCCTCGCCGCTTTCGAGCACCACGCCGGTCGCACGGCCCTCGCGCACGACGACCTGCGCCACCGGCGCCCCGGTGCGAATCTCGACGCCGGCAGCCCGCGCGGCCGACGCGATCGCGTTGGAGATCGCGCCGGTGCCGCCGCGCGCGAGCCCCCACGACCGGAACGCGCCGTCAATCTCGCCCATGTAGTGGTGCAGCAGCACGTACGCGGTGCCGGGCGAGCGCACGCCCAGGAAGGTTCCGATGATCCCCGAGGCCGACATGGTCGCCTTCAGCACGTCGGTCTCGAACCACTGGTCGAGGAAGTCGGCCGCGCTCATGGTCATCAGCTGCAGCAGGTTGTGGCGTGCTCCTGGCGGCAGATCCAGCAGACGGCGTCCGATCCCCGCCAGCGCACGCAGGTCGCGCGGCGATCCCGAGAGCGGATCGGCGGGCGGCATGTCGATGAGCGGCTTGGCGAACCGCGCCATCTCCACCATCGCGCGGCCGTACTCGTCGTAGGCCTCGGCGTCGATGCGGCTGTGCCGCGCGATCTCGCGATACGTCGCGGCGTGATCGTTCACCCGCCACAGATGATTCCCGTCCGGCATCGGCGTGAAGGTGCCGTCGAGCGGCAGGATCTCGAGGCCGTGCGACGCGAGATCGAGGTCGCGAATGATGTCGGGGCGGAGCAGCGAGACGACGTACGAGCACTCGGAGAAGTGGAAGCCTGGGAACACTTCTTCGGTGACGGCCGCCCCCCCGACAACCGGCCGCCGCTCGAGCACGAGCACCCGCCGTCCCGCGCGCGCGAGGTAGGCCGCGTGCGTGAGGCCGTTGTGGCCGGCGCCGATGACGATCACGTCGTACACGTCCGGATTCTAACGAAAATCCCGTGTCTGGCGCCGGGTCAGGCGGGGACTGGATACGTCCGGGGGCCGAGTCCCCGCCGGCATCAGCTCGATCATAGAATGCCCTCGTGCCCGTACCCTCGCCGCTCCACCCCAGGACGTTCCCGCTCTGCGAGAGCTTGAACTTCCGCGAGTGGGCGGGATACTACGCCGTCAGCGCTTACGAATCTCAGCACGATCACGAGTACAGCGCCATCCGCAACGCGGCCGCGATCATCGACATCTCGCCGCTGTACAAGTACATCGTGCACGGCCCCGGCGCGTTGGCGCTCGTCGATCGCATCATCACGCGCGATGCGACGAAGATCGCCGTGGGCCAGGTCGTCTACACGCCCTGGTGCGACGAGCGTGGGAAGGTGATAGACGACGGCACCGTCACGCGAATCGCCGAGGAGACCTGGCGCTGGACCGCGGCAGATCCGTCGCTGCGCTGGTTCCACATGAACGCCGCCGGGCTCGACGTGACGATCGAGGATGTGAGCGAGCGCGTCGCCGCCATCGCCGTCCAGGGACCGACCTCGCGCACCGTGCTGCGGGACGCGTGCGATGGTGACATCGCATCGCTCCACTATTTCCGCATGGCCGAGGGCACGATTGCCGGCGTCCCGGTGCACGTGTCACGTACCGGCTACACGGGCGATCTCGGGTACGAAGTGTGGATGGACGCGGCGCGTGCCTGTGATGTCTGGGACGCACTGATGGCGCACGGGCGCGCGCACGGTATCCGTCCGACCGGCATGCTCGCGCTCGACATCGCGCGCATCGAGGCCGGGCTGCTGCTGACCGACGTCGACTTCACCGGCAGCCAGAAGGCGCTGGTCGATGCGCAGCGCTACACGCCGTTCGAGATGGGACTCGGCCGCCTGGTTGCTGCCCGGAAGGGACCGTTCGTCGGCGGGCGCGCGCTTGCGGCCGAGCGCGCGGCCGGCCACCGACGGCAGGTCGTCGGACTCGAGGTGTCCTGGCCTGTGATCGAAGGCTTGTACGACCGGCTTGCGCTCCCGACGCTCGTGCCGACCACGGCGTCGCGAGTCGCCGTTCCGGTGTACAACGGCCACCGTCAGATCGGGAAAGCGACGTCGACTACATGGTCGCCAACGGTGAAGAAGCTGGTTGCGCTCGCGACGATTGACAGGCCGCACTTCGCTATCGGCACGGCCGTCGAAGTCGAGGTGACGGTCGAAGCCGTGCGGCACCGGGTGCCCGCCAGGGTGGTGGCCACACCGTTCTTCAACCCGCCGAGGAAGACGGGGGTGTAGGGGAGACCAGGCCGCCACGGTGCTGCGTGTCGGCCGGGGCATGCAGCCCCGGCCCCACACCGGTAGATGCCAATCACGAGAGACGCTATGCGCCTACGATTCAGACTCGTCCTCCTTGCCACGGCTCTTGCGACGGTCCTCACGCTGACAGCGCAGTCGATGTCCGGCGCGGTCCCGGTGCAGACCCCCGAGCCCGGCGCGGGAGCCCCGGCCGACATGCCTTCCGTGAAGTTCGGCACCAACATCGGCCACTGGCTCTCGCAGTCGAAGCTCGATCGAGCGGTCATGGTGAGGTTCTTCACTGACGATGACGTGAAGCGGATCAAGGGCTGGGGCATGGATCACATCCGCCTGCCCGTCGATTACCCGCTCTTCGCGAGCGACTCCGATCGCACCGTGATGTCCGCGGAAGGACTGGGCTGGATCGATCGCGCGGTCGAATGGACGCGAGACGCCGGCCTCACGCTCGTGCTCGACATGCACGATCTGCCGGGCCACAGCTTCATGCGCCAGGACACGAACACGATCTGGACGCCGGGTCCCGACCGCGAGCAGGCCGTGGCGATCTGGCGCACGCTCGCCCGCCGCTATCGTGACCAGCCGCACGTCGTCTTCGAGCTGCTGAACGAGCCGGTCGCGCCGGAGGGCCAGGACGAGCAGTGGCACGCGCTCGCGCGCGAGCTCATCGCGGCCGTCCGCCAGGAGAACCCGGACAACTGGATCATGGTTGGATCGAATCGCTGGAGCAACGCGAGGACCTTCGCGACGCTGCCGGTGTTCGACGACCGCCGGGTGATCTACACGTTCCACATGTACGAGCCGTTCCTCTTCACGCACCAGCGCGCGAGCTGGGCAACCGACGAGGTCAGGAACGTGCCCGGCGATGTGCCGTATCCCGGTCCGATCCCCTTCCATCTGCTGCACACGACGGGCATGATCCAGGCCCTGGGCTGGATGGCGGACCGTCCATCGGGCACGGCGTTCCTGCGCCGGTGGCTCGCCCCGGTGTTCCGCTTCCGGGATGCCAACCGCGTCCCGATCTATTGCGGCGAGTTCGGCGTGGTCAGCCACGCGCCGGCGCTGGATCGCCTGCGCTGGTATCGCGACCTGGTGCAGCTGTTCCGCGAAGAAGCGGTGAACTTCTCGAACTGGAACTACAAGAGCGGCAACTTCGGCCTGGTGAGCTCGGAAGGAGCGGTCCAGGAGCCGTTGCTCGCGGCGGTGCGTGACGGCGTCGTGCCGCAAGGCGGCGAAGGGCTCGGGGGCTTCGAGCGATCCGGCGACATCGGCGCGGTGCGGTCGCCAGGCAGCGCGCGGTTCGACCCCGACGCGCGCGCGATGGAGCTGACCGGCTCGGGCGCGAACATGTGGGGCACGACTGACGCCTTCTATTTCGCGTCGAAGGGGATGACGGGCGACATCGAGCTGCAGGCGGATGTCGAGCTCGCGCCGTCGACCGGCGATCCACATCGAAAGGCGGGCGTGATGCTGCGGGCCTCGCGCGAGCCCGACGCGCCGTACGCCGATGTCGTCCTCCACGGCGACGGGCTCGTGTCGCTCCAGTTCCGCCAGCGCAAGGGCGGACCGACAGACGAGATCAAGGGCGCGATGAAGGGGGCGCGCGGCCTGCGGCTCGAGCGGCACGGCCGCGTGATCTCGGCGCACGCACGTACGGGAGAGCGGTTCGAGCCGATCGGTGCGCTGGTGCTGCCGCTGCCGGATCGGCTCGAAGCGGGAATCGCGATCACGGCGCATGACGATGCCCGCACCGAGCGCGCGCGGTTCGAGAACATGGTCATGGCCAGCCGCCCCGCGGCCCCCGACAAGGAGCGCCTCGTCGAGAGCACGCTCGAGACGCTGACCGTCGCCACCGGGGAGCGGCGCATCATCTATCGCGCGCGCGAGCATTTCGAGGCGCCGAACTGGTCGCGCGACGGCCGGTCGTTCCTCTTCAACCAGGGCGGCAGGCTGTACACGATTCCGGTTGCGGGCGGACAGCCCGCGCAACTGGATATCGGGACCGTCTCGGGGTGCAACAACGATCACGGTTACTCTCCGGACGGCCAACGGATCGCCATGAGCTGCGGCGAGCGCGGGGAGTCGCGCGTGCACGTGGTCGCGGCCGCCGGCGGCACGCCGCGTCTCCTGACCGACGCGACGCCGTCTTACTGGCA
>Ga0210061_1000026_pt1 | contig 15303 bp, 21 predicted proteins | sample MayberryNW_Catta_2_FD_184877 | JGI IMG/M metagenome (GOLD analysis project Ga0210061, IMG submission 184877) | Wetland microbial communities from San Francisco Bay, California, USA, that impact long-term carbon sequestration -... | ecosystem: Environmental > Aquatic > Marine > Wetlands ...
CTTCCAGGTCAGCAGCATCTTCGGGCGCATGACGGTGAGCGAGAACGTGCGCGCGGCAGTGCAGGCGCAAATGCGCGCCACCTTCCGCCTGTTTGCCTCTGCGCGCACGCTGGGCGCCGGGGAGACCGAGCGCATGCTCGCGCTGTGCGGACTGGAGGCAAAGCATGACGTGGTCGCGGGCGAGCTCGCGCAAGGCGACAAGAAGCGGCTCGAACTGGCGATCGCGCTGGCGGGCAAGCCGCGCCTGCTGTTGCTCGATGAGCCGACGGCCGGCATGTCGATCGACGAGGCACGCTCCACCATGGAGCTGGTCGACCGGCTCAACCGCGAGCTCAAGCTGACCGTGCTGTTCACCGAGCACGACATGGGCATCGTGTTCAACCACGCGCGCAAGCTGACGCTGCTGCACCGGGGGGAGATCATCCTGCAGGGCACGCCGGCGGAGGTGCGGGCCGACAGGACCGCGCAAAAGGTCTACCTGGGCGAACATCATCTCTGACGCCAATGCCGTCCCTCGAACTCGCCAATATCCACACCTACTACGGCACCAGCCACATCCTGTTCGACGTGTCGCTGCGGGTCGACGAGGGCGAGTCGGTATGCCTGCTGGGGCGCAACGGCGCGGGCAAGACGACGACCCTGAAGACCATCATGGGCCTGGCGCGGGGCAAAGGCGGCGCGATCCGCTTCAACGGCGAGTCGCTGCTTGGCCGCGAGCCTTACGAAATCGCCCGGCTCGGCGTCGGCTTCGTGCCGGACGAGCGGCTGATATTTCCCGATCTCACCGTGCGCGAAAACCTCGAGATCGCGATCAAGCCGGGGCGCGGCGACGCCGTGCCCTGGACCGTGGAGCGGGTGTACGACCTGTTCCCGGTGATCGCGGCGCTCGACCGGCGCCTCGGCGGCTACCTCTCGGGCGGCGAGCAGCAGATGCTCACCATCGGGCGCACCTTGATGGGCAATCCGTCGCTGCTGCTGCTGGACGAACCGGTCGAGGGGGTGGCGCCGGTGGTGGTGCAGGAGCTCACGCAGCAGATCAAGAACCTCAAGGCCATGGGCCTTACGCTGCTCTTCGCCGAGCAGAACATGCATTTCGCCGCCGAAGTATCCGACCGCGCGTACGTGATCGAGAAGGGGCATATCCGGTTTCACGGCAGCATGCAGGCGCTGGCGGCGAACGAGGACGTGAAATCGAAGTACCTGATGATCTGAGCGTTCAGTTGAAGTGCAGGCCGCCGTTCACCTGCACCGTCTGCCCCGTCATGTAGGCGTTCGCCGCCACCATCACCACCACGGCGGCGACTTCCTCGCCCGTACCCAGGCGCCCCACGGGAATGCGGGCGGCCGCCTCCTTGCGGTGATCGGCCATCATGTCGGTGTCGATGAGCGAGGGCGAGACGGCGTTCACCGTCACGCCTTCCTTCGCGAGACGCGCGGCGTAGCCGCGCGTGAGGCCCTCCATGCCGGCTTTCGAGGCATTGTAGTGCGGCCCGATGACGCCGCCGGCCCGCGCCGCGCCGGAAGAGACATTGATGATGCGACCCCACCTGCGCGCGCGCATGCCGGGAAGCACCGCCTGCGTGCAGAGGAACGCGGACTTGAGATTGGCGGCGAGGGTGCGGTCGAAGTCCGCCTCGGTGAGCTCCTCGAGGCCGCGGCGCAGCGCGATGCCCGCGTTGTTCACGAGGATGTCGATCGGCCCGAGCGCGGCCTGCGCCCGCTCGATCAGGCCGGCGACCGCCTTCGCGTCCGACACATCGGCCTGCAGCGCGACGGCCTTGCGGCCGAGCTCCCGGATCGCCTCGACGGTCGCCTCGGCCTCGGCCTTGCGTTCGCGGTAGTTGACGGCGACGTCGGCGCCCGCTTGCGCGAGCGCGAGCGCGATCGCCTTGCCGATGCCGCGCGAGGCGCCGGTCACGAGGGCGGTGCGGGCGGCGAGATCCTGGGGCATCGAGCGGTCCTGGGCGCCGGTCAGGGTTCGATTATGCCGCGCCGCGCCGGCGTGACATAGAATCGCCCGGTGGCCCTCGCGTTTCGCAGGTTGCATCCGCTCTTCGCCGCCGAGGCGGGCGCGATCGACCTGCGCCGCCTCGCCGACCGCGCCACGCTCGAGGAAATCCGCGCTGCGATGGACGAGTACGCGGTGCTGGTGTTCCGCGATCAACCGTTCGCCAACGACGAGCAACTGGCGTTCGCCCAGCGCTTCGATGGTGCGCTGCACACGAAAACCGGCGCGGCGGTCGTGGGACGGAATCGCTTCGGCAACGAGGCCCTGACCGACATCTCCAACGTCGACGAAGGCGGCGCGATCTTCAGCTCCGGCGACCGGCGCCGCATGTATGCGCTCGGCAACCGCCTGTGGCATACGGACGCGTCGTTCGAGGACCCGCCGGGCCGCTACTCGATGCTCTCCGCCAAGGTCGTTCCAGAAGTCTCGGCCGACACGGAGTTCGCCGATCTGCGCGCGGCGTACGACGCGCTCGACGGCGGGACCCGGGCGACGCTCGAGGGGCTGCGCGCGCACCACTCGATCGCCTACTCGCGCATGACCCTCGGCTTCGAGTTCTCGGCGGAGGAGCGGGAAAGGCTTCCCGGCGCCGTTCACCCCGTGGTGCGCACCAATCCGCGCACCGGCCGCCGCTCGCTGTACCTCGCGTCGCACGCCTCGCGCATCGTCGACTGGCCGGTGCCCGAGGGGCGGCTGCTCTTGCGCGAGCTCATGGAGCACGCCACGCAGCCGCAATTCGTCTACCGGCACGCCTGGCGCGCCGGCGATCTCGTCATCTGGGACAACCTCGCGACCATGCACCGCGGCCGGCCGTTCGACGATACGCGGCACCGCCGCGAGCTGCGCCGCGTGACGACACTCGACGTCTCGCCAGCGGCCTAGCGCTTCACCAGGGCGACGAGGCCCGCGCCCTCCAGCAGCTGAACGCTCTTCTCCTTCGCGAACTCGCGCGCCTGCTGCGTGAGCTCGCCCGCCGCCGCGAAGCGGCAGTCGTGCGCGCCGCGCTTCTCGCCCGCCGCCACCAGCGCCTTCAGCGGCTCGACGCCGGTGCGCGACGCTTTCCAGCGCCGCGCGCCGACGAGCGACAGGCGCCCCGACTTCTCGAGCTCGAAGTCGGCCGCGCCGGCGACCCGCTTCACCGTGTAGCCCTCGCGCCCGAAACCCGCCTCGAGCGCGCTCGCGAAGTCCTCCCAGGCCATCGCGCGCACGCCGGCCAGCGCTTTCTCCAGCCGTGCGCCGCTCGGCACGCGGATCTGGCGCCACGCCCGCATCGCCGCGATGACGATGAACGGACTGGTCGCGAAGAGCGCATAGCCCCAGGCCATGAACAGGCGCACCACGCCGAACACGCCGGCGGCGACCAGGACGCTCCACCACCACTGCGAGCGCAGCAGGACGGCGAACAGCGAGTTCTCGGCCATCTTCCAGTTCATGGGTGATGCACCGGATCGATGTAGTACACCGGCGTGGCGAGGCCTTCGTGGCGCGCCTTGAGCTGCAGCGCAAGGTACAGCGAATAGTGGCGCGCCTGCATCAGGTTGCCGCCCATGAACCACAAGCCGGGCTGCAGCGTCGGCTTCCACATGTTGCGCAGCTCCCCCACCCACGGCCCGGGATCGTATCTCGTATCGGAGCCCAGACCCCAGCACTTGCCGACGCGTGCCGCCACCTCCGGCGAAATCAGCTCGGCCGCCCACTGGTTCATCGAGCCGTAGCCCGTCGCGTAGACGATCAGATCGGCGGTCAGCACCGAGCCGTCCGAGAGCCGCACCGTCTGCTCGCCGATGCGCTCGATGTGCGCCGGGCTCTTCAGCCGGATGCGCCCGTCGATGACCAGCTGGGAGGCGCCGACGTCGATGTAGTAGCCGGCGCCGCGCCGCAGGTAGGTGGAATGAATGCCGGAGCCGTCCTCGCCGAAGTCGAACTGGAAGCCCGCCTTCGCCAGGCCCTCGTAGAGCGCCGCGTCGCGCTTGCGGATGGCGTCGTAGACGGGCTTCTGGAACGAGGGCAGCAGCCTGAACGGTACGGACGCAACCGTCAGGTCGGCGATTTCGGTGGTGATACCGCGCTCCAGCGCGTCTTCCGAATACAGCGGCCCCCAGGCGTGCTCCATCAGGGCATCGGATGTAACGACCACGGTCGGCGAGCGCTGCACCATGGTGACTTCCCTCGCCCCATGCTCCACCAGGTCCGCGGCGATATCGTGCGCCGAGTTGTTGGCGCCGAGCAGCACGCAGCACTTGTCGCGCCAGGCTTCGCCGCCGTCGAAGCGGCTCGAATGCACGATCTTCCCGGAAAACGCGTCCGCGCCGGGGATCTCCGGGATGCTGGGGTACCCGGACATGCCCGTGGCGAGCACCAGGTGCTTCGGCCGCAGCTCCAGCGCGCGCCCCGAGCGATCCACCTGCACGCGCCACTCGGCGGCCGCCTCGTCGTACGACGCCTTCAGGCACCGGGTCGAAGTCCAGCAGTTGAGCTCCATCACCCGCGCGTACATCTCCAGCCAGTCGCCCATCTTGTCCTTGGGCGAGAACACCGGCCAGTGGTCGGGAAACGGCAGGTACGGCATGTGGTCGTACCACACCGGGTCGTGCAGGCAGAGCGACTTGTAGCGCTTGCGCCACGAGTCCCCCGCGCGCTCGCTCTGCTCGACGACGAGCGCCGGCACCTCCAGGCGCTTGAGCCGCGCGGCGAGCGCCAGGCCGCCCTGGCCGCCGCCGACGATGAGCACGTAAGGCTGCCGCGCGAAGCCGAGCTCGGCCGCGTCCTTGCGCCGGCGCTCGAGCCACGACAGCCGCTCGGGCACCACGCCGTGCTCCAGGCCGCGCTCGCGCCGCGCCCCGGCTTTCTCCTCGAAGCCCTTCAGCTCCTGCAGCGTCGTCAGCAGCGTCCAGCACCTGCCCTCGCGCAGGCGCAGATGCCCGGTGCCGCGGCCGTGAGCCGTTTCAAAGGAGAACCACCCTTCCAGGACGCCGGCGGCGCCCTGCGAATCGGCGAGCGCGGCAAAATCACCCGGGGCCGTGGCCGCGAGCGTCGCCGAGAGCATCGCCCTGATCTCGCCGCGCCCTTCGAACGTCCGGATCGTCCAGCTGAACGCGAGCAGATCGCGCCAGTAGCACTCCTCGCCGAACAGCCCGGCCGCGCCGTCGATGTCGCGACGCTCGAGGCACCCGGAGAATTTCTCCAGCCACGTTTCTATCGGATTTGCCATGGAATCGGCCGGCATTCTCTCCCGAAAACGGGGCACTCACTTGCGCTCGTTGTCCGGCGGCAACGCCGCCGCGCGAAACAGGACTACTTCTTATCCTTGAGCAGATCCTTCAGGCCTGCCAGGGCCTTGTGCGTTGCGGCGGCTCGCGCCTTCTCGCCGCCACCGCCGGCGCGCGCGTCCTCGACGCGCGCGTGCTCGTTTTCGTGGCAGTACACGCACAGCAGTTCCCAGTTGGAGCCGTCGGGCGGGTTGTGGTCGTGGTCGCCATCCTTGTGGTGCACCGTGAGCTCACGCAGGCGCGAGGCCGGAAACTCGCGCGCGCAGCGCGCGCAGATCCAGGGCAGGATCTTGAGCGCCTGCTCGCGATACGCGGACAATGGCGGCTTCACGCGAGGCCTATGATGCCCACGGTCCAGAAATCCCTCAACTTCCGCACCCCCGGCAGGGGCACCACCGACATCACGGCGGAGGTGGACCGCGTGGTGCGCGAGGCCGCAATCCGGAGCGGCCTGTGCAACGTCTTCCTGCAGCACACCAGCGCCTCGCTCATCCTCTGCGAGAACGCCGCGGCCGCGGTGCGCGCGGACCTGGAGACGATCTTCGCGCGCCTCGCGCCGGACGGCGACCCCGCCTACCGGCACGACGATGAAGGACCGGACGACATGGCGTCGCACGCGCGCTCGGTGCTGACGACGAACGCGCTGCAGATCCCGGTGGCCGAGGGCCGGCTCGCGCTCGGCACCTGGCAGGGGATCTACCTCTGGGAGCACCGCCTCGCGCCGCACTCCAGAAGCGTCGTGGTTACGGTGATGGGCTAGCCGGCGCGGCGCCTCAGAACTCGTACTCCAGGCGAAAACGCAGCGTGCGGTCGGGCGCGGCCCGGGAAGCCGCGAACAGGACCGCCGCATCGTAGCGCAGCGCATGCTGCCCGCCGAGCCCGACCTTGCCGAACAGCGCCGGGCCGAGAATATGCGACTGCTCGCTCGAGGCCTCCCAGTGGTCCCATTGGCCCACTTCACCGAAACCCTGGAAGCCGGGCTCGAACGCGGGCAGCCAGCGGTACTTGACCTGCCATTCGTAGAGCATCTCCGTCTCCGAAGGCTCGGTGGCGCGCACGTGGCGCTCGAAGAGCAGGTTGCCGTTCCATTGCGCGCGCCCCGACTCGGCCTGCAGCAGCGGCCCGTACTTGAGTTCATAGCCCTCGGCATGGTCGCGCGGACGCTCGATCTCCAGCAGAAAGCCGACATCGGCTGCGTGCTTGCCGGTCTCGGTGAGCTGGAACACGTTCTCCCACTCCACGGCCTCCGCCTTGGTGGGCTCGCCGGTCGCGCCTTCGAACACGACGTACGCCTCGGTGAACCACCACGGCGTCACACCCAGGCCGTAGCCGGCCACGAACCCGCTCTCGTGGCTGCCGTCGCCGAGCCGGGCGCGGCCGCCGTGCACGTCGATCTCGTGCTCGCCGTATTCGACGATCGGCGTGTGCACATAGGCGGCGGGACCGGCGAAGGCGGCGGGTGCGCACAGCGCGAGCCAGAGCGCCGCGCCGGGCGCGAGCAGCTTCCACATGATTTTCCTTTCAGGTCTTGAGACGTTGCGGCCGCGCCAGCTTCGCACCGACGACGATGAGCACGAGCGTGGCCGCGTAGAACAGCATCTGCGTGGCGCTCGGGCGCGGGTCGTAGCCGATCAGCACCTGCAGGAAGGAGCCCACGGCGCTCTGCGTGCCGAGGAGCCACGACGTGTCCCACAGCGGATCGAGCAGCCCCGGCAGCACGTCCGCCTGGATCAGGAAACGCGCCATCTGTCCGGCAAGGCCCGCCGCGAGCAGCAGCACCAGCACGCCGGTCACCGAGAAGAAATAGCGCACCGGAATGCGCAGCAGCCCGCCGTACAGCGCCAGTCCGACCGCGCCGCCGCCCAGCAGTCCCAGCGCGCCGCCCGCGGCGACGCTCGCCGCGCTCAGATCGCCCCCGGCCGCCATGCCGTAGAGAAACAGCACCGTCTCGGCGCCCTCGCGCAGCACCGCGAGGAACGCCACCAGCACGATGGCCGAGAGGCCCCGCGTGCCCTCGCGCACGTCCTGGGTGACGCGGCGCGCATCGGCCGCCATCGCCGCGCCGTGCTGCGCCATCCAGATGCTGTGCCAGGCGAGCATCAGCACCGCGAGGCCCAGCACGATGGCGTTGAACAGCTCCTGGCCGATGCCGCGCGCCGCGTGCGAGATCGATTCGGCGAACACGGCGACCAGCACCGCGCCGATCACGCCGGCGCCGATGCCCGCGCCGAGCGCACGTGCCCGCCCGCCGATGCCGCGCGAGGCCGCGGCCACCACGCCGATGATGAGCGCGGCTTCCAGCACCTCGCGAAATACGATGATCGCAACGCCGAACACGCAGGCCTACTCCGCGATGACGACGCCTTTGGCGGTCGCCGGGTTGAACTCGCCCTCGAAGGGATAGCGCCCCGGACGCAGCGGCCCGATGAAGATCGTGGCGCTGGAGCGGCCCGGGATCACCTTCTCGCGGTTCAGCGTGTGGCTTTCGAATTCTTCCGGCGTCGGGTCGTCGTTCCGGACCACCAGCTTCACCTTCTTGTTAGCGGGCACTCGCACTTCGGCCGGCGTAAAGCGATGGTCCTTGATGGTGAGCTTGAATTCAGGCGTCTGCGCGAACGCCAGAGCAGGGGCAAGAGCCAGTACGAGCAGAAACTTCTTCAAGGGATAGCCTCACGGTCGGTAACGAGAATAATTATTGTTACCTAGGTTATTAAGAAATATTCTCATTGTCAATGGGCCGACGTTTCAGCCAGCAAAACGAGCTCGGGTGCCTTTCCTTTCTCCATGAAAACAATCGCGTTCTGCTCGTACCTGCGCCCCACGGTCTGCGCCTCCGAGCGCGAGATTCCCATCACCAGTACGCTCGGCTCGGCCGGCCACTCCCCGTGCGGGTCGCGGCCTTCGCCGGGAAAGCAGGCATAGCCCGCTTCGCGCTGCGCTTCGAGCAACGCCGTGGTGGCGAGGACGTTCTCGGTCTTTCCCGCCTGGCGCCCGTGCGGGTTCGCCGCGCTCACATACGCTGCCGTGTCCGCGCCCTCGGCCTCGAGCAACGCTTCGAGCGCCGCGCTCGGTTCGCCGATGCGCAGCACCAGCTCAGGCTCTCCGAACACGGCGTATTCCGCGCCCAGGTAGGCAGCGATGAGGTCGGGGCCGACCGGCATCATGGCTCCCGGAAGTCCCGCGGCGCCAGGATGCGGAACTGCGCCACGCGCGGCGCGAGCTCGAGCAGCGCCTGGTCCTTGGAGATCAGGTACTGCGCCCCGGCGCGCGCCGCCAGCTCGAGAAACTTCTGATCGTCGGAATCCTTGCAGCGCGGCAGTTCGGCGGCATCGCCGGGCGGCACGCGCTGGGCGACGCCGCGGCAGCGCGCGACGCACCCGGTCTGCTCGCTCGGCTCGAGGGTAAACCGGCCCAGGTCGTAGGCGAGCACGCGCACCAGCTCCGCCTCGCAGGCATCGTCGATCACGATCTCCATGCGGCCCGCCGCGTGCGCTTCGCGCAGGGCGGCAGCCGAGGGGTCGTCGAACACCAGCCAGTCGAGCCAGACCTGCGTGTCCAGCACCACTCTCACGCCTGCCATACGGCGTAGCCCTCCTCGCGCAGGCCGATCGCCAGCTCCACCTCCATCTCTCGTGCCGCCTCGTAGGGCATGGGATTGGCGTAGGCGTACAGCTTCGGCAGGAGCCGCAGGCCGAAGCGCTGCACGTAGCCATTGGCGCGTATGCCCGCCTTGTGCTTGGCGAAGCGAGCCTCCGGGGTGAGTCCGGTCATGCCGACGTAGACGCACGGCTTGAGCATGTCGCGCGCGGGATTGGCCCTGCGGAAGCGCGCGAGGTTGAGCACGGCAGGGTCGAGCTCGACCACGTAGACGTTGTGCTGATGGCGGCTGCGGCGCTTCTTTTTCATGCCTGCCGGCGCAAGCTTACACTGCGCCCGCTATGCCCCTGCCGCCCGAATACCTGCGCCAGATCTCGCGCGAGGAGATGAACGCGCTTCCCATCCGCCGCTACGGCGGCGACGTGCGCCTGGTCGAGTCGCCGGACCTGCTCGAGCGCGCCGCGGCCGACATCCTGGGGGAAGCGGCGGTCGGCTTCGACACCGAGACGCGCCCCGCCTTCCGCAAGGGCGAGCGCCACCTGCCGAGCCTGGCGCAGGTGGCGACCTCGCGGGCGGTCTATCTTTTTCCCCTGCAGCGGCTGGACTGCTCGCGCGTGCTCGCCGAGCTGCTCGGCGCACCGCACATCGTCAATGCGGGCGTGGCACTCGCCGACGACCTGCGCCAGCTGCGGCAGCTCTTTGCCTTCGAGCCGGCCGCCGTGCTCGACCTCGGCCACGTCGCGCGGCGCCACGGCCTGAAGCAGACGGGGCTGCGCAACCTGACGGGGATCTTCCTCGGCACGCGCATCCCGAAGGGTACGAAGACGACGAACTGGGCGGCGCGGCGCCTCTCGCCGCAGCAGGTCGCCTATGCCGCCACCGACGCCTGGGCCTGCCGCGAGCTGTACTTGCGCTTCGAGACGCTCGGCCTCGTTTGAGCGCTAGACGCCGAGCATCTCCTTCAGCTTGCCGCTCGTCATCAGCTTTTCCAGATCGCTCGCGCCGCCGATCAGCACGCCTTTCACGAAGATCATGGGGAACGTCGGCCAGCCGGTCCACATCTTGAGCGGCAGGCGCCGGCGATAGCCGCCCAGGTAGGAGCCGTACTCGAGGTAGGTGTACTCGAGCCCCGCGGCATCGAGCAGCTTGCGCGCCTTCCTCGGCGCCGGATTCATCTTCATGCCGACGACGACGATGGCCTTGGCCGCGGCCACCTCCTGGACTTCCTTCACGATGTCGATACGCCAGGTGGCGATCTTCTCGCGGATCGCGGGATGGATGCGCGCCTCGTCGAAGATGGGCCGGGCCATGGCCTAATCGTACGCCCGGAAGCGGATCGCGGGGTCGCGCCGGATCTGCTCGACGAGCGCGACCTCCCAGTCGAGGTAGGCGCGCGCGTGCTTTTCGTAATCGGCGCCGTGCTCGTGGTCGTAGGGCTTGTACCAGACGTCGTCCAGCGTCGTCGTGGCGTTGGCGCCAATGCCCCTTTCGGCCGGCAGGCCGGCCGCGTTCCAGGCGGCATTGCCGCCCGCCAGGACCTGCACGCGAGCGCCCGGCCAGAGCGCCGCCGCCTCCGGCGCGGCGAGATGCGCGAGCCGGCCGTCCTCCGAGGTCAGCACCAGGTCCGGCGCGTCGCCGATCTTCGCGCGCGCCTCGCCGAGCCGCGAGCGCACCGCCCACCACGCGCGCGGCACGTGCCGCGCGCGGAAGCGCAGGCTCGTGGAAAGGTCGATCACCGTCGCCTGCGCGCGGGCCAGCTCCTGCGCGTCGATGCCCGGCCCGCGCTCGAAGTCGGGAATCTCCCGCGCGCGCGCGCCGCGCTCGAGCGGCCAGTCGCCGGCATCGGGCTCGAGCACGGCGACTTCGTCCCAGCCCATCTGATTGAGCCACGACGCGGTCATCACCGAGCGCACGCGCTCCGGGTCAGCGAGCACGATGCGGGAATTCCTCACCCCGACGTACTCGTCGGTGGCCTGCACCAGCTGGCCGCCCGGCGCGTGACGCGCGCCCTCGAGATGGCCCGCCTCGAATTCCTCGCGCGAGCGCACGTCGAGGAGATAGGTGGTGCGCGTCGCGTCCGCAAGCCAGGCGCGCACCTGCGGCGCGCGCACGAACTTGACGTGGAAGCGCTTCGCCACGGCATCGGCCGCCGCGCGCGCCCGCACCGCGCCTTCAGCGGACGGCGCCGGCGCAATGCGCGCAGCGCCGCGCTCGCACTCGAATCCGGCGAGCTCCCAGCCCATGGTGCCGTCCTTCAGCGCCACCACGTCTTTCCAGCCCGCGTTGCGCAGCGACTGGCAGCCGATGATGCTGCGCGTGCGGCCGGCGCAATTCACGACGACGAGCGTGTCCGCGTCGGGGGCGAGGTCGGGCGCGCGATACACGAGCTCCGCGCCCGGGACGTCGACGCCGCCCGGGATATTCATGCGGTGGTACTCCTCCCACGGGCGCGAATCGAGGATCACGAGCTTCCTTTTCCCATCGAGCAGGCGCTTCAGCTCGGCGGGCGGGATGCGCGGCGTGCCGTAGTGGTGCTCGACGAACTCGCCGAACGCCTTCGAGGGCACGTTCACGCCGCTGAACAGCTCCCCGCCGGCGTCGCGCCACGCGGCGCAGCCCCCTTCCAGGATATCGACATCGGTGTACCCGAATGATCCCAGCTTCGCCGCGGCGCGTTCGGCGAGATCCTCGCCGCCGCCGTCGAGCACCACGAGCGGCGCCGACAGCCGCGGCAGCAGGTCGCTCACCATGAGCTCGAGGCGCGACAGCGGCAGCGAGCAGGCGAAGAACGGGTGGCCCTGGTAGTGCACGCCCTGCTCGCGCACGTCGAGCAGCGCCAGCTCGCCGCCCGCGAGCAGCCGCTCGCGAAGCCGCTCGGGCGTCATGCGCGCGCGTCGCGGATGTCCGAATGCGCCGGAAAGATATCCCAGCGCTCTTCCTTTTCCCTGTAGAACTCGCGCTTGTGCAGCTGCTCCAGCGCGAGGCCGTACATGTGGAAATTGAGCAGCGGCGCGTCGATGTGGATGGAGTGCAGGTCCTCGGGCATGAAGGCGACGCCCGTGCCCTGGCGCACCACGGCGCGGCCCTTTTCGCGCACGCCGCCCTCCGGGCTACGGTCGTAGAAGCGGTTCTGCTCCTCGCCGGTGACGCCGACGATCACCGCCCAGGTGGTGTGGTTGTGCGCGGGCGTGCCGTAGCCGCCGAGCGACGCGTTGGCGTAGAGCGCGAAGCGGTGGTCGGAATCCTCGGACAGCCGGTACAGGCACGAGCGCAGCTTCTCGCCGGCCTTCGGCGCCGGGTAGTCCCTGGGGTCGAAGAGATCGGCGCGCGCCGCCAGGCGGATGAGGCGCGCCTTGATGCTCTCGAGGCTCGCGGCATTGACGCCTTCGCGGCGCTCGATGTCGCGGATGTCGGCGACGGCTGCGGCGATTTCCTTGCGGCGTTCGGCGGCTCGGTCCATGGCCAAAATAATATCAGTCCCGCACGCGGCCGCGCAGCGCCTTGATGCGTCCCCGACGCTGCTTCGCTTCGATGCGCCGCTCCTTCGACGCCCGGGTCGGCCGCGTCGCGCGGCGCCGCCTGGGCACGACGGCGGCAGCGTCGACCAGGGCCTGCAGCCGCGCCAGCGCCTCGACGCGGTTCAGTTCCAGGCTCCTGTGCTGCTGCGCCTTGATCACGACGACGCCGGTGCGGCTGATGCGCCTGTCGCCGCGGTGCAGCAGCCGCCGCTTCACGTCCTCGGGAAGCGAGGAGGCGCGGACGTCGAAGCGCAGGTGCACGGCATTCGACACCTTGTTGACGTTCTGGCCGCCCGCGCCCTGGGCGCGCACGGCGATGACTTCGATTTCGTGCTCGGGGACGGCGGGCGCCGGCCCGGCCATGCGCTTCAGCGCTTTCTGAACATCGGCCGCCGCTGCGGCATGGCGACCGGGTTTTCGTCCTTGTGGCGGAAGCTGATGCGACCCCGCGTCAGGTCGTAGGGGGACATTTCCATCGTCACGCGATCGCCCGCGAGGATGCGGATGCGATTCTTGCGTACCTTGCCGCCCGCGTAGGCGAGCACCTGCGCGCCGTTGGTCAGCTCGACGCGGAACTGTGTGCTGGGCAGCACTTCCTGCACCACGCCCTCCATTTCCAGCATTTCTTCCTTGGCCATGACTCCGATCCGGACATTGCGAGGCCGGCAGTATGACGCCTAACGCCCGGGCGGACAAGGCGAATCTGGATTCCTAGGGCGCTCGCCGCGCGACCAGGAAAAGCCGCCGGAAGGGGAACAGCGTGCGCCCGTCCGCTTCCGGCGGGTACCAGGCGCGCACGCGCGCGCGGTAGTCCGCCTCGAAGGCGGCGCGCTCGCTGCCCTGCAGGCGATCGAGGAACTGCTTCAGCCACGTGCCCTTGGTGTATTCGGCCACCGGGTTCTCGCCCTCGAGCACCTGCAGGTACTCGGTCTCCCAGATCTGCAGCTCGGCCGAGCGCGGCTCGAGCAGCCGCCAGTAGAAGCCCGGCGCCGCGACCGGCTCCCGGCGCAGCAGCGGCTCGAGGCGGGCGCGCCATGGACCCTGCTCGAGGGTTTCCACGATCGAGGTGTGCGAGGGCGCGTTGAAGTTGCGCGGCATCTGCACGGCGAGCCAGCCCCCGGGGGCCACCGCAGTCTCCAGCAGCGCGGGGAAAAGCTGCTCGTGGTCGTCAAGCCAGTGCAGCGCCGCGTTGCTGTAGAGCACGTCCACGGGCCGCTGCGGACGCCACGCGCCAATGTCGGCCTGCACGAACAGCGCCTGCGGATGCGCGGCGCGTGCCCGCGCCAGCATCTCGGGCGAGCCGTCCACGCCGGTGAGCCTCGCCTGCGGCCAGCGCGCCGCAAGGAGGGGCGCCAGGTTGCCCGCGCCGCATCCCAGATCGACCACCGTTCGGGGGGCCGCCGCGGCAACGCGCGCCAGAAGGTCCACGGCGGGGCGCATGCGCTCGCCGGCGAATTTCAGGTATTGCGCAGGATCCCAGCTCACGTGCAGACGCGGTTGCGGCCGCCCTTCTTCGCCCGGTAGAGCGCCTCGTCGGCCGCCTTCAGAACCTGCACGGGGGGCTGGCGTTCGACCGCGGGCTCCGCCGCCCCCATGGACACGGTGACCGAAAGCAGCTTCGTCGGCGCGCTGTCGCCGCGCCGCCGGATGCCCGCCTCCGGGTGCCGGGGGCGCTCCTCGCTGCGCACCGCCATCCGGTAGCGCTCGACCGCCGCACGCGTGCTCTCCAGAAAGGGCAGCGCTTCCTTCAGTCCGCGGCCGGGAAAGAGCACGCTGAACTCCTCGCCGCCGTAGCGAAACGCCATGCCGCCGCCGCCGACTTCCGCGAGGCGCGCCGCGACCAGCTTCAGCACCTGGTCGCCGATGTCGTGGCCGTGCGCGTCGTTGAATTTCTTGAAGTGATCCACGTCGATCATGGCGATCGTGTAGTGCGGGCCGAGGGCGCGCAGCTGCTCCTCGAGCGCGCGCCTGCCCGGGAGCGCCGTCAGCTCGTCGCGAAACGCGAGGCGGTGCGATTCCTGCACGAACGCGACCAGCACCACCGCCCCGGCCGCAGACAGGAACGCGCCGAACACGGCGGCCGATGCGGCCCATTCCGCGGCGATGAAGAAGGCGACGAGCGCCGCGGCGAGCCCGAGGTCGAGCGGCGTGTGCTTGGGCCAGGCGCGCCACACCGCGGCGACGAATGCCGCGCCGAACAGCAGGCGGCCGGCGAGCGGCGTCGGCGGCGAGCGGAAGAGCCAGTGCTCGAGCACGCCCTGCCAGGCGAGCCCGGAGAGTTCGCTGCGGCCCGCGGCGGCGATCCACAGGATGAGCAGCATCTCGCCGCCGAGCAGCACGAGCCAGCGGTAGCTGCCGTGGTAGGCCACGCCGCGCTCGGGCAGCGCCATGGCGACGAGCGCGTTCAGCGGCACGAGCACGACGAGCGCCGTGTACACGGCCTTCTCCGCGAACCCCCCGAGCCCCTGCGCGTAGTGGTAGCCCGCGTAGGCGGCGAGGAGCGAAGCGAGCAGCACGAGCGCCCGGCCGCGGTTGAAGCGCAGCGCGAACGCGACGCCGAACAGGAGCACCGCATAGGGGCCGTATACCTTGAGCCCGGCGAGGGAATCCGGCAGTGCCGGACCGATCCACACGGCGAGCCCCGCGGCGGCGAGGATCGCCGCGGGCGCCAGCACCAGGCGAAATTCGCTAGGAACCAATGCGGTCCGGCCTGAAGCCCACGTCGCAGACCTTGCCGCGCTGCGCGCGCTTGCCCAGGTGCGCGGCGAGCTGCTTCGCATCGAGCGTCTCCTCGGCGCGGTTCTTGCGGCGCATGCCGGACACGACGAGCGATCTCGCGTCGCTCACCGCGGCCGAAGCGAGCGTCACGCCTTCGGGCAGCGCGATGAGCTGCACGCCGACGCCGCCGTTC
>Ga0210061_1000028_pt1 | contig 15170 bp, 18 predicted proteins | sample MayberryNW_Catta_2_FD_184877 | JGI IMG/M metagenome (GOLD analysis project Ga0210061, IMG submission 184877) | Wetland microbial communities from San Francisco Bay, California, USA, that impact long-term carbon sequestration -... | ecosystem: Environmental > Aquatic > Marine > Wetlands ...
GGCGCTCGGCGTGGCGCTGGCCCTGCACCCGGACGCCGAGGCCGAGATCCGCGGACGTTTCGGCGCCGAGACCAGCGCGCAGCGCCTGAAAATGGGCGAATTCCCGGTCGGGTCGCAGATCATTCCCAATCCATTCAACCGCATACCGGGCTTCTCGGCAGGCGATCACCACTTCGTGCCGGGCTTTCCGCAGATGGCCTGGCCGATGGTGGAGTGGCTGCTCGACACGCGCTACGCGCACCTCCTCGATTCGCAGCGCTGGGCGGAGGGCTCGGTGATCGTCTACAACCTGCCCGAATCCGCAGTGGCGCCCCTGATGGTGGAGCTGAACGAGAAATTCCCCGGCCTCAAGGCGTTCAGCCTGCCGAGCATGGGCGCGGACGGCGCGCGCCGGCACATCGAGCTGGGGGTGCGGGGCGCGCCGGCCGAGGTGAGCCCCGCCATGGAGCGGCTGAAGCGAGGCGTCGCCGAGCTCGGCGGCGTCGTGGACATTCCAAACCGCTGATTTCTCCCGTATAATCCGCGCCTTTTCGCGGTTCACGGGGTTTCCTCATGGTGGTGATTCGACTGGCGCGCGGCGGCGCGAACAAGCGTCCCTTCTTCAGCCTGGTGGTCGCGGACTCGCGCCGCTCGGCGAAGGGCAAGTTCATCGAGCGCGTCGGCTTCTACGACCCGAAGGCGCCGCAAGGCCGCGAGTCGCTGCGCGTGGACGTGGAGCGGCTGAAGCACTGGCAGGGCAGGGGCGCGCAACTCTCGCCCACGGTGAAGCGGCTCGTGAAGCAGTTTGGCAAGAAGGCCGCCTGAGCGGATTGAATTGGGCCGCGTCGCCGGCTCGTACGGCGTGCGCGGCTGGGTGAAGGTGGCGCCGCGGGCCGGCGTGCAGGAGAGCCTGGCGGTGACGAAGGCGTGGTGGCTCGACGGCGAGCGCCGCTGCGTGGAGCAGGCGAGGCTGCACAGCGCGACGGTGATCGCGAAGCTCGAGGGGGTCGACACCCGCGAGCAGGCGCAGGCGCTGAAAGGGCGGCTGGTATCGGTGCCGCGGGATGCGTTGCCGCAGGCGGGCGAGGGGCACTATTACCTCGCCGACCTCGTGGGGCTGGAAGTGGTGAACGCGCAAGGGGCGAAGCTGGGTGTCGTGCGGCAGTGGCTGACCAACGGGCCGCAGGACGTCATGGAGGTGGCGGGCGATCAGGTGCGGCTGGTGCCGTGGGTCGCGGCGATCGTGAAGGCCGTCGATCTCGAAGCCGGGCGCATCGAAGTGGATTGGGAAGCGGACTGGTGATCCGTTTCGACGTGGTGACGCTGTTCCCGGAGATGTTCGCCGCCGTCACGGCGAGCGGCATCCCGAGAAAAGCGCTGGAAGCGGGGCTGTGGCAGTTGGCGACGTGGAATCCGCGCGATTTCACTGCCGACAACTACCGCACGGTCGACGACCGGCCCTACGGCGGCGGACCCGGCATGGTGATGCTGGCCGAGCCGCTCGAGAAGGCGCTGGATGCGGCGCAGGCGGCGGGCGGGGGCGCGGTGATCTACCTCTCGCCGCAGGGCCGGCGGCTCGATCACGAGAAGGTGATGGAGCTCGCGGGCCGGACGGCGGTGACGCTGCTCTGCGGCCGCTACGAAGGCGTGGACGAGCGGCTCGTGCGGCGCCGCGTGGACGAGGAATTGTCGCTCGGGGACTTCGTGCTCTCGGGCGGGGAGCTGGCGGCGATGGCGGTGATCGACGCGGTGGTGCGGCAGCTGCCCGGGGCGCTGGGCGACGGGCAGTCGGCGGCGCAGGAATCGTTCGCCGCGGGGCTGCTGGACTGTCCGCAGTACACGCGGCCCGAGGTGTACGCGGGCGAGCGGGCGCCGGAGGTGCTGCTCTCCGGTCACCACGAGCAGATCCGGCGCTGGCGGCTGCAGCAGGCGCTGGGACGCACCTGGCTGCGGCGCCCGGAGCTGATCGCGGCGCGGCGGCTGAGCGGCGAGGAGCAGAAGCTGCTTGAGGAATTCAGGCAGCAGGCGAAAGAGCGGAGCGAAAAATGAACCTGATTGAGAGCATCGAGAAGGAAGAGATCAAGCGGCTGGGGAAGACGATCCCCGATTTCTCGCCCGGCGACACCGTGGTGGTGAACGTCACCGTGGTCGAAGGCGAGAGAAAGCGCGCCCAGGCCTTCGAAGGCGTGGTGATCGCAAAGAAGAACCGCGGCCTCGGCTCCTCGTTCACCGTGAGGAAGATCAGCTCCGGCGAGGGCGTCGAGCGCACCTTCCAGACCTATTCGCCGCTCATCGCCTCGGTCGAGGTGAAGAGGAAGGGCGAGGTACGGCGCGCCAAGCTCTACTACCTGCGCCAGCGCTCGGGCAAGTCGGCGCGCATCCGCGAGAAGGTCGGCGGGGCGAGCGCGGCGGACGAGGGCGGCGAGGAGTAGTCCCGGCCGGCGACGGTGCCTGCGATACCGCGCCGCGCTCGCAGTACAAAACGGCCTCGGCTTTTCTGGCGGGAAGATTCACCCCGCCAGAAAAGCCGAGATGCGTTTAAAGGCCCAAATCTTCGCTCGGAATCGCTCCCAAGCCCTTTTCGTTCCATAATCCCCCCATGCGCCGAGAAACCACCGCCATCAGCCCGGTCGCCGACATCGTCGCCGACCTGCGCGCCGGCAACATCGTCGTCCTGGTGGACGACGAAGACCGCGAGAACGAGGGCGATCTCGTGTTCGCGGCCGAGTTCGTCACGCCCGAGAAGATCAATTTCCTCGCCCGGCACGGCCGCGGCCTGATCTGCATGCCGATCACCGAGGCGCACGCCGAGCGCCTGGGCCTGAGGCCCATGGTGGCGCAGAACCGCTCGCGCCACGGCACGAACTTCACCGTCTCGATCGAAGCCGCCGAAGGCATCGCCACCGGCATCTCGGCGGCCGACCGCGCGCTCACCATCAAGGTGGCGGCCGCGCCGGACGCGAAGGCCGACGACATCGTGCAGCCCGGCCACGTCTTCCCGCTCATCGCGCAGGACGGCGGCGTCCTGGTGCGCGCCGGGCACACCGAGGCCTGCTGCGACCTCGCGCGCCTCGCGGGGCTCGCGCCCGCGGCGGTGCTATGCGAGGTGATGAAGGACGACGGCACCATGGCGCGCCTTCCCGACCTGCTCGAATTCTGCGCGCATCACGCGCTGAAGATCGGCACCATCGCCGACCTGATCGAATACCGCAGCCGCCACGAGTCGCTCGTCAACCGCGGCCTGGAGCGCGCGATCGACACCGCGTGGGGCCGCTTTCACCTCGTCACCTTCCACGACGTGCCGACGCACGGCACGCACCTCGCGCTGGTGGCGGGCCGGCCCGCGGCCGACGCCGAGACGCTGGTGCGCGTGCACGAGCCGCTCTCCGTCGTCGACCTGCTCGACGCCGGTCCCGGCACGCACACCTGGGGCGTGGGCGAGGCGCTGACGGCGATCGCGAAGGCCGGCACGGGCGTCGTGGTGCTGCTCAACTGCAACCAGGCATCCGACGCGCTCGACGCGCGGCTCGCCGAAACGCGGCCCGCGCGCCAGGGCCAGGGCCGCAGCATGGACCTGCGCACCTACGGCATCGGCGCGCAGATCCTGCGCGAGCTGGGCGTGGGCCGCATGCGGCTGATGGCGGCGCCGCGCAAGATGCCGAGCATGACGGGCTTCGGCCTGGAGGTCACCGGCTACGTCGAGTCGCCGAGGGGCTAGCGCCGTGCGCCTCGGCATCGTGGCGAGCCGCTTCAACAACGCGCTCAGTGGCAAGCTCCTGCAGGGCGCGCGCGACGAGGCCGCCAAGCTCGGCGTGAAGGACGTGGTCGTGGAAGAGGTCCCCGGCGCGCTCGAGATCCCGCTCGCGCTGCAATGGATGGCGCAGACCGGCAAGTTCGACTGCCTGGCGGCCGTGGGCTGCGTGGTGCGCGGCGACACCTACCATTTCGAGATCGTGGCGAACGAGTCCGCGCGCGGCGTGGTGGACGTGGCGCTCGAGTTCGGCATCCCCATCGCCAACGGCATCCTCACCACCGACGACGAGGCGCAAGCCGAGGCGCGCCTCGACAAGGGCGCGGAAGCCGTGCGCGTGGCCCTGGAGATGGCGCGCCTGCGCGCCAAGGTTGCCGGGTGGCCGAAATGAAGCCGGCAAGAGGCGCGCGGCGCCGCTCGCGCGAGATCGCGCTGCAGGCGCTGTACGCCTGGCAGCTCGGCAGCGGCGATGCGCTTGAGCAGGTGCGCCAGATCGACGACGACGGGCGCACCGACCGCGCGCTCGCCGAAGCACTGGTGCGCGGCGTGCAGGCGCGCGCCGCGGACCTCGAGGGCCTGATCGCGCCCTGTCTCGACCGCGAGTTCCGGCGCCTCTCGCCGGTGGAGCGCGCCATCCTCTACATCGGCGCCTTCGAGCTGCAGGAGCACCCGGAGACGCCGTTCAAGGTGGTGATCAACGAGGCGATCGAGCTGGGCAAGAGCTTCGGCGGCACTGGCGGTCACAAGTACGTGAACGGCGTCCTGGAGAAGCTCGCCCGCGGGCTGCGCGCGCAGGAAGTGGCAGGCGGGCGCCAGCCCGCCTGAGGACGGCGATGCCGTCCGAGTTCGAGATCATCCGGCGCTATTTCTCGCGCCCCGCGCGCAGCGCCGTGCTCGGGGTCGGCGACGATGCGGCGCTGCTCGCGCCCGCGGTCGGCTGCGAGCTCGCCGTATCCACGGATCTGCTCCTCGAAGGACGCCATTTCGCCGTGCGCGCCGCGCCGCGCGCGCTCGGGCACAAGGCGCTCGCGGTCAACCTCTCCGACATGGCGGCGATGGGCGCGACGCCGCGCTGGGCGACGCTCGCGCTGGCGCTGCCGGCGGCGGATGCGCCGTGGCTCGACGCGTTCGCGGAAGGGTTCTACGCGCTCGCCGCGCGCTACGGCGTGGATCTCGTGGGCGGCGACACCACGCGCGGGCCGCTTACCCTCTGCGTCACCATTTTCGGCGAAGTGCCCGCAGGGCAGGCGCTGCTGCGCAGCGGCGCGCGGCCCGGCGACGACGTGTGGGTGTCGGGCGAGCTGGGCGGCGCGGCGTTTGCCCTCGAGCACCCGGAGAACGCCGCGGCGGCGAATCGATTGCACGAGCCCGAGCCGCGCGTGGCGCTGGGCGAGCGGCTGCGCGGCCTCGCCAGCGCCGCCATCGACGTCTCCGACGGCTTCGCGCAGGATCTCGGCCATATCCTGGAGCGCTCGGGCGTGGGAGCCGAAGTGCGCTACGCCGAGCTGCCGAAATTCCCGATCCGCGATGCCGCGCTCGAGCGGCGCTGCGTGCTCGCGGGCGGCGACGACTACGAGCTCGCGTTCACCGCGCCGGTCGCGGCGCGCGCGGGCATCGAGGCGCTGGCGGGGCCAATTGGCGTTGCCGTGACGCGGGTCGGCGCGATCGAGGCGGGGCCGGCGCGCCTGCGGCTGCTCGACGCGCAGGGCCATGACTTGGACGTCGCGCCGGGCTTCGATCACTTCGCATGATTGTCTTTCGCCCCGGCGCACGCTTCGCCTTCGCGCACCCCGCGCACGTCATCGCCTTCGGCTTCGGCGCCGGACTGTCGCCGGTCGCGCCCGGCACCGCGGGCACGCTGCTCGCCTTTCCCATCTGGTGGCTGATCGGCCCGGCCTTCGACGCGCCGGTGCTGCTCGCGCTGCTGGCGCTCCTGTTCGCGGCCGGCGTGTGGGCCTGCGACGTCACCGGCCGGCACCTGGGCATCGCCGATCACGGCGCCATGTGCTGGGACGAGATCGTCGCCTTCCTGCTCGTCCTCGCGATCGCGCCGCAGGAGGGGCCCTGGCAGGCGGCGGCGTTCTTCCTGTTCCGCGCCTTCGACGTCGTGAAGCCGCCGCCGATCCGCCAGCTCGAGCGCCGCATGAAGGGTGGCTTCGGCGTCATGTTCGACGACCTGCTGGCCGCCGGGTACACGCTTCTCGTCCTCGCCCTGGCGAAGCGGATCCTGTTGCCGTGAACGATTTGGCGCGCAGGCTCGGCGAGGCGCTCAAGGCGAAAGGCCTCAGGCTCGCCACCGCGGAGTCGTGCACGGGCGGCTGGGCGGCGATGGCGCTCACTGCCATTGCGGGCAGCTCGGACTGGTTCGAGCGGGGCTACGTGACCTACTCGAACGCCGCCAAGCGCGAGGACCTCGGGGTCGCGGAGGAAACGCTGCGCCGGCACGGCGCCGTGAGCGAGGCGGTCGCGCGCGAGATGGCCGCCGGGGCCGCACGGCGCGCCGGCACCCAGGTGGCCCTCGCCATCACAGGCGTCGCCGGCCCCACCGGCGGCACCGCGGAAAAGCCCGTGGGCCTGGTGTGTTTCGCCTGGGCGCTCGGGAGTAAGATCGACAGTGAGACGAGGCGCTTCGACGGCGACCGCGAGAGCGTGCGCCGCCAATCCGTCCTCCACGCCCTGCAAAGGGCACTGGAGTCGCTGTGAGCGTTGTAACCCAGATCCGCCGCGCCGCCGTGGCGGGCATGTTCTATCCGCGCGACCCGCGCGTGCTGGAAAGGGACGTCGCCGACCTCGTCGACGGCGTGGAAAACCTCGCCCCGCGCTTCGGTCATCCGAAGGCGCTCATCGTGCCGCACGCAGGCTACAGGTACTCGGGCGCGGTCGCGGCGCGGGCCTATGACGAGCTCGGGGCGGCGCGCGGCATCGTGCAGCGCGTGGTGCTGCTCGGCCCCGTGCATCGCGTGCCGGTGCGCGGCCTGGCGCTGCCCGGCGCGGACGCGTTCGAGACGCCGCTCGGAATCGTGCCGGTCGACGTCGAGGGCGTGCGCCTGCTCGCGCCTTTCCGCCAGGTGGTCACGAGCCCGGCGGCGCACGCCGCGGAACACTCGCTCGAAGTGCAGCTGCCTTTCCTGCAGAAGATGCTGGGGGCGTTCGCGCTGCTGCCGCTCGCCGTGGGCGACGCGCGGCCGCAGGAGGTGCGCGAAGTGATCGAGCGGCTCTGGGGTGGACCCGAAACGCTGTTCGTGATCTCGACCGACCTGTCGCATTACCACCCCTACGACGAAGCGCGCGCCATCGACCAGGCGACGCTCGCACGCATCGCCTCGTTCGACACCGACATCAACCACGAAGAGGCCTGCGGCGCGACGCCGCTGAACGGCTTTCTCGCCGCCGCGAGGGCGCGCGGCATGTCCATCCGGCTGCTGGGCGCCTGCAATTCCGGCGACACCGCCGGCGGCAAGGACCGCGTGGTGGGCTATTCGGCGTTCGCGCTGTACGAGGGCGCTCGCGTCTCGCTGCGCGACGCGGGGCTCGCACTGCTCGCCATCGCGCGCGCCGCCATCGGCCATCGCCTCGGCGTGCACGCCGAGGCGCCGCGCATCGACGTCGCGCCGTGGCTGGCGCGGCCCGGCGCGACCTTCGTCACGTTGCATCTCGAGGGCAAGCTGCGCGGCTGCATCGGCAGCCTGGCGCCGACGCGCGGCCTGGGCGTGGACGTGGCGGAGAACGCGGCCGCGGCGGCGCTGCGCGACCCGCGCTTTGCGCCGCTCACGGCCGAGGAGTGGGTGCGCTGCGAGCTGGAAGTGTCGGTGCTCTCGGCGCCCAAGCCGCTGCGCTTCGCCGACGAGGCGGAGCTCCTCGCGCAGCTGCGCCCCGGGGAGGACGGCGTCATCCTCCTGCACGAAGGGCGGCGCGCGACGTTCCTGCCGCAGGTCTGGGAGAGCCTCCCCGACAAGCGCGCATTCCTCGGCCAGCTCATGCGCAAGGCGGGGCTCCCCGCCGATACGCGCCTCGCGCACTGCAAGGTCTGGCGCTACCGGGTGATCAAGTGGGCGCAAGCGACGCTGCACTAGAGACGTCGTACCCGGGGCGGTGGTGGCACGCGCTCGAGGACGGCCGCCTGCAATGCGACCTGTGCCCGCGCGATTGCCGCCTGCACGAAGGCCAGCGCGGACTGTGCTTCGTGCGCAAGGCCGAAGGCGGCCGCATGGTGCTCACCACCTACGGCCGCTCTTCGGGGTTCTGCGTCGATCCGATCGAGAAGAAGCCGCTCAACCAGTTCTATCCGGGCACCTCGGTGCTCTCGTTCGGCACCGCGGGCTGCAACCTCGCCTGCAAGTTCTGCCAGAACTGGGACATCTCCAAGAGCCGCGAGATGGACCGCCTGCAGGATGCGGCGGCGCCCGACGCGATCGCGCGCGCCGCCGAGCAGCTCGGCTGCAAGTCCGTGGCCTACACCTACAACGACCCGGTGATCTTCGCCGAGTACGCGATCGACATCGCGGACGCCTGCCGTGCGCGCGGCGTGCAGAACGTGGCGGTGACCGCGGGCTACATCCACGCCGAGCCGCGGCGCGAGTTCTATGCGCACATGGATGCGGCGAACGTGGATCTCAAGGCCTTCACCGACGACTTCTACTGGAAGCTCTGCGGCGCGCGCCTCGCGCCGGTGCTCGAGACGCTCGTCTACCTCGTGAAGGAGACCGGGGTCTGGACCGAGATCACGACCCTGTTGATCCCGGGCAAGAACGATTCGGACGCCGAGCTCGAGGCCGAGTCGAAATGGATTTTCGACAACCTCGGTCCCGACGTGCCGCTGCACTTCACGGCGTTCCATCCCGACTGGAAGATGACCGACGTGCCGGCGACCCCCGCCGCGACGCTGACGCGCGCGCGCGCCATCGCGCTGCGCGCGGGGCTGCGCTACGTCTATACCGGCAACGTGCACGACGAGGGCGGCGGCAGTACCTATTGCCCGTCGTGCGGTGAGCTGGTGATCGCGCGCGACTGGTATCGCATCGGCCTGTACCGGCTCTCGGCGCAGGGCGCGTGCCTGTCGTGCGGCGCGCAGCTCGCCGGCCGCTACCAGGAGTTCGGCAAGCCCTTCGGCCCGCGGCGCATACCGGTGCGGCTGTCCGCGGCGGCGTGAGCGCGGCGCCCGGTTCGGGCCGCTGGCTCGCGGCCCTGTGCGCGAGCCGCGTGCTGTCCGCCGCCTGGTTCGTCGCCTATTCGGCCGTGCTGCCGCTGGTGCGCGAGGACTGGGGATTGTCGGCGCGCGACGCGGGCGCCATCCAGGGCGCCTTTCACCTCGGCTACCTGTCGTCGCTCTTCCTCGTCGGCTTCATTGCCGATTACTTCGGCGCCAAGCGCGCCTACCTGGTCACGGGCGTGGCGGGCTTCCTGAGCCCGATCGTGTTCGTTCTCTTCGTCGACGGCTTCTGGTCGGCGCTCTGGCTGCACGCGCTCACCGGACTCACGCAGGGCGGCTACTACACGCCAGTGCTCGCGCTCGTGAACGAGCACGTGGAGGCGCGCCGGCGCGGTCGCGCCATGGGCATGATGATCGCCGCCTCGAGCGCGGGCTACGCGCTCGCGCTCGGCGTGGCCGGGCTGGTGGTGAGCTTTGCCGGCTGGCGCGCCGCGCTCGGCGTGGTCGCCGCGCTGCCCGCGGTCTCCTGGCTGATCGGACTCGTCGCCACACGCGGCACGCCGAACACCGTGCACCCGCGGCCCGAGGGCCACACCATCCTCGCCTCGATCCCCGCGGTGCTGAAGAACCGCAAGGGCATGCTCTCGGTCTGGGGCTACACCTTCCACAGCTGGGAGCTGCTCGGCTTGTGGGCGTGGATGCCGGCGTTCCTCACGGCGGCGCTGATGACCCAGGGCTCGGGTGCGGCGGAGGCGGCGGCCGCGGGCCTGTCGCTCTCGGCGCTGACCTACGTCGCCAACATTGGCGGCTCGCTCACGGGCGGCGTCATGTCCGACCGCTGGGGGCGCACGCAGACGATCCTCCTGTGGTCGTGCGTGAGCCTGGTGCTGTCGTTCTCGATCGGATGGCTGATCGCATTGCCGGTCGCGCTGCTGGTGGCGGTCGCGTGCCTGTACAACTTCGCCGGCGTCGCCGACTCCTCCGTACATTCGACGGTCATCGCCGAGAGCGTGCCGCCGCACATCCTGGGCGCGGCCTACGCCGTGCGCTCGGTGGTGGGCTTTGGCACCGGCGTCGTCAGCCCGGTGGTGTTCGGGTGGGCGCTCGACCTCGCCGGGGGTGGCAAGATGTCGGGCGACGCGTTCGCCTGGGGTGTTGCCTGGGCGACGCTCGGCCTGGGGGGGATGCTGGGGCCGCTGGCGACCTGGAAGCTCCAACAAGAAAAAGGGGGTCAGATCAACATTTCCCGTTGATCGTTGGGAGGCAGTGGGGAATTGTCCTTCCTGGGCCGACCCCGTCGTGGCGGAAGCACGGATCGCCCCAGGGCGCGCCCCATCTCGGCGCAAAAGCGCCCGGAACCCAGGGCCCAACCCTTGTTCACTGCGATTCTCAAACGTCCGAGGTCGTCCTCTGCAATGGGGTCACCGAAGAGATTGCGAAATGCCGCGCTGCGGTCGTTGGCGCCGCTGCCGAGCGCGAGATACTGAGGGTGCGGCGTAAGCAAGTAATTCGTCTCGCCGGTCGCGTAGAAGCGATGGCTCGACCATGCGTACTCAACCGCCCGGCCAACCAAGCCTGCGCGCACGGGATTGAGCTCGATGTAGCGATGGCAGGTGAGCAGGTAACGTTCAGTGTCGATGAGGCTCGACTTGAATCGGCCTTCCCAGAGCGTTCCGGTTCTGCCCTGGACCTCGTTGACAATTCGCACGTAGCGCCGGCCGACGTCCTGCATTAGGGCCGATGCCGCTCCTTGGGACTTTGGTGTGACGAGAAGATGCGCGTGGTTGCTCATCAGCACGTACGCGTGAACGTCGCAGCCGTGGAGGGCGGCCGCCCGAGCCAGGCATTTGAGATAGAGCCGACGGTCGATGTCGCCGAAGAAACAGATCGACCGATTGTTGCCCCGCTGCACGATGTGCAGCGGGACGCCGGGCACCTCTATCCGGGGAGACCGCGCCATTGAGTCGTGCGAGCTGAAGTCGCCATGGCTCTCATAACGCGCGAGTCCCGAAAAAGTTGATCTGACCCCTTTTATTTCAGCAGGCTCATGAGCGCGGTGTTGTCCCAGCGCCCGCGGCCGGCGGCGCTGACGCGGCCGAAGTACTGCTCGATCAGCGCGGTGCCGGGCATGTAGGAGCCGTTCTTCTTCGCTTCCGCGAGCGCGATGTTGAGGTCCTTGCGCATCCAGTCGCTGGCGAAGCCGAAGCCCTCGAATTTGCCGTCCACCATGGTCTTCCAGCGGTTCTCGAGCTGCCAGGACTGCGCCGCGCCCTTGGAGATGACGCCCACGACCTTCTCCATGTCCAGTCCCGCGTTCATGCCGAAGTTGAGCGCTTCGGAGAGGCCCTGCAGCAGGCCGACGATGGCGACCTGGTTCACCATCTTGGTGAGCTGTCCTGCGCCCGGCGCGCCGATCAGCGCCGCCATCTTGGCGTAGACGTCGATCACGGGCTTCGCCTTGTCGAAGTCGGCCTGCTCGCCGCCGCACATGATGCCGAGTTGCCCGTTGACCGCGCCCGCCTGGCCGCCCGACACGGGCGCATCGACGAAGCCGACGCCTTTCTCCTTGCACTTGGCGTGCAGTTCGCGCGCCACGACGGCGGAGGCCGTGGTGTGGTCGACGAAGATCGCCCCCTTCTTCAGCCCCGCCAGCGCCCCGCTGTCGCCGTAGGCGACCGCGCGCACGTCGTCGTCGTTCCCCACGCACATCATCACGAATTCGCAGCCCTGGGCGGCCTCCCGGGGGGTGGGCGCGGACTTGCCGCCGTATTCCTTCACCCAGGCTTGCGCCTTCGCCGCCGAGCGGTTGTACACGGTCACGTCGTGGCCGCCCTTTTTCAGCAGGTGGCCCGCCATCGGATAGCCCATCACGCCAAGGCCCAGGAAAGCTAGTTTCGCCATCTTTTTGTCTCCTAAAGGGTTTTTTCGGGGTTTGACAGGGCGGCGTCAACCACCCACAATACATGGACGTTTATACAGTATCCGGTGCCGGCCCAGCGTCGCCCTCCCATGAGCGCCTGCCGCAGATGCCGACAACCAGAAAAAGAGGTACAGGCAATGGATGAAAACAAGTCTAAGGCATTAGCGGCCGCTCTGTCGCAGATCGAAAAGCAGTATGGCAAGGGCTCGATCATGCGCATGGACTCCGAGGCGATCAAGGACGTGCAGGTGGTCTCCACCGGGTCGCTGGGGCTGGACCTGGCGCTGGGCGTGGGCGGGCTGCCGCGCGGCCGGGTGTGCGAGATCTATGGCCCCGAGTCCTCGGGCAAGACCACGCTCACGCTGCAGGTCATCGCCGAGATGCAGAAGGTCGGCGGCACCGCCGCCTTCATCGACGCCGAGAACGCGCTCGATCCCCAGTACGCCAAGAAGCTCGGCGTGAACATCGACGAGCTGCTGATTTCGCAGCCCGACACCGGCGAGCAGGCGCTCGAGATCGCCGACATGCTGGTGCGCTCCGGGGCCGTCGACGTGATCGTGGTGGACTCGGTGGCGGCGCTCACGCCCAAGGCCGAGATCGAAGGCGAGATGGGCGAGCCGCAGATGGGCCTGCAGGCGCGCCTCATGAGCCAGGCGCTCAGGAAGCTCACCGCCAACATCAAGCGCACCAACACGCTCGTCATCTTCATCAACCAGATCCGCATGAAGATCGGCGTCATGTTCGGCAACCCCGAGACCACCACCGGCGGCAACGCGCTCAAGTTCTACGCTTCGGTGCGCATGGACATCCGCCGCATCGGCTCGATCAAGAAGGGCGACGAGGTGGTCGGATCGGAAACGCGCGTCAAGGTGGTGAAGAACAAGGTGGCGCCGCCCTTCCGCCAGGCCGAGTTCGACGTCCTGTACGGCACGGGAATCTCGCGCGAGGGCGAGCTGCTCGAGCTGGGCGTGGCACACGGCGTGCTGGAGAAGTCGGGCGCCTGGTACATCTACAACGACGACCGGCTGGGCCAGGGCAAGGACAACTCGCGCGAGTTCCTGACGGAGAACCCCGCGCTGGCGCGCGAAATCGAGCTCAAGATCCGCGACAAAGCGGGCGTTGCGGCGCCGGTGGCCGAAGCGCCCGCAGCCGCGGAGGACGGCAAGGTCGAGCAGCTGCCCACGCGCAAGCGCGCGGAGAAGTAGATGGCCGGGCCTGACACGTCCGGGGAGCTGAAGGCCCGGGCGCTCAGGCACCTCGTGCGGCGCGAGCATTCGCGCGCCGAGCTCGAGCGCAAGCTCGCGCCCCATGCCGAATCGCCGCGGGCGCTCGAGGCACTGCTCGATGCGCTCGCGGCGGGTAAGCAGCTTTCCGACGAGCGCTATGCGGAAGCGCGCGCGCACCAGCTCGCGCGCAAGTTCGGCGCCGCGCGCATCCGGCAGGACCTGAAGGCGAAGGGCGTCGACGCGGACCTCGTGCAGAGGGTGTCCGCCGAGGGCGAAGCGGCGCGCGCCGCCGCGATCCTCGCGCGCAAGTACCGCTCGCCCGCGACCACGCGCATGGAACGCGCGCGCCGCATGCGCTTCCTGCAGTCGCGCGGTTTCTCCCACGACACGATCCGCCGCGTCATGTCATCGGATGGCGACGACGATGCGTTAAGCCCCTAGCGCGATTGCAGCGCGGGAAGGGGGTGATGGGCATGGATCAGGCACAGGCACTGGCGATCGTGAAGTCGCTCGCCAACGGCGTCGATCCGGAAAGCGGGGAGGTGTTCCCGGCCGAAGGGGCGTACCAGCGGCCGCAAACGGTGCGCGCGCTGTTCGCGGCCGCGGAGGCGCTGGAGCGCGCCGCGCAGTTCGAGCGGCGCAAGGCGCAGCTGCCGGCGAAGACCGGCGAGCCGTGGACCGAGGACGAGGATCGCAGGCTGCTCGCGTCGTTCGACGCGGGGCATGCGCTCGGCGAGCTCGCTTCGGCGCACCAGCGCACGCAGACGGGCATCCGCGCGCGGCTGGTGAAGTACGGGCGGCTCGCGGCCTAGGCGAACGGGGATGCTGCGGCGCCCGGGCGCCGCAGCCCCTCCTTTAGAATAGCGGGCCTATGAATTCGAACGCGATCCGCGCGGCCTTCTTCGATTACTTCAAGTCGAAGGGGCACGCGGTCGTCGCCTCGAGCCCGCTGGTGCCGGCGAACGACCCGACTTTGCTGTTCGTCAACTCGGGCATGGTGCAGTTCAAGGACGTCTTTCTGGGCAGGGAAAGACGCGCCTACAACCGGGCCACCACGTCCCAGCGCTGCGTGCGCGCGGGCGGCAAGCACAACGACCTCGAGAACGTCGGCTATACCGCGCGCCACCACACCTTCTTCGAGATGCTGGGCAACTTCAGCTTCGGCGACTACTTCAAGCAGGACGCCATCGCCTTCGCCTGGGAGCTGCTGACGAAGGTCTACAAGCTCCCGCCCGAGCGGCTCTGGACCACGGTCTACGAGACCGACGACGAGGCTTACGAGCTGTGGACGAAGAGGGTCGGCGTGCCGAAGGAGCGCTGCGTGCGCATCGGCGACAAGCCGGGCGGCCAGAAATACCAGTCGGACAACTTCTGGCAGATGGCGGACACCGGCCCCTGCGGTCCGTGCAGCGAGATCTTCTACGACCACGGGCCCGGCATCGCCGGCGGCCCGCCGGGGTCGCCGGAAGCCGACGGCGACCGTTATATCGAGATCTGGAATCTCGTCTTCATGCAGTTCAACCGGGACGAGAAAGGCGTCATGCACCCCCTGCCCAAGCCCTCGGTGGACACGGGCATGGGCCTGGAGCGCATCGCCGCGGTGCTGCAGGGCAAGCATTCCAACTACGACATCGACCTGTTCCAGGACCTGATCAAGGCGGCGGCGCGCGAGACCGGCCGCAAGGGCCTCAAGAGCCCCTCGCTCAACGTGATCGCCGACCACATCCGGGCCTGCGCCTTCCTCGTCGTCGACGGCGTGATACCGGGAAACGAAGGCCGCGGCTACGTGCTCCGGCGCATCATCCGGCGGGCGATCCGCCACGGCTACCAGCTGGGGCAGAAGCAGCCGTTCTTCCACCGCCTGGTCGCCGATCTCGACCGCGCGATGGGCGATGCCTATCCCGAGCTGCGCAAGGACAAGGCGCGCGTCACGGCCGTGCTGCAGCAGGAGGAGGAGCGCTTCGCGGAGACGCTGGAAAACGGCATGGCCGTGCTCGAGTCGGCGCTCGCCTCGGGCGAGAAGCTGCTCGACGGCGAGACCGCCTTCCGGCTGTACGACACGTTCGGCTTTCCCGTGGACCTGACCGCCGACATCTGCCGCGAGCGCGGCGTGATGCTCGACATGGCGGGCTTCGAAGCGGCGAT
>Ga0210061_1000029_pt1 | contig 15154 bp, 13 predicted proteins | sample MayberryNW_Catta_2_FD_184877 | JGI IMG/M metagenome (GOLD analysis project Ga0210061, IMG submission 184877) | Wetland microbial communities from San Francisco Bay, California, USA, that impact long-term carbon sequestration -... | ecosystem: Environmental > Aquatic > Marine > Wetlands ...
GACGTTCCCCGAGCGCGAACTGGCGCGGCTGACGCGGGAGCGGCTCACGTCGTTGCTGCAGGCGCGCGACAACCCGAACGCGATCGCCAGCGAATCGTTTCCACGGCTGCTCTTTGGCGACAAGTACCGCTACGGCGTTCCCGAGGTCGGAACGCCCGCATCGATTACGAGCTTCACGGCGTCGGATCTGCGCGCTTTTCATCAAGCGCGGTTCCGGCCCGACCGCGCCACGCTGCTCGTCGTCGGCGACGTGCAGCCGGATAGCGCGCTCGCGCTGCTCGAAACCGCATTTGGCAGTTGGACGGCGACGGGGTCGGCGGCTGCCGAGCCGTCCGTGCCCCCTGCCGCTACCGCGCGGCCAGACGCGCGGCGTCTGGTGATCGTGGACAAGCCTGGCGCCGCCCAATCCGAAATCCGGATCGGCACCGTCGGGGTCGCGCGCTCGACCGAGGATTACTTTCCGATCGTGGTGCTGAACACGATCCTGGGTGGATCCTTCACGTCGCGGCTCAATCAGAACCTGCGCGAGGAGCACGGCTACTCGTACGGCGCGGGATCTTCGTTCGTGATGCGGAAGGCGCCCGGTCCCTTCGTGGCTGGCGCCGGCGTCCAGACGGACAAGACCTCAGAGTCGCTGACGGAGTTCTTCAACGAGCTGAACGGGATCCTGAAGCCAATCCCGCCCGGCGAGGTCGAACAGGCGCAGAACTTCCTCACGTATGGCCTGCCCGGCGATTTCGAGACGAACAGCGATCTGATGGCGCGGCTCCAGACGCTGCTCGTCTACGGGCTCCCGATGGACTACTACGACAAGTACGTCGAGCGCCTCCGTGCCGTAACGCCTGCCGACGTGGAACGCGTCGCGCGCAAGTACATCGATCCCCAGAAGCTGCTCGTCGTCGTGGTCGGAGATCGCAAAGTGATCGAGCCCGGGATTCAGGCGCTCAATCTCGGCCCGGTCACCGCGATGACGATCGAACAGGTTCTGGGCCCGCCGCCGCAGCCCTCGGCGGCAGCATCGGGCAATCGGTGAGAATTCAGACGGATCGCGCGCGGGACTGACGGCCGTCGCCGAGGCTATGGCCGGCCCGCCGTAGCGTCAGCGGAGGCGGAAGTCCCGCCGCGAGGAAACTACGCTTCCCACGCGAGCACCCGGGCGCACGCACTCCCTCACTCTGCGCACGCTCGCATCCTGTGCGCCTGACGCACCGAGCGCACCCCGCCCACCCCTATTCCTCCCCGCTGCCCCATCCCCTCGGGTATCATCTCGGCACCGATGACCGACTCGATCCCGCCCGTTCCGCCGCTTCCACCGGCATCCGACGCGCGCACCGGTCCTCAATGGGAACAGGAAGGGCCGTTCTTCGAGCGCTACGCGACGACGGCGTATGCGGTGTTGATGTCGCCCGTCGAGTTCTTCTCGAGTATGCGCCGCCAGGGAGGGCTTGGCCCACCGCTGATATTCGGGATCGTAGGGACCCTGGTCGGCGGCGTCGCCACGCTCATCTACAACCTGCTGTTATCGATGATCGGCGCGGGCTTCAGCGGCCCCGAGGCCGTGCGCGAACAGGTGTTCGGCCACGTGTTCGCCACGGGCTGCGGGCTGGTGATCCTCCCGTTTGCCGGCGTCATCGGAATGTTCGTCGCCGCGCTCATTTACCATCTGATGCTGATGCTCCTCCGCGGGGCGCGCTTCGGCTTCGAGACGACGATGCGGGTGACGGCGTACACGCACGGCGCAACAGGGCTGTTACAGCTCGTGCCGTTCTGCGGCAGCATCGTCGCCGCCGTCTGGATGATCGTGGTGAGCATCATCGGCCTCTCGCGTGCGCACGAGATCAGCACGGGGAAGGCGGCCGCCGCCGTGCTGCTGCCGGTGGTGATCTGCTGCGTGGTGGCGATGCTGTTCTATGCCGCGGTAATTGCCGCAATCCTGGGCGGGGCGGCCATGTCTGGAATCCACCAGTGACCTGGGCGATCCGCCCGCTCGCGGCCGGCGAGGTCGATCACGAGCTGCTGTGGGGCAGCGTTTTCCTGTCTGCCGCGCTGGTTGGACTGCTCCTGCTGACCGTAGTTGGCCTGCCGGGTCTTGGTTGTCCATTCAAGGCGCTGACCGGGTGGCCGTGCCTGACGTGCGGGGCCACCCGGATGGTCCACGCGTTCGTCCACGGCCGGTTCGGGGCAGCCGTTCGCTTCAACCCGCTGCTCGCGGCGATCGCGGTGGCGGCGATGCCTGCGGTGGTGTACGCGTGGACGACGGTCCTGCTGGGCACTCGGCGTGTTCGCCTCGCCGTGTCGCCGGCAGGCGCGAGCGCTCTCCGAGCGGCGGTCTGGCTGCTCCTCGCCGCTAACTGGGTGTTTCTAATCGCCGACGGCCGGTGAGTGGTCGCTGGCCTGGGCGCTGCATTTGAAGGCGTAGGACTGAACTGAAACTGAGAGCTGAAGCTCGAGAGCTGAGAGCCTGTGAAGAAATCGTGGGTGACGTGCTTTGGGCCGGGCTGAAGCCCGGCCCCTCCGTTGAGAAGAGACAAAACCTCTTGATGGAGTAGGCCGGGCTTCAGCCCGGCCTGAAGCCCGGCCCCCTCCGTTGAGAAGAGACAAGATCTCTTGATGGAGAGGCCGGGCTTCAGCCCGGCCTGAAGCTCGGCCCCTCCGTTGAGTAGAGACAAAATCTCTTGATGGAGAGGCCGGGCTTCAGCCCGGCCTGAACGATTTCTTCAACAGTCTCTGAGAACTGAGAACTGAGAACTGAGAACTGATTCACACCTCTGCAGTTCTGCTCGAGCTCTGCCGATATCCCCGGACGTGCAATTGGCCGACTGGATCCTGCCGTTGCTCCTGCTGACGGCCGACGATCCGCACGGGCGTACCGCGAGCGACCTGACGCTCACGCCGCCGCCGCCGCCCGACCCTGCCCGCCGCGCCGCCGAGACAGTGATTGGAACGCGTACGGACAATGGGGACAGCCCCCCTTTCCGGTCGGAGTCGTGCCCGAAAAGGGGACAGCCCCCATTCTGAGTCTGTCCGAAAGAGGGACTCGCGCCTTTTTCCGGCTGGCTACGCCCGCGCGCTCCTCGCCGCCTGCGAATAGCGCGACGGCAGCCGATGCCCCACGGCGCGTTCGACGATCGTCCCCGCAGCGACCAGCGCATCCAGCCGCACGCCCGACTCGATCCCCAGCCCGTCGAGCATGTACACGAGGTCCTCGGTCGCGAGATTGCCGGCGGCTCCCGGCGCATAGGGGCACCCGCCAAGACCTCCCGTCGACGCATCGAATGTCGTGACGCCCCGCTCGAGCGCCGACAGAACGTTCGCGAGAGCGGTGCCTCGCGTGTCGTGGAAGTGCAGCGCGAGCCGATCGACCGGCAGCGCGAACGTGAGCACGTCGAGCAGGTCCCACACCTGCCTGGGATGCGCGATGCCGATCGTGTCGCTGACCGCCACTTCGTACGCTCCCATCCCGAGCAGCCTCGCCGCGACATCGTGCACCCGCCGGGGATCGACGACACCTTCGTACGGGCATCCGAACGCGCACGAGAGGTACGCGCGGACGCGGAGGCCCGCCGCCGCCGCCTCGCGCGTGACCTCGCGGTAGGAGGCCAGCGATTGCTCGATTGACTGATTGATGTTGCGCCGGCTGAACGTCTCCGATGCCGCAGCGAAAATGGCGACCTCCAGCAGGCCGGCGGCGATGGCGCGCTCGAGCCCCTTCACGTTCGGCACGAGCGCCGTGTAGGTCACGCCCGCTGCACGCCGGATCAATCGGCACACATCGTCCGCGTCGGCCATCTGCGGCACCCACTGCCGGCTGACGAACGCGGTCACTTCGATCTGCTGCAGCCCCGTGCCGCTCAGCGCGTCCACGAACGCGACCTTCGTGGCCGTATCCACCGGCGCGCTCTCGTTCTGAAGGCCGTCACGCGGGCCGACCTCCACGATCCGCACGCGCGTCGGCAGGGCAGGGCGGCTCATGCGAGCTGCACCAGCTGCACGCCGGGCTGCACGAGATCGCCCACGCTGCAGCGCACGCCCGCGACGACTGCATCGCGCGGCGCGCGGATCGGCAGCTCCATCTTCATTGCCTCCAGCACGATCAGCACGTCCCCGCCGCTCACCGCCTGACCTGCCTGCACGTGTATCGCGCGCACGGACGCCGGCATCGGCGAGGCGAGCGCCACCTCGTCATCGGTCGTGCTGCTGCTCCGGCGTCCCGCTTCTGCCCGCGCCAGCCGCCAAACCCGCCCGTCTGCGTGCACCCAGCAGGTTTCGCCGTCCCACGCCGCGTGTACGAGCGTTCGTCCGGCCGGACCGGCCACCAGCCACCGTGCCTTTCCGGCCGGTGAAACCTCGAACGTGGCGTCACCGATCACCACCGAGCCGTCGCCGCGATCGAATGCCTCGATCTCGAGGGCCCCGCCCTGGCCCGCACCATCTGAGTTGGTGAATCGGAGCATGGCGCTCATGACGCGTTCGCGCGCCAGCCCATCATGAGCTGCCAGGGATCGGACGCGGCCGCTGTCGCCATACCGGCCCGAGGCGCGCCGCCGGTACCCGTCGCGTGAGCCGCGGCCGCAACGGCGGCAGCTGGTACCGGCTCCCCGGTTCCGATCAAGTGGTCGTGCTGCCGATCGAGCCACGTGGTGTCGATCTCGCCGGCGCCGAAGTGGTCATGCACAAGGATCCGCTGCAAGTACGCGATGTTGGTCGTGACCCCGAGCACGACGAAGCGGGCGAGCGCGGCCCTCGCGCGCGCGATCGCGTCCGCACGCGATCCTGCCTGCACGACGAGCTTGGCGACGAGCGGATCGTAGTGCACCGGGATGCCGCCCCCTTCGCGCACGCCGCCATCCACCCGCACACCCGGTCCGGACGGCTCGCGATAGCAGAGCAGCGGTCCCGCCTGCGGCAGAAACTGCTGCGCAGGATCCTCCGCGTACACGCGGCACTCGATCGCATGCCCGCGCCCGCTGATCTGGTCCTGCACCCACGGCAGCGGCGCTCCGTCGGCGACATCGAGCTGTGCCTGGACGAGATCGATCCCGACGACGGCCTCGGTGACCGGATGCTCCACCTGGAGCCGCGTGTTCATCTCGAGGAAATAGAAGCGCGCGTCATCTCCGGTGCCCTCGAGGAGGAACTCCACCGTGCCGGCGTTCCGATATCCCGCGGCGCGCGCGATGGTCACCGCGGCCTCGCCCATGCGAGCGCGCAGCGCCGGCCTCAGCGCGGCCGACGGGCTCTCCTCGATGACCTTCTGGTGCCGCCGCTGCAGCGAGCACTCCCGCTCCAACAAGTGCACGATGGATCCATGCGCGTCGGCGAGCACCTGGATCTCGATGTGCCGTGGACCGACGACGAGGCGCTCGACGTAGAGCGTACCGTCGCCGAAGGCTGCCACGGCGTCGCGGCGGGCCGCCGCGAGCGAACCGGAAATCTCCGCCGCCTCCGTGATGGTCTTCATCCCGATCCCGCCCCCGCCTGCAGAGGGCTTCAGGAGTACGGGCAGGCCCAAACGTGTGATGGCCGCCGCCAGCGCTCGGTCGGATTGATCTTCGGGCGCCTCACCCGGCACGACGGGCACGCCATGCGCCTGTGCCAGCGCGCGCGCGGCCGTCTTGGATCCCATCGCGGCAATCGCGTTCGCAGGCGGCCCGACGAACGCAATACCCGCCGCCTCGCACGCCGAAGCGAACTCCGCGTTCTCCGAGAGGAAGCCGTACCCGGGATGGATCGCATCGGCCTCGCTGTCGCGCGCGGCCGCGAGCACACGGTCGATGTTCAGATAGCTTTCCGCCGCCGGCGCCGGCCCGAGCCGCACGGCGCGATCCGCGACCTCGACGTGCAGCGCGTGCGCGTCGGCATCCGAATACACGGCGACGCTCTCGACCCTGCGCTCGCGGCACGCGCGGATGATGCGGACGGCAATCTCTCCGCGATTGGCGATGAGGAGGCGGCGGATCATGAAGGGTTTCTATCCCTCCCGCTCCACCGTCTCCGCCGTGACCGCCCACGACGGCTTCCGCTTCTCGAGAAACGCGCGCATGCCTTCCTGCCCCTCCGGCGATACGCGCCGCGTGGCGATCGCATCCGAGGTCACCGACGTCGATTCCGCCGGGCCCCGCCGCGCGACCTCCGGGATCAGCCCCTTGGCCGCGCTGACCGCCTCTGGCCCGCACGTGAGGAGCTCGGCGACATAGCCCTCGACCACCTTGTCGAGATCCGGCGCCGGCGCGATCGTGTGCACGAGACCGATCTCCCGTGCGCGCGCCGCGGTGAACCGCGCCCCGGTGAGGAACAGCTCGCGTGCTGCCGACCGGCCGATCTTCGCGAGCACGAATGGCGCGATCACCGCCGGGATGATGCCCAGCTTCACCTCGGTGAATCCGAACACCGCATCGTCGGCGCCCACGACCATGTCGCAGATCGCGCAGAGGCCGGCGCCGCCGCCGAGCGCCGCGCCGTGCACCCGTCCGACGATCGGCAGCGGCAGCCGATCGAGCGCGAGGAAGAGTCGTCCCAGCTCGCCCGCATCTTCGAGGTTCTCCTCGCGCGAGTAGCCGACCATTCGCGACATCCACGTGACGTCGGCACCGGCGCAGAAGACCGGTCCTTCGCCTCCGAGCACGACCACGCGCAGAGAGCGATCGGCGGCCGCGGATTCGACCCACCAGGAGAGCTCGCGAATGCAGTCCTCGTTGAAGGCGTTGCGGACGGCGGGCCGGTTCAGGTTGACGTACTCGACCGGCCCGGCCCGGCGAACGGTGATGCACTTGAACGACATGACCGACTCCTGCGGTTACATGCGGAAGACGCCGAACCGCACCGGCTCGAGCGGCGCGTTGTACGTCGTCGCGATCCCGAGCGCGAGCGCCGCCCGCGTATCGACCGGGTCGAGAATGCCATCGTCCCACAGGCGCGCGGTGGAGTAGTAGGGCGATCCTTCGCGATCGTACTTCTCGAGCAGCGGGTCGCGAATGGCCGCCTCTTCCTCCGGGCCGAGCTCGCGTCCCTGCCGCGCCAGCTGGTCGCGCTTTACGGTCGTCAGCACGCCAGCCGCCTGCTCGCCGCCCATGACCGAGATGCGCGCGTTCGGCCACATCCAGAGCAGGCGCGGATCGTACGCACGGCCGCACATGCCGTAATTCCCCGCGCCGAACGAGCCGCCGATGATGACGGTGAACCGCGGCACGACCGAATTGGCGACCGCGTGCACCAGCTTCGCGCCGTCCTTGGCAATCCCCGCGCGCTCGTACTGCTGGCCGACGATGAAGCCCGTGATGTTCTGCAGGAAGAGGAGGGGAATGCCACGCTGGTTGCAGAGCTCGATGAAATGCGTGCCCTTCAACGCGGACTCGGAGAAGAGGACGCCGTTGTTGGCGAGGATCCCGACGAGAAACCCGTGCAGCCGCGCAAAGCCGGTCACCAGCGTGGCGGCGTACCGCCCCTTGAACTCGTCGAACCGCGACCCGTCCACGAGCCGGGCGATCACTTCGCGGACGTCGTAGGGCTGCTTGAGATCGGCTCCGACGATCCCATAGAGCTCGGCGGGATCATAGGCCGGCTCTTCGGGAGCAGTCATGTCTGCCGGCAACGGCTTCGCGGTATGCAGCGTGGACACGATCGTCCGCGCCAGCTGAAGCGCATGCTCGTCGTCTTCGGCGTAGTAGTCGGCAACCCCCGAGAGCCGCGTGTGGACGTCGGCGCCGCCGAGATCCTCCGCGCTGACCTCTTCGCCCGTCGCGGCTTTCACGAGCGGCGGGCCTCCGAGGTATATCGTGCCCGTGCCGCGAACGATCACCGTTTCGTCTGACATCGCGGGCACGTACGCGCCGCCGGCGGTGCACGACCCCATGACGACGGCAATCTGCGCGATGCCGAGCGCCGACATGCGAGCCTGGTTGAAGAAGATCCGACCGAAGTGATCGCGGTCGGGGAAGACGTCGGCCTGCAGCGGCAGGAACGCGCCGCCCGAATCCACGAGATAGACGCACGGCAGGCGGTTCGCAAGAGCGATCTCTTGCGCGCGGAGGTGCTTTTTGACCGTAATGGGGAAGTAGGTGCCGCCTTTCACTGTCGCGTCGTTGGCGACGATCATCGCCTCGCGGCCCGAGATGCGGCCGATGCCGGTCACGATCCCTGCGCCGGGCGCCTCGTCGTCGTACATGCCGAAGGCGGCAAGCGGCGAAAGCTCGAGCCATGGGGAGCCCGGGTCGAGCAGCCGATCGATCCGATCCCGCACCGGCAGCTTGCCGTGCCGGCGATGGCGCTCCATCGCCTGTTCGCCGCCCCCTTCGCGGACGCGGGCGAGGTGCGCCTTCAGCTGACGCGTGAGTTCGGCGAGCCGCTCCGCGTTCGCGCGGAACGCCGGGTCGGCGGTACGGATGTGCGACTCGAGGCGGTCCACCGCTATAGGTCCTTGGGTCGCTCGGCGACGATGCGCAGGATGGGCTTGCCGCTGGCTGGCGGCGGCGTGTGGGACATGGGCGGCATTATAGGTTGAGGGGTGCAGCCCGTTGGTTACCGCCGGTTACATGAGTCGGCAAACGTCTCGAGAGAGTCGCCAGTCGGCCGAAAATAGCCTGCTTTTCAGCGGCTACGTCAAGTATTGCGACGCTCCGTCCTGCCGTGTATCATTCGGCTTCGCAGCACCCATACATCACATCGACTCCCCGGTCCGGCCGTGCATGGAAGCGAGACGGCCGCTTGCGCAAGCTGCTGAGGCGGTATGAGCACGAAACGCAAGAAGAAGGTTCTCGCGATCGACGATGAGCCCTCGATGATCGAGTGGCTGAAGGTGGTGCTGGAGCACGCGGGGTTCGACGTCCGTACGGCGCTCATCGGCGTCCGCGGCGAGGAGCTGTTCAAGAGCTGGCGTCCCGACGCGGTACTGACCGACCTGATGCTGCCCGACATCGACGGCATCGAGTTGGTGCGCCGCTTCAAGGACATCAATCCGCAGTCCGAAGTGATTGTCATCAGCGGCCAGGGCAACATCCCCCGTGCAGTCGACGCGGTGAAGGCCGGGGCTGCATCCTTCCTAGAAAAGCCCATCGACGCCGACGGTATTCTCGCCCTGCTCGACAAGGCGCTCGAGCGGACGGATCTGCAAGCGGAGGTCATCCAGCTGAAGCAGAAGCTGCAGGACAAATACAAGTTCGCCAACATCATTGGCCGCAGCAAGAAAATGCAGGATCTCTTCGAGCTGGTCGAGAGCGTGGCAGCCAGCGAAGCGAACATCCTCATCCAGGGCGAGAACGGCACCGGCAAGGAGCTCATCGCCAACGCGATCCACTACAACAGCAAGCGGCTGAAGGGCCCGTTCATCAAAATCAATTGCGCGGCGATCCCGAAGGATCTGATCGAGTCCGAGCTGTTCGGCTACAAGAAAGGCGCCTTCACCGGCGCCATGATGGACAAGGAAGGCCTCTTCGAGACGGCCGAAGGGGGCTCGCTGCTGCTCGACGAAATCGGCGAGATGCCCACCTACCTGCAGACGAAGCTGCTCCGCGTGCTGCAGGAGCGCGAGTACCGGCCGATCGGCAGCGACCGGATCGTCCACGTCGACTTCCGCCTGGTCTGCGCGACGAACATCGATCTCGAGATGGCGCTGCGCGAGGGGCGGCTGCGCGAGGATCTCTACTTCCGCATCAACACGATCACGCTGCGTGTGCCGCCGCTGCGCGAGCGCACGGAAGACATCCCGCTGCTCTGCGATTATTTCCTCGAGAAGTTCCGGCAGCGGTACCAGAAGAACGTGAAGACGATCGCGCCGGCGGCGTATCACCTTCTCATCCGCAACCGCTGGCCCGGCAACGTGCGCGAGCTCGAGAACGCGATCGAGCGCGGCGTGCTGGTTGCCAAGGGGACGGAGATCACCGTCGCCGATCTGCCGGAATCGATCCGCGAGGAGAGCAGCCCGAGCGCGGAGTTCATCATCCCTCCGCATCGCACGCTGGCCGAGATCGAGCGGATGGCGATCCTGCAGACGCTGCAGCGCACGAACTGGAACAAGCAGGAGGCCGCGCAAATCCTCGGACTGTACCGACCGACCCTGTATTCCAAGATGAAGAAGCACGACATCAAGGACATGAAGGCAGCGGCGCGCCAGGCTTGACGGATCCGCTGAACGAGGCCTTGTAATGCAGAATGAAGGATGGCGAATGTAGCCATGCCCGAACCTCGCCTCCCTTCGTCATGCTTCATTCGCCATTCTTCATTCCGGCCGCGTGTGTCAGCGGCCCGTTAGGCCATCGAGACAACGTGCGGCTCTGGCTGGAGCGGATTGGTGCAGGCGCGGTCGCGATCCTCGCGTGGTGTGGCGGCCTGTCGATCTTCGCCGGCCGCGCCCTCTGGGTCGGATGGCGCCCGCCGTTCGAATGGGCCGAGATCGGCCGCCAGATCTACGACATCGGCTGGCGGTCGGTGCCGCTCATTGCGACCTCCGGCCTGGCGATCGGCGTCGTGCTCTCGATGCACACGCGCGCGTCGCTCGAGCGGTTCGGCGCCGAAGCGATGATCCCGGCCGGGCTGGCGATCGCGCTCGTGCGCGAAACCGGTCCGCTCACCGCGGGGCTGCTCCTGGCCGGCCGCGTCGGCGCCGGCATCGGGGCCGAGCTCGGCGCGATGCGCGTCACCGAACAGATCGACGCGCTCGAGGCGACCGCCGTCGATTCCTTCCGCTATCTGGCGGTCACGCGCATTCTCGCCTGCACGGTGTCGCTGCCGCTGCTCACGGTCGTCATGGATTTTGCGGGAATCGTCGGCGGGTTCCTGGCCGAGACCGTGATCACGAACATGTCCTTCCAGCTCTATTTCACGCGCGCCTTCTCGCTCGTCGAGTTCCACGATTTCATTCCCCCGACGGTGAAGACGGCGGTCTTCGGCTTCCTGATCGCCACCGTCGCCTCCTATCTTGGCTTCGAGACGACCGGCGGGACCGAAGGCGTCGGGCAGGCGAGCACGCGCAGCGTGGTGATCTCGTCGATTCTGATCATCGCGATCAATGTGATTCTCGTCCGGCTGATCTTCTTCCTGTTCCCGGAGAACGGATGGTGACCGCGCTCCCGGCCGTGCGGTTGGATCAGATCACCAAGAGCTTCGGGGATCGTCCCGTGCTGCGCGGGGTGTCGCTCGAGGTGCCATCCGGACGTGCCTGCTGCATCCTCGGCCGCAGCGGCACGGGCAAGAGCGTGACGTTGAAGCACATGATCGGGCTCGTGCGGCCGGACTCGGGACGTGTGTTCGTGCAGGGCGAGGACATTACGGGCCTGGCGCCGGCGGGCATGGCGCGCGTCCGGCGGGGCATGGGGTTCCTGTTCCAGAACGCGGCGCTATTCGACTCGATCACCGTCGGCGAGAATGTCGCGTTCCCCATCGAGCGCCACATGCGGCTCGGTCCCGCCGAGGTGCGCGATCGCGCCCAGGGCAAGCTCGCCGACGTGGGCCTGGGCGAGGTCTACGACAAGATGCCGGGAGAGCTCTCGGGCGGCATGCGCAAGCGCGCGGGGCTTGCCCGGGCCATGGCGCTCGATCCGGCAATCCTGCTCGTCGACGAGCCGAGCGCCGGGCTCGATCCCATCACGGCGCACGAGATCGACGAACTGCTGCTCGCGCGCAAGCACGCCGGCACCACGCTGGTGGTCGTGACCCACAACATCCCGAGCGCGCGCCGCCTCGGCGACGAGCTGCTCTTCCTGCACGAGGGCGAAGTGATCGCACGCGGACCCGTCAGCGAGATCGAGCGAAGCCGCCAGCCGCTCGTACACGCGTTCATGGGCGCCGAGGGAACGAGCGGATGACCTCCACGCGGCTGGCCGGCATCGGGGCCTTCGTGATCGGCGGCATGCTGCTCTTTGCCATCGGGTTGTTCCTCATCGGCAACCGCCGGATGCTCTTCGTCCGCAAGTTCGAGGTGAACACCGCGTTCACCAAGGTGAGCGGGCTCCAGCCGGGGGCGTCGGTGAAGGTCAACGGCATGCCGGCCGGCGAAGTGCAGCACATTCTGCCGCCGGGCGGACCGGGACGCCGCTTCAGCATCCGCTTCACCGTGCGCGAGGATCTGCACCCACTCGTGCGAGCCGACTCGGTCGCGAGCATTCAGACGGAAGGCATCGTCGGCGGCACCTTCCTCGAGGTCAGGGCGGGCTCGAGCGGCGCCGCCGAGGTGCCCGAAGGCGGCTCGATTCCCAGCCGCGAGCCGTTCGAGGTCGCGGACCTGCTGGCCCAGATGAGCGACACCGTGCGGCTCGTCAACGACACGATCGCCTCGCTGCGCGGCGACGTCGAGACCGCGATCAGCCAGATCGCCGATACCGCGACCGACGCCAACGCGCTCCTCAACAGCGTGAGCGACGACATCGTCCGCATCTCCGAGTCGGGGCGGCGCATCGCCGGGGACACGCAGGCCATGCTCGCAGGCGTGCGCGCGGGGCGCGGCACGATCGGTCGGCTCGTGAACGACGACGAGCTGTACAAACGCGTCGCTTCGGTCGCGCGTGACGCGGAGGGGATCGTCAAGGAAGCGCGGCAGGCCGTGCAGGAAGGGCGCGAGGCGCTGGCGAGCCTGCGATCCGACGAAGCGCCCGGCCGGATGATGACCGAGCTGCGCGAGACAATCGGCCACGCGCGCGATGCGCTCGCGAACCTCGAGGCCAACACCGAGGCGCTCAAGCACAATTTCCTGTTCCGCGGGTACTTCAGGCGGCGCGGTTATTTCGATCTCGACACGATATCCCCGGCGGAATACCGCGCCGGCGTGCTCGAACGCAACGACCGGCGCGGGCTGCGGATCTGGCTCGGCGCCGACGTGCTGTTCGAGCGGGATTCCCAGGGCCATGAGCGTCTGAGCGCGGGTGGACGCACGCGCGTCGAATCGGCCATGGCTGTATTCGTGGAGTACGGTCCCGGAGCGCCGCTGATCGTCGAAGGCTATGCGACCAGCGGCGGTACGTCGGAGCAGTACCTCGCCTCGCGCGCCCGCGCGGCGCTCGTCCGCGAGTACCTGCTCGCGACCTTCGACCGCGATCCTGGGGCGACGGGGATCATGCCGCTTGGCGGGGAGGCGCCAGGCAGCCCGCGGGATGGCCGGTGGGATGGGGTGGCGTTGGCGTTGTTCGTCCCGAAGAAGTGATTGCGTGGGCGCCTGGCGAGGCGCCCGAGACGACTCGGTCCCTCTCCGCCTTTGTTGGACAATCCACGACAGGGGCTGCTCGCGAGCGGCCCCTCTGGATTCTTCCTGACGACCGGGTCTCTTTAGCGAAAAGCGGCACCCGGGAAGCGACAGGGGGCTGTTCACCGTCAAATCTCGAGGATAGTCGAGCTTGAGGGTTATCTGTGGCACATGGCTTGAACACACTTATGCCGGGAGAGACAGTCCGGCAGAGAGGATTCGCGATGAACGAACGCTCTGTGGTCATGCTGGGCGCGATCTTAGGAGCGGCGTTCGGCGGCGTGGCGGCCTACCTCTTCCTCACCGAACGCGGGCGCGAGCTGCGTATGGAGCTCGAGCCACGGCTCGATGATCTGATCCGCGATCTCGGGTCGCTCCAGAGCACCGTGTCGCGCGCGCGCGATGCGGCGGTCGACGGGCTTCGCGTGATCGGTGACGGCACCGGCGAACCGCGCCGCGAGTCGGCGCGCGGCCAGGCGGCCGCGGGCTGATCGACAGCGGCGCCCAACGGAGGATACATGGCTGATTTCGAACGCGACGAACACGAGCACGAAGGCGGCGGCTCGTTCATGATGGGGCTGCTGACCGGCACCGTCCTCGGGGCGGGCCTCGGGATGCTGCTCGCGCCGAAGAGCGGCAGCGAGCTCAGGAGCCAGTTGGGCGAAAAAGCCAGTTCGGTCGGTCGAGCCGCCGGCGATCAGCTGCGCCGCGCGAGCGATGCGGCCGGCGGAGTAGTGGACAAGGCCCGCGAAGGCGTCGAGCGCGCCGCCGAAGACGTGCGCGGGCGCGCCAAGGAGGCGATGGGGCCGTCGAGCGGCGCGACCACCGGTTCGGCCGGCACCGGCTCGATGGGGAGCGGCAGCTCCTACACCGGTTCGACGTCGACCGGCAGCACGTACACGGGCGACGCGTTCACCCGCGACCGCGATCGGACCTGATCGCACGCCCGGCCCTCGAGGCTGCCCCGTCAGGGTCGCGTCATTCCAAGCTCAACTCCCAACGCCCGAGAGCGTTGGGGGTTGGGAGTTGGAGGGTAGCAGCCGACGGCCTTTCTTCACAACGTGTGAGAACCAGCCGGACGCTCTGCCCGGATCTCGAGGCAGAGCCCTCGGCTGGTTGGGCATAATGCCGTCGTGGCTCCACTCGCACTCGCCAGCCGCCGGACGCACCTGCGCCGATGGCTGGGCGCGGTCGGCTCCCGTGCGCGCCTGATCGGCAGGCTGACGCTCCACTCGCTCTGGCGCGGCGTGATCGGCATGTACCACGGCGACGACCTGACGCACGCCGCGTCGATCGCCTACTACGCGCTCCTCTCGCTGCTGCCGTTCCTGCTCCTCGCGTTCTCGGTGCTCGGCGTCGTCACGGCCGACGAGCAGGCACGCGAGGCAGCAGCCAATTTCATCCTCAGGTATTTTCCGAGCCGCTTCGAGTTCGTGGCCTCGCAGCTCGACACGCTCAGCGACTCGCCTGTCCGGCTCGGCGTCGCGGGCACGCTCGCGCTGACCTGGGCGTCGCTCGGCGTGTTCAGCGCGGTCTCGACGGCTGTCAACCACGCCTGGGGCGTCGAAAAGCAGCGCAGCTATTTGAAACACAAATTCGTGTCGTTCCTGATGCTGCTGGCGGCAAGCGCGATGCTGTTCCTGACGACGCTCACGATCAGCGCGGGGGAGGTGGTGCGCGCGACGTGGTTCGCGCACGTGCTCGCCCGGTTTCCAGCGCTCATGGCGCTGCAGGGTCTCGGGGTCCGGTACGCGGCCATGCTGATGCTGATTCTCGGCGTCGGCCTGGTCTTCTACTTCATCCCGAACGCGAAGGTGCGCTTTCGCGACGTGTGGGTCGGGGCCGTCCTGACCGGCATTCTCTGGCGCGTTGCGTTCGATGGCTTCTCCTGGTATCTCCGATCGGCGGCGCGCTTCACCATGCACGGCTCGATCGCGACCGTCGTCGCGTTCATGATCTGGGTTTACATCTCGGCGGTGATCCTGC
>Ga0210061_1000030_pt1:0-10000 | contig 15087 bp, 9 predicted proteins | sample MayberryNW_Catta_2_FD_184877 | JGI IMG/M metagenome (GOLD analysis project Ga0210061, IMG submission 184877) | Wetland microbial communities from San Francisco Bay, California, USA, that impact long-term carbon sequestration -... | ecosystem: Environmental > Aquatic > Marine > Wetlands ...
TGTCGGAGCTCGTCGAGGGCGTGCTGGTATGCAACGCCGAGGGGCGCATCCTGCTCTACAACGAGCGGGCGCGCGCGCTCTTCGCGGAGCCGCAGCGCACGGCCGCGACCACGCCGGTCGGGCTGGGACGCTCGATCTTCTCGCTGATCGATCGCGACCAGGTGGTGCACGCGATCGAAAAGCTCGAGCAGGCGCGCCGCGGCGGCGCGACGGCGCCGCGCACGCGGTTCGTTGCCCCGGCGGGAGCGGGCAGGGTGGTGAAATTCGAGGCGGCCCCGTACGCGCGCGGCGGCGGCGAAATGGGCGGCATCATATTCACGCTGAGCGACGTGACCGGGCTGCTGGAGGGCGAAGCACAGCGGCTTTCCGTGCTGCAGTCGATCGCGGCCGGCGCGCGCGCGCCGGTCGCCAATATCCGCGCGGCGGCCGAGAACCTGGCGCGCTATCCCGACATGGAAGCCGACCGCCAGCGGCGCTTCGTGGAGATCATCGACGCGGAATCGCAGGCCCTTTCGCGATCGATCCAGGGCGCCCTGCAGGCCTACGGCGATGCGCTCAAGGCGAGCCTCGCGCTCGAGGACATGCGCGCGCTGGACCTGCTGCGCGTGGCCGCGGGGCGCCTGCGCTCGCTGGTCGGCGTCGATGTGGCCTGCGACGACGTCGACGAGGCGCTGTGGCTGCCGGTGGACAGCTTCGCCTTCGTGCAGGCGCTCGGCTTCCTCGCCGAACGGCTGAAGTCCGACTACCGGGTGCGCGCACTGCGCCTCGCGGCGCGCGCCCGCGGGCGCTTCGCGGAGCTCGACATGGCGTGGGGCGGCGCGATCGTGGCTCACGACGCGCTGACGCTGTGGGAGAGCGAGCCGATGCGCTTCGGCGCGCAGGAGTCGCCCCTCACGCTGCGCGATGTGCTGGAGCGCCATGGGGCAGAGGCCTGGTTGCATCGGGAAGGGCCCGCGGGCGCGCGCGACGCCTGCCTGCGTTTCCTGCTTCCGGCGAGCGCGCCGCTCGAGCAGGGCGCGCGCTCGCTCAGCGCGATCGAGAGCCGCCCGGAGTACTACGACTTCGATCTGTTCGCGCAGGGCGGCGCGTCCCGCGACCTGCGCGCGCGCGCGCTGCACGAGCTGGCGTACACCGTTTTCGACACCGAGACCACGGGCCTCGAGCCCTCGGCGGGGGACGAGATCATCAGCATCGGCGCGGTGCGCGTGATCAACGCGCGCCTGCTCAAGGGCGAAGTCTACGAGCAGCTGGTCGACCCGCAGCGCCCCCTGGGCGCGGACTCCGCCAGGGTGCACGGCATCGACGCGCGCGCGCTCGCGGGCCAGCCGGCGATCGCGCAGGTGCTGCCGGCATTCCACAAGTTCTGCGAGGACACCGTGCTGGTCGCCCACAACGCAGCGTTCGACATGCGCTTTCTCGAGCTCAAGGAAAGGGCCGCCGGGGTACGCTTCGAGCAGCCGGTTCTCGACACGCTGCTGCTCTCGGCCGTGGCGCATCCCGCGCTCGAGGACCATAGACTCGAGGCGATCGCCGAGCGCCTGGGGGTACCGGTCATCGGTCGCCACACGGCCCTGGGCGACGCGCTGCTCGCGGGGGAGGTCTTCCTGCGCTTGCTCGTGCAGCTGCGCGAGCGCGGCATCGTTACACTCGGACAGGCGCTCGACGCCTCACGCGAGACCTACTATGCCCGGCTGCGCTACTGAAGGGAAGGATCGGTCCCATGGCTGAGCCGGGCGACGGCCTGACGCAGCGCATGGCGGGAGAGCGCCAGGCCTTCGCGCAGCCCCTGCGCGCGCTGATGAAGCGCGCGCCCGTGACCTGCGAGGAGCAGCGCACCGTCACGCAGGCGGCCGAGCTGATGCGCGATCAGGACGTGGGCTCGGTCGTGATCGTCGACGGGCAGCAGCGGCCCCGCGGCATCGTCACGACCCAGGATCTGGTCGGCGTGGTCGCCGCGCGCGGCTTCGAGCAGCCGGTGGGCGCGCTGATGAGCCGCGACTTGGTGTCGCTGCCGCCGCATGCGTTCGCCTACGAGGCCGCGCTGGTGATGGCCGAGCATCGCATACGGCATGTGCTGGTGATGGACGAAGGCCGCCTGCTCGGCGTGGTCTCGGAACGCGACCTGTTCGCGCTGCAGCGGCTCGGCCTGGGCGAGCTGACGATGGAGATCCGGCTGGCCGACGACATCGGCGCGCTGACCGGGCTCGCGCTCCAGGTGCGCCGGCTCGCCGCGCTGCTGGTCGGGCAAGGGACGGCGGCCGAGCCGCTGACGCTGTTCATCTCGGTGCTCAATGACCGCCTGACGCGGCGTGTCATTGAAGTCGTGCGCCGCCGCCACGAGCTCGACCGCATCCGCTGGGCGTGGATCGCCTTCGGCAGCGAGGGCCGCCTCGAGCAGACCTTCAGCACCGACCAGGACAACGGACTCGTATTCGCCGCGCACCAGGGGCTGTCGCCCGAGCAGGCGCGCGCCCGGCTGGTGCCGTTCGCGCGCGAGGTCAACGAGGCCCTCGACGCCTGCGGCTTTCCGCTGTGCGAGGGCAATATCATGGCGTCCAACCCCGCGCTTTGCCTGACGCTCGACGAATGGCGCGCGAAGATGTCGGGCTGGCTCGGCGCCTCGGTGCCGCAGGCGCTGCTCGACGCCTCGATCTGTTTCGACCTGCGCCCGGTGCACGGCGACGACGCGCTCGCCGCGGCGCTGCGCGACTGGATCGTCGAGCACGTGCGCGGCCAGGCCGCTTTCCTGCGGCTGCTGGCGCGCGTGGCGACGCAGGCGCGGCCGCCGCTCGGGCGCTTCGGCGCGTTCACGCCCACCGATGCGCCAGGCGCGCCGCGCTCGCTCAACCTCAAGGCGAACGGCGCACGCATCTTCGTCGACGCCGCGCGCGTGCTGGCGCTGGCGCACGGCCTGCGGCAGACCAACACGGCGGAGCGGCTGCGCGCGTTCCGCGACGCGCGCAGCCTGCCGTCCACCGACATCGATGCGCTGATCGACGCCTTCTACTGCATCCAGACGCTGCGCCTGCGCGAGCAGGCGCGCGCGCCCGAAGCGCGCACCGGCGCGCGCAGCGCCGCCGAGGATCTCGCCAACCGCATCGACCCCGTGCGGCTCAACGCATTCGAGCAGTCCGCGCTCAAGGAGGCCTTCCGGCTGGCGCGACAGCTGCAGAGCCGCGTCGAGCTGGACTTCCAGCTATGAGCGGCGGCGCGCCGACGGCCTACGTCGTCGACGACGACGAATCGATCCGCAGCCTCTGGCGCTGGCTGATGGAATCGAACGGCATCGCCGTGCAGACCTACGCCTCGGCGGCCGCCTTCATCGGCGTCTACCGGCGCGGGGATCCGGGGTGCCTGGTGCTCGATGTGCGGCTGCCGGGAATGAGCGGGCTGGAGCTGCAGGAATATCTGAGGCACGAGGACATCGACATTCCGATCGTGTTCGTCACCGGCCACGGCGACGTGCCGACCGCGGTCAGCGCGCTCAAGGGCGGCGCCGTGGATTTCATCCAGAAGCCGTTCGGGTACCGCGAGGTGCTCTGCATCATCGAGCGCGCGTTCGAGCGCGACGCGCAAAACCGCGCGCGCCGTGCGCGGCACCTGGGCCTCGCGGACCGAGTCGCCGCGCTCACCGGGCGCGAGCGCGAGGTCATGCGGCGCGTGGTCGAGGGCAAGCCCAACAAGGTGATCGCCGAGGGGCTCGACATCAGCGTGAAGACGGTCGAGTTCCATCGCGCCAAGGTGATGGAAAAGATGGGGGCCGACTCGGTGGCCGCGCTGGTGCAGCTCATAGCCGAGCACGATGCCGCCGCGTGAGGTGCTGCGGCGCAGCGCCGCTGTTGCGCCGCACTAGGGAGTTGCTAGGGTTTACCCTAGTAGCTGCGGTCGGCCGCCGCGGCTAGCATCCGGCAACGCATCGCGCGACCACAAAGGGGAATGCGCCGCACGGATGCCGGGCCAGCTCAACCGCACGTCGATTAGCCGGTCGCCGCTAGGCGGTGGCCATGACCGAGGCTGCGTCGAGATCGCGCCGCAACGCGCGCCGCACGTCCTGCCACAGGAAGCGGATCGAGTTGCGCACGATCTGCGCGTCGTGCTGCTTGAGCTCGTCGGCGATCGGCGCCCAGTACACCAGCGCTGCCACGCTTTCGGAAAACGGGGTTGCGTCGTCCGGCACGGACGCCCAGTCGCACAGCGATATTCGCCCGCGCACCCGCGCCGCATGCGCGGCGAATTCTGCGCCGGCCTCGGGGGGAATCCCGGTCGCCTCGAGAATAGCGTCGAGCGTCGCGAGCATGAGCACACCCACGGCGTCCGGTCGCGCGGGCGCCCGTTTCGCGAGCAGGCCGCCGGCGAAGACGCACAGGTCGGACAGGCAGGCAAGCCAGACGTGCCATTTCGCGATGTTGACCGACTGGGTGAAGCCGTTGTCGTCGAACAGAACCGGGTAACGCATGCCGGCGCGCGTTCGCAAATAGCCGTACAACGCGGTCTGCGCCACGAAGCTGGCGCGCGATTCGAGGAAGGCGCGCAGATCGGCACGGTCGGCGATCGCGGTGTTGCGCCGCCGCAATGCCGCCGGCAGAACCTCCTGCAATGCCTGCCAGATTCTCGTCAAGGTGTATCCGTCTTTCCGGAGCGTGCGCACGCGGCAGGGCATCATAAGACAAGACGCCGACGCCTTGCGCAGCACGCGCGGAGGAATGCGCTAGAATCCACCGTCCCCGCACGAAGAGCGTATCCGCGCGCCGACGGGGCACAGACCAACAACAAGCAGTCGTACCGGGAATCAGCCTAGAGGAGGGTTTCTGATGGCCGCAAACATGTCGCAGAAGGAAACGCACTGGAACCGGACGCGGAACCTGATGATCGTGCACATGGTCATCTGGTTCATCTTCTCGTTCGTCGTGCATTGGTTCGCTCCGCAACTCAACAAGGCATCCATGTTCGGCTGGCCGCTCGGCTTCTACATGGCCGCGCAGGGCTCGCTGATCGTGTTCGTGGTCCAGCTGTTCATGTTTGCGAAGCAGCAGGACCGCATCGACCGCGAATGCGGCATGGCTGAAGAAGAATAGGGGGACGCGACATGAGCATGTTCAGAATCCAAGGTTCGTTCATCGACAACCTGCCGAAGATCTACGGCTGGTATACCGGCGGCTTCCTGGTGTTCATCGCGCTGATGGCGCTCGGGGAGAAGTTCGGCATGAGCGCGGATGCCATCGGCATCGGCTTCGTCGCCTTCACCGTCGTCATCTACGCCTTCATCGGCTATCTGTCGCGCACTGCGCAGGTGGACGCCTACTACGTCGCCGGCCGGCAGGTGCCAGCCGTGTTCAACGGGATGGCGACCGCGGCCGACTGGATGTCGGGCGCCTCGTTCGTTGCGATGGCGGGCGGCATCTACATGGGCGGGCACCCGTACCTGGCGTTCGTCGTCGGCTGGACCGGAGGCTACGTGCTGGTCGCGGTGCTGATGGCGCCGTATCTGCGCAAGTTCGGCTGCTACACGGTGCCCGATTTCATCGGCACGCGTTATGGCGGCAACCTGGCGCGGCTGCTGGCGGTGATCGTGCTGATCGCCGCATCCTTCACTTACGTGACGGCGCAGATCAACGCCACCGGTACGATCGCCGCAAAGGTGCTGCAGATTCCGTTCGGCGTCGGCGTCTGGATCGCCCTGGTGGCCATCCTGCTGTGCGCGATGCTCGGCGGGATGCGCGCGGTGACCTGGACCCAGGTCGCGCAGTACATCGTGCTGATCATCGCCTACCTGGTGCCGGTGTTCTGGATGTCGTCGAAGCAGGGCTTCGGCTATTTCCCGCAGTTCGAGTACGGCGCCGCCGTGGCGAAGCTCACCGACCTGGAGACCTTGCATCAGGTCGGCATTCTGAAGCCTGAGCACGCGGTGGCCGGCATGAGCGCATTGACGGTCAAGCACTCGGTGGCCATGGACGATCCGATCGCGAAGATCAAGTTCGTCACGCTGGTGGCGTGCATGATGATGGGCACGGCGTCGCTGCCGCACATCCTGATGCGCTACTTCACCACGCCGTCGGTGCGCGCCGCGCGCAACTCGGTGGCCTGGTCGCTGCTCTTCATCTTCCTGCTGTATTTCACGGCGCCCACGCTGGCGACGCTGACCAAGCTGCAGGTGCTCGACCCGAGCCTCGCCACCAGCATCATCGGCAAGCCGGTGTCGCAGGTGATGGCGCTCGACTGGGTGCAGAAGTGGCACAACGTCGGCTTCCTGAGCGTGATCGACGCCAACAAGGACGGCATCGTGCAGATCAACGAGTTCTTCATGCGCGGCGACATCGTCGTGCTGGCGACCCCGGAGATCGCGGGCCTGCCGGCGGTGGTGTCCGGCCTGGTGGCGGCGGGCGGGCTGGCGGCGGCGATGTCGACGGCCGACGGCCTGCTGCTGGCGATCGCCAACGCGCTGTCGCACGATCTGTACTACAAGATGATCGATCCGAAGGCCGATACCAAGCGCCGGCTGATCGTCGCCCGGGTATTGCTGCTCGCCATCGGCGCAGCGGGATCCGCGGTGGCAAGCATGCGCCTGACCGGGATTCTCGGCGCGGTGGCCTGGGCGTTCGACTTCGCCATGTCGGGCCTGTTCTTCCCGCTGGTGCTGGGCGTCTGGTGGAAGCGGGCGAACCAGGCCGGGGCGGTCGCCGGCATGGCGGTCGGCCTGGGCGTGGGGACCTGGTACCTTTACGCGGTCAAGTGGGGCGGCATGAAGCCCTGGTACGGGATCGACGACCTGCGCTTCGGCATCATCGGCGCCGGCGCCAGCCTGATCGCGATGGTGGTGGTGACGCTGCTCACCAAGGAACCGGACGCGGAGACGAAGGCGATGATCGACGAGGTCCGAATTCCGAAGGGCGCGTCGGTGCTGGCGTCCACCCACTGATCAGGGCAGTCCACAGGAGCCGGGGCGAGCATCTCGCCCCGGCTTTTTTTTCGCCGGCGGGCGCGTATCCTTCCCGGCCGAGGGCCGTCACATGAGCACGCCGTTCCCGCTTTGGGTCATCGCCATCGACTATGTGCTCGGCGTCATCATGTGGACGCTGATCGGGCGCTCGGCGATGGGGCTGTTCCAGCCGGAGAACAGCAATTTCTTCTTCATGAAGGTCTTCGTGCGCGCGACGAATCCGCTGCTCAAGCTGTTCGCGCCGATCACGCCCGGGTTCCTGATCCCGCCGCTGGTGCCGCTCTACGTGGCGTGGTTCTTCTTCATGGTGCGCTTCTATCTCATGCCCTGGCTGCTCGGCTATTCGGTCATGGGCATGCTGTCCTTTCCGCTGGAAGGGGAGATCGCCGCCGGCATCTGGCAGCTGTTCTCGCCGCTCGTGAGGTAGCCGGTACAATAGGCCGTCGCGGAGAGATGGCCGAGCGGCTTAAGGCGCACGCTTGGAAAGCGTGTATACGTTAATAGCGTATCGTGGGTTCGAATCCCACTCTCTCCGCCAGCAACGGAACAAGGGCGGGCCGCCCCGCATTGCAGCCTGGTGAACCTGGTCAGGTCCGGAAGGAAGCAGCCACAGCCGGATCCTGCAAGTGCCGGGGGTTCGGCTCGCCACCCATGCCGGTCGAAGGGGGACAGCGGTCCCCCTTCGACCCCCTGATAAAATCGCGCGCATGTCCTATCAGGTGCTCGCACGCAAGTGGCGGCCGCGCAATTTCGAGGCGCTGGTAGGGCAGGAGCACGTGGTGCGCGCGCTGCGCCATGCGCTGGAACAGAAGCGCCTGCATCACGCTTACCTTTTCACCGGCACCCGGGGCGTGGGCAAGACGACGCTGGCCCGCATCCTGGCCAAGTGCCTCAATTGCGAGACGGGTATCACCGCCGAGCCTTGCGGCCGCTGCAGCGCCTGCGTGGAGATCGACGGCGGCCGCTTCGTGGATCTGCTGGAAGTCGACGCGGCCACCAACACGCGCGTGGACGAAATGCGGCAGCTGCTCGACACGGCGCAGTACGCGCCCACGCGGGGCCGCTTCAAGGTGTACGTGATCGACGAAGTGCACATGCTCTCGAACTCGGCCTTCAATGCCATGTTGAAGACGCTGGAGGAGCCGCCGGAGCACCTGAAGTTCGTGCTCGCCACCACCGACCCGCAGAAGATACCGGTCACCGTGCTGTCGAGGTGCCTGCAGTTCAATCTCAAGCAGATGCTGCCGGGTGCCATTGCCACGCACCTCGCGGGACTGCTGGACGCCGAGGGCATCACGTACCAGCCGGACGCCTTGCAGCTCATCGGCCGGGCGGCCGCCGGGAGCATGCGCGACGCGCTGTCGCTGCTCGACCAGGCGATCGCGCACGGCGGCGGCAGTGTCACGACCGAGGACGCGCGCGACATGCTGGGAGCGGTCGATGACACGTACCTGCTGCGCCTTCTCGGGGCGGTCGCCGACGGGGACGGGCCGCAGGTGCTGGCCGTCGCGGACGAAATGCAGGCGCGCAGCCTTTCCTTCGATGCGGCGCTGCAGAGCCTCGCGGGCCTGCTGCTCAGGCTTGCCGTCATGCACGCCGCGCCAGAGGCGCTGGATGGAAGCGCGGCGGAGCGCGAAGCACTGGCCATGCTGGCTCGCCGCCTGGACGCGGAATGGGTGCAGCTGTGCTACCAGATCGCGCTGCAGGGCCGCGAGGACCTGGCGCTGGCGCCGGACGAGCACGCGGGCTTCGTGATGACGATGTTGCGCATGCTGGCGTTCCGTCCCGAGCAGTCGGTCGCGACGCACGATGCCGAGACTTCCGCCGCGCGCTCGCCCCGCGCCGCGGCGGGCGCGCAAGGCGCCGCACCGCGACCGGCGTTCGATGGCGACTGGCCGGCGCTGGTGCGGCGGCTTGCCGTGGGCGGCGCAGCAGGCGAGCTGGCGCGCAATTCGGCGCTGACGCGCCATGCCACGGGCAGAATCGAGCTGGTGGTGCCGAAGTCGATGTCGCATCTTGCGGACCGCAGCTACCAGGAGAAGCTCAAGGCCGTGCTGGAACAGCATTTCGGCACGCCGCTGGTCCTCAAGGTGGCCGCCGGGGACGCCAAGGGCGGGACCGCCGCGGCTCTCGACGCCGGCGAGCGCGAAGCGCGCCGAGCGGAGGCGGCGCGCGCGGTGCAAGGCGATCGCTTTGTGCAGGACCTGGTCGACATCTTCGACGCCAAGGTCGTCGGGTCCAGCATCAAGGCCAATGGCGACAACAGCTAGCGCGGGAGACGACGATGCGCGGAAACATCGGCCAGCTCATGAAGCAGGCCCAGATGATGCAGGAGAACATGCGCCGCATGCAGGAGCAGCTCGCCTCGATGGAAGTCGAAGGGCAGGCGGGTAGCGGAAAGGTGAAGATCGTGATGACCTGCAAGCATGAAGTGCGACGCGTCGCCATCGATCCGGCTCTGGCAGGGGAAGACCGGGAATTGCTCGAGGACCTCGTTGCGGCCGCATGCAACGATGCCGCGCGCCAGGTGGACGCGACCGTAGCCGAGAAGATGGGCGGCATGAGCGCCGGCCTGGGCCTGCCCCCCGGTTTCAAGCTGCCTTTCTGAGGCCGTGAGCCGGGACGCGGTTCCGAGCGCCAAGGGCCTGGACCGGCTGGTGGAGGCGCTGCGCGTCCTGCCTGGGGTCGGTCCACGCTCCGCTCAGCGCATGGCCTATTACCTGCTGCAGCGCGACCGCGATGGGGCGGAGCAGCTGGCGCGCGCCCTTTCCGATGCGCTCGCCCGCGTTCAGCACTGCGTGATGTGCAACAACTTCACCGAGGACGACGTCTGCGCACTGTGCCGTTCGCCCCGGCGGGACCGCAGCCTGCTTTGCGTGGTCGAGACGCCGGCCGATCTCGCCATGGTGGAGCAGACTGCCGCCTATTCCGGCATGTATTTCGTGCTCATGGGGCGCCTGTCGCCCCTGGACGGCGTCGGACCGCGCGACATCGGCCTCGAAAAGCTGCTCGCGCGGGCCACCGCAGGGGAGGTCACGGAAGTGGTCCTGGCGACCAATTTCA
>Ga0210061_1000030_pt1:12500-15087 | contig 15087 bp, 9 predicted proteins | sample MayberryNW_Catta_2_FD_184877 | JGI IMG/M metagenome (GOLD analysis project Ga0210061, IMG submission 184877) | Wetland microbial communities from San Francisco Bay, California, USA, that impact long-term carbon sequestration -... | ecosystem: Environmental > Aquatic > Marine >...
GTGCATGTGGTGGATGCCTTGGCGACGACAGGCGATGAAGGACGTTGCAGCCTGCGATAAGCCTCGGGGAGCTGGCAAGCGAGCTTTGATCCGAGGATGTCCGAATGGGGAAACCCGGCCCGCAAGGGTCACCCGCTGCCGAATTCATAGGCAGCGTGGAGCGAACCTCCTGAACTGAAACATCTCAGTAGGGAGAGGAACAGAAATCAACCGAGATTCCGAGAGTAGCGGCGAGCGAAATCGGACCAGCCTCCGCGTTTTAGCCGTTTTGCTAGCAGAACAGTCTGGAAAGTCTGGCCATAGCGGGTGATAGCCCCGTATGCGACAGCGAGACGGTGGAACTAGGCGCGGGATAAGTAGGGCGGGACACGTGGAATCCTGTCCGAAGATGGGGGGACCATCCTCCAAGGCTAAATACTTGTCGTCGACCGATAGTGAACCAGTACCGTGAGGGAAAGGCGAAAAGAACCCCGGGAGGGGAGTGAAACAGATCCTGAAACCGCATGCATACAAACAGTGGGAGCCCGCAAGGGTGACCGCGTACCTTTTGTATAATGGGTCAGCGACTTACGTTCGGTAGCAAGCTTAACCGTTTAGGGAAGGCGTAGCGAAAGCGAGTCTGAACAGGGCGATTCAGTTGCCGGATGTAGACCCGAAACCAGATGATCTACCCATGGCCAGGCTGAAGGTTGGGTAACACCAGCTGGAGGGCCGAACCAACCACTGTTGCAAAAGTGCGTGGATGAGCCGTGGGTAGGGGTGAAAGGCCAAACAAATCTGGAAATAGCTGGTTCTCCCCGAAAACTATTGAGGTAGTGCCTCGTGAGACACCGTCGGGGGTAGAGCACTGTTATGGCTAGGGGGGCATGGCGCCTTACCAAACCATGGCAAACTCCGAATACCGACGAGTGAATTCACGGGAGACAGTGCACCGGGTGCTAACGTCCGGACACGAGAGGGAAACAACCCAGACCGCCAGCTAAGGCCCCCAAGCGATGGCTAAGTGGGAAACGAAGTGGGAAGGCATAAACAGCCAGGAGGTTGGCTTAGAAGCAGCCATCCTTTAAAGAAAGCGTAATAGCTCACTGGTCGAGTCGTCCCGCGCGGAAGATGTAACGGGGCTCAAGCCATCTGCCGAAGCTGCGGATTTGCGCGCAAGCGCAAGTGGTAGGGGAGCGTTCCGTACGCCTGCGAAGGGATTTCGTGAGGAATCCTGGAGGCATCGGAAGTGCGAATGCTGACATGAGTAGCGTTAAACAGGGTGAAAAGCCCTGTCGCCGTAAGCCCAAGGTTTCCTGCGCCACGTTCATCGGCGCAGGGTGAGTCGGCTCCTAAGGCGAGGCCGAAAGGCGTAGCTGATGGAAAACAGGTCAATATTCCTGTACCTCGCCGTGATGCGATGAGGGGACGGAGAAGGTTATGCAGGCCGGGTGTTGGTTGTCCCGGTTTAAGCGAGTAGGCGTGCCGCGTTGGCAAATCCGCGTGGCTTAGCCGAGACGCGACGACGACTGCCCTTCGGGGCGGGAAGCTGCGGATACCCTGCTCCCAGGAAAAGCCTCTAAGCTTCAGTCATGGCGGGACCGTACCGCAAACCGACACTGGTGGGCGAGATGAATATTCTCAGGCGCTTGAGAGAACTCGGGAGAAGGAACTCGGCAAATTGACACCGTAACTTCGGAAGAAGGTGTGCCTCTAGTAGGTGAAGTCGCACAGATGGAGCCCAATGAGGCCGCAGAGAATCGGTGGCTGCGACTGTTTATTAAAAACACAGCACTCTGCCAACACGAAAGTGGATGTATAGGGTGTGACGCCTGCCCGGTGCCGGAAGGTTAAGTGATGGGGTGCAAGCTCCTGATCGAAGCCCCGGTAAACGGCGGCCGTAACTATAACGGTCCTAAGGTAGCGAAATTCCTTGTCGGGTAAGTTCCGACCTGCACGAATGGCGTAACGCTGGCCACACTGTCTCCTCCCGAGACTCAGCGAAGTTGAAATGGTTGTGATGATGCAATCTACCCGCGGCTAGACGGAAAGACCCCGTGCACCTTTACTGTAACTTTGCATTGGACTGTGAACCGATCTGTGTAGGATAGCTGGGAGGCTTTGAAGTGGGGGCGCTAGCTCTCATGGAGCCGTCGTTGAAATACCAGCCTGATTTGTTCGCGGCTCTAACCCAGGCTCGTCAACCGGGCCGGGGACCGTGCATGGTAGGCAGTTTGACTGGGGCGGTCTCCTCCAAAAGCGTAACGGAGGAGTACGAAGGTACGCTTAGCACGGTCGGAAATCGTGCCTCAATGTGCATTGGCAAAAGCGTGCTTGACTGCGAGACTGACAAGTCGAGCAGGTGCGAAAGCAGGTCAAAGTGATCCGGTGGTTCTGTATGGAAGGGCCATCGCTCAACGGATAAAAGGTACGCCGGGGATAACAGGCTGATCTCCCCCAAGAGTTCATATCGACGGGGAGGTTTGGCACCTCGATGTCGGCTCATCACATCCTGGGGCTGTAGCCGGTCCCAAGGGTATGGCTGTTCGCCATTTAAAGTGGTACGTGAGCTGGGTTTAAAACGTCGTGAGACAGTTTGGTCCCTATC
>Ga0210061_1000031_pt1 | contig 14833 bp, 10 predicted proteins | sample MayberryNW_Catta_2_FD_184877 | JGI IMG/M metagenome (GOLD analysis project Ga0210061, IMG submission 184877) | Wetland microbial communities from San Francisco Bay, California, USA, that impact long-term carbon sequestration -... | ecosystem: Environmental > Aquatic > Marine > Wetlands ...
AGGATTTGATGTGTACGGATATGATATAAGTCAGAAAGCAATACAGCGTGCAGAAAAGATAGCTTCAATAAAGAAAGCTGATAATTTCAGTGAATTTGATGTATACATCATTTGCATCTCTACACACAGACCAGACGATATGTTTACGCCTCAGATAGATGGTTTGTTTTCCATTGTACAAGAGAAAATTGCAAAGGAAGCCAAAAATGGTGCACTTGTCTCAATAGAGAGTACTATTCCCAGAGGAACGTCTAAAAAGGTATTTGAGATGCTAAACCACAGATTACATGTTGCACATATACCTCATAGATGGTATGCTTTAGAAGAAAAAGAGCATGGAGTAAACCAGTTGCGTGTAGTTGGAGGAGTGTGTGATTGCTGTCTTAAAGCAGCTGTGCAGTTCTATGGCCAATTTAATGGCAACAACAATATCAATAGCGATAATGGTAATGGTAATGGTAATCACAGCATCCTTATGAGAGATGGCGACATCGGCATCACCACTCCCTCAACTATAGATAATTCAGCTGCTGCTGCTATGGATGATGCTATTACTAATACTTCATTTGCTACTGCTAACGCTTCTTCTCCTTCTTCTTCTCCTACTACTGGCAAAAATAACATCATCGTCAATTACACTCCTAATCTAGGAATACCTTTACATCCTGTTTCTGATGTAGAAATTGCTGAAATAACAAAGATAGCTGAAAATGCGCATAGATATCTTCAAATAGCATTTGCAGAGGATATCTACCTTTACTGCCAAGCAAATAGTATAAACTTTCCAGAATTGCGTGAAGCCCTAAACACTAAATGGAATGTAGAGATACTTGAGCCCAGAGACGGTATAGGAGGACATTGTCTGCCAAAAGACACCAAAATGTTTCTACAATCTTCAAAATCTGTGTCTACGAGGAGCAGGATATTAAAAGCATCAATGGAAGTGGATGAAGAGTACAAGAGATATAGGTTATCACGAGCGTCACAAACTGCAAACATACAAACTAGTCGTAGAACGGGAAGAACAGGCTATTAATTGTGCATCATCTATAACCAATAGCCACAAAGACAGCATTACCGTCTGAACTCAAATGGATGAGAGTTAGGGAATATGCTCTAGAAACATGATCTGCACTTTTCAAGAAAAAAATCATTCTTTGGGGACCTACTATCGAAAAAAGTCCCATTAATTTCGCTACAAATTGAGGGTCACAAATTGTTTTGATAATTAAGTTAGGCAATTAAGGCTAGAAATAATGAGGGGAATTAGAATTTTCTAATCCTTGTTTGAGTGAGCCGACATATTTCAATTTTTCATATGTAGCAACATTTACATAAACTTCATTCCAATACCTCATGCAGACCAATCTTTCGCATTTAGTAAGTTTTTCTATTTTCTCATCGAACACGGCGTTTCTAAATACAATATCTGGTTCATTGATTCCAGCAAATGAACGAAGCGGACAGGTAGCTGAGAAGCGAGGATTAATCTCAAATGTCTTCATTTTTCCGTTGTGTAAGGATTCATTAAGGTTGTTAGGCTCAAATTCTGCAGCAGAGTGGAGAGAACTGGTCATTTCATCGTTTGGAACAAACATTGCCTGTATATTCACGGCTCCCGTCACACCTAATTTTTCTGCTACATTTTCAGCTGATAACCTTACGATTGGATGGTCGTCAATAAATGCCTTGTAAGTTTGCCCGCCCTTCAAATACTTCCTCATCGCGATCGATGACATTGCGTAAGTACCACTCTTATCAATTGTTACTCCAGATGTAAATTCTTCATCTCGGCCTGGTAAATATTCCTGAAGCATCGGCTTCCAACCGTAATCCTGAATTTTAGTGAGTGCATATTCCATCTCATCAGTTGATTTAGCGACAAAGAAGTTGACTGAACCGAATCCTTCTCGAGGTTTAACCACCACAGGGAACCCAAACTCCTCAATGAATCCATCTCTGTTCTCGGGGAGGCACGATTCGGCGCAGCTCAAATCATTAGACTTTAGAAACTTGTATGTTTCCCATTTGTCGCGTGCGATTTTTATCACGCCTAGTTCGGTAACTAACACCTTGGTCGGAGATTCCCTCTCGATTCTCTTCTTTGCGGTAGCGATGGTCATTAATTCTTCATCCGAACCTACGAATAGTGCGTCAACGTTATACCTCTTTAGATGCTCGATGATTGAATCAATATACCCAGGATCGGATGCCTTTGGGACGACTAGACCGATATCCGACCTGTAAAGACCAGCCGCTAGGGGACTGGAATCAGTGGATATAATTTGATAACTGATAGGAGAAACAGACCCATTAGATGCCAATCGTAGAGACTTCATGATCCCTTGACCTATAATTCCCCCGGCAGCAGTAACTAGCACAGTTGCATCTGTTTTTTTTGGATATTTCTCCAACGTCTTACTTCGAACCGTTGACGAATAGGCCGGCTGTTCAATTTCTTCATTAATGTCACTGTTCATTCCGAAATGTTAGTACACATGTCAACGAACTTCTTTAAATGTAGTGCATACTGAAAAATTAACCACGTAAGTGATCAAAGTGTTGGATCTATAGCGCAGTGATAGGCTAACCTTGCATGAAGATGGGCATTGCCAAGTCATCATTTCGAATCAGATTATTTCTCCATATAATTTCGGTATTTTTTAATCCGAAATTTACTGCATGATCAATTATGCATGGTTTGAGGGTAGAGGCTTTTATCACTTTGTCGCTAATTTTCAATAGTTGTCTTGTATTCCTTTGTTCTTGCTTCAAGGCATCGAGTTCATCTAAGATATCCTTCATACCCTGCCCACCCTTAGCCAAGTCTGCTCTTTTGGACAACAGCGGGATTACCTTTGTATTGAAGTTGGAAAGAGTAAGTCTTAATTGCTCGGCATATCTTATAACCTCAGCTGAATTTTTGAATTTCAGTGTTTGGAGGGCTTCTGTTTGGCCCAATCCTGAGTAGACATCTCCTGATGCACATACAACTGTGACAGGCATCTTTATAGAAAGTTCATTGAATACCATTCTTCCGACCATTGTGTAGCCCATGCTGCCGCCTGTGCCGGATGCGTAACAGCATAGACCTAAATCGCTGGAAAGTAATAAGAGAATTGGAATAGCCCTTGGAGATAATTCATTCAGTATATTACTTGGTATACGAGGAGAGTCAGATCTGTCTAGCCTTACAGTCAGGGGCCTCTTACACGACATGCAGACACCAGACAAGTCAAAGTTACCACCTTCAATTTCCTTCAATTTAACGGAGGCCTTACTACCACATTTACAATGCAGCCAAACAGGAGCATTAAGATATGTACTTTGGCTAACTCCCGTATTAATACCACTTCGCAGAAACATCATTTCACTCTCGCTCAATATTCCTGAATATTTTTTAAAATTATTGAGCAGAAAGTTGAACCCTCCTTCGAAAACTTCTGAAATATCAGATAGCCGTACAAACAGGGTGTCATACCCCCAAATCTTATTCACCACTCTGGATATGATGAAAGAATTGAGGTCTGCGTAGGACTTAGCCCTACTGTATGATTCGTCCACCTCTTCCCAAAATTGTTCCAAGTTCTCAAAAAGTGTGAGTCTTTCGTTTTTTCCAAGACCTAAAGAAAGGGATCCATTTTTTATCCAAGTGGCCACTTGTTTTCTCCATTGGTCGACGATCGTTACAGAGGGGACTTCCATATTTCGTACCAATTTCCACCTATTAGGACCTGTAATAGGCATTCTTAGTTCAAGAACGCCATCTGAATGTCTTACACTTGGAAGCTGTGCTACTCTTATCCATACATCATCCATAAAATCATGATCAACTATCAAAAACAAATTGATGAATCTAGTATTGGATGGATCGTTCCCTTGTTGCAGCATCGATTTGATAGTTTGGAGAAGAACTATCTTCTTAAATACTCCACCATAGGCAAAAAGATTTGGTTGATGTATGGATATCAAAATCTGGGCTGATGGATCTTGTATATTCATTCTACTGCGGTTAACACCAGGAAAGTCAGTACCAGCTTGACTATGAAAGGCGGCAATATGCTTTGCCAGCTTTCTGCGATTAGATATAATATTCTCTGCATTAGTAACTGTTAATTCCTCTTTTACTCTTTTTACTGCATCGGACAAGCTTTCAGGAATGGATGAAATATATTCTGAGACTATAGGGTTGTTTACTCTTTCAAATTCAGAAAAAAGGGATCTGATGCACTGTGTTGGGCCTATGGATGCTTCAGCACTCATTGAGTATTAACAGACTATCAACTAAGGTCCACTATATAAATTTCCAGGATATGACAGTTAGTATGCTGATTTAAGAAGATTAAATACTATGCTCTACGAGGCTAACGGTACGACCATTTCTCTTCTTGGATGGAGATTGTCTAGGACTCAGAGTTGACAACCTGAACTAATTTACGAATTCTACTGAATTCTCCAATTTCGTGTAATGAATGAGCATCGCTACCCAGATGAAACTCCACGTCGTGCTCTTTGAATTTTAGGACCCAGTCTAGAGGTGGCCTATTGTATTTCGCATTTAATTCAACTATTTTCCCATGTTCTCTGAGCAACTCACATATTTCTATTAATTCCTCATTATCCAAACTAAAACTTTGTTCTGAAGCTAAATGTCCGATGACATCGACGTCTGGATTCTGAATCACATTTTTAATGGCGTTCATCCAAATTTCTTTGTTACCGTAAATGGTATGGAAGCTAGCGATCACAAAATAATTGTCACTATACTTCGGTAGACAGTCGATCGATCCGTCTTTAAGGATCTTTGCTTCAAACCCTGTGATCAATTTCAGATTGGAATTTGTACTGATCTTTTCAATTTCATTCACATAACTATCGATCCAATTTGATTCTCTTCTCACATGTTCTGTGAATGCTAGTGTCTTTAAGCCAATTGCCTCAGCATAATTAACAGCGGATGCAATATTCAGATCAAGGGCAGAATGATCATTATAACTTGTATGGACGTGGAAGTCTTCCTTAATATTTAACAATTTAGATAACAATGGCTGGAATTTTATTAATGCCTTTCGCGCGCTCCAAATCTTTATAAGAAACAACTGAATGTCATTAAAACATCCCTGGTTGTCCATTTGTCGAGTAAAAAGGTATCAACGATTTTAGTTCCTGGAGCGGCTGCTCCTGCTGGAATCAATGCAATAAAATCTCTCAGGATGGGTGGTTTTCAGGGGAAGATAGTAGCAACTGATTCGAGTTATCTGTCCCCAGGTTTTTTTATGTGCGAGGTTAACGAGGTGATACCTGAGGCGGACAATCACTCTTTCATTGATAGGTTAAATGAGATAGTCGACAAATATGGAGTTAATCTGCTATTACCTACATCGGGTTTTGATATTTATCCATATAGCGAATTTAGAGAAGAGTTGATAAAAAGAGGAGCTTTTCCTATTGTTAGCGACATGGAAAGCCTTGCAACATGTAAGGATAAGATGCTGACCTATGAAAGATTAAATGCCAAATTCGACCTTCCCTTCACTACCACCGATCCCAGCGCGATTGGTTCTTTTCCGATCATGGCAAAACCGAGATATGGAAAAGGTAGTAGGGATATTATGCGACTTGACAACAGTGATGATGTAAGATATGTTACTTCCAAGATGAAGGATTTGATATTTCAGGAATTTCTTCCCGGTACAGAGTACACGATAGATGTCTTATCTGATTTAGAGAAGAATGCATTAATGGCTGTACCTAGAATAAGGATCCAAACAAAAGCGGGGATATCCACAAAGGGAAGGATCTTAAAAAATAAGAAAATCGAGGATGAAAGTAAGCAAATAGCTGAATTCATAGGGATAAGAGGACCTTGCTGCATTCAAATGAAAGAGGATGTAAATGGGATTGTAAAGCTCGTGGAAGTTAATCCGAGGATGGGCGGTGGAACAATTTTTACAACATTGGCAGGAGCAAACTTTCCAATGATGTTAATAGATATGGTTGAGCACAAAAAAGTGTCGGTGCCAGAAATTCAGGAAATCACTGTAATCAGGTATTACGAAGAGATAGTGATTCGGGCTGCGGCAGATCAAAGGGTGCTTTCCGCTGAACAAGATATTGTGACTAAATCAAACACTTAGATATGATTTGACTACGGATTATAGATGCTTGGATTATCAATACATTGTATGAGTTCATGCTGGTTACAGCAATACGATAATTGTCCGACTTTCATCAAGATAAATATACTAACCTTTGAAAGCTCTGGCATGTTTTAACTTAATCACCGGTAATTATGTTCGTTAACTGATCTCTGAATTTGAAGTATTCTGTATCTGCCAAAAAACACCATTTGCCCAAGTGAATGAAAAAAAATAACTGCTCTACTTGTCTTCGTTTTCATTCTTTCAAATTTTGTAATGTCTCAATTCTCACCCCTGTTACTACTTTGGAGGAGCGATCTCCCTTACACTTAAATTCTTTAGGTCAATGCTATTTGCTCCATCCCATCTAAATGATGCTATCGGACCACCCCATGAAATGATTTGATCAGGAGCTCCGTTACACTCTCCTCCATCACTACCCCATCCACCCTGATCTATAAAATCATACACCTGTTGCCAGTTATTACTATTATTAGGATCGACCCATAACTCTAACTTGACCGCGGTTTCACCATTTACCATTGTGTTATACATCATCGCCTTAAAGCCTACAAATTTACCATCTGCAGATGCAGGAGAATTCTTCCAGCTGCTAAAGACATAGCTTACATGCCACTGTTCTTTGGCCCATCTAACTGTACCGTCAGTATACCTTAGGTCTCCTTTAAGTGAGCTGCCCTCACATCCCTCAGGATTGCCGCTTCCCGTGTGTCTACCACCCCTTGCGTACCATGCCCAATTTTCTCCGCTATCACCAGAATTGAATTTAACCTGCCCTGTCATCTCTATATTCTTCCAGTCGTTTGGCGATTGCATATATCCTCGGCTCGCGATAGCTCCGTGATCAATTACTACGTCGTCAGGTTTGTATCCGGCTGATGTAAAAACACCATACCTGACTTGATCACTGGTTACCCGCCATGAGCCATCACTATTTTTTGACATCGAAGGTGGACTTGATCTCGGATCGTTATTCGGATCTTGCATATTCATAAACCACTGCTCGCCACCAGGTTTCGTAGAATAGATTTTCTTGATTCCGAATTCGTCATTAGTGCCCGCATCGCTCCCATTATTGCCTGGACTAGGTGCACTTGGAGGTTCTGCTGGAGGTGGACTTGGAGGTTCTGCTGGAGGTGGACTTGGAGGTTCTGCTGGAGGTGGACTTGGAGGTTCTGCTGGAGGTTCTGGCCCAATTCTAGCTCCAAATAAGGCGATCTCTGATATACTAGCCCAGTTATTCTCAGTATTACCATTTACCGTGATTCGTACAAACTTTCCTTCAGGACCTGAAGGTAAACTGTACTTCTCAAAACCTGTGGCACTACCGTTGCTTCTTCCTTCAAATACGTTCTTAAAGGTAGAGCCATCATTAGAGAGGGACACATTGAAATCATTTTGCCTCACGTTCCCTCTATACCATGCAATATCAACACTACAAATCTTTGTTATTGATCCAAGATCGAACTGAATCCAAGACCCGATACCGTCCTTAGACCACATCGTATTGAGATTTTTGTCTATTACATTAGAGGGAACATTTCCATCACTTCCTATTGCTGTTACCACCGTCGGGTTAAGTATACTACATTCAAGGACTTCCTTAATGTCAATAGTAATTGTTGCCGTATTACTTGTTATGCCTTTATTGTCTTTGACAGTGTATGTGAAGCTGTCTGAGCCTGAATATTCCTTATCTGGGGTATACTTCACAGTGTCAGCTGACACGGACGACAATTGACCATGTTTAGGAAGATCGACTATATTGAAGGTCAACACAGAACCTTCGGGGTCTGAGCCAGATAATTTGATTGGAATAGGAACATTCATGTCAGTTGAAACACTTTTTGAGTGGGCAATTGGAGGCTTATTAGGTGGGGATGGCGGAGTAAATCCTTTTATAGACAATTCAGTAATACCGGCCCAATCATTCTTATCGTTACCAAATACAGTAATTCTTACATATTTGGCATCCACTCCCGAAAAGGCATAATTTTGTGGGCGAATAGATTTGCCATTACTTTTTCCTTCGTAAACCTGTTTAAAGTTCATTCCATCTTTAGAGACTGAAACCTCAAAAACATACTGTCTGCTCTCTCCATTATACCAGGATATACTGACACCACAGACCGATTTCAATGCACCAAGATCAGTTTGTATGAACGAACCTTTCCCCAAACTGGACCAAGCCGTCGTAAAATCTCCATCCGCAGCATTCTCTGGAAGATCGCTCGATTGGCTAGTACTGGCCACAAAATTAATTATCGGAAGATCATCACAAATTTTATACTCTTGTCCTATTTTCCTTACGTCTCTTCCATTTACACTTATTTCTTTAACGCCTGCAGATTCATCTTCACTGTTCCCATAAACTGTAAGTCGGATCTGTTTAGCTATGGTATCGGGAATGGCATATGATTCCGGGAGTCCAGAGTTTCCACTGCTTACAGCTCTAACCCTATCTTTATATTCAGTGCCGTTCTCAGAAACAGAAATCACAAAATTATACGATCTCTCATTTCCTTCGTCCCAAAGTACGTCTATCTCACAAATCGATCTAATTGCCCCAATATCGAACTCTAGGTAGGCACCTACACTATCTTCATGCCATTCAGTATCTTCATCATTATCAAATGCCGACTGAGCAGCCATACTATTGGTATTATCATTATCAATGTTGCTGCTTGACACGTTTTTGATATCGATCGGATCGTTACATTCTGTCTTTGGATTACTTGTTTTGTCTTGAACTTTTGAAGTATCTCCTGATACACTCAAGGTGCCTTGGTGGGACATCGATTGAGCACTGGCCAGACCGGGCATCGAAATCATTGATAGTAATATCAGAAATGCTGTAAAGGTAACACTCGCTTTTCGAATATCGTTACTATACCCCAGATTTGACGGCTTGATCATTAACAACGATAACAATCCGATAATGGATTTCATTCACAAACCGCTGGAATATTAAGTATTTATAATGAACTAAAACATATACTAAACCATACGTTAGTGTAAATCGAAGATAAGCATACAATCATTTTATCGAATATAACTATCTGGAATAATAAATAAGTATTCTTCTAGAAGTTTCTTACTAGGGATTATATCGTGCTTTGAATGGATAGATATTTGGTGTCTGTTGTGATACTATAGAGGAGGATGATTTCTCCAATTACATCCAATGTCTGATGTTGATACTAGGGCTTGATCAAGGTTTTATACCAGCACTTTTCATTTTACAATAGTATGGGTAAGGTGGATAAAGGAATTGCATGTAGTGTGCAAGGATGTGACCAGATCGCCCTTAGATCCATGAGTGGAAGTAAAGCTGCAATGGCCATTGATCTAATGATCGATTCTGCAAACAAACGGATTTACCTTTGTAGACAACACTATAAAGATTGGAAAAAAGCTACCAAAGATGATCGAGAAAATGAACGAGCGAGATGGGATTAGCGTGTATTTAATGGTCTGAAAAAAGGCCACAAAGATGGTCCTACATCTCATTTCTTGACCATCCAGGTTGAGGTATAGCCCATACATAGTTCAAAAGCCTTTAATCATCCAAGTATTCCTACTATCTTCCATAGAATGCGAGTACTTCAACTTCATGCTGAACTCTTCGAGTATGAGCCTGTTACTAGAGAGATAGACGAAGAATACGCCGATCAGGACGTATCGCTCGATAAGGTGAGACTTCAAGACTTAGTTGTTACACTTGTAGCAATCGAGGAAGGCGATGATATTTCCGTTGTCAAATTTGCTGCGCAGGATATCAAGCGCTATATGCAAGGGATTAAGAACAATAAGCTCCTAATTTACCCTTATTCGCACTTGAGCTCGAATCTTGCATCACCACAACAAGCTTTGGCGATCATGAACATGATGAAAGAAGAAACCATGAAAGAAGATATTGAAGTCAAGAGGGCACCGTTCGGATGGACAAAATCATTTTCAGTAAAAGTCAAAGCGCATCCTTTAGCGGAGAATTTTAGAACATATGATAAGAGTTCTATTACTAAATATTCAGATAAAGAGAGTGGTTCGCTATCAAAGACAGCACTGAATAATTCTGGTACAGGCATATCCAGTGCGCTTAGCGCAGAAGATTCATTACGATCACAATGGTTTGTATTGAAGCCAGATGGGAACATGATCCCCTTAAAGGAGTACAAATATTTGAACAATCAAAGCAATCTGAAGAGCCTAATAAGTTACGAGATCGAGAAGAGGAGAGCTGTTGATGAAATTCCACCTCATGTTAAATTGATGCGGAAATTAGCTATAGCCGATTATGAACCAGCATCTGATTCCGGGAATATGCGATTCTACCCCAAAGGTCGCTTGATCAAGTCATTGATAGAACAATACGTTACCAAAATGGTGAGCGACTACGGTGGGATAGAGATAGAAACTCCCATAATGTATGATTCGAAACATCCATCACTGGAGAGTTACTTTAACCGATTCCCTGCAAGACAGTACAATATCGCTACTGACCATGGGAAACATTATTTCCTTAGATTTGCAGCTTGTTTTGGCCAGTTTCTAATGGCAAAAGATTTATTGATATCTTACAAGAATCTACCCCTTCGGCTTTATGAACTTACCAGATATAGTTTCCGTAGAGAGAAGACCGGAGAGGTTGTGGGGTTGAAACGGTTGAGAGCATTCAGTATGCCTGATTGTCATGCATTCTGCAGAAATATGGAGGAGGCCAAGTCGGAGCTTCTAAAAAGATTTGATTTATCGACCACTGTTTTAAATGATTTGGGAATTTCAACCTCTAGCGACATTGAGATGGCAATACGGTTTACCGAGAATTGCTTCCAGGAGAATAAAGATATGATAATTGAATTAGCTCGGAAATTTGATCGTCCTGTGCTGGTGGAATTGTGGAAAGAGCGGTTCTTTTATTTTATTCTAAAATGGGAGTTTAATTTCATAGATAGTCAAGGAAAAGCTTCAGCACTTTCTACGGACCAGATTGATATTGAAAATAGTAAACGATACAACATAACGTTTGTCGATGAAGATGGATCGAAAAAGTATCCTGTAATCCTGCACAATTCACCAAGTGGAGCAATTGAACGAGTAATTTACGCATTACTAGAAAAGGCTGCAAAAAGTTCAAAAACTGGCGAAAAGCCTACACTGCCACTATGGCTTTCGCCCACTCAAATGCGTTTGATTCCTGTGACCTCAAACCATACCGCTTATTGTAAGGAGATTGCTGATACACTTTCAAAAAAATACATAAGAGTGGATTTAGATGATCGGGATGAATCAGTAGGAAAAAAGATCCGAGATGCAGAAATGGAATGGATTAATTACATCGTTGTTATAGGGGATACTGAAGTAGAAGAAGCAAAATTTCAAATCCGGGATCGTTTAAACCTAAGTGAAAGAAGAACCATGACAATAGATGGATTGGCCAATGAAATAACAAATAAAACTGCAGATAAGCCATATCTCCCCTTGAACCTTCCTATGTTACTTTCGAAGAGACCCCAATTCACCGGCTAACACAATCATTATACAAGCTCCCATTTGTAGGGGGTTCCAGCGACTATGAATAAGCCTTTTGCAGATTAACCAACATCCTGTAAAGGGTTTGGACAGCCAGCGTACCTTCTCTATGATCATTACTTCTAGCCGCAACTTCCACCATATCCATACCTATGAGCATAGCCGAGGGGCTTATGCTTTTTATGATTTTAGCCACCTGGAATGGGTCCAAACCGTATGGTTCAGGACATCCGGTGCACGGAACATATGATAGGTCGTAAACGTCTATGTCAAATGAAATATAGATAACTCTATTACAAGTAACTTCGTTGATGTATAACAATAATTTATTAATGTTATCATGAATCGTCCAAGCATCGAACGTAACGACACCTTTATTTAATGCAAATTGATTCTCCTGTCGATCACATTGTCTTATTCCAATTTGAACTAGATCGTGACTACGAATATGTCCGTCGTTGATTAGATGGTAAAAAGGAGTTGTATGACACATAACCATCCCATCATATTCAGGCTTCAAATCTCTATGAGCATCGAAATGAAGAATCAGAGGCTTTGTGTCAGCCAGCGCCTTAAGCTGGTAGTATGAGATGGTGTGTTCTCCCCCTAACAAAATTGGAATTTTGCTGCTCGCTTTTATACGATCTGCAGTCATAGTAATGTTCGATCCAATTGATGAAATAATGGAGCTCAAACTGCAGTTAGAATCAAGTTGAGGCATCTTAAGATCGCCGAAATCATAGAGTTTGACCTTGTCAGCCAAATCAGCATTTTCTTCAATTAAGTAGGTTTCTATCTGTTTTGCCGAAGTCAATCTGATCGAATTGGGTCCTTCCCTGGTTCCTTTTCCAAAGGAGGTTGTGAGGTCCAATGGAACTCCATAGACTATCACATTTGAGTCGGTAAGCGAAACTTTCATAGGAAAATCAGCAAAAGATACTCCAACATCTCCTAATTCTGGCGAGACGAAGAGTGGCTGGACCTCCTCCAAAATGGACAACGGATAAGATCGAACCAAATTATAGTATAAATGTTAATGCCTTGCTCACTATATCTTTTAAATTTACCGTGCTTGTACGATACGAAGGTCAACTCTTTCAAACGCAATGCATTATAAATGGGAGTCTGTCTACAGCCTCCAAATGAATATAAGTTTGAGTATCATAGCGCTTACCGTTTCTGCAGCTGCTATCCTGGTCTTGTCAGGCGCTGGTATACATAGCTCAGTTGAGACAGTTTATGCTCAGGTAAATGTTTTGCCCGGGACCGAGGAGCCCGCAAATACTACTTCAAGTGAGGGAGGGGTTGGTTCGAGTACAGCTCCTACTGCGGGACCACGATTCAACGCTGGCGACATTGCACAGACGAATTCCATGAAGTTAGATTCTGACGTACATAATCTCGTTGTTTTGATCCCTGATAAAAGATTAGTTAATCAGGGATTCCTTCCTCTTGATGCAACAATCGTAGAAGGGACGAAAGTTATCTGGTCTAATGCTGACAATAGCACAATGAGTCCTCAGGGTACTCCTCACGGTATTTCACTTGTCCAAGACAGCGATAATCAGGTTCTTCTCACCAATGGGACCATACCGTTTGGGGATGCGGCTCAATATACGTTTGACACCGCAGGAACGTATACATTTTCAGATCCCACGAACACAGATCCAGCAGCTCCTAAGGGTAAAGTCAATGTCATTGCTCCTGCCAACGCACCAGATAATTTATCGACAAATTCAACTCAGGCTACGGCAGGCTTGTTCGTAGTACAAGCAGATGAGAAAGACTATTTTGACATGCACTTCAACACATTGGGATATCATATCGAAGATTCTTACATGATACCTGGACCAGAAGGAAACGATATACAGGTCTATGTGTATACTCAGAAATCGGGCAAGGATTCTACAATAATTGATAGGACAGGTCTGAAGTCGACCTTCGTGGATGAGCATATAGGGGAAGATTAAGAGTAGCTTCAGTTAGAGATAGCTCTCTTTTCTTAATTTTCCAGAAAGCATTGCTTATAATTATGCCATCCGCACATCAGGAGTAATGGATGTCTTTACTTTCATTCTGTTATCCGTAATACACCAACCCTGGTAGATTTTACTAACGCATTGTGTCGTAGGTGCGTAGTATAGTTTCTGGAATATGAGTTATTCATAACTATCTTACGGTTATAAGACAATGACTTAACGTATAACCAGTGCGGCATATATGGAAGAGATCAAAAAAAGGTCCATTTTGAAAACTATAAGTTATCGTCCCATTATAACAGTAGTTTTAGCAGTAATTACATATTTCTATACTGGAAATCTGGTCCAAACCTCAGGTATCACCATAATATTTTCTGTTGCGGCCACGATAATTGATTACGTACATGAGCGAATTTGGACTAGGATAACCTTATCATAAAAATGAACAAATGCCAAAACCCTGGAAGAAGTAAACGCGTGCAGGACATATAGTTTGCCGTTGGTCCTGATTGGGATTGGGATTAGAATCTATAATTTAGCTGAATCAATTGCTTAGCCCCTTAGGGCCATGCGGCACAACAAATAATATGAGATGACAAGAGATTTGTCTTGAATTATTCAAGGTGAAACTTTTTTGCTAATTTTTAATGCAGATATGATTCTTTATTTTTAATTAAACTAACCGCTTTCCATAAAAGATTACGAAGAACTAGACTGATCCTCCCCAAAAAAGCTCATCCAAATTGGATTGACGTGGTTGTCCCACTAATGATTTAAAATTAAAGTTAAGAGATGCGAGTATCTGATCGAATGTAACCTCCATAGTTTCAAGGTACTTGTCGGTGTCTATCTCTTCTGGCTTTGCGAGCTCGACCGGTTTCACACCTTCCGCTGTACTAGTTTTCACATAGGAGATAATACCGCCAGCCTTTATCTCTCGTCCTTTTGCTACAAGAAATCTTGCTGCCTTGATATGCTGTGGTAGGCCTTTATGAAAATCTTTTCCGATGATATCAGTGCCATCGATTGAGCATGATTTTACAGTCGAGGGGGCAATTTTCTTCCCATACTTATCAGGTGACTTGTTTATCATAACATTAAAGCTCAAATCCTGTACCGGGATCCGGCGGCTTACTAAATTCTTTGCATTTTCCTGAAGAA
>Ga0210061_1000032_pt1 | contig 14813 bp, 13 predicted proteins | sample MayberryNW_Catta_2_FD_184877 | JGI IMG/M metagenome (GOLD analysis project Ga0210061, IMG submission 184877) | Wetland microbial communities from San Francisco Bay, California, USA, that impact long-term carbon sequestration -... | ecosystem: Environmental > Aquatic > Marine > Wetlands ...
CGGAACACCTCCGCCCCGTTCAGATACACGACCGCGCCATCGTCGCGGAGCAGGCGCAGGGTGAGCGAGCCGAACGCCGCCGGGTCGGCCACCTGGAACTTGTGGCGGAAGTACGTGGTCACGTACTTCGCCGAGGCGTTCGGGCCGTAGCCGACGATCCCGGATTCGTCGCCGTCGCCGTAGCCAAGCTGCGCGGTGCCGGTTTTCCAGGTGCTGTCGGTGAATCCCGCCGCGCGCCAGGCGATGCCCTGGTTGGATCCGTTGTCGAGATACTTCCACGTGCTGCCGGTCGCGACGAGCCCGGACGATTGCGCGCGGACGACGGTGTGCGGGGGCGTGAGGAGCGTGATGCCGAGCAACGCGGCCACCGGGAGCAGCGGGAGCAGGAGAGGCTTGCGGGTCGACATCACCTCGTCATCCTTTCGAGCCGGGCACGAAGCCGGGCCATTTGCAGCGTGTGCTGCCGCGGGGCAGGGAGATCGGCAATCGCCGTGAGCGCACGGACGTAGGCGTCGCGAGCATCACCGGGGCGGCCGGCGCGGGACAGGATGTCGCCGCGCGCGACGAGCCAGAGCGGCTGGGATGCGAGCGCGGCCTCGCGATCGAGTCGTGCCAGCGCAGCGTCGTAGCGACGCGCCGCCACCTCGATATCAATCGCTTCCTGAAGAAAAGACGGGACCGGGCCGAGCTCGGTCAGCGCGCGGTCCAGGCCGGCAAGGGCCAGATCGGGATCGGCAGGCTGCAGCTCTCGTGCGAGCCTGGCGCGCGCGAGCACGAGATCAGGTGTGGCGTCGCCGGCAATCGCACGGTCGTAATCGGCCAGCGCGCGGTCACCATGCGCGAGCGCGGCGTGCGCGCGTGCGCGAAGGGCATACGCATCGGCGCGATCGGGATGCAGGCGGATGAAGCGATCCAGATCGCGGAGCGCGTGGCGCGGCTGGCGCGCGTCGACGTAGAAGCGGCCGCGGGCCAGGTGCACGGCGTCGAGTGAGGGGTCGATGGCGAGCGCCGTCGCATAGTCGTCGAGCGCGCGGTGGCGCTCGTCGTGCTCGCGGTAGAGCTCGGCCCGCGCGAGATACAGCGCCGCGGAGCGCGGCGAGCGCCCGATGCGCGCGGTCGCCTGGGCGATTTGCTCGTGCAGGCCGTCGTGCGCCTCGACGGAGGCGGCGCCGAGACAGACGGCGAGGCAGATGGCGATGAAGCGAAGCACTGGATTTGTCGTCGAAACGAGGCGTGCCGGGGCGGCAAATTGTAACCGGCGGGTCGAGGCGCGCTCAAACTGAGCAGTTAGACCCGGCTCGCGCGAACCCGGCCCTCTGGGCGACGCCGCCGGGGATGCCTCGCGAAGGACGCGATTGGGCAGTCGAGGGGCGCTCGCGAGCCGCCCAGGATAGTTGCAGCGCCGGATTGATTTCCGCTATGATGGCGAAAATACAGCGAAAGTAAATGCTTACCGCTTGCCGCTAAAGGAAGCCACCTATGGCCGTCGCCCGCGCCACGCTCGAATCGCTGCTGCGAGAGCGAAAGCTCGATAACACGCTGACCACCGCGGTCCCGCTCCAGCCGCCGGCCGTAGACGCCCTGGCGCCGACCGGCCTGCCGTCGCTCGATGCGCTGCTTCTTGGCGGCATTCCGCGCGGCGAAGTGTCGGAGATCGTGGGCCCGCGATCGTCCGGCCGCACGAGCGTCGCCCGCGGCGCCATCGCCGCGGCCGCCGCGCGCGGCGAACTGGTCGCGCTGATCGATACGCTCGATCGCTTCGATCCGTCCTCGGCCGCAGCCGGCGGCATCGATCTCACGCGCGTTCTGTGGGTGCGCGGACAGGACGTGCCGCTCACCTCGCGCGGTGTCGCGCCGGCGTGGGAGCCGGGACGGGCCGAGGTCGGCCGCCCGCGGCGCAGCGCGGCGGCGCGCGTCCTGGATCGCGCCGTCAAGGCGCTCAATCTCGTGGTGCAGGCGGGCGGCTTCGGGCTGGTCGTGATCGATCTCGCCGATGTGCCCGCGACGGCCCTGCGCGAGCTGCCGTTCACGACCTGGATGCGAATCGCGCGCGGCGTCGAGCACAGCGACACCGCGTGCCTGATCCTCGGCGCCGATCCCGTCGCCCGCAGCGCCGGCGGCGTGAGCATTCGGCTGCAGGGCGAACGCTCCGCGTGTGCAGGGGGTACCGCGCCCGCACAGCAGTTCCACCAGGCCGTGCTCGCAAGCCGCCATCCGTTCGGTGCGAGCGGGCCGCGGCTGCCGGCCGGACGATGGACCGGAGGGCCGGGCCGTGCGGCGCGGCTGCGTGGGATAGCGACGGCGGCAACCGTCGTTCGCGCGCGGCGGACGCTCGTAACGACGCGCGAAGCGCGGCTCGCGTTCACCGCCGAGGCACAGGCGGGATGATGTTCGCCTGCCTGCTTGCAGGGCCCGACGATACCTCGCCGCGGTCGCCGGCCGAGCGCGCAGACCTTCTGCTCGCCACGGCGCGTGAGTTCTCGCCGCGGATCGAACGCGTGGGCGAGGCGGCCATCGTGTGCGACGTCGCCGGTCTCGATCGCCTCTTCGGCGACGCGCGCACGATCGCGCGCGAGATGCGGCGCGATGCCGCGTCGCGCGGCGTGATGGCGCGGGTGGCGATTGCGCCCACGCGCACCGCCGCGGTGCTGCTCGCGCACGCACGCCCGGGCCTCACGATCGTCGCCCGCGACGAGCAGGCGGCTGCGCTCGCGCCCCTGCCGGTGACGCTGCTCGAAGCGCTCGATCGCGAACCACCGCCGCCATCGCCGCGGGCGCGCGGCGCGTCGGCGCGGTTCTATCGGACGTCGCCGATGGCCGACATCGCACGGCGGACGCGCCGCGCACCCGCCGATGCCTCCACGTTCGCGGACATCATGGCCACGCTCGGCCGGTGGGGGATCCGGACGCTCGGCGCGTTCACGGCGCTCCCCGCAGCCGAGGTCAAGGCCCGCCTCGCCGCCGCGGGAGTCCAACTGCAGCGCCGGGCGCGCGGCGAGGATCTCGCGCCGCTCGTGCCGCTCGAAGACGACGAGCGGTTCGAGCAGCACCTGGCGCTCGAGTGGCCGATCGAAGGGCTCGAGCCGCTGTCCTTCGTGCTCGGGCGCCTGCTCGATCCGCTCTGCGCGCACCTCGATCGCCGCGGCCGTGCCGCCGTCGAGCTCACTACAACCCTGCGGCTCGTCACCCGCGAGACGGTCGTCCGCACGGTGCCGCTCCCGGCGCCGATGCGCGATCCGCGCGTCCTGCGCACGCTCGCGCTGCTCGATCTCGAATCGCATCCGCCGCCGGCCGGCATCGATGCGGTGACGGTCTCGGCCACACCGACGCCCGGCCGCATCCTCCAGTTCTCGCTGCTCGAGCGCGCGCTGCCCGCGCCCGAACACCTGTCGACGCTCCTCGCACGGCTGGCCGCGCTCATGGGCGCGGATCGGTGCGGCGCCGCCGCGCTCGTGGACACCTATCGGCCCGGCGCGTTCCGCATGGAGCCGTTCGCCGTCGAGTGGAAGGGGCGCGACATCGCGGAACCGGCCCAATCGTCCACCGTGCCGCCGGCGACGCCCGCGCTGCGGCGGCAGCGTCATCCCATTCCGCTGCGCGTGCTCGTCGAGCGCGGCCAGCCGGTGCGGGTCAGCGGCGATCGCCCGGGCATCGTGCACGGCCGGGTCGAGGCCTGCGCCGGCCCGTGGCGCACGTCCGGCGACTGGTGGCAGGCCGACGATCGCACGCGGGGCACCTGGGATCGCGACGAGTGGGACGTGGCGCTCGACGATGGGACACTGTGCCGGATTTTCGAGGATCGCGGGGGGCGCGGCTGGTTCCTGGATGCGGTGATCGACTGAGAACGCGAATCTCGGGGCCTCGACGAAACGCGGATCACGCCGGCTGGAACGCGAATCGCGCGGCCGGACGAACGCCGATGACGCGAGTGCGACCGGGACGCGGATTGGGTTGCTGCAGAGGCGCGGAGTTCGCGGATAGTCGTGCGATCTCGTATGGGGACTGTCCCGTTCTTGAGACGGTCCCCGTGTCTGCGACAAGGTACCGCCTGACTCTCCTCAGGACGAGCCTTCATCGGTCCGGGCAACAGAAACGGATGGACGCAGGAGGCTCGCGAGCCCCCTTACCCGTCCTTCCCGCGCGCGCGCAGCGCGCGGATGATCGCGGCAAACGAGAAGCCTTGCCGGACGAGTGCCGCGGTGATCCGCCGGCGATCGGCGGGGTCGGTCAGCGACATGCGGCCGCGCAGGCGCTTCGTGATTGCCTGATCGAGGAGAGTAGACTCGTCGATGTCGCTGAACGTTGCCGCAATCGCGTTGTCGACGATCTCCCGCGCGATGCCGATCGCCGTCAGCTCGCGCCGCACGCGATCGCGTCCCTGCCGCCGTATGTTCGCGCGCGTCCGCGCGACCGCCAGCGCCACACGGCGATCGTCCACCACCCCTGCCTCGCGCAAGGCGGTCACGACCGCGTCGATCACGGCAGGAATTACGCCCTTCTCCTGGAGACGGCTGCGCAGCTGCGCCTCCGACAGCTCACGCCGCCCGAGCCACCGGAGCGCCATGACGCGCGCCGTCCCCGCATCGCCTATTGGTTCGGTCTGTGAGGGGCGGCGCGATCGCATGGAGAATGCGTCCTGTCAGCGGTTCACGGTTCGCTGTTCGCAGTGGAACCCGGCCAGGGCGCCGGATCCGCTATTCGATGTGGGTTGGGGCCTCGCACGGTCACGGTTCACGGTTCGCAGTTCACAGTCGACGCGATCGGTGGCCGGATCGGTTCGTCGATGTGGAGCCGGAGCCTTACGCCCAAGCCGCAGGTGAAAAGAAAGTGATCCGTGGCAATCGGTGGAAATCCGCGTCTCGTGAATTGATCCGTGGAAATCCGCGTCTCGCTCAATCAACTCCGCGGAAATCCGTGCTACCGGCCGAACCGCGTCACCTCTGACGCTCCGCCGGTCACCGCGCGCGCCATCTGATCCCGCGTCTCGTCCCCCGTGGTGGAGATGCCCTGCACCTTCAGCTTGAACTCGTCGGTGTTCGACGCCCAGCGCAGCGCCTCCTCGTAGGTAACGAGCTTCTGCTGATACAGACCGAAGATCGCCTGGTCGAACGTCTGCATGCCGTACTGTGACGTGCCGGACGCGATCGCCTGGTGAATCTGGTGCGTCTTCTCCTTGTCGACGATGCAGTCGCGGATGAACGGCGTCGTGACCATGACCTCGACCGCCGCGCAGCGGCCCTTCCCATCCGCACGCGGCAGCAGGCGCTGGGAGATGACCCCCTTGAGGACGCTCGACAGCTGGATCCGGACCTGCTTCTGCTGGTGGGGCGGAAACACCGCGATGATGCGGTTGATCGTTTCGGTCGCGTCGAGTGTGTGGAGTGTCGAGAACACGAGATGACCGGTCTCGGAGGCGAGCAGCGCGGTCTCGATCGTCTCGAAGTCGCGCATCTCCCCGACGAGGATCACGTCCGGGTCCTGCCGCAGCGCGCTGCGGAGCGCGTGCGCGAACGACCGCGTGTCCACCGAGACCTCGCGCTGGTTGATGATCGCGCAGTTGTCGCGATGGAGGAACTCGATCGGGTCCTCGACCGTCATGATGTGCGCGCTGCGCGTCTTGTTGACGTGATCGACCAGCGCGGCGAGCGTCGTGCTCTTGCCGCTGCCGGTCGTGCCCGTGACGAGCACGAGGCCGCGCTCTTCCTCCGCGATGCGCTTCAGCACGAGCGGCAGCCCGAGCTCCTCGACCGTCTTGATCGCCATCGGGATGACGCGCAGCACCATGCCGATCGTCCCGCGCTGCTGGAACACGTTGCAGCGGAAGCGGCCGAGGCCCGGCACGCTGTAGGCGAGGTCGATTTCCTGGCTGTCCTTGAACTTCTGGCGCTGGGCGGTGGACATGACGGCGGCCGCCATGGCCACCGTGTCCTCGTGATCGAGCCGGCGCTCCTCGGAGGCGGGCATGAGCGCGCCGCGGACGCGCATCATCGGGTAGCTGCCCACCTTCAGATGGAGGTCGGAGGCGCCGCGCTCGACGGCAATTTTCAGGAGGTCGTTGACGTGCATAAGGACAGGCTACAGGCTACGGACTGCAGGCTACAGGCCTTCTGGCCCACAAGGCCTGCAGTCTGTAGCCTGTCGCCTGCAGCCTTGCGCTATCGACTCGCCGCGCCCGCGGCCGCGGCCCGGGTTCGCAGCGGCTCTTCGTCGGGGTACACCCAGGTGAGCCAGCCGTGCGTATCCGGCGCGTCGCCGTTGATGACGTCGAAGAACGTGCGGTGGATGGCCGCCGTGACGGGCCCGCGCTTCCCGGCCCCCACCACGATCTTGTCTATCGACCGAATCGGCGTAATCTCCACGGCCGTGCCGACGAAAAACGCCTCGTCAGCCAAATAGAGGAGCTCCCGCGGCATGACCTCCTCGCGGACCTCGTAGCCGAGGCTGCGCGCCATCGTGATCACCGAGTCCCGGGTGATCCCGGGCAGAATCGACGCCGCGGCAGGCGTCGTATACACGATCCCGTTGCGGACGATGAAGATGTTCTGGCCGCTGCCTTCGCTGACGAAGCCGTTGACGTCGAGCGCGATGCCCTCGGCGTAGCCGTCGAGCACGGCCTCCATCTTGATGAGCCCCGCGTTGGCGTAGTTGGCGCTGGACTTGGCCATCGCCGGCAACGTGTTCGGGGCCATCCGGTTCCACGAGCTGACCCGGACGTCCACGCCGTTCTCGGCATCCGGCCCCAGGTATCCGGCCCATTCCCAGACGAGCACTGCCGCCTCCACCGGGCAGGGCAGCGGGTTCACGCCCAGGGCCGAGTAGCCGCGATACATGATCGGGCGGATGTAGCAGGCCTTGAGGTCGTTGGCGCGAATGGTCTCCTCGATGACGCGCGCCCAGCCCTGGCGGTCGAGCGGCGACTCCATGCGGTAGATGCGGCCGGAGTTGATCAGCCGCAGCACATGATCGTCCAGGCGGAAGCAGGCCGACCCGCGCTTCGTCTGGTAGCAGCGCGCGCCCTCGAAGACGCCGGTGCCGTAGTGCACCACGTGGGACGCTATGTGGATCCTGGCATCGGCCCAGTCCACCAGCGACCCGTTCATCCAGATCTTGCCGGTGCCGAAGGACATCGAACCACTCCTGCAGAAGGGAGAGGAGAACGCACCGCGGGTGGGGAACGCCCGGGATTGCGAGACCTGAAGCTACCCTTCGGATGATTGCGGCGGAGCGTCCTGCCGCTCGCCGAGGTCTCGCGCCCGCGTGTGCACGTGCTCGACGGACGTGAGCGCGGAGACTACGAAAAGCTTAGCACTTACTGCGCTTCGCCACAAAACGGGCAGCGATCGGATCGGGCGTGGAGCGGCTTGTGGCAGTGCCAGCAGCGGCGCGCCTGTGGTGTCTCGCGCGCCCTGATGCGGTGGTGCATCTCGGCCGCGGCCTCTGAGGCGCCCGGCCCGTCGCTGACCGCCGCACGCGCGCGCTTGCGGATCGGCGCCTCGCGCGCCGCGAGGATGTCGTCGAGCAGATCGCCCGCACGCTGATACCGGGCGGTGATCTCGGGCGCCATCGCCTTCAGGATCACGTCGCTCAACACGCGGGGAATCTTCGGGTTGCGCAGGCGCGGCGACGCGACGAGCTCGCCGGTCATGAGCTTGTCGATCTCGCCGGGGGAGGGCGTCTCGTACGGCAGCGTCCCCGTCAGCATCTGGTACATCGTCACGCCCAGCGAGTAGAGGTCCGAGGCGAAGACCGCTTTCCCGTGGAACTGCTCGGGCGCCATATACGGCGGGCTGCCGATCACCGTCGTGCCGTGTGCGGCGATCTCGAGGAACCGGCTCGTGCCGAAATCGGCGACCTTGAGGAAGCACTGTTCGGTGACGAGCATGTTGCCGGGCCGGAGGTCGCGGTGGATCACGCCATGTCGGTGCGCGTGATCGAGCGCGTTGCAGATCTGGCAGGTGTAATCGAGCGCCTGCGTGAGCGGCAGCGCGCCCTCGCGGATGATCACGCCTTCGAGCGTGTCACCCGGCACGTACTCCATCACGATGAAGAAGACGCCCTCCTGCTTCTCCGCCGTGAGCACCGAGACGATGTTGGGATGGCTGAGGGCCGCGAGCAGCCGCGGCTCGTGGAGCAGTTCGCCGAAGTCGAGACCCTGCTGCCGGTGCGGGACCTTGATGGCGACCTTCTTGTCGATCCACGTGTCCTCGGCGAGGTAGACCGTGCCGAACCCACCGCTGCCGAGCGTCGAGAGGATGCGGTACTTGCCGATCGTCTGACCCCGGAAGAACATGTCGGCGAAGGATAGCACGCGGATCGGGTGCGAGGGGGCGCTGCCGTGACTGCGGGTCGTGGACGGGCGCAAGATCGTTCGTAGGGGATCCGGCTTCAGCCGGATTGGCGTCAATCGTGACGCCGCGATTCTTCAGGGCTCCACGCGCCGGCTCGCGCGCTGGCGGGCGAGCCAGTCGTCGCTCACCGTGCCCATGTCGCCGGCGTCGCTTCGCTTTCGCAGGAGGGTCAGCATGACGAACGCGAGCGTGATACCGCCGCCAATCCAGAACCACATATGATCCCCCGGGTCAGTCCGTTATGCGCCCCGAATCCAGAATTTTGCACCTGGTGTGCGTCCGCGTGAGGGTCCAGGCGCGCTCAGGGTGTCGAAAAAAACTGGAACCAGCCGACCGACCTGTCGGATATCACGCAGGGCTGTTGGCTCGTACGTCCCGCGCAGACGATACGCATCGGTGATCGCCGGCGCAAGCTCGTCCAACGCCGATGCTACACGAAGCGGCGTCGTCAGAATGCTCGAGGCGTTTCTGCGCATGAAACAGCCGGGCGGCGTGTCGCGCTGATACCTTGCACTACTTATGCTGCCACGCTTTCACGCGCCTGCGCTGACCGCCGACCTCGTGGAACTCCAGCTGCCCGACGACGAGGGACACCATCTTTCGAAGGTGCTGCGGCTGCGCGAAGGCGATCGCGTGCTGGTATTCGATGGCGCGGGGTTGCAGCGTCACGCACAGGTGGCGCGCGTGGCGCGATCGCATGCCACGTTGCAGCTGGGGCGTATCGATGCCGCGGCTCCCGAGTTGTCGGTTCACGTGACGCTCGCGCAGGCCATGCTGAAGGGCGACTCGATGGACCAGGTCGTCCGCGATGCGACGACGATTGGCGTGCGCGAGATCGTTCCGCTCCTCACGGCGCGCACCGAGGCTCGTCCCCCCGCCGATCGCGCCAGCGCACGCGTGGACCGCTGGCGGCGCGTGGTCGTCAGCGCCGCCAAGCAGTGCGGTCGAGCTGTCGTCCCGGCCGTGCGCGAACCTCGATCCCTTGCGAGTGCGCTCGACGAGTCGGCCGACGGCGTGCGCGTAATGCTGGTCGAGCCGCTGCCCGACTTGATGTTGACGACGCTCGACAGTTTGAAGGGCAGGCAGCATAGGAGCAGCATCACGGTCCTGGTGGGTCCCGAAGGCGGCTGGAGCCCCGACGAGCTCGGGATTGCCGCCGGCAGCGGCGCCGCGCTGGTCTCACTCGGCGGCCGCACGCTGCGGGCCGAAACGGTTGCAATTGCCGGGCTTCCGGTCACGCTGCACGCACTCGGGGCGTGGCCCTGACTTGACAGATCTCCGTCAGTTCGCATACAACGATCAAATCGTGAACGTGCGGATGGTCGTGTCCTGCTGTTGTTGTTGCGCGCGAGCCCTGAGGGCTCCTGCGCTTGCGGGACTATTGCGTTCACGTGAGGTGCGGCCGCACCTGTAATCACCGAGCCGGCGCGAGCCGGGGAATACGCGAATCCCAAAAGCCCGGGTGCTCTCCGAGAGCATCCGGGCTTTTTTGTTTTTTGGCGCGCGGAAGGTGAGCAGATGGTGACCAGCGAGGCAATCAGCGAGGAACAGGCGACAGCGTGGGCGGCGATGCTCGAGGGGCAGGCCGCGGGCGATGTGCTGGCGTGGGCTGCCGGCCGGTTCGCGCCGCGCATCGGCCTGGCCACGGGGTTCGGCGCGGAAGGCTGCGTGCTGATTCATCTGATCGGATCGCAGCAGCTGCCGATTGACATCTTCACGCTCGATACCGGCCTGCTGTTCCCCGAAACCTACGAGCTGTGGCGCCGGCTCGAAGCACGGTACGGCGTGCGAATCCGGCCCGCGCGTCCGGGGCTGAGCGTCGAAGAGCAGGCAGAGGCGCACGGTCCGGACCTGTGGACGCGCGAGCCGGACCGGTGCTGCCACCTGCGCAAGGTCCAGCCGCTCTCGGCGGAGGTGACCGGCCTCGACGCCTGGATCACGGCGATCCGCCGCGACCAGACGCGCGACCGTGCCCACGCGCCGGTCGTCGGCCGCGACCCGCAGTTCGGCATCGCCAAGATCAACCCGCTGGTGCGCTGGACGGAAGCGGATGTCTGGCGATTCCTCCGCGAGCACGACGTGCCCTACAACCCGCTGCACGACCGCGGATACCCGAGCATCGGCTGCGCGCCGTGCACGACGCCCGTCGGGGACGGCGAGGATCCGCGCGCGGGCCGCTGGCGCGGCCGTGGGAAGACCGAGTGCGGCCTGCATCGTCCATCGCCCGCGGCCAGTCCGGTCGTGTTCTATTCGAGGCAGCAAGAAGCATGAGCGCTCCCACTCTCTTTCCAGTGTTCCTGAAGCTTGCCGGCCGCCGCGTGCTGGTCGTCGGCGGAGGACCGGTGGCCGCGTCGAAGATCGATGCCCTCGTGGCCGCGGGCGGCGAGGTCGTGGTCGTCGCGCCCGACGTGGGCGCCGAGATCGCTGCGGCTCCTGTCACGATCGTGCAGCGTCGGTTCGCGCCGTCCGATCTCGAGAGCGTCTGGTTCGTCGTTGCGGCGGCAACTCCCGAGGTGAACCGTCACGTCGCGCGCGAGGCGGAGGCGCGCGGCATCTTCGTGAACGCGGTCGACGATCCGCCCAACGCCAGCGCGTATCTCGGCGGGATCGTGCGGCGCGACGGCGTGACCGTCGCGATCTCGACCAACGGCGACGCTCCGGCGCTCGCAGGCCTTCTCCGCGAAGCACTGGACGCGGTGCTGCCGCCGGAGCTGGATCGCTGGATGGACACGGCGCGCGACGTGCGCGCGGAGTGGCTCGCCGCCGGTGTGCCGATGGCCGAGCGGCGTCCGCTCCTGCTGCGTGCGTTGAACGACTTATACGAGCGGCGCCACGAGCCCGCGCTCCCGGGAGGTGGCCGGTGATCGGAACGGTCTCGCTCGTCGGCGCCGGTCCCGGCGATCCGGAGCTGCTCACGCGTCGCGCGGCCGCACGGCTCGCGTCGGCCGACCTGGTGCTGTACGACGCGCTCGTCGCGCCCGAGGTGCTCGAGCTCGCCCCGCGCGCGCAGCGGTTCTTCGTCGGCAAGCGCGCCGGCCGCAAGGCGATTGCGCAGGAGACGATTCACCGTCTGATGATTCGCGCGGCGCGGCAGGGTCGCCGCGTCGTCCGGTTGAAGTCCGGCGATCCCTTCGTGTTCGGCCGCGGCGGCGAGGAAGCTCTCGCACTCGACGCCGCCGGCGTGCCGTTCGAGATCGTTCCCGGCGTGAGCGCGGCGATGGCCGCACCCGCGCTCGCCAATATCCCCGTGACCCATCGCGGGCTCTCGTCGGCGTTCGTCGTCGTGTCGGGACACGCACCGTCCGCGTATCAGCCGGTCCTCGACGGCCTCGCGCCGAACGCGATCACGGTCGTCGTGATGATGGGCCTGGCTTCGCGATCGGCGATCGCGCGCGATCTCCTCAGCCGCGGATGGCGGGCGGGGACACCGGTCGCGGTGCTGCTCGCCGCGTCCACCGAGCGCGCGGACACGTGGATGGGCACGCTGTCGGACCTGGCGAGCGGCGCAGGCCCGTCGGAGACAGGCGATGCCGGCACGCTCGTCATCGGCGAGGTGGTCGCCGTCGGCCGGCAGTTGGGGAGCTCGCGCGAGCAGTCCCCGGCAACGGAGATTGAGGAGGCCTGCGTCGCGCAGGCGTGACGATCGGGAGCACACGAGGCTGAGGAGACACGCAGCCCTCGAAACGCAAACTCCCAAATCCCAATTCCCAAGGCGTACTTGCTGAGCACGGGCACCTTGGGAGTTGGGACTTGGAGGTTGGGAGTTGACGGTTTCTGACCTCCGGGACAGTTCACAACCCGAGAGAATATCGACGGAGTTGATGATGGCAGCAGTAGACGATCCGAAGACGCTCGGGCGCACGCGCCTGTCGTTTGCGAGCGAAGCGGACATCGACGAGTTCGCCCAGGTGCTCGCGCGCTTCGAGTCCGGGGAGATCTCGCCCGATCAGTGGCGATCGTTCCGCCTCGTGCGCGGCACCTACGGCCAGCGCCAGGCGGCCGATGCGCAGATGCTGCGCGTGAAGGCGCCGCAAGGCATCCTCACGGTGCAGCAGCTCTACGCGCTGGCCGATGTCGCCGAGCGCTACTCGCGCGGGTTCGGCCACATCACCACGCGCCAGAACATCCAATTCCACTTCGTGAGGCTGCACGACGTCGAGTTGGCGATGCGGCGTTTCGCCGAGGCGGGACTGACGACCCGTGAAGCGTGCGGCAACTCGGTGCGGAACGTGACCGGATGCCCGTATGCCGGCGTGAGCGCGACGGAGATCTTCGACGTCACGCCGTACGCCGACGCGCTGACGCGGTACTTCCTGCGGCACCCGTTGAGCGGCGTGCTGCCGAGGAAGTTCAAGATCGGGTTCGAGGGCTGCAGCGAGGATCACGCGTTTGTCGCGATCAACGACATCGGCGTCGCAGCCGTGCTGCGCGATGGCGAGCGCGGCTTCCGCGTGACCGTCGGCGGCGGCACCTCGATTTACGCCGTGTCCGGATACCTGCTGCACGAGTTCCTGCCGGCCGGGTCGCTGCTCGACTGTGCGGAAGCGGTCGTGCGCGTCTTCCATCGCTTCGGCGACTATCAGCACAAGCAGCGCAATCGCCTGAAGTTCCTGATCAAGTCCCTCGGCTGGGATGGCTGGCGGCAGGCGTACGAGGATGCCTATGCCGGCGTGATTGCCGAGGGGGGCGCGCGTTTCCCGTTCGATCCGCAGGCGCCCCCCGAGGAGCGCGCGCCCGACTGGCCGCGGCAGGACGCGCCGTCAGCCGATCGTATCGCGGCCCGGGCCGCGGCAGCCGCCGTGCGTGGTCCCGGGATCCTCCCGCAGCTCCGCACGAGCCTGCCGGTGATCGACGACCGGTATCGCCAGTGGCTCGAGACCAACGTCCGTCCACAGAAGCAGTCCGGCTTCGCGATCGTCGTCGTCACGATCCCGCTCGGCGACTTCACCGGCGAGCAGATGCGCATCCTCGGCGATCTCTCCCTGGCCTACAGCGACGGCAGCGTGCGGATCACGCCGGACCAGGACCTGGTGTTCCGGTGGGTGCGATCGCAGGACGTTGGGGCGTTGTACGAACAGCTCACCGCGGCGGGACTCGGGCTCGCGGATGCGGGCACGATCGCGGACGTGACCAGCTGCCCGGGGGCCGAGTCGTGCCGGATTGCCGTGACGCAGTCGCGCGGGCTGGGGCGCCTGCTCGGCGATCACCTGCGCAGCCGGCCCGATCTCGTGGCCGCCGCGCGCGATCTGCACATCAAGATGAGCGGCTGCCCGAACGGCTGCGGACAGCACCACATCGCGGGCATCGGGTTCCAGGGCAGCATCCGCAAGCTCGGGACGCGCGTCGTGCCGCAGTACTTCGTGTTCGTCGGCGGCGGCACCGACACGCGCGGCGCGCGCTTCGGGAGACTGGCCGCGAAGGTCCCCGCGCGGCGCGGCGTGCTCGCGCTCGAACGCCTGATCGATCTTTATCGCGCCGATCAGCAGCCGTCGGAAAGCGCGACGGCCTTCTTCGCGCGCGTGGACATTGCGCGGGTGAAGGGCGTGTTGAAGGATCTCGAGCAGCTCACCCCGGAGGACGCGGTGCCGGAGGACTTCATCGACCTCGGCGAGGACACCGAGTTCAAGCCGGAGGTGCTCGACGGCGAGTGCAGCGCGTGACGTGGCGACGCAGAGAGTGGTCGTGACGAAGAAGGCAGAAATGAAGAATGAAGAATGTAACATCCCGCTAATTCTTCATGCTTCATTCGACATCCTTCATTTCACGCACCATCGCCGCGCCGGACAGGTAGACGCGTCACGCGCGCCGCATCGCAACCGCATGCCACTCGCCCTCGTGGCGGTGCGCGACGATCGTCGAGAGCGACGCGCTCGCCAGCGCGCGGATCACCTCATCGGCCTCGTGCTCCAGGAAGCCTGACGCGATGAGTACACCGCCGGCGCGCACCTGGTCCGCCAGGTGCGCGGCCGATGCGACGAGCAGCGCGCCGGTCAGGTTGGCGAGCACGAGATCGGCGGGCGCGTTCAGATCGCGCAGTTCCGCCTGCACGATCGTCAGCACCGGCGTGCCGCCGTCGCCGCTCCACAATCCGTTCAGCTCCGCGTTGTCCCGCGCGTTCTCGAGGGCTTCGGGGTCGCTGTCGATCGCCGTCACGTGCCGGGCGCCGAGCAGCGCCGCGGCAATCCCGAGCACGCCCGATCCCGTGCCCACGTCGAGCACGATTCGCCCTTCCACTTCCTGATCCTGCAGCAGCCACAGGCACAACCGCGTCGTCTCGTGATGGCCGGTGCCGAAGCCGGTGGAGGGAAGAATCGTGATCAGGGTGCGCTCGGATGCGCTCGGTGCGAGTGGTGCGCTGGGCGCTGGTGGAGCGCCCGACGAGCTCGGTACGTCCCACGGTGGCGCGACGATCAGCCGGCCGACCTGCACCGCGCGGAGTCCGGCCTGGGATCGGCGTGCCCAATC
>Ga0210061_1000033_pt1 | contig 14800 bp, 13 predicted proteins | sample MayberryNW_Catta_2_FD_184877 | JGI IMG/M metagenome (GOLD analysis project Ga0210061, IMG submission 184877) | Wetland microbial communities from San Francisco Bay, California, USA, that impact long-term carbon sequestration -... | ecosystem: Environmental > Aquatic > Marine > Wetlands ...
AAACCGACGCCGTCTCGCCGATGTGCTGCGGCACCCCTTCCAGGTACTTTTCGGCATCGATCGCGGCCATACAGCCGGAACCGGCGGCCGTAATTGCCTGCCGGTACACGTGATCCTGCACGTCACCCGCGGCGAAGACGCCCGGCACGCTCGTCCGCGTACCCGAGTGGGTGATCAGGTAACCCGCCGGGTTCATCTCCAGCTGACCCGCGAAGAGCTGCGTGTTCGGCGAGTGGCCAATCGCGACGAATACGCCGTCCACGGCGAGGTTCGACTGCTCGCCGGTCTCGATGTGCCGGAGCGCGACGCCGGTCACCTCGCCCCGGCCGGTGCCGAGGATCTCGTCGACGACCGTGTTCCACACGAACTTGATCTTGGGATTGGCGAACGCCTTGTCCTGCATGATCTTAGACGCGCGCAGGCGCTCGCGCCGATGGATGACGGTCACCTCGGAGGCGAACCGGGTGAGGAACATCGCTTCTTCCATCGCCGTATCGCCGCCGCCGACGATAGCCAGCGGACGGTTCTTGAAGAACGCGCCGTCGCACGTCGCGCAGCTCGACACCCCGCGGCCGACCAGCGCCCGCTCGGACGGAAGCCCGAGCCACCGTGCCGACGCGCCGGTGGCGATGATCAGCGTCTGCGCCTGGAACGTGGTCTCGTCGGTGGTGATGGCAAAGGGCCGATCGTTCAGATCGACGGCGGTCACCTGCCCCTGGACGATTTGGGCGCCGAATCGCAGGGCCTGGGCACGCATCTCCTCCATGAGCGCGGGACCCATGATCCCGTCGCGGTACCCCGGCCAATTCTCGACCAGGGTGGTGAGCATGAGCTGGCCGCCGGCCTCGTATCCCTCGATGATGAGCGGGTTCAGGTTCGCCCGTGCGGCGTAGAGCGCCGCGGTCAGCCCGGCCGGGCCCGACCCGATGATCACGACCTGCCGTATGGTGTCCATCAGAGATGCTTCTCGATGAGCGAAGCCAGCTGCTCGCGCGACACCTGCGCACCGACGACCGAGTCGACCACCTGGCCCGATTTGAACACGAGCAGCGTCGGAATGCCGCGGATGGAGTACTGCGACGGCACCTTCGGGTTCTCGTCGACGTTCATCTTGCCGACGACGGCACGTCCCTCGAAGTCGCCGGCGAGGGCATCGACGGTGGGGGCGATGCGTCGGCAGGGCATGCACCACTCCGCCCAGAAGTCCACGAGCACCGGCTGATTGGATTGAAGCACCGTCTCTGCAAAATTGCCGTCGGTGATGACCTGAACCTTCTCGCCTGCCATGTTGTCCTCTTCTCCGTCCGGTCGAAATGAAAACGGGATGCCGGTTTCAAAAGGTCGAGTGTAGCAGAACTCCAAAACGCCTCTTCCGGCTCTTCCTCTAAGATGCGTCAGCTGCCGCCGGGGTGACACGCGCGCTTGCGCTGTCGTGCCGGATCAGCCCAGAATCGAGCTGTGGCACACGACCTGCGCGTCCGGTCCGGACGCACCGATTCACGCGAGGTGGCGGAGCTGCGGCTGCTTCGCACCGCGCATCCGGAGCTGGCGGGCGCGGCGGACATGCAGATCGAGCTCATCGAGCTCACGCGTCGAATTCAGGGACGCCTGACGACGCGGGTGAGTGCTCTGCCGACGGCGCAGGTCGAAGCACGGCTGAAAACTGGAGAGCGGCTCATCGACCCCGACGAGCTCCCGACCGACGCGCCTGACTTCCGTCTGATGTTCCGTCAGCTCACTGATGTGTTGCGGCGCTACGACATGCTCGAGGCCGTCGACTACGACGTGCTGCAGCAGCTCGCGCGGGACGGAAGCCGGTTCGAGGTGGCCGCGCGGGATTACTACGCGCGAACGGATGGCGACGAGGCCCCATCCTCGGAGGCGACCACTCTCGAAGCCCTGCCGCCGATTGCCGACCAGGTGCTGTCGCTGGCCTTGCGGCCGTTTCTAACCCGCTCGGCCGAGGTGTGGGCCACGCGAGCGGACCTGTCGCTGTGGGGCCGGCCGTCGTGTCCGTACTGCGGGGCCGAGCCGGATTTGGGCGTGCTCTCGGGCGACCGCGATCGGCTGCTGATCTGTTCGCGTTGCGTGGCCCAGTGGCCGTTTAAGCCGAACCAGTGCCCGTTCTGCGGTAACAGCGGGCCCGGCGCGCTCACCTCGTTTGCGAGCCGCGATCGCCGGTATCGCGTCGATGGGTGCAATCGCTGTCGGAAGTATCTGAAATCGGTGGACGTTCGTGCGGCGGGACGCCCGGCGCTGCCAGCCGTGGACGCGATCGCGACGCTGCCGCTCGACGCGGCCGCGATTCAGCAGGGATACGAGTAACAAGGGCGGCTCGCGAGCCGCCCTTGCTCACGGCTGCGCCGTCTCCGCTGCGGGCGTGACCGCGGCGGCGGTTCCGAGCAGGTCGCCCGCCTTGCTGCTCAACCAGTTGAACAGGTGGCGCGTTTCCATGAAGCGCCCTGCGTTCGACTGCGCACCGAGCACCACCACCGCCACCTGCTGATTGGTCTGCGGGAGACGCAGCAGCGTCGCCAGGCAGTAGCCCGCCTTCGAGATGAAGCCGGTCTTGCCCCCGCGCACGTCGACATCGCCCTTCATCACGAGCTGATTGGTGCTGTGAATGTTGATCGCGCGCCGGTTCGTGTGTGCCACGTAGTGCGCCATCCGCATGATGCTCGCGATTCGCTCGTCGCCCGCGGCAAACGTGATCAGCCGGGCCATGTCGTAGGCCGAGGCCATGTTGTCGGACTCCAGCCCTGACGGGTCGGTGTACTGGGTGTTGGTGAGCCCGAGCTCCTGCGCCTTCTCGTTCATCCGCTCGATGAACGCGTCGTAGCCTTCGGGCCACGACCGGGCCATCGCGCGGGCGGCGGCATTGTCGGACGCAATCAGCGTCAGGTGCAGCAAATCCTGGAGGCTGACCTTTTCGTTCGCGCGAAGATAGGTGTGATTGGCGCGATAGACGTCCGCGCGATCGACGGTGACGACCTGCGTCAGATCCGGATTGTCCTCGAGAACGACCGCGGCGGTCATCACCTTGGTGATGCTCGCAATCGACCGCTGGTTGTTCGAGTTCTCTTCCCAGAGCACCTGGCCGGTCGCCGGGTTGTAGATGATGGCGGCCGCGGCGCGGACATCCGGCACGAGCTGGCCGTTGTCGTCGGTCCTGAATCGCGGTTTCTGCGCCTCGAGCCACCGCGCCCGGGCAGCCGCGGCGCGGCGGGCGCGAGCGCGGCGGGCACGTGACAACCGGCCGGACGAGTAGCGCGACGGCCGTTTCTTCTTCGCCGAGACCGTCGTCTTCGCCTTGCTGCGCGATTTGACGCTGGTCTTCGCGCGCGTGGCGCCTTCAGCTTCTGCGGATGAGAAGACTCCCGTCGCACTCATCAATACGACGGCAAAGACTGCTACCGACCGGAACAGTTTCTTGTGCACCGTGGATGACCCTTGACGTGGACGCGCTGCTTGAGTCATCGGCATGTTAGCAGACAATCTATAGACCTCAAAGAAGTTATCCCCAGCCGTTCACATCCTTCAGGCGGCTTTGCCGCCTGGTGGCCTCAGCCGTAACTGGAAGGGCTGTGCCATGGCGCCGAGCAGGCATGTCCCCTTTCCGGCGCAGCAGTTTCAAATCGCGGCCGGCCGTTGCCAGCCGCGATTAGCGGCCGGGGAAACCCACTCCGTCGCCGCACCTGCTGCGGCACGACCGGTCGTCACGACGACCGGCGGTCTGTGCCGGCATTTCGTCGGGCGCACGGAAGACACAGTTCGCACATCGCCGACATGCAGCCGGTGAGCGTCGTCAGGTACGCGAAACACGAGCGGGCGCGCACGCAACGGCTGATGGCAGACTCGTGATCTTTCGTCGCGAATCGTCGCCCGCGTCAGCCCGAGTCCGTACCGTCCGGCGCGCCGCACGCCATGGGCTGAGGCTCGTATTCCCGAACGCGAATCGACAGGCGCCGCGAGACTGCCATCCAACCGATTGGTCCGCGGGATCCAAAGTTGTTCACGAATGGTCACACGGGTGACAACGAATGGCGGCACCCTGACGGAGAAGCGCACGCGCGCCGCGGGACGCGAACGGAAAACCGCCCGAAAGCGCGCCTGTTCGGCGCGTCGCTGGCGGACGTTTTCACATAGAAGAGAAACCTCAGCGGTACATGGATTGCACCGCGAATCATAGCCGGGGGTGGGGCTTATGAGTCTGGTTCGTTTGCTCGGGTTCACGACGCTCGCATGCGGGTGCGTCGTGGGTCGGTACCGGGAAGTGGCGACGAGCCGCGAGATCTCCTATGTCGAGGAGAAGGGCGCCGACTGCCCGCAGCACGCGCATCGCCGCAATCACACCCTCGGCGCCGCAGGTGCAGCGGGCACGTCGCCGATCGCGGCCGCGCGCGCGTCCTGACCTCAGGTCGTCACGTGAACGGCCGGTGATGCAGGTATCATCAACGGCCGGTGCCTTCAGTCATTTCTCCGTATCGTGTACTCCGGCACGCCGGAGCGTCCTACTCGTTCTTCCACGGCGATTGCGTCGACGTCCTGCGGCAGCTGCCGTCGGCGTCGGTGCACACGATCGTCACGTCGCCGCCGTATAACCTCGGGATCGCGTACCGCACGTACGACGATCGACTGCCCCGGTCCGAGTACCTCGCGTGGACCGCGTCGTGGATCGAAGCGGTTAGCCGCATCCTGGCGCAGGACGGGTCCTTCTTCCTGAACGTCGGCAGCAAGCCCACCGATCCGTGGACAGCCTTCGACGTGGCGCAGGCCGCGCGGCCGTTCCTCCACCTGCAGAACACGCTGCACTGGATCAAGTCGATCGCGATTGACAAGGCCGCAACGGGAGCCGCCGCCGGGGTCTCCGGAGACCTCGCGGTCGGCCATTACAAGCCAATCAACAGCGAGCGATTCGTCAACGACTGCCACGAGTTCATCTTCCACTTCACCGCGACCGGCCGTACGCCGCTCGACCGGCTGGCAATCGGCGTCCCGTACCAGGATCAATCGAACGTGACGCGCTGGCGTGGGGCCGCCGCCGGACGCCGGTGCCGTGGCAACACATGGTTCCTGCCCTACGACACGATTCAGGATCGTGAGAAGGATCGGCCGCACCCGGCGACCTTCCCGCCGCGGCTGCCCGAATACTGCCTCCGCCTGCACGGCCTCTCGCGCGTACAGGTAGCCGCGGATCCGTTCCTCGGCCTGGGAAGCACGGCAGTCGCTTGCGCCCAGCTCGGAGTGAGCTTCATCGGGATCGAGCTGGATGAGGACTACCTGAAGGAAGCGATCGCGCGTACGCAGGCGGTGCTGGAGGAGCGATTGGCCCCACCCCGTACGATGGTGCTGTTCGAGGAATGACGTAGGGGTCGGGCCGGGGCCTCATGGCCCGGCCCGATCCGCAGACGCACGCCGGGGATCAGTTGCTCTTCTTCGGCTCCGGCGGTGGCCGCAGTGAGTAGGACGTCCGCGACCAGACGTTCACACCCTTCCGGCTCGTCTTGATCTCGAGCTTCCGGTTGCGCTTGGTGGGATCGGGGTTCGTGGAATAGTAGCCGACCACGTAGTAGTCGCTCGTCTCGGCGTCGATCTTCTTGAGCGCCTTGTCGAAGTCGTTCTGGTTCACGACGGCGAAGCCGCCCGTCTCGTCGGCGAGCACGCGCAGGCTGTCCTGCGACTTCCGCACGTAGTTGTTCCACTCGGTCGGATCGACATCCTCGTCGAGGTCGGCACCGGCCACCAGGCCGCGCGGGTCGATCGTATAAAGCGTCGCGTTGGCGCGGTTGGCCGCGCGCGTCAGCTCGGCGAGCTCGCGGACCAGGTCCGCCTCGGCGAACTTCGCGCTCGTGCGCGTGAACGGATCGTACTCGTTGAACTGATCGATCCCCTGCCGCTTCATCCCGATGATGTTCGGATCCCCGAAGCGCGCGCCTTCGAACGGGTTGAAGTCGTAGCCGTTGCTCACGTAGATGACGGCCTTGCGCCGGTTGTGGATCTTCTCCAGGTTGCGCACGATGTCGTAGGCCGTGGAGAACGCCACGTGCGCGCGATAGAGCAGCTCGGACGGCCCGTTCGGGCCCTGCGACGACTCGATGATCTCGCTCGGCTTGAGCGCGCTGCCCGACATCTTGTTCATCGCGTCCTCGAGGCGCTTCCGGTCGTAGGTCAGGTCCACGGAAATCGACGACGGGCCGGTCGACACGATGCCGAACATGTCGCCGTCGTGGACGAGCGTCTCCGAGATCTTCTTGAACAGCTGGCGCAGCCGCGACGTATCGCGGAAGTTCAAATGCAGGTCGTCGACGAAGAACAGGAAGATGCGGCCCGCCGTGTCGTTGGTCGGCCGCGTAGCGGGAAGGATGATCCCTTCCTGCGGCGGCGGCGGCGGCGGCAGCAGCTGGTTGATGACGCGTCCACCGTGCACGAGCGTGAAGGTCGCGATCTCCTGGCGGATGCCGTCTTCGTAGATTTCGAACTCGTCCTTGTTCAGGTCCGCGACGAACTGGCCGTTGTTGTCGCGCGCGATGACGTCGGTCGAGACGACATCGATCGCCATGCGGAACGTGGGCGTCGACTGATCGTGTCCGGAAGGGGTCCCGGCCGGCTGACCGGCCGGAGGATTCTGCGCGGCGGGTTGCTGTCCCGCGGCCGGCGGAGTGCTCGATGATGACTGGGCGCTCGTGACCGGCCCGGCGCAGAGCATCGCTGCGACAGCCAGGATGGCGAGCACGGGAATTCGTTCACGGAGAGAAGTGCGCATCGTTCCGAGTATAGCGCGCTGCTTGGATGTCGCGCGCTACGAGCAGTTTGCAGAATCTGCAAAAAGGTCTGCGAAAAGGGGACAGTCCCCATTTCACGTGTTGGACGTGCGTGAAATGGGGACTGTCCCCTTTTCATCTGACGACTGAGGACGCTTAGTGGTCGGGTTCCGGATCGTCGGACGCGTCGGGAGCTGCCTCAGCCGTCGACGTGCGCTCGACGGGACCGGACGCGTCTTCCGGTTGATGAGCACCTGCAGCCTGATCGTCCCTGCGAGAGGGGCGACGCGTGCGGCGCTTCGGCAGGCCGAGCAGGCGGCGGATCTCTTCGATCGTTCCGTCGAACCCCGCTGCGCGGTCCCGTATGATCTCTTCGCCGACCCAGCTGTCGGGATCCAAACCCGTCAGCCGCGACTCGCACGCCGCCTTTCGTTCCTCGTCCATCCCCCCTTCCTCCAGCCGCTGCTTGATGGCCGAGAAGCGCTGGCGCAGCCGCATCGCGGTGTCCCGGCCGAGGATGCGATCGAGCGCCGGAACGGGAGGGGCCGGGGCCCGACGTTCCTCGCGACCGTTACGGTGGCCTGCCGGCTCCGCCTTCTGCCACGAACGGGCTCGCCGAGTCGGCTCCTCTTCAGGGACCGGCGGCTTCGACTCCAGAATGGCGTCCCAATCGAAGACGATGTCGGGATTCGCGCGCTCGATGAGATCGAGGGTGGCAGAGTCGAACGGGTCGCGCCCGATGCGCACGCCGGGCGGCGTCCGGAAGACATAGAGGACACGGTCACGGTCGCGTCCTCTCCGGCTGGACTCCTGAATCAGGGCGGTGTGTTCGTAGCCGCGCCGGTCTTTCGTGAATCGGAGACGGGGCACGCTACCGACGCTTCTGGGCCGGCCGCGCCCGCTTGCCGGCGGTCTTCTTGGCGGCCGGCGCGGCCCGCTTCGCGGATCGCACGGGCGTAGGCCGCGCGGGCGTAGGCCGCGCTGGCGTTTTCCGGCGAGCGGTGGGCGCGGCCGCACGCGAGCCCGAGGCCGGACGCTTGCTCTTGGCGGCTCGCGGCTCAGCCGGGGGGCGGCTCATCGTCTTGCGCTCGGATGCGTGACGGCTGGAAGCGTCTGCCGGGCGCGCCGCGCGCTCGGGTGCCTTGTGGATCAGGGTGAACCGCACCTGGTCGCCGATGTTGTCGTAGGTCCACAGTTCCGAGAGCGTGACCCCGTGGATCTCGGCCAGGCGCCGCGCCACGTCGAGCGCCGGCGACGGCACGTACAGGTGGAACGGCACCTTCAAGCGGCCAAAGTGCGCCCACTGAGACATCGCCTCGAGCGGGTTGACGGACTCCCCGGTCTCGACCTCGACCACGCCGACAACCTTCTTCGATCGTTCGGTCGAATAGAGCACCGCATCGGGAAATACGGCATTTACCCCAGCGCCCACCGAGGCGACCTGCTCGGAACCAGGGTTGATGCCGATTTCGAACTTGCGGCGATAACGGCTGGGCAGCAGCCGGATGATGCGGTCGTGCTCGAGCTGCTCCCTGACCGGACGAACCAGAATCGGACTCACCCATCTCCTCCGAGCGACACGAAAAGTCGCCCAATACTATACAAGCCTTGGCCCGGTGCAACCCCCGTGTGCCGATACGTGCACATGTTTTTGCGCATTCTCCCCCGGAGAGCCGCGAGCCAATGCGCCGCGAGGGGCGTCGTCGGAGTTTCTGCTACGCTTGGGAGCTCGCCTGGACGGGATGGGCCCGCCGGCAGCTCGACCGCATGTTCCGACACCTCTTCACCTGCCTCGTCCTCATCGTATCCGTTCTGCTGGGCTTGCCCGCAGGGTCCGCAGACACTCTGCCCCACGTCCCCGCGCCGATCCAGAAGCTGCTCGGGGACATCCGGGAGGCTGACAAGGGTCTGCTGGCCGTGTCCGAAGCCGACGGGCAGTTCCTCAGGCTCTTGATCGTGTCCAACCGCACCAAACACGCGCTCGAAATCGGCGCGGCGAGCGGGTACAGCGCGATCTGGATGGGGATGGGCCTGCGCCAGACCGGAGGCAAGCTGGTGACGATCGAGTACGACCCCCAGCGCGCACGCGAGGCAAAGGCCAACGTCGAGAAGGCCGGACTGGCCGACGTGGTTCAGGTCGTTGCCGGCGACGCGTTCAAGGAGATCCCCAAAGTCGAGGGCCCGGTTGATTTCGTATTCCTCGACGCCTGGAAGCCCGACTACAAGAAGTTCTTCGATCTCGTGTACCCCAGGTTGACGCCCGGCGGGCTGTTCCTGGCCCATAACGTCATCAACAAGCGATCCGAGATGGGGGACTTCCTGCAGACAGTCGAGACCCACCCTAACCTGCTGACCTCCATTGTCGCCCCCTCCGGCGAGGGCGTATCGATTTCGGTCAAGCTGAAATAGCAATCGGTGTTCTGTCGCCGATTTCCGGTTGCAGCCGACCTGGACGGAAATTCGTGTCAGACGCTTTTTCCATGCGCAGGGTTCACATCATCGGGGTGCCCATCGACCTCGGCGGCGGACGCCGAGGCGTGGACATGGGACCGTCCGCGATGCGGATCGCAGGTCTCGGCGAGCAGGTGTCCTCGCTGGGGCTCGACGTAACGGACAAAGGCGATCTCGTCAGTCCCATCCCGGAGATCCGTCACGCGGGGGATCAGCGCAAGCGCTACGTCCGCGAAATCGCGCGCGTGTGCACCCGGCTGTACCAGTCGGCGCTCGCCAGCCTGGACGCCGGCGCCGTTCCGGTCGTGATCGGCGGCGATCACAGCCTCGCGGCCGGATCGGTTGCCGCGACCGCGGCGGCGGCGAGAAATCGCGACGGCGTCCCGATCGGACTGATCTGGGTGGATGCGCACGGCGACATGAACACGCCGGCAAGCAGCACGAGCGGCAACGTCCATGGCATGCCGCTCTCGGCCATCCTGGGTGACGAACCGTCCGAGCTGGCGGGGATCGGCGGGTTCGCACCGAAGGTCCAGCCGGACAGGACGGTCCTGATCGGTGTGCGTAATCTCGACGGGCGCGAGAAGGAACGCGTCCGCGAATCGGGTGTCCACGTCTTCACGATGAAGGACATCGATCGGGCCGGCATTGCCGCGGTCGCCGAGCGCGCGATCGCGCTGGCCGGCGAGGGCACCGCCGGCCTGCATGTCTCGTTCGACATCGACGTGTGCGACCCTACGATCGCGCCGGGAGTCGGCACGCCGGTCAAAGGCGGGCTCGACTACCGGGAGGCCCATATGGTGATGGAGATGATCGCCGACTCCGGACTTCTCCGCGCGCTCGACATCGTCGAAATCAACCCGACGCTGGACGTGCGGAACGCGACCGCGGTGCTCGGGACCGAGCTCGTGCTTTCCGCGCTCGGCTTGAAGATACTGTAAGACGTCCCCGGCCAGGCAACTCAACGAAGGAGGCCTTACGCATGCACGCGTTCAGACAATTGATTGGTGTGATGACGGTACTCGCGCTGGCGATGACGGGCGGCATTCTCGCGCAGGAGAAGCGCGCGAGCCCGCACGAAACGACGAAGGCGACGATCGACGGCGCCAACATCTCGATCGAGTACGGCCGTCCGTACAAGAAGGGCCGCAAGATCTTCGGCGGCCTGGAGCCCTGGGACAAGGTCTGGCGGACGGGCGCCGACGAGGCGACCACGCTGACGACCGACAAGGCGATTCAGATCGGCAGCCTGGCGGTGCCCGCGGGCAAGTACACGCTATACACGATTCCCAGCCAGACCGACTGGAAGCTGATCGTCAACAAGCAGACGGGTCAGTGGGGCACGCAGTACGACGAGAAGCAGGATCTCGGCCGCGTGTCCTTGAAGAAGACGACGCTCAGCGCGCCGGTCGAGCAGTTGACCATCGCGATCGACAAGGCGGCAACGGGCGGGCAGTTGAAGATCAGCTGGGATGACACCGAGCTGACGGCACCGATCACCGTACAGAAGTAGGGCGGCTCCCGAGCCGCCCTGACCAAGGCTGCAGGCTACAGGCTCCAGGCCTTGTCGGCTACAAGGCCTGGAAGACCACGGCGCCTGCAGCCTGTCGTCCGCAGGCTGTAGCCTTTCAGCTTACCGATCACACCTTGATGGTATCGGTCAGCTCCTTCACTGCCGCAGCCGACTTGTGCAGCGCCGCGCGCTCGTCGTCGGTCAGCCTGTATTCCATGATCTGCTCGACGCCGCGGGCGCCGAGCTTCACCGGAACGCCGACGAAGAGGTCGCGGACGCCGTACTCGCCCTGCAGGAACACCGAGCACGGCAGGATCTTCTTCTTGTTCTTCAGGATCGCTTCGACCATCTCCGCGGCGGCCTGACCGGGCGCGTACCACGCGCTCGTGCCCACCAGCTTCGTGATCTCTGCGCCCCCCTCGGCGGTACGCTTGCAGATCGCCGCGACCTGATCGGCGGGCAGCAGCTCGGTGATCGGCACGCCGGCGACCGTCGAGAAGCGCGGCAGCGGCACCATCGTGTCGCCGTGGCCGCCGAGCACGAAGGCGTGCACGTTCTCCACCGACACGTCGAGGGCGGTGGCGATGAAGGTGCGCATGCGCGCGGAGTCGAGCACGCCGGCCATGCCGATCACGCGCTCGCGCGGAAAGCCGCTCAGCCGGAACACCGCCTGGCACATCGCGTCGAGCGGGTTAGCCACCGGCACGATGATGCAGTTCGGCGAGTGCTTCACCACCTGTTCGGTGACCTGCTTCATGATGTTGTAGTTCACCTGGAGCAGGTCGTCGCGGCTCATGCCGGGCTTGCGCGGCACGCCCGACGTGATCACCACGACATCCGAGTTGGCGGAGTCCTCGAAGCCGCTGCCCCCGATCAGGCGCGAGTTCGAGCCTTCGATGGGACACGCCTGGAGGATATCGAGCGCGATGCCCTGCGCCTTCGTGTCCGCGATGTCGACGATGACGACATCGGCGAGCTCGCGGTTCGCGATCGCGCGCGCAACCGTCGCGCCGACGTTGCCGGCGCCTCCGACGACGGTCACCTTGCGGTTCATGCGCGCACCTCGACCTTCATGTTCTCGATGATCGCGTCGGCGAACTGCGACGTCCTGACCTCGGTCGCCCCCTGCATCTGGCGGGCGAGGTCATAGGTGACGCGCTTCTGCTCGATCGTCGCGCCGATGCCCTGCTCGATCAGGTCGGCCGCTTCGTTCCAGCCCAGATAGCGGAACATCATCACGCCCGAGAGCATGACCGAGGCCGGGTTGATCACGTCCTTGCCCGCGTATTTCGGCGCCGTGCCGTGGGTGGCCTCGAAAAACGCGATCTCGTCGCCGATGTTTCCGCCGGGCGCCATGCCGAGCCCGCCAACCTGCGCGGCGCACGCGTCCGACAGGTAATCGCCGTTCAGGTTGGGCGTCGCGAACACGTCATACTCGGACGTGCGGGTCAGGATCTGCTGGAAGACGCTGTCGGCAATGCGATCGTTGATGAGCAGCTTGCCCTCGCGCGACGCCCCGCCGGAGACCTCGTCCTCGGTGACGATCCGATCGCGGAACTCCGTCTTCGCGAGCTCGTAGCCCCAGTCGCGGAACGCCCCCTCGGTGAACTTCATGATGTTTCCCTTGTGCACGAGGGTGACGACCTTGCGGTTGTTCGCAAGCGCGTATTGGATCGCCATCCGCACGAGGCGCTTGGTGCCGGTCTCCGAGATGGGCTTGATGCCGATGCCGGAGTCGGGCGCGATCGTCTTGCCCATCTCGCGGCCGAGGAACTCGATCAGCTTCTCGGCCTGCGGCGTGCCGCGCGCAAACTCGATGCCGGCATAGACGTCCTCGGTGTTCTCGCGATAGATCACGACGTCCATCCGCTCGGGATGGCGGACCGGCGCCGGGGTGCCGGTGAAGTACCGCACGGGCCGCACGCAGGCATAGAGATCGAGCACCTGGCGCAGGGTGACGTTCAGGCTCCGGATCCCGCCGCCCACGGGCGTGGTCAGCGGTCCCTTGATCGCGACGCGATAGGCCTTGACCGCCTCGAGCGTGTCGTTCGGCAGCCACTCGCCAGTCTGGTTCTTCGCCTTTTCGCCGGCGAGTACTTCGAACCACACGATCCGGCGCTTGCCGCCGTACGCCCGCGCGACCGCCGCGTCGAACACGCGCACGCTCGCCTTCCAGATGTCGGGCCCGATGCCGTCGCCTTCGATGAACGGCACGATCGGATCGTCGGGCACGACGAGTTGACCGTTGCGCCGCGTGATGGTGCTGCCCTCTCGGGGCGGAGTGAGATGTGTGAATTGGGGCATAAGACCTTCCGTGCGATGAGCGCCGCGTCACTGACGCATGGCGGGCGGGGTTGGCAGGCTGCTGAAGAACACAGCGGGAATGAAGAATGTCGAATGAAGAATGATGGTTCCGGGCCTCTTTTCAAGGCTGGCGACATTCTTCATTCGGCATTCGTCATCGCGCCGGCCGTTCTCCATCCACCTGTTAGGTCACGTCCCCCTGGACGTGACAACGCTGTGCACAGCAAGTGTGGAAAACCCTGTGGAAAACCCTGTGGAAGTTGCGACCGGCGCCGCATCAATCCGACGTTCCGAGCGGTTTGCACCATGGATGGTGCGTGCGCGCGGCCGGTCCGTCGCCTGCGGACGGCCCGTTCAAAATCTGAGAGTATACTCTAAACCCTGAGCTCACTCGTGCGGAGCGCCGGCCGCGCGCTCGCCGCCGCGTCAGCCATCGCGCTCGACGCCATCGAGCCTCGACGGATCAACTTCTGCACGCGCCGGGCCCGGCCTTCGGTCATCTCATTTCCACGGACTCATCATGAAAATTGTCATCGCCGACGATCTACCCGCCTCCGCGGCGGACCTGCTGCGTGCCGTGCACGGCTGGCACGTGGATGCGCGAGCCGGCCGCCCGCTGCCGGAGCTCGAAGCCGCGCTCGAGGATGCCGATGCGCTGATCGTGCGCAGCGCGACGAAGGTCACGCGCGCGCTGATCGAGAAGGCGCCGCGCCTCCGCGTCATCGCGCGGGCCGGTACCGGCGTGGACAACGTCGATCTGGACGCGGCCAGCGCGCGCGGCATCGTCGTGATGAACGCGCCGGGCGCCAATAGCATCAGCGTCGCCGAGCTGGCGATGGCCTTCGTGCTCGATCTCGCGCGGCCGGTGCCGGCCGCCGACGCCGCGATGAAGGCGAAGAAGTGGGAGAAGAAGAAGTTCGCCGGCATCGAGGTCCGCGGCAAGACGCTCGGCATCGTCGGCCTCGGGCGCATCGGGCAGGAGGTCGCGGTGCGCGCGCGCGCGTTCGGGATGGAGATCGTCGCGCACGATCCCTTCATCCCCGAGCCGGTGGCGGCGCAGTACGGCGCGCGGCTCGCGTCGCTCGACGAGGTGTGTGCCGAGGCGGACTACCTGACGCTGCACCTGCCGGTGACCGATTCGACCCGCGGGATCTTCGACGCCGATCGGTTCGCGAAATGCAAGCGCGGGATCCGGATCATCAACACGGCGCGCGGCGAGCTGATCGACGAAGCGGCGCTCGCCGCCGCCCTCGAGAGCGGACAGGTCGGCGGTGCGGCGCTCGACGTGTTCCGGCAGGAGCCGCCGGCCGACTGGTCGCTCGCGCAGCTCCCGAACGTGATCGCGACGCCGCACATCGCGGCCTCGACGGGCGAGGCGCAGGAGCTCGTCGGGGTCGAAACGGCGGCTGCCGTGCGCGATTTCCTGCGCGACGGCATCATCCGGAACGCGGTGAACTTTCCGTCGGTGCCGGCCGAGGATTTCGCGCGGCTGCGGCCGTATCTCACGCTGGCCGAACGGCTCGGGACGCTGGTCGCGCAGATGGGCGAGGCGCGCGTGACGGCGCTCGGCGTCCGGTACTACGGCGACCTGTCGGAAGGCAACAACGACATGATCGCGAGCGCCGCGCTCGTCGGCTTGTTCCGCACGATGCTCTCGGGCGGCGTGACGATCGTCAACGCGCGCGCCGTTGCGGCCGAGCGCGGGATCGAAGTCATCGAGTCGCGCAGCTCGCGCGTGCGGAACTTCACGAGCCTCCTCTCGATGAAGCTG
>Ga0210061_1000034_pt1 | contig 14757 bp, 11 predicted proteins | sample MayberryNW_Catta_2_FD_184877 | JGI IMG/M metagenome (GOLD analysis project Ga0210061, IMG submission 184877) | Wetland microbial communities from San Francisco Bay, California, USA, that impact long-term carbon sequestration -... | ecosystem: Environmental > Aquatic > Marine > Wetlands ...
TCCACGTCGAAGTGGTGCAGGAAATTGGTGACGAGCGCGAGCTGGTAGCCCGAGCCCCAGTCGACAGTGAACGCGTTGCCGGGGCACGGCCGGATCCGGTCCGCGACGCCGGCGGCCGCCGCATGCTCCCGCGCGACCTCCAGCACGCCCGGCCAGTCCACGGCCACGATCTCCGCCTGCGGATTCCGCTGGGCGATGGTGATCCCGTAGTAGCCGTGGCCGGCCGCGATGTCGAGGACCTTGATGGGGCCGGCCGACGCCACGTCCAGGAGATCGGCGATACCCTGCGCGGCCGGCATCACAAACGGCACCATCGCGCGCGCGAAGTCTTTCCAGATCGGGTTCTCGGCCTCGACCGTGTCGCGGCCGTCGCCCGACACCTTCCCGCTGCGCACCGTGTCGGTGAGCACGTTCGAATTCTTCGTGAGCTCGGGGTTGGCGAGGAACTGCAGCGTGCCGCCGAGATACGCCGGCGACCGCTTCGTGAGGAAGACGCTCGTGTCGGGCGTCAGGCGGAACGAGTCGCCGTCTTTCATCAGGAAGCCGATGACGGTCAGGTAATTACACAAGATGCGGACCCCGCGCTCGGACGCGCCGCATGCGCGGGCGATATCCGAAGCGGTCGACGCGCCGTCACCGATGGTGGTGAACAGATCGAGCGCGATCGCGGTCCTCAGGGCGGCCGTGCGCTGATACGCGTGGGCGGTCGTGAAGAACAACTCCGCCGAGGGGGCGGCTGTGGCAGACATCGTACACACCTCCACTGAACATCGGAGCTCAGTGGATCGCGACAACGCGGCGCGCCAACAGGCCGGCCACGCGTCCCCCGCGGCGACGCCGCTGAAGCCCGAGCTATTTTGGATGGCCCAGTGGCGCGATTATAGAACGGCGGCACGTGAGCTGGCTCGACCGCTGCCCCTCAATCTGGTGTACAGTCGCCCTTCGTGCAGCTTGCCTTCATCGACTGGGTCATCGCCGCCCTCTGCCTGCTGATCTGCTTTGCGCCGGCGTTCTTCGTCGGCCGGCGTGCGGGCAAGAACACGACCGAGTTCTTCGCCTCGGGCCGCTCGGTGCCCTGGTGGCTCGGCGGCCTCTCGATGGTCGCGACGACCTTCAGCAGCGACACTCCCAACCTCGTCACCGACATCGTCCGGCGCAACGGCGTGGCCGGCAACTGGGTGTGGTGGGCGTTCGTGCTGACCGGCATGTCGACGGTGTTCTTCTACGCCTCGCTGTGGCGGCGCTCGGGCGTGATGACCGATCTCGAGTTCTACGAGATCCGCTATTCGGGACAGGCGGCGTCGTTCGTGCGGGGCTTCCGCGCCGTGTACCTGGGGTTCTTCTTCAACTGCATGATCATGGCGACGGTCAACCTGGCCGCCGCCAAGATCGCCGCGATTCTCTTCGGGCTGCCGACGTGGCAGACGCTGCTGGCCGTCGGCATCCTCAACGCCACATTCGCCACCCACTCCGGCCTGTGGGGCGTGCTCGTCATCGACATGGTGCAGTTCTTCATCAAGATGACGGCCGTCATCGCCGCGGCGTACTATGCCGTCAACGCGCCCGGCGTCGGCGGCCTGAGCGGAATGGTGGCGAAGCTCTCCGAAACCCCGGGCCCGAACGGGATCAATTACCTGAACGTGCTGCCCGACTTCACCAACAACTGGGACATCGCGGTGGCCGTGTTCATCATGCCGATCGCGGTGCAGTGGTGGTCGGTATGGTACCCCGGCGCCGAACCGGGCGGGGGCAGCTACATCGCGCAGCGGATGCTCGCGTCGAAGTCCGAGCGCGACTCGCTCGGCGCGGTGCTCTTTTTCAACCTGGCGCACTACGTGCTGCGGCCCTGGCCGTGGATTCTCGTGGGACTGGCGTCGATCATCGTGTTCCCGCAGCTCTCCGACATCCAGCGCGCGTTTCCGAACGTCGATCCGTCGCTCATCGGCCACGACATCGCGTTCCCGGCGATGCTCAAGTTCCTGCCGGTTGGTTTCGTCGGCCTGATGGTCGGCGGCCTCATCGCTGCCAACTCCTCGACCATCCTGACGCACCTGAACTGGGGGGCGTCGTACCTGGTGCACGACTTCTACCGCCGGTTCATCAAGACCGATGGTACCGAGCGGCACTACGTCACGGCCGGCCGCATCGCCACGTTGCTGCTCTTCGTCGCGTCCTCCGGGCTGGTCTTCCTGCTCGACACGGCGAAGGAAGCGTTCGACATCATCCTGCAGATCGGCGCGGGCACCGGCCTGCTGTACCTCGTGCGCTGGTTCTGGTGGCGCGTGAATGCGTGGGCGGAAGTCGCCGCGATGATCAGCTCGTTCGGAATCTCCGTGCTGCTGCTGATCCTGGCGAGAAGCGGCGTCGCCTTCACCACGCACGCGGCTCTGATGCTCACCGTGGCCATCACGACGGTGTGCTGGGTGGCGACGGCGTACTTCGGCCCGCGGACCGACCACGAGGTGCTGGTCGATTTCTACCTGAAGACCCGGCCCGCCGGTCCCGGCTGGGCGCCGATCCGCCGCGATCCGCGCGTCATCGCCAGCGGCGCGACCGCCCCGCTCGACAACATCCCGATGGCGCTGGTCGGATGGGTCGCCGGCTGCACCCTCGTCTGGTCCGCACTCTTCACCGTCGGCAACTTCCTGTATGGCCGCACGACGATGGCGCTCGCCCTGCTCGCGATCGCGATCGGCAGCGGCCTCGTCGTGATCTACGTCGTCAAGGGGCTGTGGACGGGGGATCGCACCGGGGCGCCGCAGCAGCTGTGAACCGGATTCGGAAGGCGGTGGTCCTCGCCGCGGGGCTCGGCACCCGGATGCGTGCGGCAGACACCGGGTCGCTCGATCCCGCGCAGGCGCACGCGGCAGACGCCGGGCTGAAGGCGATGATGCCCTTCGGCCGGCCGTTCCTCGATTTCGCGCTGGACGCCCTCGCTGATGCCGGAATCGCGGAAGTCTGCCTCGTGATCGGGCCGGCGCACGATGCGATCCGCCGCTATTACGAGCACCTGCGCACCGACCGGCTGGCCATCTCGTTTGCCGTGCAGCAGGAACCGCGAGGCACCGCCGATGCGGTGAGGGCCGCCCGCGCGTTCTCCGCCGACGATTTCTTCCTGGCCTTGAACGCGGACAATCTCTATCCGGTGGAGGCGTGCCGCATGCTCGCAGCGCAGGGCGCGGCCGCCACCGCTGCCTTCAGCCGCGCCGGGCTCCTGCGGGACGGACAGATCGCGCCCGAGCGCATCGCCGCCTTCGCGTTGATCGAGTCGGCGGACGGGCGGCTGACCCGCGTGCGCGAGAAGCCGGGCGCCGCTGCCGTTGCCGAGGCCGGCGAGGACGCGTACGTCAGCATGAATCTCTGGGCGCTGCCTCCGGACATTCACCACGTGATCGATGTGCTGCCGCCGTCACCTCGAGGCGAGCTCGAGCTGCCGCTTGCCGTGCAGGCGCTCGTCGATCGCGGTGTGCCGTTCACGGTCTTCTACTTCGACGCCGCGGTTCTCGATCTTTCGCAACGGAGCGATGTGGCATTCGTAGCCGCGCGGCTGCAGGGGCGGCAGGTCTCCCTGTGACCGATCGCGGCGAGGCGCTCCGCGCGGCCGGCATGAGCGCCGAGGGAGCCCGGCGCGCCGACGAGGCGTTCGCGGTCGCGCAGGCGGCGTGGGATGCGATCGCCCCTTCGCGCCCGGCGCGCTGGCTGTTCGTGCCAGGGCGGATCGAGGTGCTCGGAAAGCACACGGATTACGCCGGCGGCACCACGCTGACCTGCGCCGTCGAGCGCGGCTTCTGTTGCCTCTATGCGCCCCGCGCGGATCGAACGGTCCGGATGATGGATGCCGGGCGCCGCGAGCAGACCGCCTTCGAGATCGGCCCCGAGCTGGAGATCACGGCAGGCCGATGGTCCGCCTTCCCGATGACCGTTGCACGCCGCCTCGCGCGAAATTTCGGCGGAGCGCTCGCCGGTGCTGACGTCGTGTTCATCAGCACGCTTCCGGGCTGCGCCGGCATGAGCAGCTCGAGCGCGCTCATCACCGGAACGTATCTCGTGCTGGCCGATGGCAATCGGCTCGACGCCCGCCCCGAGTACCAGATCAACATTCCCGATCGCGCGGCGCTTGCCGGATATCTCGGCAGCATCGAGAACGGGAGCGCATTCGGCACGCTCATCGGCGATCGCGGCGTCGGCACGTTTGGCGGCAGCGAAGATCACGCCGCGATCCTCTGCTCGCGGCCGGGGCACGCCGGCGCGTTCGAGTTCTGCCCGGTGCGTCCGATCGCCTACCTGCCGGTGCCGGAGGGCTGCACGTTCGTGGTTGCCGCAAGCGGGATCATCGCGGACAAGACCGGCAACGCGCGCGACGATTACAACCGCGCATCGGCCCAGGTCGCCGACATCCTTCGACGCTGGCGCTCGGCGACGCGCCGGTCCGACGACACGCTGCACGCGGCGGTGCGGTCGAGCGACGATGCGCTGGAGCGCCTGCGTTCGATCCTGCAGGCTCGCGACGAGGGAGCGGCGCTCGTCCGGCGGCTGCAGCACTTCGTCGTCGAGAACGAGCGGCTCGTGCCCGCGGCAATCGCGGCGCTGACGGCCGAGGACACGGCCGCTTTCGGTGAGATCGTCGAGGCGTCACAGCGCGCGGCCGAGGATCTGCTGGGCAACCAGGTACCCGAAACGATCGCGTTGGCGCGCAGCGCGCGCGAACTCGGTGCGATTGCGGCGTCATCATTTGGAGCGGGGTTCGGCGGCAGCGTCTGGGCGCTCGTGCACGCGGCCGACGCAACGCGATTCACCGAGCAATGGCGCGCGGAATACGCGCGAACAGCCGCCGCACAGGCCGTCGAGGGGTCGCTCTTCTTCGCGACCCAGGCAGGCCCGGCCGTAACGGGAGCCAATCTCGAACCAGGCGAATGAAACCGCCGCCCGTCAGCGTGAGACGCCGCCGCGACGACCGACCGCAGCTTTCCGCGCGCGGGGCCGCCGATCCTCCCCCGAATCGTCCAGCACCTCGGCCACGCGCGTCAGCACGTCCCGGGCCCCGGCGCGCGCACCGGCGCTCGCGCGGCGGAGCGCATTCCGGACCAGCACCTCGGCCGTCCCGTCGCGCAGCCGATCGATGGCCGCTCCCCGCACGGTCAGCGCGAGGTGCACGCGCCGGCGATCGGACGGATCCGCCGTACGTCGAATCAGCCGCCGGCGCTCGAGTCGGGCGAGCACGCCGGTCAGCGTACTCGGATGGAGATGCAGCAGTCCCGCCAGTGCGCCCGCTGAGAGGCCGGGGAACTGCCCGAGGACCCGGATGACCAGCCGCTGCGGGCCCGTGACGCCAATCTGCTGTTCCATCCGCTTCGATGCGGTCTGCAGCCCGTGGCCCACGGCCCACAGCAGCCGCATGAACTGGAGGACGTCGGTCAACTCCGCGGGATCCGGATGTTCGGCTTTCGCGCGCATGCAGGCATCATACGGTAATGGTCGCTGCGGTGAGCGGCACGCCGTCACTCGTTTGACCTCAAAGGACCGCGGCTGGTAATCTCGGAAGTTCAACGCCGCGCGAATACCGCAACACGGGCACAGTCCGTCTCTCTCGTCTGACTATGCGGCAAACGAGGGACTGTCCTCAGGAATCGTCTCAGAACACCATCGTGTCACTGGCATCGCCCGACTCGACGGATCAGAGCCCACGCGATGTCGCGCGGTTCGCGCGACTGGTCCGGAGAGAAACCGTCCTGCTCGTGGTGCTCGGCGGGATTGCCGTCGTCGCGTTCTTCGGCACCCGTGCGGCGGCCGAGGCGAATCGACGGCTGCAGCGGGCCGATGCCGCCCGGTGGTATGCGATTGCCGAAGATCGCCTCGACCGCGGAGATGCGGCGGGGGCGGTCGAAGCCCTGCGGCACGCCACCGAGCTCGACCCCGCGAACCGGACCCACCGCCTCGGGTTGGCCTCGGCACTGCGAGCCGACGGCGACCCCGACAGCGCCCGCGCGGTGCTCGTGCGCCTGCGAGCGCTGGCGCCAGACGATGCGCGCGTGAACGTGCAGCTTGCCCGGCTGCAGGCGGGCGCCGACCCGGCCGACGCCCTGCGCTTCTATCACGCCGCGCTCGAGACGCTCTGGGAGCCCGAGCACGAGGCCGAACGCCGCCGGCTGCGGGTCGAGATAATCGACTTCCTGCTCGAGCGCGGGTGGACGGGCCGGGCGTTATCGGAAGTGCTGGCGCTCGCCTCGGACATGCCCGAGACGCCGGAAGCGCACCAGCAGGCGGGTGATCTCTTCCTGCGTGCCGGCGATCCGGCGCGCGCGCTCAGGCAATTCCGCTCGGCGCTGACGGCCAGCCCGCAACTCACGGCCGCACAGGTCGGCGCGGCGCGAGCCGCCTTCGAGCTCTCGGACTATCGCCTGAGCCGTACGTATCTGCGGCGCGTGCCCGCCGCCGACGAGTCGGTTGCGAACCTCCGCGAGCTGGTGGAACGCATTCTGTCGATCGATCCCCTCACGCGCGGATTGTCGGCACCGGAGCGCACGCGGCGCCTGCTCCAGGTGCTCGATGATGTGAGCGAGCGGATGCAGCGCTGCCGTCCCCAGCTCTGCGGAGACGCGCCGGCTTGCGCCGAATTCGACGCGCTGACGAGCGGTCTCGAGCTGCTGCGTCGTGACGCGGGTGACATCCGCCGCCACGAGTCGCACGACAACGTGGAAGCGGACCTCGCGGCCATGGCGACGCTCTCGGCGCGGGCGAGCGCGGCCTGCGGCCTGCCGACCGTAACGGCGCGCGCGCTCACGTTCGTGCTCCAGCAGTACGAGATCGACCAGCCGTGACCTTCCGCAGTCTCCCCGCCAGAGCGCTGCCATCGCGCGAGCGGCAGGTCTTCATCGCGCTCACGATCGTGGTGGGCGTGCTCGCGGGCCTGGCTGCGGTGCTCTTCACGCTGGCGATCGGCCGCACGAGCCGGCTGCTCTTCGGGTTCGATCCCGGCGCCGCGCGGCTGTTCCTCGTGCCGCCGCTCGTGAGCCTCGTCACCGGAACGCTGCTGGCAACGGTGTTCACGGGGGCGCGCGGGAGCGGGATCCCGCAGACCGAAGCGGCCTACCACCTCCACGACGGCCACGTGCCCGCCCGCGTGCCGTTTGCCAAGTTCATCACGGGCGTGCTGTGCATCGGGTCGGGGCATTCACTCGGCCGCGAAGGGCCTTCGGTGCAGATCGGGGCCGGGCTGGCATCGGCGGTCGGACAATGGCTGCGCCTGCCGCCACATCGTGTGAAGGATCTGCTGCCGGTTGGCGCTGCCGGCGCACTGGCGGCCGCGTTCAACACGCCGGTTGCCGCGGTGATCTTCTCGCTCGAAGAGATCATCGGCGACATGAACGCGCCGCTGCTCGGCTCCACCGTCGTCGCGTCGGTCGCCTCCGTCGTCGTCGAGCGCGCCATCCTCGGCAACGAGCCGCTCTTCCACGTACCCCCCTATCACCTGGCGCATCCCGCGGAGCTTCTCGGGTACACGATTCTGGGCGTGATTGGCGGCGTGCTGTCGGTGGTGTTCTGCAAGTCGCTCCTGCGCCTGCGCGTGCTGTTCCGGGCACTGCCACGCTGGACCGTCTATCTGCAGCCGGCCATCGGCGGTCTGGGGATCGGCGCAATCGTGCTCGTAGTGCCGCAGGTCAAGGGCGTGGGCTACGACTACGTGGACCAGGCGCTGAACGGCGGACTCGTGCTGAACGCGCTGCTGCTGCTGTGCGCGGCGAAGATGGTCGCGACCGTCGTGTCGTACTCCTCGGGGAACGCGGGCGGCATCTTCGCGCCGTCGCTCTACATCGGGGCGATGGCCGGCGGCGCCGTGGGCATGGCGCTCGAGCGCTTCTCGCCAGTGGCGATGGGCGATCCCGGCGCGTATGCCCTCGTGGGCATGGGGACGCTTTTTGCGGGCATCGTGCGCGCGCCGATGACGTCGGTCTTCATGATTTTTGAGATCACGCAGGACTATCAGATCCTGGTCCCGCTGATGGTGGCCAACCTCCTGAGCTTCGCGATCTCCCGGACGTTCCAATCGGATCCGATCTACCACGCCCTGCTGATTCAGGACGGCATCCATCTGCCGGGACCGGGGGGAATCGTGCCTGAAATGCAAGTGAACCGGGCCGAGGCCAATCCGGCTGAAGCCGGATCCCGCGAGTCGATGAGCGAACCGTGACCCGCTGTGGAATCCGGCTTCAGCCGGATTGACGTCGGATGCCGCGTTGATCGGCTCGCGAGCCGCCCGTCATCAGCTGGGTTGGATGATATCTTGGCGCGATGCTCGGTGCACCGGTCTCCCCGCACGCATTCCCACTCCCGCTCTCCGCCTATCCGGCGCCGGACGGCGGCAGCCTCCTCGACGTGCTCGTCTCGCGGGCGCACATCGAGCCGTTCAACGCGATGGCCACGGCCATCTTCCTGCTCGCCATCATTCATACCTTTGCGAGCGCCTGGTTCGCCCGGCTCGCCCATCGCGTCCAGCACGCGCACGAGGCGCGGATGCCGCGCGGAGCGCCGCGCACGCCGAGCGTCCTCGCGGAGTTCCTGCACTTCTTCGGCGAGGTCGAAGTCGTCTTCGGCCTGTGGGCGATCGTGCTGCTCGTCGCGGTCGTCTTCTGGGAGGGCTGGGACGTCGCCACGCATTACCTGAACGACACGGTCAACTACACCGAGCCGCTCTTCGTGTTCGTGATCATGGCGCTCGCCTCGACGCGCCCGATCGTCAACCTCGCGGAGACGGCGCTGCGCTCCATCGCCGGACTCGGCGGCGGCACGCCCGGCGCGTGGTGGCTGTCGATTCTCATCGTCGCGCCGCTGCTCGGCTCGTTCGTCACCGAGCCGGCCGCCATGACGATTGCCGCGCTGCTGCTCGCCAGGCAGTTCTACGATCTCGAGCCGACCCCCCGCCTGAAGTACGCCACGCTGGGACTGCTCTTCGTGAACGTCTCGATTGGTGGCACCCTCACGCATTTTGCGGCGCCGCCGGTGCTGATGGTGGCGCGGCCATGGGGGTGGGACACACCGTTCATGCTGGCGCATTTCGGCTGGCGGGCGACTGCAGCGATCGTCGTGTCGACGCTGCTGACCTTTGCGCTGCACCGGCGCGAACTGCGCGCGCTGGCGCTGCGCCCGTCGGTCGAGGACCGGTACGAGCCGGAGCCCGATCCGAACGGTGTCTCGAAGGAAAGGCTGCTCCCGGTACCCGTCTGGGTCACGCTCGTCCACCTGGGGTTCATGGCGTGGACCGTGGTGAACGCGCATCATCCGGCGCTCTTCCTGGGCGGGTTCTTGTTCTTCCTCGGCTTCACGCGCGCGACCGCGTCGTATCAGAGCAGCATCGACCTGAAGGCGCCGCTGCTCGTCGGCTTCTTTCTCGGCGGTCTCGTGATCCACGGCGGGCTGCAAGGCTGGTGGATTTCGCCCGTGCTCGCCAGCCTCTCGGAAACGCCGCTCTTCTTCGGCGCGACGGTGCTGACGGCGTTCAACGACAACGCGCTCATCACGTACCTGGCGACGCTCGTGCCCAACATGACCGAGCCGATGAAGGCGGCCATCGTCGAAGGGGCGGTCACCGGCGGCGGGCTGACCGTGATTGCCAACGCGCCGAACCCCGCCGGGCAGGCGCTGCTCGCCCGGTTTTTCGGGGGGGCAGTCGCGCCGGCGCGGCTGCTTGCCGCCGCCCTGCTCCCGACGGCCGTCACGATCATCGTGTTCCGCGTCATTTGACCGAACCTGCACCGTCCCGGTGTACACTCGATCGACCTCCAGCGGCGGCGGTCGCCAACTGTCTCGATGCCAGCACCTCTGCGCCTTGCCTTCCTCGGTTGTGGGTTCATCACACGCGTCCATAGTCGCAATCTGAAGGCGCTCGGCGGCGCGATCGCGCCGAGTTATGCGAGCCGCGAGCCTGCGCGCGCGGAGGCCTACTGCCGTGAGCATGGGGGCGTCGCCAGCTACGGCGACTACGCCGCCGCGATCGACGATCCGGCGGTGGACGCGGTGGTCGTCGCCGTGCCGCCGCGCTTTCACCTGGATCTCACGATCCGGGCGCTCGAGGCCGGCAAGCACGTGCTCGTCGAGAAGCCGGCGTTCGTGCGGCTCGAAGACTACGAAACCGCGCGCCGCACGCGCGACCGTGCGGGCCGCGTCGTCCTCGTCGGCGAGAACGACCACTACAAGCCGCTGGCGGTCACGCTCCGGCGGCTGCTCGCCGGGGGCGCGATCGGCGAGATGGTGTTTGCGCACTTCACCACGCTGGTGCGGCGGCTGAAGCCCGCCCACGATTGGCGCAACGACGAGGCGATGGCCGGCGGCGACGCGTTTTTCGAGGAAGGGATTCATTGGCTGCACCTGGCCGGAAGCCTCGGGCCCACGATCACGCGCGCACACGGGTACCGGCCGGCCCCGGCGCGGCGCGGGTCGGATCGCCGGGTCAAGAGCATGATGGTGGCCTTCGAGTACGACAACGGCGCGGTCGGATCGCTCTACTACTCGCGCGAGGTGCCGTCGCTCTTCCGCGGTCTGCGCGTGTCCAAGCTGTACGGCCGCGAAGGCATCATCACGTTCGAGTCGAACGGCGGGTTCGTCGTCGCACGGGGCCGCGGGCTGGTGCCGACGATCGTGTTCCCCGGCGCCCGCGACGTGCGCGGCTACCAGGCGATGTACCGCGATTTCGCGGAGAGCATCCGGACCGGGCGCGCGCCCGAGATGAGCCTGGAGCGCGCGCTTAGTGACCACCGGCTGATGGATCAGATCTACGCAAGCCTCGCCCTCCCGGCGCCCGCCGCGGCCGGGCCACGATAGCGCCGTTCGATGCAACCGCGTCACTACGACATCGTCATCATCGGCACGGGCGCAGGGGGCGGCACGATGGCGCGCGCGCTCGCGGAGACCGGTGCGAACATCCTGGTGCTGGAGCGCGGCGATCAGGTGCCGAGCGAGGATGCGAACTGGAGTCCGGAGGCGGTCTGGAGGGACCTGCGGTACCGCACGACCGAACGGTGGCTCGACGAGCACGGCAAGGAGTTCCTGCCCTACATGCACTACGGCGTGGGGGGGAACACGAAGTACTGGGGCAGCGTGCTCTATCGCCTTCGCCGCGAAGACTTCCTGTCGGTCGAGCACGAAGACGGCGTCTCACCCGCCTGGCCGATCGGCTACGACACGCTCGCGCCGTACTACGACCGCGCCGAGCAGCACTATCACGTACACGGGCAGGCGGGAATCGATCCGACCGAGCCGCCGCGATCGCCGTACCCGTACGCGCCGATCCCGCACGGCCGCGGCATGGACGCCATCGTCGGCGCGCTGCGGGAGCAGGGACTGCATCCATCGCCGCTGCCGCTCGGCCTCGTGAACCCGGGCGAGGCCGGCGGCTGCATCCTGTGCAACACGTGCAATTCCTTTCCGTGCAAGCTCGATGCGAAGAGCGATGCGGACGTGTGCGGCATCCGGCCAGCCCTGCGCCACAGCAACGTGACGCTCTGGACGGACGCATTCGCGCGGCGCCTGATGACGAACGCGCGCGGGACGGCGGTCGAAGCCGTCGAAGTCGAACGGCACGGAGAAGTTATCAAGGTCTCGGCGCCAATTGTGGTCGTATCGTGCGGCGCGGTGAACTCCGCCGCGCTGCTGCTGCGCTCCGCGAATGGCGCGCATCCGCACGGCCTTGCGAATTCGTCCGGCCTGGTGGGCCGCCGCTACATGGCGCACCTTGCGACGATGATGCAGGGGTTTCATCCGCTCCGGAAGAACGACACGGTCTTTCAGAAGACCGTCGCGATCAACGACTTCTATCTGCGCGGGCCGGAGACGCCGTATCCGCTCGGGCAGATCCAGTCGCAGGGGCGCACGCACGGCGTCATGGCGCAGGTGGTCGGGCGGACGATCGTGCCGGGCATTCCGCTCTGGGCGTACGACTCGTGGGTCGCGCGCGGGGTGGACTGGCTGGCCATGTCCGAGGATCTGCCGCGCGAGGAGAACCGCGTCATCGTCGAGCGCGACGGCCGCATCCGCCTGCGGTATCGTGCGAACAACCTGAAGGCCCACGATCGGCTGGTGCGCGAGGCGAAGCGGATGCTGCGGCGGCTCGGCTTCTGGGTGGTCGTGGCGCATTCGCACCGCAACAAGAACACGACCCACCAGTGCGGGACGCTGTGCTTCGGCACCGACCCGCGGACCTCGGTGCTCGATCCGTTCTGCCGCGCGCACGACATCTCGAACCTGTTCGTGGTCGACGCGTCGTTCTTCCCCTCGTCGGCGGCGGTGAACCCGGCCTTGACGATCATCGCGCAGGCGCTGCGCGTGGCCGATCACGTCAAGAGCGCCGAGCTGCGGCTCGCGCGCGCAGAGATCGCGGATCATTAAGAACGGATCATTGAGTACTGTCACTGGCAACTGATAACTGACAGCTGATTGCTGATTGCTGATTGCGAGTACCGTTAGTTCCATGCGAGCTCATTCCTTCAGCCACGTCGGCATCACGGTCCGGGACTTCAACCGGTTCGTGCGGTTCTACTGGGAGGTGTTCGGGTGCCCGCTCGTGGGGGTCGCCGACCCGACCGGGTGCGGAGCTTCTTCGGCGTGGATGGCGACACGCCGCGGTGCAGGATCGGGTGGATCCGTGTGCCCGGCGGCGGCGTGCTCGAGATCTTCGAGTTCCAGCCGCAGCTTCCCTCGGAGGCCATCCCGTGGAACCGCGTGGGGTTGACGCACTTCAGCCTGAACGTGCGGAACACGCAGAAATGGTACGACTATCTGTTGAGCAAGGGCGTCGAGTGCGTCAGCACGCCGGAGCGGTCACCGCGCGGGCACTCGTTCTTCTTCGTGCGGGATTGTGATGGCAACCTGGTCGAGGTGATCGACCTCGGGTACATGTACCACGTACTCCGATGGCTCGGTCCGCTGGGAGGGCGGATATTCCGGAAAGGGATGTACAAGGAGTATTACATCCCGGAGGCCGGAGCCGCCATGCGGCCGCCGTCATGAAATGAAAAAGGGGACAGTCCCCATTTCACGCGGAACCTCACCGTGAAATGGGGACTGTCCCCTTTTGTCATTTTTTGCCGCTTGCCGTTCGCCTACGGGTTGCAGGGGCGGCAAACGTGAGCTACACCGCTGCCGGCTCGAGCGCGGGCGCCGACTTGACCTCCTGCACGGCAACACCCGGCTTCAGCACGACCTTCATCACGCCCTCACGCTGCTCCGAGAACAGCTCGTACGCCTTCGCGATGTCGTCGAGCGCGAACCGATGCGTGAGCAGCGGCGACAGATCGACGCGCCGTGCCGCAATCATCGCCATCAGCCGGCGCATCCGCTCCTTGCCGCCCGGGCAGAGCGTCGTCACGATCTTCTGATCGCCGAGCCCGGCATAGAACGCGTCGTAGGGGGTCATCAGCTTGCCCGAGTACACGCCCAGGCTCGACAGCGTGCCACCCGGGCGCGTGGACCGCAGCGCGTTCTCGAAGGTGGCCTGCTGACCGAGCGCTTCGATCGACACGTCCACGCCCCGGCCCTCGGTGAGCCGCTTGATCTCGGCGATCGGATCCTGCTCCTTGAAGTTGATGAGCACGTTGGCGCCGAACCGCTTCGCCATCTCGAGCCGCTGCGGCAGCGCGTCGACGGCGATGATGAGCGCGGCGCCGCGCAGCTTCGCGCCGACCGTGGCGCATAGCCCGATCGGTCCCTGCGCGAACACCGCGACGCTGTCGCCCACTTTCACGTTGCCGCTCTCGGCGCCGCTCAGGCCGGTCGAAAAGATGTCGGTGACGAGCACGACCTCTTCATCGCTCAACTCGGGCGGGATCGGCGCCAGGTTGGCGCGCGCGTCCGGGACGAGCAGGTACTCGGCCCATGCGCCGTTGATCGTGTTGCCGAACCGCCAGCCGCCAAGCGGCCCATGGCACTGCGACCGGCTGTCGTTCAGACAGTAGAAGCACTGGCCACAGGGCGTGATCGCGCCGACGACCACCCGCTGGCCGATCGTGAACTCCTCCTCGAGACCGGGGCCGAGCGCCTCGATGACGCCCACCGGCTCGTGCCCGAGCACGAGCCCTTCCTTGACGGGATACTCGCCGCGCACGATGTGCACGTCGGTCCCGCAAATCGTCGTGGTGGTGATCCGCAGCACGGCCTCTCCCGGCCCCGGCTGCGGCTTCGGAACTTCTTCGATGCCGATCCGATCCTTGCCCTTGAATACGACCGCCTTCATCTTCTTCATGACGGCACTCCACGAACGGTTCGGACGGGTGCGGCGGGCGGCAGAGGCTGCTCCTCAGCCGCGGCGTACGCAAGGGCAGCCCCCGGCTTCGACAGCCCGTCGACCGAAGTGCGTCGAACCTCTCCAGCGCCACAATCGAGCTCGACGCCGTCGCGATCACTTGCGGTGCTCGACACACCTGCGGTCGGGTTCGAAGCAGGGGACTGCCCCTTCCCGTACTCGATACCGCTGTATGACCTGCCGGGCTCGGCGGACTGCCGGGCCGGCGTCTTCCGTTGATTAGGCGAGATACGTGCCACGGACAATGCGCGCCTGGCACGATGGATCCGCGATGAGCAGCGTGCGGAGTCCGATCGCAAGCGGGATTTCCAGCATCGACCGGGGAATCGTCCCGAAGATTCGGAGTTGGGCGGCTCGCGAGCCGCCCTTAACGCGGTCGCTCCGGCGCGGTCTGTTCCGGCGTTGTCACGCCGGGCGGCAACTCCATCACGCGGAGGTTGCGGAAGTGGATCTCGCCGCCTTCGGAC
>Ga0210061_1000037_pt1 | contig 14326 bp, 14 predicted proteins | sample MayberryNW_Catta_2_FD_184877 | JGI IMG/M metagenome (GOLD analysis project Ga0210061, IMG submission 184877) | Wetland microbial communities from San Francisco Bay, California, USA, that impact long-term carbon sequestration -... | ecosystem: Environmental > Aquatic > Marine > Wetlands ...
ATATATAATGAGTTATATTAAATTGAATTCTTTCTATATTGATAGTAAGTAGTATAACTGATATCAATATTTATAAAAAAGGGAATAATTGAGGCTACTCTATATTTTTTTTAGGAGTAATTATTACAATAGTCATAGGAAATTCTATTATTGTTTTTGTATGGATTGTAGTCTTGATCATAATATTCATTTTCTTCATATTCTGGTAAAATTCTTGTCCCATTGTAATAGAATTCTGTAATGCTGTCGCTAGAAAAAATATTGCTGCCATTCCAAATAATAAGAATATGCTGAAAATTCTTATTTTTATCTGTCAGGATAATGAAAACATATTAGTACATTAATAAAGATGAAACAATCTATTTTAATTTTCAATGCTAATACTAGAGGAAAAAATTCTAAACATTTATTATTTTCAAGTTATACTAAATCTATATGTATTTTAACTGAACTATTTTCTATCTTCTAAGTTTTGAAATAAATATATACAATATAGCAATTATTTCAAATCTTCCCATTATCATATTAAAAGATAGAATCAATTTAGAAATTGAATCCATATCCATAGTTGTTATTCCTACAGATAAACCATTATTAGAAATAGTAGTCGCTGCCTCAAATACAGCATCAATAAAAATAATTTTATTTTTACCTAAGTAATAAATACATAATGCAGTTACAACTGTAAATAAAATATAAAGGATAATAACAAATAATGCCTCTTTAAAGGCTTTATCTGAAAGTATATAATATTTGTACTTGTCTAAAGGAACAAACTATTTAATTTGTTTATTTACACTTTTCTCAAATTTTTTAGCTTCATGGTAAGATTTAAAAGTTTGCTGAATTCTTTTACGAAATTGTATTGCTGTTGCTGAAATTACAGGCGGGAAATTATTAGTCGTATTTTTATCATTAAAATTTGATATAAATTTTTTATTGTTAATGATTTTTTCAAAGATTAACATCAGTCTTGCTATTTTTATTCCACCAGCCGTCGAAAATGCAGGTCCTCCTATGAGCATTAAAACGAGTAGTAATATTTTACCATAGAGAGACAAATTAGATAAAGTAAGAAATTGAAATCAGGTAGTTGTTGAAGCACTAATTACATGAAACACAGAAGAAAGCCAATCATTCTTTGAAAATGAAGGTTCTATATATTAGTAAAAATAAATAGATACCCATAGTCAAAATTAAAATAAATACAAAGATTTCCTTAATCTCTTTTGTTGCGTGTACATATTTACTAAAAATACCAAAATGAAATGCAAAAGGCAATGCTGCAATTACCATTCCGCCCATTATTATAATTAACATACTCGAATTTTCTGAATTAAGAATAGTAGATGTAGGTACAAAGCCCCCTGTAGTGAGTGTAGCTAATGATAAAGATATCGAATCTAATATGTTTATTTGACCAAAAACATATAACAACAAAGCCATAATTAATGCATATACTACAAAAATAACTATCAGGTAAATTTTCAGGGTGTATTATTGTTGAAATACCTGTAGTTGTAAAACCCGATGTGCTTTCTAAGAAAGAACTTGCAAAGAGAGAGAAGAAATCAATTCCTTCCCAAAATGGATTGATATACATATAGGGTAAACTTCCAAATAGACTTAACAATACAAAGCTTAATACAACAACAATAGATGATTGTTTTAGATTAAGCGGACTTTTTTCTCCTAATGTATTCATAATATAGCCTGTTAAAGACATTCCCACAAATGCCAAGTAAATCCCAATTGAAGATTGCCATTCTCCTAAAATTGTACCTAGTAATGCAGGTACAACCATTAGTAAACCAGAAAATTGCAATATAATGGATACATTTGCAAAAATTGGTTTGTAATGCTCTCTTATAATTTTCCTATAACTTCTAAAGGTTTTCTCAATAACTGCTATACGAATTATTTCTACAAGATATTGCTGTGTAACGGTACCAATAATTTTTTTCCCTTCATCATCATTATTTGTACTATCAGTAACAGCTAGATGCTTTATTTTGTGAACACGCATTAATTGAATAGCTTGTCTTACTGTAGATGAATTAGGCAGGGTTATTATTGGTGAGCTCATGATTAATTTTATAGATATTAAATCAGAATCCTCTCCTTTCATAACAACCTTTTCTAAAATATCACTGTCTGTTACAATTCCAACATATTCTCCATTTAATGATGATGTAACTAGAATAATCTCAACATTTTTAGGTTGTAATATTTTAACTGCTTCAGCAACAGAAGAATTCTCATCTGCAGTAACGAATTGAGTATGAATATACGATGACAGAGGACGTTCTAATGGTTCAACCATTAACATTCATCATTCTATAATTAATTATTCTGACTTTACTTTCCAAGTATAAAGATTTGTTTATTGAAATATTTCTAAGACTGTTAAATGTTGATAATTTTAGGTATTTACCGGATTTGAAAGATATAAACGATTCTCAAGCGCTAGTAAATAATATAGTTATATAGTAAGGAGGAAATCATGAATAGATTTGTTTCATATTTCACTCACACAATCAAACTGGGTTCCAATCTTAGTTAGAATTCATGAAACACGATGACTATATATTTAAACTAAAATTTTTTGTCTCTTCTCCCTTTCTCTAAAGCTATCGAAAGTTTAATAATAGATATCTAGAAATATAAAACTAGGTATATCATCAAAACAATCAAAATAAAGCTTGAGCGAGAACCTTTTAATAATTTGTATCATACTTGTTAAAATAATAATTGTTATTCTCTAATGTTTAATATCATGGTTTATTATTTTTTTAATTTATTCAATAATTACAATAAGAATTTTAGATTATGAAAAAATTGTTATACAAATACATATAAAAATCTAGACAACTATTTCGGTAAATTTTTTCTCTACCAACAAAGAAGACAGAATTTTTACAGATTTGATTCATGATCTACAACATATATACAATTTGTATGATTATTTGTTTAATTATTTAAATCCAAAATCAGAAATACAATTTCATACAAATTGGAGATGACTAGCAAAGTTAACACAGTCCTAAATTTCAATTTTTTTATTCCTTGTCAAGTTTATTCTTCCTTGCATTCAAAATCATCTTCATCTATGGGATGAAAATTTTCCTTTTCTTTATCATCCTCATTAGAATTCAAATGGTTAGCATACACTACAGAATCCAATTCACATGCAGATATTTCTGTCAAGGTTTCATCTACATTTGGATACATAAGAGTATGTGGAAATTGTGCATGTCCTAGACCAAGTGCGTGACCAAACTCATGTTTTGCAATATGTTCTAAAACATAATGGTCTAACGTGCGACCGTTTGCTTTTTTAGAAATCGAGATTTCTACATGATCGATAGACCCAGTAGTATCGAAATATGTCACAGATTCTCCAACTTTTTGTGCTTTATCCTTTTTAAAATCAATTTTGATATCTGGCTTAGAATCTTCATCCTTTGTATATTTGAATTGTATTAGTTCGCCTAGGGCTTTTTCCCAATCATTTATAGCCATTTTAACAATTTTAGCCAAATCGGATTTACCGTTCTTAATAGAAAATGTTAGTTCGCCATCATTTATTGAATCTCCCCAAGTGCAACAAATTTCTATATTTTTCTGTGAGGATGAATTATCTTTTTTTGCAAAAGCAAGGTCATTATCTGAAATTCCAAAAGTACTAAGAAAGAGAATAAAAGATAGAATTAATATAATATAAAATGTCAAGTTAAGAACTCATTCGTCTTATGAAATTAGATTTCTTGAAATGATAGTAACAACGAATAATTTATTTAAGTTGAACTTTCAAAATTTTATTAGATTTTTTATATCCAGTAGTAGTAGTAATTTGTTCTTGATTGAAATTATCTAAATTATAATTATTAATCAAGTTATGAACTATCATGTCTAAATATTTGGTTACTATATTTAACTGATCTTGATCTATTCCCTTTGTAGCTGATTTAATTATTGAAAGACCACATTCATGCATTGACTCATAAAGAGATTCTGCTTTCTTTGTGAGATATATTCTGTTGATTCTTCTATCTTTTGGATCAGGTCTGCGTTCAAGTAATTCCAGGCTTTGCAATTTATCTATCATAGGAATAAGAGAGGGTGCTTCTAATTCCAATTTATCTGCAATTTCTTTTTGAGTTATACCATTAAAAGATATCAGAATGTTAATCACTCTCCATTGACTAAGAGTAAGGCCTACATTTTTTCGTAATTCTAGATCAAATGCTTTTTGAAATGCTCGGGATGTTCTATATACTTTGTAACCTATACTATTATCAAAATTATATTGTTTAACCAATAATTTCTCTAATTGTTAAAGCATATAAGAAAATATAAAACTTTCTATTTATTTTGATTAAAATGATTAGACTTCTTATAATTATGATAAATATAAATATAATTAAAACAAATAAAGATCTAATGAATATTAATCCCTTGTTAGAAAATTCAATAAATAGTCTAATAATTTCTTATATTGAAAATCTATCTATAACTATTAAAAAAGCTAAATTAACTAATTACATAAAATTTTAATACTATTATAGATGAATGAGATGATCCAAATTGATTTTTTTTGTATACAATGATATATTCAATATTTCAAAAAGAAACCGTAAAAAATTTTATTACATCATTAATTCTATAAAAATAAAAATCACAAGTTATTTCTCTAACAAAATTTGTTTTTACTAAAATTTCATATAGTAACAAATTTTCTACTGGCTTAAATCAATTAGGAGAAACACATTCTTGAAAAAGATGGAGGAAAAAGATATCGATAACAACCAACAAAAAGCTATTGATACAAAAATATCTCCACATGCTTGGAAAATTTTGTCTTTGCTTGGTATAATCGCTATCCTGGTAATGTATGCAGAAACTATGTTAATTCCTGCTATTCCTGATATTATAACGGATCTTAATATTTCATTTGGAACATCTTCTTGGATTCTCACAGCATATTTAATTTCAGGAGCAGTAATGACTCCTATTTGTGCAAGTCTATCCGATATATATGGTAAAAAAAAGATTTTACTAATAGTTGTTTTTGTATATTTAATTGGTACTACAATTGCATATTTTGTTTCTGATATAGCGACTTTTATAATTGCTAGAGCAATTCAAGGTATAGGCATTTCAATGTTTCCAATAGCGTTTAGTATGATTAGAGATTGTTTTCCGAGAGAAAAAATATCTATAGGCCAAGGAGTTATTACATCTATGTTTGCTACAGGTGCAGCTGTAGGATTCTCTATTGGTGGCTTAGTTGTCCATAATTATGGATGGCATTTTACTTTTCTAACATTAATAGCACCAACAATTCTTTTTATTTTACTTGTATGGAAATATATAGATATTAGAAAGATTTCGGAATATAAACATCTGAATCACAATATAAATAAAGATAATGCTGAAATTTTATCAACTAAGATTGATATAAAAGGCGCCTTATTTCTTTCACTATCCATCACTTGTTTTCTACTGGGATTGACTTTATTTGAAAACAATATATCAGATTCTAAAATACAAAGTATAACAGTAGTATTATTTATAATATCAATATTAGCATTAGCATCATTTATTATAATTGAAAGAAGAACAGATCAACCTCTCGTAAACTTTAAACTCTTCACTAATAAAACTATACTTTCTGCTAATTTAATAATACTACTTATTGGGTTCACTCATTTTATGATTTTTCAGTCTATACCAATATTAGCAAGAAATCCCGAACCTTTAGGTTTTGGTCTCGATGCAGTTGATACAGGAAATATTCAATTACCATTTGCAATAATTTTTGTATTATTCGGGCCTGCTTCAGGTATCATAATATCAAGAATGGGATCATTGAAACCTATAATTCTTGGAACTATAATCTCTAGTATTAGTTTCTTTTTTATGTTATTTTTTCATTCAGAAGAATATTATATTTCAGTGGCTCTAGCAGTATTTGCTACAGGATTATCATTTACCGCAATAGGTACGATGAACATAATTATACTCTTTACTCCTTCTAATTATATTGGAACATCAACGGGATTAAGTGTTCTAATACGAATATTAGGAAGCTCCATAGGACCTGTAATTGCTGCATTATATATGCAGCTTAATCAATCTCATATCGCAATGAATAAATCATTTTTTTATCCATCTGCTTATTCTTTTGATCTTATATTTTTAACCGCTACAATAGCATCCTTGTGTTCTATAGTATTAGCACTTTATTTAAAGAGAATAACAAATGAAAAAATAACTTTGGTAACTACTTAAATAAGTTAACAGCTAAATTGGCTCAGTTAACTTAACGAAAGATCTATCGCTATGAATGTCCTATTCCTAATATAGTGAAAATTAGATTTGAAAGAAACAGAACATCCACTGTTATTGTAATGTACTTTGTATTTACTGAAAAATTCATCAGATTTTCTTTGTAAGTTCTGTTAAATTCTGTAAGCTGAAATTACCAACCAAGAATCACAAGAACTATCCGGCCTTCAAAGTACAAAAAGCGATACAGGAACACAAGGACCTGCTGGACCAGTAAATATATTTCAATGTGGTCAGGTACCAATAATGCAGGTTAATTGATTTAGAATGTTTCAAATAGAATATAATTTTGCTGTGCAATGACAAATATTTCTTTGATTAATTTGTATGTTATTAATTTATTATCTAAATTATATAATACAAATGACAGCTAGTGAAACTCAGATGTAAAGAATGTGGTATAATTTTCAATACTGTAGAGGATCTGTATGAACATCAAAAATCAGAAGAAAAAAAATGTTAAGACATAAAGGATTTTCAGATGGTTAATGTGAACAATCTTAAGCCTAAATAATTATTAATATTAACCAAATGTTAAGACTACATTCTATCTGAGGCATACAAAAAGATTGAATATCATAAGTTATGGAAAGATCCTGAATGTTAATAAGACATATTCTTTATAAAATAATGAGTAATTGTCCGAATATTCATAAATAACAATCCATTTTATTTGGTTTGTTATTTGTAGCGTTTTTATTTTGTAAATTACCTATCCAAATTAAATCCTTAAATAAAGTAATCTAAAAAAAGAAATAAGATTTAACAAATTTTTATCCCGTGGTAGTTGGAATTAACTTTTTGTTTATTGAATATTTTATAAGTGGTATATAATGCTTCATTATTATCCATGCTTATATTATGATAATCAAACTAATTGGTAATGTCAAAAGAACAAGAAATAGCAAAATCAATAATTTTACAAGAAATACATCAAATAGATTATAATGCTTCCAAAGTTAAAGAAAATGGATGTGCTGCATGTCATGTCTTATTTACTTTAGTTACTAAAATGCAGATAAGTGAACAAGATGCTTCAGAACTATTATCTGAGATTCTTTCTAAAGATCCAAAACTAAATGATCTCTTTATTGAAATGGTCGAAACTATTCATATGAAACAAAGATTGATGGGCGTTACATTTTCTATAAAAACTAGAGAAGCTAAAGACCGTTATGTTGATTCAAATTTTAAAAACTTTTTAGAAGAGCTATCAACTGATTTAGCACATTATGGTACAGATATACTATTACGTAAATTACTTTTATCTTTAATATCATTACAAATAGCACAAAATATAGGAATAGACTATCATGCTGCTACTGAAGAACTTTATTATTATATTCGCAAAAATGAACAAAATACAGATCAACGTATGATACAATTCATCGACAGTTTTTATGAAAAAATAATGAGAAAAAATAAATGAGAGTTAGTAACGGTAGTTGTAAACCTGGTATAAAATTTATTATTTTTATCATATTGAGGATTGTATACGACTCCTATCGTTCTCTGACCTCTCCATTTATTATTATTGATTTTATTACAAATGTGAGTGGCCACAATAACACCTACTTGAAATATCTTTATGGATTGTCAGTCCAAAATAGAGCAGGTAGCATTAATACTTAAAGATAGACAAATAAATATGATTGTTTTTGAATGTAAATTAATAAATAATTAATCAACTAAAAATCTCTCAATCCCTATTACTGTTTGGATAAATTGTTTTTAGTCGGGAAGGAAAAAGAGCAAAATAACAAAAATAATCGAAGCCAATGTTGTCAGAATTACAAGAGTTTTTGTCTTCATAGTAATATTGTACAATTTATTATACAATTTAATCTTTTAACTACTTATGAGAATTTACCCAACCGACGGTAAAAAATAATGAGAATTTGTAAAACTGATAAATATTATTTCTTTCTATGATCGTTGTCATGTATTTTATCTTGTCCTGCAAGACAAAATAGGATAGTTGTCATAGTCTGGACTTACTCTTGTGTGTCCACATCAAATCCTAGTCTTCAATAATGTTTAGGCTATGACAATTTATTATTACTAGTAGTCGATTAACTAGGTTCACCGAGTTTTAAATATTTCTGTAACATAAGGGATAGTACTGCATTATTCGTTAACACACAATGGCATTAGAATAGCCATAGTTAATAATCAACAACTGATCTGTGCTGTTCCATCCAGGCTATGGCTATTCTATATTAAATTCAAATAATTTGTCTCAAATAATTAAATATTATGATGAATTAAGTTTTATACATACTCTGGAGACAACTACCCGTAGACAACTACCCGTAGACAACTACCCGTAGACAACTACCCGTAGACATGTGCCTACTACTCATTTTTTTAATTGCTCCGAATCAAGAGTAGTAGGCTTTGGTTATACACTACTGTAGGCAAGTCATAAAACCTCATCATTCAAGCCATAGCCTTCTATTATTATTGCTTGCAGCGTAAGAGTAGCTGGTTATGGCTTTAACTTTTGAATAAAATAGATACTAAATAAAAAAAACTCGTAGCTTCTTTTTCGTCGATTGATTATTCTTTTTTCATTTCATATAGTATAATCAAATAGAAATCCTATTTCCTTTACAATGCGCTTGGTAATTCCACTACGCCATCTATAGAATTCAGAAGTACCAAGAGATGCTTCACCTAGTAATACAAATTGTGAATCTCCAATATTTTGACACCTGGACTAGAAACAACTACTCTTCACGCTAGTACCAATACTAATTCTAAAGGAATAGCTTTATTAAATCTATTTTAAAATTTTTCTCAATGAAAATTAACAACTATCTTGTAATTCTAGTTTTAGGAACTGTTTTTGCAATGTCAGTAAATTTTGTTTATGGTGATTAAGATTTTATCCTTGAATTGCAAAATGTAAATAAAGAACCTATAGTATCAAAGTTAGAAATAAATGGTGAAAACTTTCTACAAATATGTCCAATTAATAACTGTAAAATAGAATTCACTAATGGTTCATTTAATCCTCCTAAACAGACAATATGACCATTAATCACACTATTGATTTTAATTTAAAATATAATAGTACAGATGCAAATGCAGTCCCAATGAAAAAAGAACATACTGAAAAATTTAGCGAAAGTATGAATTCATGTATAATTTATGACATTATCGAGGATAAAAGAAGAGAAATTTATTTTTGTGAGAATGGAACAAATAGTGTGAGTAGAAATTCTGATTCTAAATTCTGGTATTATGATTCTATTGGAATTTATGATGCAATAAAAAATACTTATACTGTAAAGGGTAATTTAATAGATAATTCTACATATTTAAAAGTTATTTTTAATAGTTTTTCAAACCATTTGTTACTATTATTATATGAGCTATTTTTTGCCATTTTATAATATAAGGTAAACCAGAAGGTCTTTGCTGACAACATTATTGGATGGTTTAATAGTTAACCCATTTTGCTATATTCTCATAAACTTTTTCATAACAAAGAAATGAACGAATTACTTGTGTATTAAGAATCTATTGTGTTGGTATCATAATCAGTATTTGAAAGAAATGACTAATAATAATAATCATTAACAATACAGAAACCAAAACTTTCTATTCTAAATTGATATGTCAAAATATTAAAGAAAGAGTAGAACTAATTTTGAGCATTAAACATCTTATTTTTTCTAATAAACATTACAAATATTATGTTCTTGAATTTAGAATGATAGTATGTATAAGAATTTGAAAATATTTTTCTAGTCTTCATTACAGGAAAATATTATTTTTTAATCTAATCTGATACCATAAACCTATTTTATTAATCTTAAATTTAAGAGATCATCCATATTGAAACAAATAAAATTGTTATGCAAGAAAAAAATGATAATATTAAATATTAAAAGCTGCTGTATATTTAAGCATAGTTACTCCTTGTGACAAGCTATTAATACTCATATTACATATACCGCAATTAAATTAAATGACTATCTCAAATAGTATAAATTAATAATAATAGGAGAAATGCAATATTTATAGTCCATGATTCTTTTTTACATTCTTTACAAATTCTTCTAACTTTTTCAAAGTTTGTGGATGCACGTGATGTTCTATACCCTCCGCATCTTTATTTGCAACATCTTCATCTACTCCAATTATTTTTAAAAATTCAGCTAACAAACTATGTCTCTGATGGATATTCATGGCGACATCAATCCCCTGCTGGGTTAGACAAATTCCCCTATACTTTTCATATTTGAGGTATCCAGTTTCATCCAGTCGCTTTACCATTTTAGTTACACTTGGAGAACTTACGTTAAGGTATTGAGAAATATCTATGGTTGTAGCATAACCTTTTTGCTCTACTAATTCATAAATGACCTCAAGATAGTCTTCCATTCTATCTGTTCGATCTTCGTTTTCTTTCTTGCCGGTATGAGCATCACGAATCGATTCAAGACGATTAATACCTGCATCAGAATCACCTTTCAACTTTCTTAGCAATTTTATTTACCACCCTTATGTATATTTTAGTTCCTAACAATTAGTTAAGATGGTATCAACAATGATGTTGCATACATTATTGCCATTCCTACCGTAAATCCTGCAATCATAGGTGTACTTAACATAGACTTTCTTGGTTCACTAGTATTTGATGACATCCAAGAAGTGATGGAATATACTACTTGAAATATTGCACCAGCACCTATCGACAAAAATATTATTGCGGCAATAGGGGAATAAAGAAACCCTCCAATCCATGCTCCTATTATTGTTGGAATGCCAGCTATCAAACCCATTACTACCAGCTTTCGTATTGTGACTTTGCCACCACTTTTGGCCATTGGTGCTACTATTGCCAATCCTTCAGTAGTGTTATGTAATGTAAATCCAACTATTAGAAAAGTACTTAGGGCTACTTCTCCTAATAGAACGGCAGCACCTATTGCCAAACCTTCTCCAAAGTTATGTAATCCAATTCCTATTGCAATCATCATTGCTATAGCGAAAGGTTTTGCTAATTGTTGTTGCTGTTGCTGTTGCTGTTGTTTTTGAGGAATCTTCGTTGTAGAAGAAGGGGAAGAAGAATATGTTACCAAGTTAGATTTAGATGTATTGTCATCAGATTTCATTTTGGCTCGTTCGACAAGTTTTTCAGATGTGTATAGCAATACCAAGAAGGTAATGATTGTGATCATAGCAATCAACACTTGACCATTAAAAGCTCCTGCAATATTTTGTCCTACAATTCCATTGCTTTCTACTAATGCATCTATTCCCAAGAAGACAAGCAATCCCGCAGTAAGACTAAGGAAGAATTTGTACTTGTTCATGCTAAGCCTTTTTATGAACGGAAACCAGAGAAGACCTATAAGGACGGGTATAACTCCTACATATATACCAATAATTGCAAAGTATGATGCTTGTTCAACATTTGGAGTGGGTGCTAAAGCAGCCGCCTCAACACTCTTGCTAAACCGTGTACCATCAGAAGTAGTTATTCCAACTTCATAGGGTACGCCTGCAATCCAAGAAAAAGGTACTATAACCTTTGCTTCTGCCAGTCTTGACAATGTTTTACTTGGTTCTATTCCAGCTGGGATCATTCTATCATTAATGTCAGCTTGCGCAACGTCTACTCCCTCTGGACCAGTATTACGGATAAATGCTACGATTTTATCATTTTGGAATTCTATCTTTTCTATTGTGATTTCAGGCAAAGGTATTCCTATGTTTAATATCGACATACCAGGACCAAGAAGAAATACAAGCATTCCAGACAATACTATTAATGGAATTAATGCTATAACGATCATTTTTTTTCGACTTGTCTTCCTGTTATTTCTATTCTCATCAAACTCCATTTCTATTAACTACCTCCTTGTGAAGATTCTCCATAACTAACAATTGTAGATTGAGAATCTTTTGTTTTAGTTTGCATAGTAAAAGTATTGTTACTTATCTCAGGCGGATAGACAGCTCTTTCACCTTTAGTGAATGCCGTCATATCTGGTTCAGATTGGTCTTCTTTAACCAAGAACAAGCCAGTCCATCCTTTCTCTGCAAATTCTGTCTTGTGAGCATGGAACATATAAGGACCTGGATATTTGTAGGAAAATTCTAGTATCCCTCTTTCACCCTGACTAAATGTTACTGTATCTGTATACTCATTAGGGGTCAAGCTGGTTCCAGTTCTATAGAATTGAAATAGATTTGCATGCAAATGAAAATTGTTTATTTGATCAAATTCTAATATATTAACCAAGTACACTCGTATCAATTTGTTCTTTTCAATTTGAATAGGATGATGCATGTAATAATTTGGAATTCCATTTACTGTATAAAAATTATTTTCACCATCAAAATCATTATCGTATCCATTCATTACCATAACCATTTCATCTGCTTGAGGTCTTGGTGTTTTTGGATCAACAATATAAACACCATAAAGACCCTTCGATATGTGTTCTTCTAAAGGCTGCATATGACAATGATAAAGAAATAGACCAAATGGTTCAGCTGTAAATTCATAAGTGAAGCTTCCACCTGGAGCAATAATTTCAAATACTCCATCCATTTGAGATTGATGGATGCCATGAAAATGCATAGTATGAGGTTTTGATCCATTATTTATGAACTTGATTTTAACTAGATCACCTTCGGTTGCTCTAATTGTTGGACCTGGAATTGTTCCATTAAACGTCCATGCATCCATAAATACACCTGGTGATACTTCAAGATTCTTGTCTTGAGCTATTATAGTAAAATCCCGTAAAGTTGTTCCGTTGTCTGTTGTTGATACTCTACCATAGTTGAACTCTCTTAGATATTTCATTGGATCTATAGTCAGATCAGTTCTTTCATCTGCATTGATTGAATCTAAAACATCACCTGTAGTTCTAATTGTATTGTATCCCGTACCATGTCCTCCAGTAACTACTGTTTCTCTTGTTGTTGTTTTTTCGCCCTCCTTTGAGAAGGCATTATTATTCTGAGCAATGACTGAAAATCCACTAAGAAAAGAAATAACAAAAGATATAGTTAGAATACTGGTTAAAAGTATCGATATAAGTATTATTTTCGATCTTGACATATGAGTAGTAATTGTTAGTCTAGATAATAAATGTTAGCCTACTCTAATATTATTAATAAACTCAAATAATTTTTATTCTAAGATGTTAAAACTATTTGTATCACTTTTGAACTAAACAACTACTATAATCATTAATTATTATTAAAAATTCTTACCAGTTTAAATGTATTTTAACTGAACTAAATCATGAAATTTTATAATTTTTCAATAAAAAATAAAGAAAATGATTTATACAGTTTTTGAATTGAGTCGTTTCATCTGGTTTTAATCTATCCCATAATATTCCAAATGTTATGCTTAAAATTATCCATAATATTGTAATAGTTAACATGCTCGTTATTCTAAATCCATTTAGTTTATCCATAAGAACAGTAATTTATTTATCAGGATCTTCTCCTGTCTGTGGGTTAGCAGGATATTTGATGGCAGGCACAAAAATCAATAGTCTTTTATTCTACCTTCTCGTGTCATAATCTACCATAATATCTACTTGCGAAAACCATCATAGTGGGTGTTAAAGTAGGCAAATCTATAACACCCACTTTTCAACATCTATTTACAACATCAGATGAATCAGCAGAACTATATTTTACAAATATTTAGTTATCTTTCTTGAAATTTTTCTAATTAATAATCTAATTTTAATACTAAAATTTTACCTTAAATATCTGACTACTATAGTCAAGCGCTGGGCAGTAGGATTCGAATCTTCATCCATCAAATGTCGGGTTCTATTTTCTAGTATCTACTTTTTGGTCAATATTAACATCACTAATTTATATTCGTCTTCTTTTTGTTGGTTGGAAAAAGTAAATAAACTTTAATTAAGTTCGTGTAACTAAAATTGATTTTGTATGTAAATCTTTTCTATATTTGGATATGATCTTA
>Ga0210061_1000038_pt1 | contig 14210 bp, 16 predicted proteins | sample MayberryNW_Catta_2_FD_184877 | JGI IMG/M metagenome (GOLD analysis project Ga0210061, IMG submission 184877) | Wetland microbial communities from San Francisco Bay, California, USA, that impact long-term carbon sequestration -... | ecosystem: Environmental > Aquatic > Marine > Wetlands ...
CATCGTGGTGCGCGGGTCGCGCCGCAGCGGCTCCGTGCTGGTGCACAATATGACCATTGCCGGGGAATAGGCGGCAAGAACCCCGGCGTCCGCGCGCGGTCCAATGCCGGCACGGACCTTGCGTTAAGCATGCTATGACGCCAACACTGAAGCCCGATTCCAATGGCGAACACCCGCTCGTCGCGTGGGCGGGCATCCTTGCCGTCGCCCTCGCCATCTTGTTGATTTTGTGGGCGCGATTCGAAGTTCACGGGACCCGCGACCTGGAGCAGGCGCTGACCGAGGAGGCGGGCTCGCCCCCAGCCGCCAAGCCGAAGCCGTCGCCTCAGGCAGACAAGGCATCGCGCGAAGCCAAGGTCGACGAAGCCGTGGCGGCGGGCCGCTGGGCCGCCGGCTTTTCGCCCTGAGCTAAGACGTGAAGTCGAGCCGGTCGTCCCGCAGAACGCCGTAGATGCGGATCGAGGGCCGGTTGTGCAGTTCGAGCGGCGGCAGCGGTTGCGCGTCCAGCTCCAGCTCCGACACGGAAATCACGCCCATCAGCGCGTCGGAGAACACCAGCTCGCCGGCGCGCGCGCGGTGCACCAGCCGTTCGGCGATGCTGACGCAATCGCCGAACACCACGGCATTGCGCTGCGCGGCGGGGCCGGCTTCGCCGAACACCGCCTCGCCGCGGTGCACGCCGAGCGCGAGGGCGGTGCGCAAGCCGTACTCGCGCTCCCAGGCCTGCACCACCGCGTCGAAATCCCCGAACAGCTGCTGCGCGGCGCGCACGGCCGCACGCGCCAGCTGGGCGATGGCGGCGCCGCGGAAGACCGCGACGAGCGAATCGTTGTGCACCGCCATGCTGTGGCCGCCGTTCTTGGCCACGGCCTGCGCCGCGCAATCGAAAAACTGGTCCGCCAGGCGCAGCACGCGCTCGGGCTCGAGCATTTCCGACATGCGCGTGAAATTGCGCAGCTCGGCGATCGCGATGACCGCCTCCGCGCGTTCGGTCTGCTCCCGGCTCTGCTTGGCCACGGCCGCTACATTGGCGCCCATTGCGGCATTCCCCCTCGAGGCGAGGAGCCCATCCTAGGCAGGGGGCGGCAGGCGCCGGGAGGAACTATTTCCGCTCCCCGCGCGCGCCGGGACGGGCGGCCACGCGCCGCCGACGGGCGGGCCGGCTCAGGCGAGCAGCACATACAGGGCGACGGCGAGCACCACCAGCGCGCCGCCCGCGAGAAACGCGAGCGAGGCGTTGGATACCGTCGGCAGATCCGGGTCGCGGGGCACCGGCCCGGGCGCGTGCGCCTCGTGCGCGCCCGATCCGCTGCCGCCTGCGCCGTGCTGGGCCGCGACCTTCTCGTTGAACGCGGCGAAGAAATCCTGCGAGATCTTCCTTGCCGCTGCATCCACGAGGCGCGAGCCGATCTGCGCCAGTTTGCCGCCGACGCTCGCCTTCACCTGGTAGGAAAGCAGCGTGCCCGCGCCCTCGGCAGCGAGCTGCACGCGCGCCGAGCCCTTGCCGAAGCCGGCGGCGCCGCCCTGGCCCTCGAAGGCGATGGCGTACCCGTTCGGCGGATCGAGGTCGGACAATGCGAGCTTGCCCTTGAACTTGGCGCTCACCGGGCCGATGCGCGCCACCATCAGCACCTGGTACTCGTTGTCGGCCAGGCGCTCGATCGACTCGCAGCCCGGCACGCAGGCCTTGAGGATCTCGGGATCGTTGAGCGCCGCCCAGGCCTGCTCCTGCGTCGCCGGGATGCGCTCTTCGCCGCTCATTTCCATGCGCTTGCCTCCCTCGGTCTGGCCAGCGGCCGGCTCAGCGTATGCGCCAGCTCGACCAGGCTTTTCAGATTATGCACCGGCAGGAACAGGTCCACGTGCGGCAGCATGGCGCGCACGCCCGCCGGCTTCGCCTCGAAGCGCTCGTAGCGCAGCAGAGGATTGAGCCACACGACGTAGCGGCTCGACTTGGCGAGGCGCTCCATTTCCTCGGCCAGCCCTTCGCCGGCCTCGCGGTCGAGGCCATCCGAGACCAGCAGCACGCAGGCGTTCTGCCCCAGCACGCGCCGCGCCCAGCGCCAGTTGAACTCGCGCAGGCACACGCCGATGCGCGTGCCGCCCGACCAGTCCTTGATGGCGTCGGCGACGCGCGCCATGGCGACGTCGACGTCGCGGTGCCGCAGCTGCCGCGTGACGTTGGTGAGGCGCGTGCCGAATACGAAGGTGTGCACGCGATCGCGGTCGTTGGTGATCGCATGCAGGAAGTGCAGGAACATGCGCGCGTAGGGATTCATCGAGCCGGAGATGTCGCACAGCACCACCAGCGGCGGGTGCACGACGATCGGCCGCGAGCGGATCAGTGGAATGACGTCGCCGCCTTCGCGCAGGCTCTCGCGCAGCGTGGCGCGCAGGTGCACGCGCGCGCCGCGCCGGTGCGGCGCCTGGCGCCGCGTGCGCACCATCGGCAGCGGCAGCCGCAGCTCGCGCATCAGCTTCTTCGCTTCCGCCAGCTCGGCCGCGGACATGGTGTCGAAGTCCATGCGCTGCAGGAGCTCGCGCGACGAAAAGCTGAGCCGCGCGTCGAGCTCCACTGTCTGCTCCGCGCGCTCTTCCTCGGGCTTCTTCTGCCCGAACAGGGCGTCGGTGAGGCGCTGGCTCTGCTGCTCCTCGGGCTTGGGCGTGCGCCCGTAGGTCTGCGGCAGCAGCAACTGCATCATCTTCTCGGTGAGCTTGGGATCGCGCCAGAACAGCCGGAACGCCTGGTCGAAGATCGGCCGCTGCTCCTCGCGCGACAGCAGCACCGCCGACATCGTCCAGTACCAGTCCTCGCGCCGCTCGCTGCCGGCGATCTCCAGCGCCTTGACGGTGTCGATGACGCGGTCCGGGCCGACGCGCAGTCCGGCGGCGCGCAGCAGGCGCGCGAAATGCATGACGTTCTCCGACAGCTTGCCGCGCGCGGCGCGCGGCTCGAGCCGCGGCAGCATCTAGGCCGCGGCGGCGGCGCTCTTCGCCTCGCCCACCAGGCGCGCGGCTTCTTCGCCGGCGATCTTTTCGATGTCGTCCTGGTATTTGAGGAGCACGCCGAGGGTGTTGTACACGGTCTCGGGATCGAGGGCGATGCGGTCCAGGGCGACCAGGCAGTTCGCCCAGTCGATGGTCTCGGCGACACCCGGCAGCTTGAACAGGTCCACGCCGCGCAGGCGCTGCACGAATGCCACCACCTCGCGCGACAGCGCGGCCGCCGCCGCGGGGGCCTTCTTCTTCAGGATCTCCAGCTCGCGCCGCGCGTCCGGGTAGTCCACCCAGTGGTAGAAGCAGCGCCGCTTCACCGCGTCGTGGATCTCGCGGGTGCGGTTGGAGGTGATGACCACGATGGGCGGCTCGGCGGCGCGCAGCGTGCCGATCTCGGGCACCGAGATCTGCCAGTCGGAGAGCACTTCGAGCAGGTAGGCTTCGAACGGCTCGTCGGTGCGGTCGAGTTCGTCGATAAGCAGCACCGGCGCCGCGCCCTTCTTGCCCCCCAGCGCCAGCGCCAGCGGCCGCTTGATCAGAAAGCGCGCGTCGAAGATGTCGTGCGAGATCCTGTCCCTCGAGGTCTCGCCCGCGGCCTCGGCGAGGCGGATCTCGATCATCTGCCGGGGGTAGTTCCACTCGTAGGCCGCCTGCGCGATGTCCAGGCCCTCGTAGCACTGCAGCCGGATGAGCTCGCGGCCGAGCGCGTGCGCGACGACCTTGGCGATCTCGGTCTTGCCGGTGCCGGCCTCGCCCTCGAGGAACAGCGGACGCTGCATGGCAAGCGCAAGGTAGAGGGCCGTGGCGAGGCTGCGGTCGGCCACGTAGTCGGCGGAAGCGAGCAGCGTCTGCGTCTGGTCGATGGAAGCGGGGAGCGGTTGCGGCATGCCCCATTCTAGCCCGGCGGGCGCGGCCGGCGCAGCCGGGCGACGAGCAGCCACAGCAGGTTGACGACGATCCACGTCGCCGTGCCGCCGACGACGGCGAAGATCGCCAGCCCGAGGGCGAGCGGCTTGCCGATGCCGCCGATGCGCTGCGCCCAGGTCTGCGGGTCGCTGCGATTCTCGCCCGCCTCCCGCGCCACCGCCGCTTCGCGCGCGGCGTCGCGGGGTTCGCCGAGGATCGCCGCGCCGGTGCGGTAGGCGAGCACGAATATCGGGCCGTAGGTGAGCGGGTTGGACACCAGCGTGGCGACCGCCGCCGCCGGCAGGTTGGCGCGCAGCAGCAGCGCGAACAGGGCCGAGGCGAGGATCTGCGCGACCGGGATCAGGAAGCCGAAGAACACACCCAGCGCGGCGCCCAGCGAGACGCTGCGGCGGTCGAAGTGCCACAGCGAGGCACGGTCGAGCAGCGGGCCGAGCCAGCGCAGCGAGCGGTGGCCCCGCAGCGTCTCGCGGGTAGGCAGCCAGCGCTGCAGCGCGCTACTTCAGTGCTGCCTCGACCGCGCGCTTCGCCATCACCGTGATGAGGTGCGCCCGGTACTCGGCGGATGCGTGCAGGTCGCTGTTCAGCCCGTCGGCCTTCACCTTCAGGCTGGCCACCGATTCCGGCGCGAACTTGGCGGCGAGCGCCTTCTCCATCTCCGCCAGGCGCAGCGCGCAGGGCCCGGCGCCGGTGACAGCGACGCGCACGCCGGCGCCCGTGTCGGCGACGAACACGCCGACGATGGCGAAGCGCGAGGCCGGGTTCTTGAACTTGGTGTACGCGGCGCGCTTCGGGATCGGAAAGCTGACGGCGGTGATGATCTCGCCGGGCTTGAGCGCCGTTTCGTACAGGCCCTTGAAGAACTTGTCGGCCGCGTGCGTGCCCTTGGTGGTGGTGATGGTGGCGTTCAGGCCGAGCACCGCCGCCGGGTAGTCAGCCGCCGGATCGCTGTTGGCGAGCGCGCCGCCGAGCGTTCCCATGTTCCTCACCTGCCGGTCGCCGATCATGCCGGCGAGCGCGGCGAGCGCGGGAATCGCCTTCTTCACTTCGGCGGAGCCCGCGACCTCGGCGTGCCGCGTCATGGCGCCGATGGTGACCGTCTTGCCGTCGACCTTGATGCCGGCGAGCTCCTTGATCTGGCCCAGGTCGACGACATCCGAAGGCGCCGCCAGGCGCAGTTTCATGGCCTGCACCAGCGATTGCCCGCCGGCGAGGATCTTGGCTTCCGCGTTCTTCGCCGCCAGCGCGGCGGCGTCGTTCACGTTGGAGGGGCGGTGGTAGTGGAATGCGTGCATCGTGGTCTCCTCAGGCCGCTTTCTTCTGCTGCAGGGCGCGCCACACGGTCTGCGGCGTGGCCGGCATCGGGATGTCCTTGACGCCGAGGGCGTCGGTGATGGCGTTGATGAGCGCGGCCGGCGCGCCGATGGCGCCCGCCTCGCCGCAGCCCTTCACGCCGAGGGGATTGTGCGTGCAGGGGGTTTCGCGCGTGTCCACCTGGAAGGAGGGCACGTCATCGGCGCGCGGGATGCAGTAGTCCATGAACGAGCCGGTGACCAGCTGCCCCGTCGAGTCGTACTTCGCGCCTTCGGTGAGCGCCTGGCCGATGCCCTGGGCGAGGCCGCCGTGCACCTGCCCCTCGACGATCATCGGGTTGATGATCTTGCCGAAGTCGTCCACGGCGGTCCAGCGCTCGATCTTCGTCGTGCCGGTTTCCGGGTCGATCTCCACCTCGCACACGTAGGTGCCGGCGGGGAAGGTGAAATTGGACGGATCGTAGAAGGCGTTCTCGTTCAGCCCCGGCTCGAGCTTGTCGTGCGGGTAGTTGTGCGGCACGTAGGCCGCGAAGGCCACCTCGCCGAACATCTTCTTCTTGTCGGTGCCGGCGACCTTGAATTCGCCGTTGGCGTACTCGATGTCGCTCTCGGACGCCTCCAGCAGGTGCGCGGCGATCTTTTTGCCCTTGGCGATGATCTTGTCCAGCGCCTTGACGATCGCCGTGCCGCCCACGGCGATCGAGCGCGAGCCGTAGGTGCCCATGCCGAACAGGATCTTCGAGGTGTCGCCGTGCACGATGTCCACGTTCTCGATCGGCATGCCCAGCCGGTCGGCCACCACCTGCGCGAACGTGGTCTCGTGGCCCTGGCCGTGCGAGTGCGAGCCGGTGAACACGGTCACCGAGCCGGTCGGGTGCACCCGGATCTCGCCCGCCTCGAACAGGCCGGCGCGCGCGCCGAGCGAGCCGGCGACCGCCGAGGGCGCGATGCCGCAGGCCTCGATGTAGGCCGCGTAGCCCATGCCGCGCAGCTTGCCTTTCGCTTCGGAGGCCTTCTTGCGCGCCGCGTAGCCCGCGACGTCGCCGAGCTTTTGCGCCGCGTCCATGGTGGCGTCGTAGTTGCCCGTGTCGTAGAGCAGCGCCACCGGCGTCTGGTAGGGGAAGCTGCGGATGAAGTTCTTGCGGCGGATCTCCGCCGGGTCGATCTTCATCTCGCGCGCCGCCGTTTCCACCAGGCGCTCGACCACGTAGGTGGCCTCCGGGCGCCCGGCGCCGCGGTAGGCGTCGACCGGCGCGGTGTTGGTGAATACCGCCGTCACCTCGCAGTGGATCAGCGGCGTGGTGTACTGCCCCGCGAGCAGCGTCGCATACAGGATCGTCGGCACGCACGAGGCGAAGGTCGAGAGGTAGGCGCCGACGTTCGCCGTGGTCTTCACGCGCATGGCGAGGAACTTGCCGTCCTTGTCCAGCGCCAGCTCGGCGATGGTGTGGTGGTCGCGGCCGTGGGCGTCCGAAACATAGGATTCGGAGCGGTCCGCGGTCCACTTCACCGGCCGGTTGATCTGCTTGGCGGCCCAGGTGACGACCACGTCCTCGGCGTAGAGGTAGATCTTGGAGCCGAAGCCGCCGCCGACGTCGCCCGCCACCACGCGCACCTTGTGCTCGGGCAGGCCCATGACGAACGCGGTCATCAGCAGGCGCTCGACGTGCGGGTTCTGGTTGGCCACGTACAGCGTGTAGCTGTCGTCGGCGCGGCTGAAGGCGCCGTTGGCGGCGCGCGGCTCGATGGCGTTCGGGATCAGCCGGTTGTTGACGAAATCGAGCTTGGTCACGTGCGCCGCCTTGGCGAAGGCCGCGTCGACCGCTGCCTTGTCGCCCAGCGCCCACACGTAGCAGGTGTTGTCCGGTGCGATCTCATGCAGCTGCGGCGCGCCCTTGGCGCGCGCGAGGCGCCCGTCGGCCACCGCGGGCAGGGGCTCGTAGTCCACCTGCACCAGCTCGGCCGCGTCGCGCGCCTGGTCCTGGGTCTCGGCGACCACGACGGCGACCTGATCGCCGACGTAGCGGACCTTGCCCTGCGCGAGCACCGGGTGCGGCGGCTCCTTCATCGGCTGGCCGTTGACGTCGGTGATCAGCCAGCCGCAGGGCAGCCCGCCGAGCTTGGCGGCGGCGATGTCCTCGCCGGTATACACGGCGAGCACGCCGGGCGCGGCTTTCGCCCTGGCCGTATTCACCGACTTGATCTTCGCGTGCCCGTGCGGCGAGCGCACGAACGCGGCGTGAGTCTGGTGCGGCAGTGTCACGTCGTCGGTGTACTGGCCGGCGCCGGTGAGAAAGCGGTAGTCCTCTTTGCGCTCGACGCGAGCGCCGATCAGCGGTGCACCCATGGGTGCCTCCTTACTTGGCTGCGGCCATGGCCCTGGATCCGGCCATGATGGATTTGACGATGTTGTGGTAGCCCGTGCAGCGGCACAAGTTGCCGTCCAGGGCCTCGCGCACGTCCTGCTCGCTCGCGTTCGGGTGGCGCTTGGCGAAATCGACCGCGTTCATCACCATGCCCGGCGTGCAGAAGCCGCACTGCAGGCCGTGGTGCTCCTTGAACGCCGCCTGCATCGGGTGCAGCGTGCCGTCCGGCTTGGCGAGGCCCTCGATGGTCAGCAGGTCAGCGCCCTCGGCCTGCATGGCGAGCATCGAGCAGGACTTCACCGCCTTGCCGTTCATGTGCACGGTGCAGGCGCCGCACTGCGCCGTGTCGCAGCCCACGTGCGTGCCCGTGAGGCGCAGCTGCTCGCGGATGAAAGTGACGAGCAGCGTGCGCTCCTCGACCTCCCCGGAGACGGCCTTGCCGTTGACCTTCATGGATACTTTGACTGCCATTCGGCCTCCTCAAATCGCGATTGTTCGTTTCCGGCGGGACGGCCATCCTAGCCAAGCGCGCCGCACGGATCAATGTTGCGCCGCAATAGGGGCGCAGGAGTAAGATTGGCGTCATGGATTCAGTCGACATCGAAGTGCTGCGCAGCGCCGAGGCGTGGCGCAAGTCCGGACACCGCGTCACGCTCGGCACCATCGTCAAGACCTGGGGCTCGGCGCCGCGGCCGGTCGGCGCGCTGGTGGCGATCCGCGACGACGGCCAGGTGGTGGGCTCCGTGTCGGGCGGCTGCGTAGAGGATGACCTGATCGAGAAGGTGCGGGACAAGGCGGTGGCCGCCGCGAAGCCGCAACTCATGACCTACGGCGTCACCAACGAAGAGGCGACGCGCTGGGGCCTGCCCTGCGGCGGCACGCTGCAGGTGGTTCTCGAGCCGGTGACCGGGGCGGGCGGCCTCGGCGAGCTCCTCGAGCGCATCTCGACGCAGCAGCTGGTCAAGCGCCGCCTGGAAATGGACTCGGGCCGCGTGGCGCTCGAGCCGGGGCGCTGGAGCGACGCGCTCGAATTCGACGGCAAGGTGCTCACCACCGTGCATGGCCCGCGCTGGCGGCTGGTGCTGATCGGCGCCGGCCAGCTCACGCACTACCTCGCCGAAATGGCGAAGATGCTCGATTACCACGTCAGCGTCATCGAGCCGCGCGAGGAGTACGCCGCCGGCTGGAACGTGGCGGGCGTGAAGCTCGACCGGCGCATGCCCGACGACGTCCTCGCGGAATCGAGTCTCGACGGCCACAGCGCGGTGGTGGCGCTCACGCACGACCCGAAGATCGACGACCTGGCGCTGATGGAGGCGCTGAAGTCGGCGGCGTTCTACGTCGGCGCCATCGGCTCGAAGAAGAACAACGACGCGCGCCGCCAGCGCCTGCTGGAGTTCGACCTGTCGGCGGCCGAGATCGCGCGCCTGCGCGGACCGGTCGGACTGTACATCGGCTCGAAGACGCCGCCCGAGATCGCGGTGGCGATCCTCGCCGAGATGACCGCGGTGCGCCACGGCGTTACGGAGCCGAGCTGGGCGGCGAAGCCGCAGCCGCGCTTCGATCCATCCGCCTGCGAGGTCAAGGCTTGAAGTTCGTCGGCCTGCTGCTCGCAGCAGGCTCGGCCAGTCGCTTCGGATCCGACAAGCTGCAGCACGCGCTGCCGCACGGCGTGGCGATCGCCGTGCAGGCGGCGCGCCACCTGAAATCCGGAGTGCCGCGGGTGGTCGCGGTGGTGCGCGAGGGCGGCGGCGAAACCGCGCGCGCGCTCGCCGCCGAGGGCTGCGAGGTCGTCGTCTGCGAACGCGCCGCGGACGGCATGGGCGCGAGCCTCGCCTGCGCCGCGCGCGCGGCGGGCGCGGCCGACGGCTACCTCGTCGCGCTGGGCGACATGCCGTTCGTGCGGCCCAGCACCATCGCCGCGGTGTGCGCGGCGCTGGCGCGCGGCGCGGCGCTCGCCGCGCCCTACTGGCGCGCGCGCCGCGGCCACCCGGTCGGATTCGCGGGCAAATTGCGCGGCGAGCTCGAGATACTGCGCGGCGACGAGGGCGCCCGGAGCATCCTGGAAGCGCATGCCGCCGAGCTCGTGAAAGTGCCGGTAGGCGACCCGGGCGCGCTCCGCGACATCGACAAGCCCGCCGATCTCACGCCGCCGCTCGCGGTGTAGGCGCGCGCCGCATCGGGTAGACTCGCCTCTCGGATTGGGGAGGTGCCGCGCAGCGTGGAAACTGCCCAGCGCGCGATATTGTTCGTCGACGTCACTGACAGCACGCGCATCTACGAGTCGCTCGGCGACGCGCAGGCGCACACGCTGATCGACCAGCTGCTGTGGCTGCTCGGCAAGGCCGCCGCGACCCACGGCGGCACCGTGGTGAAGAAGCTCGGCGACGGCATGGTGTGCGCGTTTGCGAACTCCGACGACGCCTGCCGGGCGGCGTGCGACATGCAGCTCGCCGCGCTCAGCACGCCGGCGAAGCGCCCGGCCGACCGCCTCGCGGTGCGCATCGGCTTCACTTTCGGCCCGGTGGTGCTCTCCGAGGGCGACGTGTTCGGCGACACGGTCAACGTGTGCGCGCGCCTGGTGGCCCTCGCCAACCCCGAGCAGGTGCTCACCACGCAGCGCACGGTGGAGGCGATGGAGCCCGGCCTGCAGTCGCGCTGCCGGCAGCTGTTCCCGATCCGCGTGCGCGGCCGCCACGAGGAGATCATCGCCTGCAACGTGCAATACCGCGAGGACCCGGACGCCACCGAGACCAACCTGGAGCGCGGCACGCTGGCGCGCGGGCGCGAGCTGGTGCTCAAGCTCACCTACGGCGGCGAGCTCGCCGTGGTGCGCTCCTCCGGCGCCGGCATGCGCATCGGGCGCGACAAGGACAACGACCTGGTGGTGGAGAGCCACTTCGCCTCGCGCACGCACGCGCGCATCTACCCGCGCGAGGGGCACTTCGTCCTGCAGGACCTGTCCTCCAACGGCACCTATCTCCTCGCCGACGGCAGCACCGCCGAGATCCTGCTGCGGCGCGAGGAGGCCGTGCTCACCGAGCGCGGCTGGATCGGCCTCGGCAACAGCGCCACGCGCCACGGCGACCACACGCTGCGCTTTCGCATCGAGCCCGAGAGCGACTAGCCTGTAGAATCGCGGGCTTCGCCCGAGCCGAGCCCATGGCCCATTCCGACCTCCTCGCCCGCACCGATCCCGAGCTGTGGGACGCGATCAGCCTGGAGAACCGCCGCCAGGAAGACCACGTCGAGCTGATCGCCTCCGAGAACTACGTCAGCCCGGCGGTGCTTGCCGCGCAGGGCTCGGTGCTGACCAACAAGTACGCCGAAGGCTATCCCGGCAAGCGCTACTACGGCGGCTGCGAGTACGTCGACCTGGCCGAGACGCTCGCCATCGAGCGCGCGAAGCGGCTGTTCGGCGCGGACTGGGCCAACGTGCAGCCGCACTCGGGCTCGCAGGCCAACCAGGCGGTGTACTTCGCGGCGCTCAAGCCCGGCGACACGGTGCTCGGCATGTCGCTCGCGCACGGCGGGCACCTGACGCACGGCTCGCCCGTCAATCTCTCGGGCAAGCTCTACCGCTTCGTCTCCTACGGGCTCGACGCGCAGGAGGTCATCGACTACGACCAGGCCGAGAAGCTCGCGCTCGAGCACCGGCCGAAGCTGATCGTCGCGGGCGCTTCGGCCTACGCGCTCGCCATCGACTGGCGGCGCTTCCGCCACATCGCCGACCGGTGCGGCGCGCTGCTCATGGCCGACATGGCGCACTACGCGGGCCTGGTCGCGGTGGGGCTGTACCCGTCGCCCGTGGGGGTCGCGCACTACGTCACCAGCACCACCCACAAGACGCTGCGCGGGCCGCGCGGCGGCTTCGTCATCGGCAACGGCGACCTCGGCAAGGCGGTGAACAGCACCGTGTTCCCGGGGCTGCAGGGCGGGCCGCTGATGCACGTCATCGCCGCCAAGGCGGCTGCGTTCGGCGAGGCGCTGAAGCCCGAATTCAGGTCGTACCAGCAGCGCGTGCTCGAGAACGCGAAAGCGATGGCGCGCGTGCTGATGGCGCGCGGCCTGCGCATCGTCTCGGGGCGCACCGAGTCGCACATGATGCTGCTCGACCTGCGCTCGAAGCGCATCACCGGCAAGGCGGCCGAGGACCTGCTGGAGAGCGCGCACATCACGGTGAACAAGAACGCGGTACCGAACGACCCGGAGAAGCCGATGGTCACCTCGGGCATCCGCATCGGCACGCCGGCCATGACCACGCGCGGCTTCGCCGTGGCCGAGGCCGAGATCCTCGCCGGCCTCATCGCCGACGTGCTCGACAGGCCCGCCGACGAGGCGGTGCTCGGGCGCGTGCGCGCCGAGGTGCAGGCGCTGTGCGCCGCGCACCCGGTGTACGCGTGATCTAGCCCATGCGCTGCCCGTTCTGCGGCCACGAGGACACCCAGGTGGTCGACTCGCGCTCGAGCCCGGAAGCGAGCGCGATCCGGCGGCGGCGCAAGTGCCCGTCCTGCGACAAGCGCTTCACCACCTACGAGCGCGTCGACCTGAAGATGCCGCGCCTGGTGAAGAAGGACGGCAGCCGCGTCGAGTTCGACCGCGAGAAGCTCCTCGGCAGCATGAAGATCGCGCTGCGCAAGCGCCCGGTGGAAACCGACGCGCTGGACGCCGCGATCGTCAGGATCGAGGACCGGCTGCGTGCGCTGGGCGAGCGCGAGGTGCCGACCTCGCGCGTCGGCGACATGGTCATGCGCGAGCTCGCCCGGCTCGACAAGATCGCCTACATCCGCTTCGCGTCCGTCTACCGCAGCTTCGAGACGCCCGAGGATTTCCGCGAGGCGCTGCAGGAAGTGAAGACCCGGAAGCGGCGCAGGTGAAATCCTTCTCCGCGTTCGACCAGGCGATGATGCGGCGCGCCCTGGCGCTCGCGGAGCGCGGCCTGTACACGGCGACGCCCAATCCGCGCGTCGGCTGCGTGCTGGTCAAGGACGCGCAGGTGATCGGCGAGGGCTGGCACGAGAAGGCCGGCGCGCCGCACGCCGAAGCCAAGGCGCTGGTGCAGGCGAGCGCCGCGGCGCGGGGCGCCACGGCGTACGTGACGCTCGAGCCCTGCAACCACCAGGGGAAGACGCCGCCGTGCGCGCAGGACCTGATCCGGGCGGGCGTGGTGCGCGTGGTCGCGGCGATGCGCGATCCGAACAGGAAATCGAAGAAGGGCGGCGAGGCGCTGGCGGCCGCGGGGATTCCTTTCGAGGTCGGGCTGCTGGAGGAGGAGGCGCGCGAGCTCAACATCGGGTTCGTGTCGCGCATGACGCGCGGGCGGCCGTGGGTGCGCATGAAGATCGCCGCGACCCTGGACGGGCGCACCGCGCTCGCCAGCGGCAAGTCGCAGTGGATCACGGGCGCCGAGGCGAGGAAGGACGGGCATCGCTGGCGCGCGCGCGCCTGCGCGATCCTGACCGGCGCCGGGACGATCCGCGCCGATGACCCCCGGCTGACGGTGCGCGATGTCGAGACGACGCGCCAGCCCCTGCGCGTGATCGCCGACAGCCGCCTGGAAACGCCGGCGAAGGCGCGCATCCTGAAGGGCGAGAAGGTGCTGATCTTCGCGGCGAAGAAGGGCAAGGCGCCGCCGAATGCCGAGGTCGTGGTATTGCGTAACGCCCAGGGCAAGGTCGAGCTGAAGAAGATGCTGAAGGAGCTGGGCCGGCGCGGCGTGAACGAGCTGCACGTGGAGGGCGGGTTCAGGCTGAACGGGTCGCTGGTGCGCGCGGGCTGCGTGGACGAGTTCCTGATCTACCTGAACGCCAGCCTGCTGGGGGATTCCGCGCTCGGCATGGTCAACCTCGACAAGGTGGTGTCGCTCGACAGGCGCATCGCGCTGACGTTGCGCTCGGTGGAGCGCATCGGCGAGGACATCCGGGTGATCGCGAGGCTCTGATGTTCACCGGGATCGTTCAGGCGGTGGGGAAGATCGTCAGCGTGAAGCCCTTCGTGGTGGATGCGGGGAAGCTTCGGCTCACGGACGTGAAGGCGGGGGATTCCGTTTGCGTGCAGGGGGCGTGCCTGACGGTGACGAAGAAGAAGGGCAGGCGGCTGTCGTTCGACGTTTCGCAGGAGACGCTCGATTGCACGTCCGGGCTGGACCGTCCCGGCGGCGTCAACCTCGAGAAGGCCATGCGCCTGTCGGATCGCCTTGGCGGGCACATGGTCAGCGGGCACGTCGATGGGGTGGGGCTGCTGCTGCGGGTGAATGGCAGCGTGTATACGTTTCGCGCGCCGAAGGCGGTGGCGCGCTACATCGCGCCCAAGGGGTCGGTCTGCATCGACGGCGTGAGCCTGACCGTGAACCGCGTGCGCGGCGCGGAGTTCGACGTCAACCTGATTCCGCATACGTTGAAGGTGACGACGCTCGCGCGGCTGAAGCCGGGGACGGAGGTGAACATGGAGGCGGACCTGGTGGCGCGGTACGTGGAGGGGTTCGCGAGGGTGGGGCAGGCGGCGTCGAAGTGAGCAGTCAACTTGAGGGAGTCTGCCAATGAAACTGACAAGAAACGTCGGGTTGTTGTTGCTGGCCGCCTGGTTGATCTTGACCGGGCTGGTGCCGCTG
>Ga0210061_1000042_pt1 | contig 13502 bp, 9 predicted proteins | sample MayberryNW_Catta_2_FD_184877 | JGI IMG/M metagenome (GOLD analysis project Ga0210061, IMG submission 184877) | Wetland microbial communities from San Francisco Bay, California, USA, that impact long-term carbon sequestration -... | ecosystem: Environmental > Aquatic > Marine > Wetlands ...
GTGAGCCCGCCGATCTCGGCGAGCAGGAACGCTTCGCGGTCGTCGCCCGCGAGGCCGGCGAGTGCCTGCTGGAGGTCCGCATGCAGGGCCTGCGTCGGAGCGGCGACCGGCTCGAGCCGCGATTCCGTTGCCCCGCGCTTTGCGGCTCTCTTGTGATCGATCAGGACGTTGCGTGCGATCCGGAAGACCCACGCGCGCTCACGCTCACGCGGCTCGTAGCTGCCCGCGTGCCGCGAGATGCGCAGGAACACCTCCTGCGAGAGGTCTTCGGCCGCGCCCGGATCAGCGGTGGACCGGCGGAAATACCGGTAGACGGCCGGCCCGTGCTGCTCGAACAGCCTGGCGACGAGCGGCGGCGCACCGGAGATTCCGTCCACGGAGGGTAATAACGATCGGGTTGACGAAAAGTCTCACGGCAAGCTGACGGCTGAAAGCTGAAACCTGAAGCTATTTCCTATCCATCCCCGCCATCTGCTTCAGCGCGAGATACAGTGCCTGCGTGCCGAGCCGGCCGTTCCCTTGTGCGGCTGCTGCGACATAGAGCTGCCGCACCAGCGCGAGGCCGGGCAGCGGCAGCTGCATGCGCGCGGCCTCCTCGAGCGCGATGCCCATGTCTTTTATGAAATGCTCGACGAAGAAGCCCGGATCGAAGTTACCCTTCACGATCCGGGGTGCGATGTTCTCGAGCGTCCAGCACCCGGCGGCGCCGCCGCGGATCGACGAGAGCATCGTGTCCAGATCGAGCCCCGCCTTCGTTCCGTAGAGCAGGCTCTCGCAGACGCCGATCATCGTGCCCGCAATCACGATCTGGTTGCACATCTTCGTGTGCTGGCCCGTGCCCGCGTCGCCTTCGTGCACGATCGTCTTTCCCATCGCTTCGAACAGCGGCCGCACGCGCTCGACCGCCCCGGCGTCGCCGCCAACCATGATCGACAACGTCGCGTTGCGTGCGCCGACGTCGCCGCCAGAGACCGGCGCATCGAGTGCGAGCGCGCCGCGCTCCGCCGCCGTCCGCGCGATTTCCACCGCCAGGCTCGGCTCGGTGGTCGTCATGTCCACGAGCACCATGTCCCTGCGCGTCGCGGACAGGATGCCCTGTTCGCCGAAGTACACGTCGCGGACGTCAGGCGGGAACCCCACCATCGTGAAGACGATCTCGGCTTCCGCCGCCGCCCCCGCCGGCGAGTCGGCCCATGCCGCCCCGCGCGCGACGAGCACGTCTGCCTTGCTGCGCGTACGATTGAAAACGGTCAGGCGTGCGCCGCCATCGAGCAGGTGGCCGCACATCGAGCCGCCCATGACGCCGGTGCCGATCCAGGCGAGACGGAACGAAGAGAGGTCGGGCATGCGGGGAAGGATAGCGCATTGATGCCGCCGCTATACTTGTGCCGGTTCGAGACGCGGAGCCTAACCCCCCGGCCCCAGATGATGAGAGTCCGCGAGACCTCCCGCGTAATCCGCGTTCTTCGAGCGGCGTGATCCGCGTTGCCGATCAGAGCGGGCCGTTACGGGCTGGAGCTCGGCCCTACATTAGATGGGAGAGAAATACCCGCGAGATCGGCGGGAAGGATCACGTGTTTGGTGATCGGGTTGATCCGCGTCACACGTCGAAATCCGCGTTCTCGAGCGGACAAAAAAAAGGCCCTTCGCTGAAGGGCAACGAAGGGCCCGATCCCCGCTCAATCCGCGTTACGGCTTCGCAGCAATCTTCAGCTCGCTCTTCACGCTCGTCACGCCATCGACCTTCTTCGCGATCGTGACCGCGCGATTCTTCGCGTTCTCCGACGGGACGGTCCCGCGCAGCGTCACCACGTGGTCCTTCGTGTCCACGTCGATGTTGCTCCCCTCGAGCGCGTCCACGCCGACGAAGCTCGACTTCACCTTCGTCGTGATCCAGCCGTCGGTCACTGCCGCGCCGGCCGTGCCGACCGCGCCCGCACCGGCGTCCTTCGCGTCGCGCGCGGATTCCTTCGCGTCCTGCTCCGCTTCACGCGTCGTCTCGTCGGCCTTGTCCTTCGCGTTCTCCGCCGACTCCCTGGCGTCCTGCTTGGCATCGTGCGCCGATTCCTTCGCGTCCTGTTTCGCCTCGCGCGCGGATTCCTCCGCGTCGTGCCGGGCCTCGCTCGCGGACTCCTTCGCGTCCTCGCGGGCCTCTCGCGCGTTCTCCTTCGCGTCCTGCTCCGCCTCGCGCGCGTTCTCCGTTGCGTCCTTCGCCGCGCCGGCCGACATGCCGATCACGAGCCGGTTGTCCACGCGCGACACGCCCTCGGTCTTGCGCGCGATCTCGGCAGCGCGGGCCTTGCCCGCTGCCGTCGGAACCGTCCCCTTCAGGATCACGACGTGATTGCGGACGTCGACGTTGATGTCGCTGTGCTCGAGAGCATCCTCACCAGTGAACTGCGATTTCACCTTCGTGAGAATCCAGGCGTCGTCAACGCGATCGCCCGCGTCGCGGTTGTCGGTTTTGTCCTGCTGCTGTGCACTGCTCGAAGCCGTGCTGCTCTGCGCAGCCGCCGGCGGAGCGGCCAACGCGAGCATCAGCCCGGCGGCCGACAGCGCACCGGTCCAGGTTCGCGTGTTCTTCAAAGTCATCAATAGTCTCCTCCACCGTCTGTTGGAGCAAACCCGGGACCAATGCAGCTGAGCCGCTCGCGAGCCGCCCCACTGCTCAGGAAACGAAACCTGAACCGTTGAACGCCCGGAACTGAAGCATCGAACGTTGGAACCCGTGGAACCCTGGAACCCAATAGAATCCCGATCTGAATGTCGCACCTCATCGTTCAGCTCGAGTGGCTGCCCCACGGTTCAGGTAACCTGCCCGCCTATCAGTCCGAGCACGCCGCCGCAATGGATCTCGCGGCCGCGGTCGAGTCGGCGGCCGTTATTGCACCCGGCGCACGCTTGCTCATCCCGTGCGGATTCCGGATCGCCGTCCCTGAGGGCTATGAAGCCCAGGTTCGCCCCCGGTCGGGGCTTGCGTCACGGAACGGCATCACGGTGATCAACACGCCGGGAACGATCGACGCCGACTACCGTGGTGAGGTCAAGGTCGCATTGGTGAACCTCGGCGACGCGCCGTTCACCGTCGAGCGGGGCATGCGGATTGCGCAACTGCTCGTCACGCCGGTGCCGCGCGTCGAGTGGCAGGTCGTGCAGGCGCTGCCCGAGTCCACACGAGGCGGAGGCGGGTTCGGGCATACGGGCTTGTAGCCCGGGGTCATCTGCAAGCCGCACGCTCGTCGCGCTGCGACAAGATTCAGGTCCGGCTCGTCTGATATGATCGGCCCTTTCCGCCATCCACGCTGGCCGTCGCCTACGCTCCCGCGTGACGCGGGGCCCGTTTGATGCGTCCGAAGCCGTTCCCGCTCATGTTGACTCGACTATTTCCGACGATCCTCATCGCGCTGACAACCGGCGCGAGCCTGGCGGCCGCGGGCTGCGGCGGCAACAAGCAGGCGGCCGCGGGAGCCGCGCCCGGCAGCGCCGCGGTCCCGGTCTCCGTGGAGGTCGTGGCGCCGAAGCCCGTCGATCGGACGACCGACTACATCGCCACGCTGAAGTCCCGCCGGTCGAGCGAGATCCGGCCACAGGTGGAAGGGATCATCACGAAGATCTTCGTGCGCTCCGGCGATCGCGTCTCGGCCGGCACGCCGCTCGTGCAGATCGACCCGGCCAAGCAGCAGGCGACGCTCTCGAGCGACGAGGCGTCGCGGGCCGCGCAGGAGGCCGAGCTCGAATACTCACGGCAGGACTACGACCGGCAGCAGAAGCTGTTCGAGGCGGGGCTCGTGAGCAAGCAGGTGCTCGATCAGGCGAAATCCCGCGCTGACACCGCCGAAGCCTCGCTGAAGGCGCTCGGCGCGAAGGTGCAGGAGAGCCGGGTCCAGCTCCAGTATTACCGGGTCTCGGCGCCGACCGACGGCGTGGTGGGCGACATTCCGGTGCGCGTCGGCGATCGCGTCATCACGTCAACGGTGCTGACGACGATCGATCAGAACGGCGGCCTCGAGGCGTACATCTACGTGCCGGTCGAACGCGCACCGGGCCTGAAGATCGGGCTCCCCGTGCGACTCCTCGGCGATGACGGGCAGGTCGTCGCCGAGACGAAGGTCGACTTCATCTCGCCGCAGGTCGACAACCAGACGCAGGCCGTGCTCGTCAAGGCGCCGGTGCCCCAGGGACACGGCTTCCGGAACGATCAGTTCGTGCACACGCTGGTCGTGTGGAGCTCGTCGCCGGCGATCACGGTTCCCGTCCTCGCCGTCACGCGCGTCAACGGGCAGTTCTTCGCCTATGTCGCCGAGGCCGGCCAGCAGGGGACGGTCGCCCGGCAGCGGCTGCTCAAGCTGGGGCCGGTCACCGGCAACGACTACGTCGTCGTCGACGGCCTCAAACCCGGCGAGCGCGTGGTGACGTCCGGCGTCCAGAAGATCGGCGATGGCGCGCCGATCGCGCCGACGGCATCCTGACCGAAGAATGCCGGATGAAGAAGATGAATGAGGACTGCCGGGACGGACGAATGATCGGCTGCGAATCGTCCCGTATTCCTTCATTCGACATTCTTCATTCTTCATTGCACCTCTCCTAGTCCACCTGGAGCACCGCTCGTGTTCGTCGACACCTTCATCCGACGGCCCGTCCTCTCGATCGTCTGCTCGCTCGTCATCATCCTTGCCGGCGCGATCGCGATCCCGACGATGCCGGTCGCGCAGTATCCCGAGCTGGCGCCGCCGCAGGTCGTCGTCAACGCCGTGTACACCGGCGCTTCGGCGCAGACGGTTGAAACGGCGGTCACCACGCCCATCGAGCAGGCGATCAATGGCGCGGAGGGGCTGCTCTACGTCACCTCGTCGAGCACGAACACCGGCCTGGCGACGATCACGGCCACGTTCGATCTCACGCGCAACCAGGACATCGCGGCCGTCGACGTGCAGAACCGCGTGGCATCGGTCCAGGGCCGGCTGCCGAACGAGGTCAAGAACATCGGCGTGACGGTGACGAAGAGCTCGACCGGGTTCGTGCTCGCCGCCGGCGTGTACGACGTCAACGGGCAGTACGATCCGCTCTTCCTCAGCAACTACCTCGACGTCTTTGTGCGCGACGCGCTCAAGCGCGTGCCCGGCGTCGCCGACGTCATCATCTTCGGCGAGCGCAAGTACTCCATGCGCCTGTGGGTCGATCCCACGAAGCTTGCCGCGCGCAGCCTGACGGCCAACGACGTCGTGAACGCGCTGCGCGAGCAGAACGTGCAGATCGCGGCGGGGCAGGTGGGCCAGCCGCCGGTCGAATCTGGCCAGGAATATCAAATCAGCGTGCGCGCGGCCGGCCGGCTCACCGACGCGGCGCAGTTCGACGACATCATCATCAAGGCGGGCGATGAGGGGGGCCTGGTGCGCCTGCGCGACGTCGGACGCGCCGAGCTCGGTGCCGAAAGCTACGTGAGCGACCTGCGCTTCAACGGCCGGTCCGCCGTTGGCTTCGGCGTCAGCCAGCTGCCGAGCGCGAACGCGCTCGACGTGTACGAGAACGTCGTGGCGGAGCTCGAGCGGCTCTCGAAGAGCTTCCCGCCCGGCGTGCAGTACAAGATCGCGTTCGACACGACCACCGTCGTCTCGGAGTCGATCCGGGAGGTCGTGAAGACGCTCTTCGAGGCCATTCTCCTCGTCGTCGTCGTCATGTTCCTGTTCCTGCAGGACTGGCGCAGCACGATCATCCCGACGATCACCATCCCGGTCGCGCTGGTGGGCACGTTCGCCTTCGTGAAGCTGCTCGGCTTCTCGATCAACACGCTCACGCTCTTCGGCATCACGCTCGCGACGGGCATCGTCGTCGACGATGCGATCGTGGTGATCGAGAACATCCAGCGGCACATTCACGAGTACGGACGGACCGCACGGCAGGCGGCGTCCGAAGCGATGGGCGAGGTGCTCGGTGCGGTGGTCGCGACCGCGCTCGTGCTCGTGGCCGTCTTCGTGCCGGTCGCCTTCTTCCCGGGGACGACCGGGCGCCTCTACCAGCAGTTCTCGCTGACCATCGCGTTCTCGGTGGCGCTGTCGGCCTTCAACGCGCTGACGCTGACGCCCGCGCTCTCGGCGCTGCTGCTGCGCGGCGAGCGTGAGAAGGGGGTGTTCTTCCGCTTCGTCGAGCGGGTGATCGCGGCCGGTACCGCGCTCTACCTGCGCGTGCTCCGTCTCGCAGTCCGGATGCGGCCCGCGATAATCGTGCTCTTCGTCGCCGGCCTGGCGCTGACGTGGTGGGTCTACAAGGTCGTCCCGACGGGGTTCCTGCCCGACGAGGATCAGAACTACTTCATCATCCAGGCGCAGGCGCCGGAAGGCGCGTCGCTCGAGTACACGTCGGACGTGATGCGGCAGGCGGAGCAGGTGCTCGCGAAGGTGCCGGACATCCAGGGCGTCTTCTCCGTTGCGGGCTTCAGCTTCAGCGGCGCCTCGTCGAACCGCGGCATCATGTTCATCAACCTGAAGCCCATCGACGAGCGGCCGGGCGACGAGCACTCGGCGCAGACGATCGTCGCGAGGCTCCGCGGTCCGCTGATGGGGATCAGCGGCGCCGTGGTGATTCCGTTTCTCCCGCCGCCGATCCGGGGACTGGGCGCGTTCGGCGGCTTCCAGTTCGAGCTGCTGGACCAGAGCGGCGGGCCGATCGAGAACCTGGCGGCGGTCACGCGCGATCTGACCGTTGCCGGGAATCAGTCGCCCGAGCTGCGTGCGCTCTTCTCCTCGTTCACCGCGAGCGATCCGCAGCTGTTCGTGGACATCGACCGCGAGAAGGTGAAGAGCCTCGGCATGCCGCTCTCCGAAGTGAGCGACGCGCTGCAGGTCTTCCTCGGATCGCAGTACGTCAACGATTTCGACTTCAACAACCGGTCGTATCGCGTCTACGTCCAGGCCGACCGCGCGTTCCGATCGAACCCCCGCGATCTCGAGCAGTTCTACGTGCGCACCGGCGACGGGCGGATGCTGCCGCTTGCCAACGTCGTGCGCGTGCGCGAGACGACGGCGCCGCAGGTAATCAGCCACTTCAACCTGTTCCGGTCGGCCGAGATCAACGGATCGCCGGCGCCGGGCTACAGTTCGGGCGAGGCGCTGCTCGCGATGCAGGACGTCGCCGAGCGGACGCTGCCACAGGGGTTCGCGTTCGCCTGGGCCGGGCAGTCGCTCGAAGAGCTGAAGGCGGGCGGCCAGGCGATGATCATCTTCGGCCTCGGCCTGCTGCTCGTGTATCTGACGCTCGCCGCGCAGTACGAGAGCTTCGTGCTGCCGTTCATCATCCTGCTCGCGGTGCCGCTCGCCGTCCTCGGCGCGGTCGGGGCGCAGGGGTTGCGCGGGCTCGCCAACGACATCTACTGCCAGGTGGGGCTCGTCATGCTGATCGGCCTCGCGGCGAAGAACGCGATCCTGATCGTCGAGTTCGCCGAGCAGCTGCGGGAGAAGGGCCTGACGATCGTCGATGCCGCGATCGAAGCGGCACGCATCCGGCTGCGGCCGATCCTGATGACGTCTCTCGCGTTCATCCTCGGCGTGCTGCCGCTCGTGTTTGCCTCGGGGGCAGGGCAGGCCGGACGCCACTCGGTCGGCACGGCGGTCTTTGGCGGAATGCTGCTCTCGACGTTCCTCAACGTGATCTTCATCCCTGTGCTCTACGTGGTCGTGCGGTCGCTGGTGCCCGGAGGGCATGCGCGGCACGTGGAGCCGGTGACGGGAGACTAGGTCAACTCCCAATCCCAATTTTCAAGGGTCAGGGCCGACGAAGGCGCTTTGGGAGTTGGGTGATTCCATGTAGGGCCGGGGCTTCAGCCCCGGCCAGCGCACGGATCGGTTGCCTGTCGGCCGGGGCTGAAGCCCCGGCCCCACATCGGTGGGCAGCGGCCCTACATCGGTGCGCAACGTTGTCACCGATCACGAGCGAGTTACGATCCATACACTCATCCAACTGATCCATACGAGGCCGCCATGCCGGATCGCTTCGGCGCTGGCTCCGTGTGATACCCGTAAACCGCTGGCTCACATGCCTTTGTTCGAACCTTCCTCGCGCACGCCCCTGCGGTATGCGCCTTGCGATTGCCGGCAGGGTCCTCTGTTCACTCTCGCTTCCCAGGAGTAGAAGTGGCCGTTCGGATCGCGGCCTGTGCGCCGCACGTGCTGCTCGTCGTCGTCCTGTGTCTCGCCGGAACGGATCTGGCGCACGCGCAGAGCGACCGCCTGAAGCTCCTGAGCGTCGAGGAGCTCATGGAGCTGGACGTGACGTCGGTCTCGCGCCGCGCGGAGCCCTTCAGGGACGCCGCGGCGGCCGTCGATGTGATCACCGGCGACGACCTGCGCCGCAGCGGCGTGAGCTCGCTGGCCGAGGCGCTGCGCCTCCTTGCCGGCGTCATGGTGGCGCGATCGGACGGTCACACATGGGCGATCAGCACGCGCGGGTTCCTGCTGCCGAGCGCGAACAAGCTGCTCGTCCTGATCGACGGGCGCACCGTGTACTCGCCGCTCTTCGCGGGCGCGTTCTGGGACGTGCAGGACACGGCGCTCGCCGACATCAACCGCATCGAGGTCATCCGGGGACCGGGCGCGACGTTGTGGGGCGCCAACGCGGTCAACGGTGTGATCAACGTGATTACGCGATCGGCCGCGAGCACGATCGGTGGCCGGCTGATGGTGAGCTCGGGCACCGACAACACCGCGCTGATCACGGCGCGGTACGGTGACGAGCTCCGGAAAGGCCTGGACTACCGCACGTACGCGAAGTACGCCTACTTCAACGAGAACGTCCTTGCGGGCGGCGCGCCGGCCCACGACGCATTCCGGCGCGCGCAGGTCGGCGGCCGGATCGATTGGGCGATCTCGCCGGTGTCGATGCTCACCATCCAGGGCGACGGCTACGACGGCCGCGCCGGAGCGTTCGATCGGCCGGACACGCGCATCAACGGCTGGAACATCCTCGGGCACTGGCGCACGCGCACATCCGGCCAATCGGATCTGCAAGTGCACTGGTATGTGGACCACACGTTCCGCAGCATCCCGTTCGTGTTCGAGGAGAGCCGCACGAGCTACGACCTGGACCTGCAGTACCAGATTCGGGACCGCGGGCGTCACGCCGTGCTCGTCGGCGGCGCCTATCAGTCCTCGGCCGACAGCACCTCGGTGCCCGGGCCGCTCGGCGCCGCACCGCGCGGGAGCATCGTCGCGCGATTCGATCCGGCCGATCGCACGACGACGCTCGCGAGCGTGTTCGCGCAGGACGAGATCACGCTCGCGCCGGACGCGTTGTTCCTCACGCTGGGCGCACGGCTGGAGCACAACACCTATACGGGCGTCGAGCTGCAGCCGACCGCGCGCGTTCGCTGGACGCCGAAGCCGCGGACCACGGTGTGGGGCGCCGTATCGCGGGCCGTCCGCACGCCGTCGCGGCTGGATCGCGACGCCCGGTTCGAGACCGGCGCCGGTGCACCGCTCCTCGTCGGCAGTGCCGATTTCGCCAGCGAAACGCTCGTTGCGACGGAGCTGGGCTATCGCGTCCAGCCCTCGCCGCACCTCTCGTTCGACCTCGCGGCATTCCACAACTCGTACGATCACCTCCGCAGCCAGGAGGCGGGCGTGCCGATGGCGTTCGGCAACGGCCTGCGGGGCACCTCGAACGGCCTCGAGCTCGAGATGCGCGTGCGGCCGTACGACTGGCTGCGCTTCGACGCGGACTGGACGTTGTTCACCAAGTCCCTCGAGCGGCGGCCCGGCAGCACCGACCTGACGGGCGGAGCGGCCGAGGGCAACGATCCGCGCCACTCGTTCGGGCTGCACACGACGATGAACCTGCCGGGACGCGTCGAGGTCGATGCGTTGCTGCGCGCGATCGATCGCCTGCCCTCCCCGCCCGTGCCGGGCTACGCCGAGCTCGACCTGCGCGTCGGGTGGCGCCTCACCGACGACTGGGAGCTCGCCCTGGTAGGGCACAACCTGCTGCACGACTCGCATCCCGAATACGGCGCCGACACGCCGTTCCGTGTGGAGTTCGAGCGCGGCGTGTCGGTGCGGGCCACGGTGATCTTCTGATGCGTCGACCGGCCGCCGCCGTCCTCGTCGCGATCGCGGTGACCTGCCTTTCGCAGGCCGGTCTCCGTGCGTCCGACAGCGCGGAGTACGATGTGAAGGCGGCCTTTCTCTTCAACTTCGCGAAGTTCGTCGAATGGCCGTCGTCGATCTTCGCGGGGCCGGACGATCCGCTCGAGATCTGCGTGCTGGGGCACGATCCGTTCGGCGCCACGCTCGACGACGTCGTTCGCGGCGAACGCGCCAACGATCGTCCGATGACGGTCGAGCGGCCACAGAACGCGGCGGCGGCCAGGACATGCCACATCCTGTTCGTGTCGGCTTCCGAGCAGCCCCGTCTGGCCGAGATCCTCCGCACGGTCGATCGCTCGCGCACCTTGACCGTCAGCGACGTGCCCGGGTTTCTCGAGATGGGCGGGGCGCTGCGCTTTTTCCTCGCGGGCAACCACGTGCGCTTCGAGATCAACGCCGCGACCACGGAGGAAGCGCAGTTTCGCGTCAGCTCGAAGCTGATGCGCGTGGCGCGCGTGACGCGGCCGGGGCCCGAGTCCAGATGAACTGGCTTCGCGACGTTCCGATTCGGCGCAAGCTGGTCATCGTCATCATGCTGGCCACCACGCTCGGACTCGTGACCGCCACGACCGCGCTGATGGTGTGGGACATCCTGCGGTTCCGCGCGGATCTGCGGGAAGACCTCACCGCCCTGGCGCTCATTACCGCGGACAACAGCACGGCGGCCGTGCAGTTCAAGGTGCCGCGCGATGCGGAAGAGGTGCTCTCGTCGCTCGACGCGAAGCCGTACATCACCGGCGCGGCGGTGTACGATGCCGACGGCGCCTTGTTCGCGTCCTTCGCCGCATCCGCCGCCGAGGGACTGCCGCGGACGGCACCGCCCGACGGGTTTCGGTCGACCACGGGCGGCGTCGAGGTCGCGCAGCCGATCGTGCTCGACCAGCAGCGGATTGGCACCGTCTATCTGAGGGGCAGCTTCGCGGGGTTGTACGCCCGGGTCCGCAACCGGGCGATGACGACGGGCCTGATCCTGCTCGCGGCCGGGCTGCTCAGCCTGCTGCTGTCGGCGAGGCTTCAGCGGCTGATCGCGGACCCCGTGCTGCAGCTGGCCGAGACAGCGCGCACGGTCACCGCACGGGGCGACTACTCGCTTCGTGCCCCGGCTGCGGGACGCGACGAGGTGGGGCTGCTGGTCACGGCCTTCAACGACATGCTGTCCCAGATCGAGCGGCGCGACGCGGATCTGATCGCGGCCAAGAACACGCTCGAACAACGTGTGCGGGAGCGGACGTCGCAGTTGCAGCAGGAACTCGGTGAGCGGCAGCGTGCGGAGGCCGAGCTGGCGGAGCGCAACGAGGCGCTGGAGCTCACCAACCGGGAGCTCGACGACTTTGCGTATATTGCGTCTCATGATCTGAAGGAGCCGCTCCGCGGCATTCACAACTACTCGCGGTTCCTGCTGGAGGACTACGGAGGACGGCTCGACGCCGACGGGCGCGACAAGCTCGAGACGCTCGGCCGCCTGAGCCGCCGCATGGAGGACCTGATCGATTCCCTGCTGCACTATTCCCGGCTCGGACGGGCCGAGGTGGCCCGCGAGAGCGTTCAGGTGCAGGCGGTGGTCGACGACGTGCTGGATCGGCTCGCCATCTCGCTGCGCGAGCGGCAGGTTGAGGTCCGCATCCCCGAGCGGCTGCCGACAGTGCAGGCGGATCGGGTCCGCCTCGGGGAGCTGTACCTGAATCTCGTGACCAATGCGATGAAATACAACGACAAGCCGAACGCGTGGATTGAGTTCGGCGCGCGACGCGGCGGGGCTGCAGGACCGGTGCTCTACGTGCGCGACAATGGGATCGGGATCCCGGAGCGGCACCACGAGACGGTGTTCCGGATCTTCAAGCGCCTCCACGGCCGCGATCAGTTCGGCGGCGGCACAGGCGCCGGTCTCACGATCGTCCGCAAGATCGTCGAGCGTCATCACGGCCGCGTGTGGATCGAGTCGGCGCCAGGCGCAGGGACGACGGTCCTCTTCACGCTGCAGGAGGAAGCCTGAATGCACCCGTCCGTACAAGGGCAGCCGATTCTCGTGGTCGAGGACAGCCCCGAGGACTTCGAGACGACGCTGCGTGCGTTCCGGCGTGCCGGGCTCCGCAACCCGATGGTCCACTGCACGACGGGCGACGACGCGCTGGACTTCCTGCACCGCCGCGGGCGCTACCTGCCGCCCGCTCAGGCGCCCCGGCCCGGCATCATCCTGCTCGACCTGAACCTGCCGGGAACCGATGGCCGCGACGTGCTCACCGAGATCAAGCGGGAGCACGAGCTGGCGCGGATTCCCGTGGTCGTGCTCACCACCTCCGACGACGCGCGCGACGTCCAGGCGTGCTATGACGCCGGCGCGAACAGCTACGTGCAGAAGCCGGTGGATCTCGATTCCTTCATGGCGGCCATCCAGCGGTTGCACGACTACTGGTTCGACGTCGTCATCCTTCCGAGAGAGCCATGAGGATGCCGGACGCCCGGCGCGTGCTGATTGTCGACGATAGTCCCGAGGACCGCGAGGTGTACCGCCGCTTCCTGCGAAGCGACGGCGATCACGCCTACGAGTTCGCCGAGGCAGAGACGGGAGAAGAAGGGCTGCAGGCCTGCCGGACCAAGGCGCCCGACTGCGTGCTGCTCGATTACCGGCTGCCCGATCTCGACGGGCTGGCCTTCCTGCGCGAGGTTGGTGCCGTGGACGGCGCCGACATTCCGGTCATCGTGCTCACCGGCCAGGGCAGCGAGTCCGTTGCGGTCGAGGCCATGAAGGCCGGCGCGCAGGATTACCTGCTCAAGAATACGATCTCGGCGCCGAACCTGATTCGTGCGGTCGACAACGCCCTGGACAAGGCGGCGCTGCGGCGCGACGTGAATCGCCGCACGCAGGAGCTGTCGGAAGCCAACGCCGAGCTGCACAAGGAAGTCACCCAGCGAAAGCGCGCCGAGGAAGCGCTGCAGCAGATGATCGCCGAGCAGGAGCGGCTCGTGGCCGCACGGACCGCGGAGCTCTCGCGCGCCAATCGCGATCTCAGCATCGAGATCGCCGAACGCCGGCGCATCGAGGAGGAGCGCGCGCAGCTGCTCCTCCGCGAGCAGCACGCCAACCGTCTGAAGGACGAGTTCCTGGCGACGGTCTCGCACGAGCTCCGCACGCCGCTCAACGCGGTGCTCGGATGGGCCCGCGTCCTGCGCTCGACACAGCTCAAGCCGGAGCTCCGTGCGCGGGCGCTCGAGAGCATCGAACGCAACGCGCTGGCGCAGGCGCGCCTGATCGAAGACATCCTCGAGGTCTCGCGCATCGTCACGGGCAAGCTGCGGCTGAAGGTGCGGCCGCTCGATCTCGCGCAGGTGATCGACGCCGCGCTCGACGTGGTGCGCCCGGCGGCGGAA
>Ga0210061_1000044_pt1 | contig 13244 bp, 10 predicted proteins | sample MayberryNW_Catta_2_FD_184877 | JGI IMG/M metagenome (GOLD analysis project Ga0210061, IMG submission 184877) | Wetland microbial communities from San Francisco Bay, California, USA, that impact long-term carbon sequestration -... | ecosystem: Environmental > Aquatic > Marine > Wetlands ...
CTGCAGCAAGGAAATCCGCAACGAAGGATTCTTCTGTTTAAGGAGAAAAGCCCCGGTCGCCGGAATCGGCGAAGCCGCCCCGACCGCCACGTGCCGCGCGTCGCCGATGAGGCGCGCTATGACACAGGCAAGGAGCTCTTCTCGCTTGTACGCTTCCACACGAACTCGTCGAGATACTGCGCGAACCCTTCCGCGGTCTTCGCCATGCGCGCATACCGCTGCACGTGGGCGTCGTCGATCCCGTACATCCCCGGCACGCCGAGCGGCCAGGCCCCGCGCGGCGCCGGCGCCACCGCAGTCACATACACAGAGCCGATGCATCCTGGAGCGAGAAGCTCGTCCTCGAGCATGTCGCCCTTCTTCAATTCCTCATACGTGACGTAGCCCGCCTTCGACGCGTGCGCGATGGTGGCGAGCTCGCCGCGTCTTCCCACCCACACGTTCCCCGCTTCGTCCGCCCAGCGCGCGTGAAACAGCGCCACGTCCGGCTGAATTGCCTTCGCGAGCAGGATCGGATCGCCTTTCGCGTAGGGATTGTCGATCGTCTTCCAGTCCGGATGGTGCTTGACCAGATCCGACCCGAGCACGCCGCGCAGCGGCATGAACGGCACGCCCTTTTCGGTCGCCTGCAGCCCCGTATGGATCATCGGGCAGGTGGCGTCGATGATCTTCAGCAGCCTCTTTTCCGCGGCCTCCGTGAAGCGCGGCGCCAGGCCCGCCTCACCCAAAGTCACCGCGCTCGTCTCTACTTCCCTCACGCACCCCGCACCAATCAGTATGTCCGCGCAAAGGCCCAGCACCGGCACGCCGATCAGCTTCAGGTTCTTCGCCTTACGCCGCACCAGCGCGCGCACCACTTCCATCGCCACCAGTGAATAGTCGGGTGGTAGGCCGATCGAGCACCCGTCTTGAATCAGCGCCGCGATCGTGTCGGCATCCCTCATGCCGTCCCTCCCACCGTGAGGCCGTCGATCCTGAGCGTCGGCTGCCCCACGCCCACCGGCACGCTCTGCCCCTCCTTGCCGCAGGTGCCGATGCCCGGGTCGAGCTTGAGGTCGTTGCCGATCATCGCCACGCGCGTCAGCACGTCCGGGCCGTTGCCGATCAGCGTCGCGCCCTTCACCGGGGCGGTCACCTTCCCGTCCTCGATCAGGTAGGACTCGGCCGCCGAGAACACGAACTTGCCGCTCGTGATGTCGACCTGGCCACCGCCGAAGTTGACCGCGTACAGCCCCTTCTTCACGCTGCGGATGATCTCCGCCGGATCGTGCGGGCCGGCGAGCATGAACGTATTGGTCATGCGCGGCAGCGTGAGGTGCGCGTAGGACTCGCGCCGGCCGTTGCCGGTGAGGGGCATCTTCATGAGGCGCGCGTTCAGGCTGTCCTGCAGCAGCCCGCGCAGCACGCCGTCCTCGATCAGCACGGTGCGCCGTGTAGGGTTGCCCTCGTCGTCGACGGTGAGCGAGCCGCGCCGCTCGGGGAGCGTGCCGTCGTCGATCACCGTCACGCCCGGCGCGGCCACGCGCTCGCCCATGCGGCCGGCGAACGCGGAGCTGCCCTTCCTGTTGAAGTCGCCTTCCAGCCCGTGGCCGATCGCCTCGTGCAGCAGGATGCCCGGCCAGCCCGGGCCCAGCACCACGGTCATGGTGCCCGCGGGCGCGGGGCGCGCCTCGAGGTTGACGAGCGCCTGGTGCACCGCCTGCCGGGCCAGCTCCTCGAGCGCCTGGTCGGTGAACATGGCGTAGTCCGTGCGCCCGCCCGCGCCCGAGCTGCCGCTCTCGCGCCGCCCGTCCTGCTCGGCGATCACCTGCACCGAGAGGCGCACCAGCGGGCGCACGTCGGCCACCCGCGCGCCGTCGGCGCGCGCCACCAGCACCACCTCGTACTCGGCGCCGAGGTGCGCCATGACCTGGGCGACGCGCGGGTCGAGCGCGCGGCACAGGCGCTCGACCCTCTCCAGCAGCGCCACCTTGGCGCCGGAATCGAGCGAGGCGAGCGGATCGAGCGGCTGGTAGCGGCGCGGGGCACTCGCGCGGCGCGCGATGCGCGCCGCCCTGCCGCCGCCCTGGCGCGCGATGGCGCGCGTGGCCTGCGCCGCGTCCGTCAGCGCCGCGAAGCTGATCTCGTCGGAATAGGCGAAGGCCGTGCGCTCGCCCGAGAGCGCGCGCACCCCCACGCCCTGCTCGATGGCGAAGCTGCCCGCCTTGACGATGCCCTCCTCGAGGCTCCAGCCCTCGGAGCGCGTGTACTGGAAATACAGGTCGGCGCCGTCCATGCGCGGCGCGGCGAGCGCGCCGAACACGGCGTCCAGCCGCCGCGCCTCGAGGTCGTAGGGCGCGAGCAGGCAGGCGTCGGCGGTGGCGAGCAGCGGGTCAATGTCCATGAGTCTCCTTCATCCTTCCGCGGGCGGCTTGGGCGGGGGCGGCATGGGCGTCAGCTTCTCCACCTTCGGCTCGGTCCAGCTGCCCGTGATGCCGTATTCGAAGGCGAAGATCTGGCCGAGCGGGTTCTTCAGCAGCTTCTGCGCGAGCAGCGTCGTCAGCCCGACCACGGGGTTGATCGCCACCGCCGCCGCGGTCGACGCCGTGCTGTCGAGCGCCGGCACGACGCGCACGTGCAGGTCCTGTGTCTCGCCCGCGAGGTCCACCTTGCCCTTCATGACGACTTCCGCCGCGCCGCCGCTCATCGTGAAATCCTGCGTCTCCAGCGTGCCCTGCTCGATTTTCGCCGTGGCGTCGATTTTGTTCCACTCGAAGCCCTTTGAGAACACGTCGCGAAAATCGAGCGTGATGCGCCGCGGCAGCATCTGCAGGCTCATCAGCGAGATCAGCTTGCCGATGCCGGGGTCGATCTCGAGGAAGCGGCCGTCCTCGGCGTGCAGCTGCAGACTGCCCGAGAGGCTCGCGTAGTCGATGGCGGCGGGCTCGCCGTCCCAGGCGAGCGCCGCCTTGGCGGTAGCCTTGCCCCCCTGCACCAGGCCCGCATAGCCGATGCGGCCGAGAAAACGCCCGACGTCGCTCGACTGCAGGTCGAAGTCGAACGTGGTGCGCGGCGTGGGCGCCGTGCGCCACAGCCCGCTGCCGCTCACCGCGCCGTCCGGGTTGCGCATCGACAGCTTCTGCACGCGCCAGTCGGGGCCCTCGCGCTCGGCGACGATCTCCACCCGCCCGAAGCGCTTGCCGCGAAAGCCGAAGTCGTCGGCGACCAGGTCCACCGCCGGCAGCTCGCGCGCGGCCTGCTGCGGGGCGGAGCCCGGCGCGTCCGGCGGCACGTCGAAGCGCGCCATGCGCGCCTGCAGCGTCGCTTCCCCCTGGGTGCGATAGGTGACGTCGCCGGCGATGTCCTTGGAGGTCAGGCTCGCGCGCCACTCCCCCTCCCCCAGCTGCGCCTTCACCGAGATGTCCTGCATGCGCTTGCCGAACGCGTCGAGCGTGCCGAAGCTCATGTCGACCGCGGTCGCGCCGGCCGCGCCGCTGCCCGCCGTCTGGTCGAGCAGCGCGCGCCACCGGTCGAGGTCGAACTCCGGCAGCGAGCCGTACAGGAGCGTGCGGGTCGGACGCTCGGGCAGCCGCAGCCGCGCCCCGGGCGGCGGATGGAACGCGATCGCCGCGCGCTCGTCCCCTTCGTCGCCCTCGCGCTGCCGCAGCACCTCGGCGCGCAGCAGGCGCCCGAGCGAGACGCTCACCCGTGCGCGCACGCTGCCTTCGCCTTTCAGGATCGCGACGCGCAGCAGCTGGATCTGGCCGGCGTCCTTCGCCAGCGGCGGCGGCAGATCGCTGGCGATGCCGGCCAGATTGGATTCCAGCACGATCTGCGGCGCTGCGTCGCGCGCCAGCCGCACCGAGCCGGCATACGTGGTGGATCCCCGCAGGTGGCGGTGCCACGGCTCGGGCACCAGCGGCGCCAGCCCGGCCACGGTCAACGTGCCGCTCGCCCCGAGCACCACGCCGCCGCCGCGCTGCGTGCCGCCGATCACGCGCAGCGGCCCGCCGAGAAAGTGCCCGCTGGCGTTGCGCAGCTGGACCGAGGATTCCGTGAACGCCAGCGTCCCCGATGCACGCTCCACGGGCGGCAGGTCCGCGCCGACGCGCAGCGCATTGCCGGCGAACGTGTACTGCCCCGCGACGCGCGTCTGCGCCACCTCGGCGAGCGGTATCTGCAGATCGAGCCGCAGCCGCCCGCGCCCCGCGGCGCTCAAGTCCGCGCCGAATCCGCCGAGCGCGCGCTGCAGCGGGCTGCGCTGCACGAACGCGAGGAAATCGGCGCTCGGCCCTTCGGCCTGGCCCGCGATCGTCAGCACGCTGGGGGCGCGCAGCTGCATCGCGGCGCGTGCCTCGCTCAGCGTCGCGCCGAACACGCGCGCCCGGCGCGCGACCATCTCCAGGTCGGCGCGCTCGAAGCGCAGCTCGCCCTCGATGCCTTCGATCGGCGGCCAGCCCTCGGCGTACTCGAGCACGCCGTCGCGCACCTGCGCGACGACCTGGAACTGGCCCTGCCGCGGGTCGGAAAACGGGAAATGGCGCAGGTCGCCGCGCAGCCGCAGCCGCACGTCCGAGGACTGTCCGCCGCGGATCGCGCGTTCCAGCCACGCGCGCGTCCGCGTCCCCATGATCTCCGGCCGCGGCAGGTATCTCGGCAGGTTGCGCGCGTCGGCGCGCTGCAGCTGCGCGCTGAGGTCGATGACACCGGGTCCTGCGCCGGCGTAGGCGTAGCTGCCCGTCGCGCTGCCCGCCAGGTCCTCGTTGGCGAATTGCAGGCCGGCGATGCGCACGCTCACGCCGCCCGGCGCGCGGCGCTCCCAGCTCACTTCGCCGGCGACCCGCGCGAGGCGGATGCGCGGCTCCGGAAACAGCCGCGGCAGCGCGATCTCGGCGTCCCGCGCCGCGAGCGCGAGCACGCCCTTCGACTCCGAGGCGTCGATGCGCCCGGAGAGATTCGCGAAGCCCGGGATGGCGCGCCAGGCGCTCATGCCCAGGCCCTCGAAGCGCGCGCGCCCCTTGAAGCGCGCCGCGTCGGGCAGCTTGCCGCTCCACTCGAAGGCGGCGTCGCTGATCGTGCCTTGCGGCGCGAGGTCGGCGAGCAATGCTCTCAGGTCCGGCGGGAAGGGCAGGTACTTGGCGAGCTGCGCCAGCGGCGCCAGCTCGATGCGGTCCGCGCCCAGCGTGCCGCGCGCCGGCTGCGTGTCTTCCCAGCTGGCGCGGAACGTCGTGTCGTGCATCGGCGGCCCGTCCACCGGCATGAGGGCCAGGCCGCGCGTGCCGAATTCGTAGCCGCGCGCCGTGCCGCGGCCCTGCACGCGGCCGGTGACGCTCGCCAGGCGCAGCTGCGGCAGATCCTCGCCGAGGCGCACCGCGACGCCGGCGAGCGCCAGATCCGCCGTGGCGTCGACCAGCTTGCCCGCGCCGAACGTGGCCCACAGCCGCAGCGCGCCCTGGCCGCTCGCCACCTCCAGGGGGTAGTCGACCCACGGCCGCCAGCCGGCGAGGTCGGTGTAGCCGAGCTCCGCGTAGATGCGCCCGTTCCAGGCCGCCGGCGCCGCCACGCTGCGCCCGGTCAGCGATGCGCGCAGCTCCAGGCCCGCGCCCAGCTCGGGCGGCGGGCGCGCCGACAGGCCGATCTGATGCACGTCGCCCCGGTTGCGCAGGCGGAACTGCAGGCTGCGCAGCGCGAGCGGCGGCGCGCCGCGCAGCTCGTCCAGCCATTCGATCTCGGCGTTGCGGACGATGATCTCGCGCTGGCCGAGGAGCCAGTCGGTCAGACGCCCGTTGCCGCCGCCGGCGCCCGTCCCGAGGGCGATCCCGGCCACCGCGAGCACGCCGTCGGCGCCGCGGCGCACCTTCAGCCGCGGGCCGTCGATGGTGAGCGAGTAAAGGCGCAGGTCCCCGGCGAACAGGCTCGACCACCCCACGACCGGCTCCACCGCGGGCAGCGCCAGCGCCTCGCGCCCGTCGCGGTCGTAGATGCGCAGGTCGGTCACCGCGAGGCGCGGATGCAGACCGTCCCAGTCGGCGCGCATCGAGCCGATCGTCACCGGCAGGCCGAGGGCGCGCGACAGCGCGGCCACCACCTGCTCCTGGTGCGTCTCGACCCGGGGCAGCAGCCAGAAGCGCGCCGCGAGGAACGCGGCGGCGAAGGCGAAGAACGCCGTCCAGGCCAGGATTTCCAGGACGCGCAGCAGCGTGCCCGCGGCCGTGCGTCGATTCGCAGATTGCATCGCGCTTCGCGTTGCCCCTATAGTCGTAAACGCTCGCCAGGGAAATAACGTCCGACCCGCGGATTTGGGGCACCGCGGCGCGAAAAATTCTCGCGCAGTTTCGCTCCCACGCGACATTCTAACCGTAAATGCCCGAGCCGATTGGGAAAATCGCCTTTTCGCGGTACGCCGAGCGCGCTCTCGAGGCGCATCCGGAGCTGGCCCGCGAGCTGCGCGCGCCGCAAGCGGTTGCGCGCGCCGAGATCGCCGCGGCGCTCGAGGGCGCCGCCGGCGACGACGAGCCGGCGCTCAAGCGGCGGCTGCGGCGGCTGCGCCAGCGCGTGCTGCTGCGCGTGATGGCGCGCGACCTCGAAGGCCGCGCCGACCTGGCCGAGGTGTGCGCGACGATGAGCGATCTCGCCGAGCTGGAGATCGCCGCGGCGCTCGACTGGACGCGCGCGCGCGACCTGGTGGTGGTGGCGATGGGCAAGCTGGGCGGGCGCGAGCTGAACGTCTCCTCGGACATCGACCTGGTTTTCGTCTACCCTGCCGGCCCGGACCCGGAGCCGCTGGAGCGCGCCGGCCGCAAGCTGATCGCGCTGCTCTCGGAAGTGACCGAAGACGGCTTCGCCTTCCGCGTCGACATGCGCCTGCGCCCGTACGGCGACTCGGGGCCGCTCGCCTGCAGCTTCGAGGCGCTCGAGGACTACTTCGTGGCGCAGGGACGCGAATGGGAGCGCTACGCCTGGATCAAGGCGCGTCCCGTCACCGGGTCGCGGCACGACGAGCTCGCGGCCATCGTGCGCCCGTTCGTATACCGGAAATACCTCGACTACCCGACGCTGGCGGCGATGCGCCGGCTGCACGCGGAAGTGCGGCGCGAGGTGGCGCGGCGCGAGCTCGCCGGGCACGTGAAGCTCGGCCCGGGCGGCATCCGCGAGATCGAATTCATCGTGCAGGCGCTGCAGCTGGTGCGCGGCGGGCGCGACCCGGCGCTCGCGGTGCGCCCGACGCTCGAGGCGCTGGCGCGCTTCGGCGAGCGCCAGCTGCTGCCCGCCGACACGGTGCGCGAGCTCGCCGCGGCGTACGTGTTCCTGCGCAACACCGAGCATCGCCTGCAGTATCTCGAGGACCGGCAGACGCATGCGCTGCCGCAGGACGCCGACGACCGCGCGCGCGTCGCGCGCATGTCGGGCTGCGGCTCGTGGGACGAGTTCGCCGCCCGCCTGCAGGCGCAGCGCGCAGCCGTGCAGCGCCACTTCCAGGACGTGTTCGCGGAATCGGCCGCGGTGGACGCGCCCGACCTCTGGCAGGACGACCGCGCGGCCCTGGCGCAGGCGCTGGCGGGGCGCGGCTTCCGCAATCCGGACATGAGCGCCGAGCGCCTCCTCGCCACGCGCCGCGGGCAGCGTTACGCGGTGCTGCCGACGGACTCGCGGCGGCGCTTCGACGCGCTGGTGCCGGCGCTCGCCGCCGCCGCCGCGCAGACCGCCGATCCCGACGCGACGCTCGCGCGCGGCCTCGAGCTGATCGAGACCGTGGCGCGGCGCGCCGCGTACCTGGCGCTGCTCGCCGAGCACCCCGAGGCGCTCGAGCGCGTCACCAAGATGATCGCCGCGTCGAGCTGGGCGGCGGACTTCGTCACGCGCCACCCGCTGCTGCTCGACGAGCTGCTCGACGACCGCGTGCTGGTTGCGGTGCCCGACTGGGCGGAGTTCGAGCGCGCGCTGCGCGCCCTGCTCGCAGCCGCCGACGGCGATGCCGAGCGGCAGATGAACGTGCTGCGCGAGCAGCACCAGGCGCAGCTGTTCCGCCTGCTGGCGCAGGACCTCGCGGGGCTGCTCAGCGTCGAGCACATGGCCGATCACCTGTCGCGGCTCGCCGACATCGTGCTGCAGGCCGCGCTCGAGCTCGTCTGGTCGCAGATGGCGTCGCGCCACCGCGAGCGGCCGCGCTTCGCCGTGGTCGCCTACGGCAAGCTCGGCGGCAAGGAGCTCGGCTATGCCTCCGACCTCGACCTGATCTTCCTGTACGAGGACGACGACGAGCGCGCCCCCGAGAATTACGCGCGCCTCGCGCAGCGCCTGAACCGCTGGCTGACGACGCGCACCTCGAGCGGCGTGCTGTTCGAGACCGACCTGCGCCTGCGGCCCTCGGGCGAGGCGGGGCTGATGGTGTCCTCGCTCGCGGCGTTCGCCCAGTACCAGGAGGAATCGGCTTGGGTGTGGGAGCACCAGGCGCTGACGCGCGCGCGCGCCTGCGCGGGCGACGCCGAGGTGGGCGCGGGCTTTGAGGCGATCCGCACCCGCGTGCTGACGCGCCCGCGCGATGCCGCGGCGCTCGCGCAGGAGGTGCTCGCCATGCGCTCGCGCATGCACGACGCGCACCCCAACCGCTCCGGCCTGTTCGACGTCAAGCACGACCGCGGCGGCATGATCGACGTCGAGTTCGCCGTGCAGTTCCTGGTGCTGGCGCATGCGCACCGCCATCCCGACCTCACCGGCAACCTGGGCAACATCGCGCTGCTGAAGATGGCGGCCGGCCACGGGCTCATCCCGGCCGAGCTCGCCGAGCGCTGCCGCGAGGCCTACCGGGCCTTCCGCCGGCTGCAGCACGCGCTGCGCCTGGACGGCGCGCAGTACGCGCGCGTGCCGCCCGAGCGCATCGCGCCGCACGCACGCGCGGTGCGCGCGCTGTGGGCGGCGGTCTTCGGCTAGGGCGCGCGCAGCGTGATGTCGCCGTAGAGCGCGCGCGCCGACTGCCCCGTGTTGTCCGCATCGGTCAGCACGCCGATGGCGACCACGTCGCCGGGCTCCTCGCCGAAAGCCCGGCGGTAGTCCTCGACCAGATTGCGGCGGTAGTGCAGCCAGCGCCCGAGCCGCGCGCCGCCGCTTTCCACCACGATCATGCGGATGCGCTCGATCTGCGGGCTGGGCAGCGCGGTCTCCACGGGCAGCCGGTTCGACCAGACATAGATCAGCATCGCGTAAGGCAGCGGCTCGCCGGCGAACGCCCTGGCGAGGCGCAGCATCGTGCGCTGCTGGAAATCGAGCGCCTGCGCATCGCCATGAAACGAAACCACGAGGCGCGCCGCCGCGTCCTCGCGCGCGCCGATGCTCAGGTCGGCGCCCGGGATCAGCCGGTCGACGCGCCAGTCCCATTCGAGCAGCGGCACGCGGTGCGTGTCCGCGCGCACGCGCCGGTACAGGCCGGTCGCCGCCTGGTCCGCGTGGGCCTCGAGCACGGTGCCGCCGGGCGTATCCACGAGGCGGTACTCGGTGCGCCGCTTGCCCGAATGCAGCCCCCAGCCCTGCCAGTCGCCCGGCAACGGCGCGCCGGCGCGCATGCGCGAAAAGCGCGCCACCTCGATCAGGTCGCCCGAGGCGCGCTCGAGCTCGCGCACGATCGGCGTGGACGCGAGCAGCCCGTCGTCCTCGGGAACGGCGGCGCAGCCGGCGAGCGCGAGCAGCGCCGCGAGGGCGAGCGCGGCGCGCGTCAGATCGCCTCCCGCGGCGCGCGCCGCAGCGGCCCGTCGACCGCGGAGGCGAGACCGGCGAGCGCCTCGAGCAGCACGTCCCGGTTCAGCCGGTAGAGCACGCGCTGGCCCTGGCGCTCGGCCGAGACCAGGCCGGCGCGCTGCAGCACCGCCAGGTGCCGCGACACCGCCGGCGCGCTCATGCCGAAGCGCCCGGCGAGGTCGGTGGTGGAGAGCGCCGTCTGCGCGAGAAAGGCGATCGTCTGCCGCCGCGGCCGGGAGGCGAGCGCCTCGAATATCGGGTCCTGAGGATTAACGATCATGTTAACAGTATGGCATATGCGGCGGCGCGCTGGTTAGAATGGCGCCTCATCCAAGGAGAATACGCTTCATGGCAAAGACCAAGGCCGCGGCGCCGCTTTCGATGGCCGACCGCGACGGCTGGATCTGGCACGACGGCAAGCTGGTGCCGTGGCGCTCGGCGACCACGCATGTGCTCACGCATTCCCTGCACTACGGCCTCGCGGTGTTCGAAGGCGTGCGCGCCTACAAGACGGTGCGCGGCACGGCGATCTACCGGCTGCGCGAGCATACGCAGCGGCTGATCAACTCGGCGCACATCTACATGATGAAGATCCCGTACTCGCTCGAGCAGCTGATGAAGGCGCAGATCGAGGTGGTGCGCGCCAACGGCCACGAGGCCTGCTACGTGCGTCCGATCGCGTTTTACGGCTCGGAAAAGATGGGCGTTTCGCCGGTGGGCGCACGCGTGCACGTGGCCATCGCCGCCTGGCCCTGGGGCGCCTACCTCGGGCCCGAGGCGCTGGAAAAGGGCATCCGCGTCAAGACCAGCTCCTATGCGCGCCACCACGTCAATGTCACCATGGCGCGCTCGAAGATGTCGGGAACCTACCCCAACTCGGTGCTGGCGACGCTGGAAGCCACCATGCACGGCTACGACGAGGGGCTGCTGCTCGACGTCGACGGCTTCGTCGCCGAAGGCGCGGGCGAGAACATCTTCATCGTCAAGGACGGCACGATCTACGAGCCCGAGCTGACCTCGGCGCTCACCGGCATCACGCGCTCCTCCGTGATCGAGCTCGCGGCGGGACTGGGCTACAAGGTCGAAGCGCGCCGTTTGACGCGCGACGACATCTACATCGCCGACGAATGCTTCTTCACCGGCACCGCGGCCGAGGTGACGCCGATCCGCGAGCTCGACAGCCGCGTCATCGGCGCCGGCAAGGCCGGGCCGGTCACCAAGCGGCTGCAGAAGGCGTTTTTCGACGTGGTCACCGGCAAGGACCGCAAGCACGCGCACTGGCTGACGCCGGTGCCGATGAAGAAGGGCAAGTCGTGAGCACCGATACCGCGCGCGAAGTGGAAGTCACCGAAAAGGACCTGCCCCTGCACTGCCCGCTGCCGGGCGCGCCGCTGTGGGCGCGCCACCCGCGCGTCTTCCTCGACGTCGTCAAGGAAGGCCGGGGCCTGTGCCCGTATTGCGGCACGCGGTACGTCTACAAAGGGGCGCCCGTCAAAGGGCACTGACGCTTGGCGCGTCTCCTCGTCGTCGCGCCCAACTGGATCGGCGACGCGCTGATGTGCCAGCCGCTGCTCATGCGGCTGCGCGAGAAGCGGCCGCAGGCGCGCATCGACGTCGTTGCGCCGGCCTGGGTGGCACCGCTCTTCCGGCGCATGCCCGAAGTGGCGGGCGTCATCGAGACCGCCTTCGAGCACGGGCGGCTGCGGCTGCGCGAGCGCTGGCGGCTCGCGCGCACGCTGAAGGCGCTCGGCTACGACCAGGCGATCGTGCTGCCCAACTCGTTCAAGGCGGCGCTGCTGCCCTTCTTCGCCGGGATTCCGGTGCGCAGCGGCTACCTCGGCGAATCGCGCCACGGCCTGCTCAACGCCGTGCATCGCAGGCAGCCCGGTCGCGAGCCGATGGCGCTGCACTACGCGCGCCTGGCCGACGCCCCCGGCGCGCCAGTCGCGCAGCCCCTGCCCGAGCCCAGGCTCGCCGTGGACGCGACGGCGGTGCAGGCCGCGCGCGCGCGCTTCGGCCTCGAAGCGCCCTATGCCGTGTTCTGCCCGGGGGCGGAATACGGGCCGGCCAAGCGCTGGCCGTACTTCGCGGAGCTTGCCGCTCGGCTCGGCCGACCGGTCGTCGCGCTCGGCTCGGCCAAGGAGCGCGAGCGGTGCGCGGCAATCGGCGGCCGCAACCTCGCCGGCGAGACCACCCTCGAAGAGGCGCTCGACGTGCTCGCCGGGGCGGAGGTGGTGGTGAGCAACGATTCGGGCCTGATGCACGCGGCGGCCGCGCTCGGCCGCCCGCTGGTGGCGCTGTTCGGCTCATCCAGCCCGCGGCACACGCCGCCGCTTTCCGCGCAAGCGCGCGTGCTGTGGCTGGGCATCGAGTGCAGCCCGTGCTACGCGCGCGAGTGCCCGCTCGGGCATTTCCGCTGCATGCGCGAGCTCAGCGTAGACCAGGTGCTGGCTGCCGTGGGGACTGTCCCCATTTTCCCAAGCGCAGCGACAGGAAAATAGGGACTGTCCCCATTTAGCTCATGCCGCTGCGCATCTTCCCCACGCCGCAGGACGCCGAAGCCGCCTTCTACGAGGCGCTCGAGCGCGCCGATCTCGAGCTGATGATGGCCGTGTGGTCGGAGGATGACGAGATCGTCTGCGTGCATCCGGGCGGGCCGCGCCTCGCCGGCCAGGACCAGGTGCGCGAGAGCTGGCGCCAGATCTTCGCCGGCGGCGCCACCGCGCGGGTGCACGTGACGCAGCAGGTGACGATCAGCGGCACGATGGTCGCCGTGCACAGCGTGCACGAGAACTTCTCGCGTCCGGGCGAGGCGCGCCCGATGGCGGCGGTGGTGGCGACCAACGTCTACCTGCGCACCGCCGCCGGCTGGCGCATGGTGGCGCACCACGGCTCGCCCGCGCCCGGGGCGGCCGAGCCGCCCTCGAGCGTGCCGAAGATCCTGCATTGAGCCCCTACCGCGCACCCTGGTGGCTGCCCGGCGGCCACCTGCAGACCTTGTACGGCGCGCTCGGCCCGGCGCCGCGCGTCGCCTGGCGCCGCGAGCGCTGGGACACGCCCGACGGCGATTTCATCGAGCTCGACTGGTCGGGCGGCGACGCGGGGCCGCTGGTCGCGCTGTTTCACGGGCTCGAAGGCGGCTCGGGCAGCCACTACGCGCGCAAGCTCGGCGCGGCGGCTGCGGCGCGCGGCTGGCGCTGCGTGGTGCCGCATTTTCGCGGCTGCTCGGGCGAGGTCAACCGCCTGGCGCGCGCCTATCACTCCGGCGACAGCGCGGAGCTCGACTGGATCCTGCGGCGCCTGCGGCCCGATTTCGCGGCCGGGGTCTCGCTCGGCGGCAACGTGCTGCTCAAGTGGCTCGGCGAGCAGGGCGCCGCTGCGGCGGGCGTCGTGCGCCGCGCCGCGGCGGCGTCCGCGCCGCTCGACCTCGCGGCCTCGGGCCACGCGCTCGATCGCGGGCTCAACCGCCGCCTCTACGCGCGCCACTTCCTCGTCACCATGAAGGCGAAGGCGCGCGCCAAGATCGCGGCCCA
>Ga0210061_1000045_pt1 | contig 13155 bp, 11 predicted proteins | sample MayberryNW_Catta_2_FD_184877 | JGI IMG/M metagenome (GOLD analysis project Ga0210061, IMG submission 184877) | Wetland microbial communities from San Francisco Bay, California, USA, that impact long-term carbon sequestration -... | ecosystem: Environmental > Aquatic > Marine > Wetlands ...
GCACCCGCCGATTAAGCAAATCAACAACTTACCAGTCGCGGCTCCCTGGCATCCGGCTTTGCTGCATTGCCCGGCTGCGCACTCTCACTACGCGCAGGGGCGGCTCGCGGGGCGACCCCCGCTGCTGACCGATGCTAGAGTGCTGGGATGCTGCTCATGCGCCTCGTGCTCCCGCTCCTCCTCACGTTTTCGACCGTCGGCGCCTTCGCGCAGCCGGCGCCGGCGCCGCGGCCCGACACGCGACCGGCGCTCGATCTCGCGAAGTGGGAACCCGAGATTAAAGCCTTCGAGGAGGCCGACCGCGAGCATCCGGCGCCGGCCGGATCGATCGTCTTCACCGGCAGCTCCAGCATCCGGTTGTGGAAGACGCTGGCCGAGGACTTTCCGGGCGGGCCGATTCTCAACCGCGGCTTCGGCGGATCGCAGATTCGCGAGGTCACGGCCTTCGCCGACCGCATCGTTCTGCCCTACAAGCCGCCGCTCGTCGTGATCTATTGCGGCGGCAACGACATCCACGCGGGCCTGAGCGCCGAGCAGGTGTTTGCGGATTATCGCGAGTTCGTGTCCACCGTGCACGCCGCCCTGCCGAAGACGCGCATTGCGTACATCTCCATCGCGCCCAATCCCGCGCGGTGGTCAGAGGTGGAGAAGGTCAAGACCGCCAACCGCCTGATCGCGGCCTGGTCGGGTAAGGATCCGCGGCTGCAGTTCATCGACGTGTATTCGGAGATGCTTGGTCCCGACGGCCGGCCGAAGCCGGATATCTTCGTCGAGGATGGCCTGCACATGAACGACAAGGGGTACGAGATCTGGACGCGGGTGGTTGGGAACGCGGTCGGGCTTCGGTAGCACGTCACCGTTCACGTCGACTCTGTTCGCGGTTCAACTGTGAACCGTGAACGTTGAACGGTGAACTACTTCGAGGTATCCCACCACTTGGACAGATGCGACGTCGGGCGGCCGGGGTGGTCGCCGTAGTGGCTGATGTCGTTGAACAGCATCAGCCGCGCGCGGACGGGGTCCTTGAAATCGACCACGTTCAGGCACGCCGGCGCCTGATCGAGACGATCGCGGTAGCCGCGGGCGTCGAACCCGAGCAGGCTGCTGATGACCAGGCGGATCGTCGCCTTGTGCGACACGACGAGCACGGTCTGGCCCGCGTGGGATTCGACGATCTGCCTGATCACGGGAAGCGCCCGGGCCATCACGTCGAGCCCCGATTCACCGCCTTCCGGCGCGAACGTATACGGATCCTCCTCCCAACGCGCGTACTCGGCGCCGAACTGCGCCTCCACCTCTGCGCGCCGCATACCCTCCCAGTGGCCGTGGGTGATCTCCCGCAGGCCGTCCCGCGTCGCGAGCTCGAGACGATGCGGCGCCGCGATGATTCGCGCGGTCTCGTGCGTGCGCGCGAGCGGGCTGCAATACGCCGCCCCGATCGCATCGTCGCTCAAGCGCGCCGCGAGCCGCTGCGCCTGCGCGCGGCCCTCGTCCGACAGCGCGACGTCGGTTGCGCCCGAGAAGCGATCTTCGGCCGTGAGCTGGGTGGCGCCGTGCCGGACGAGCAGCAATCGTGTGGTCATGCGGTTGCGGCGGGCGCGGGAAGGCCGACACGCGCGACGATCTGCGCGAACCGCGGATCGGTCCTGAGCGGATCGAGAGCCGGGTCGGTCGCGAGGAACAGCACCTGTCCGAGACGCCGCACGATCATTTCTTCCACGTGTTCGAGAGCCGTATCGATGTCCCCGAGCTGCGCCCGCGCGACCGCGCGCAGATACGGTGCGACGGTCGACATCGGCCCGGTCCCGGCGAGGTCGTCGGTGACCTGCAGGCGCGCTCCCCAGTAGGCGCGATCGCCCGCGGCAGCCGCGTCGCGCAGCGAGGCCGCACATTCTGCGGGTATGCCCTGCGCAAAGAAACGCGCGGCCTGCGACAGGGCTTCGGCGGCGCGCTCGAAGAGCCGCAGCCGGTCGTACACGACGACCAGCATGCTGAGGGCTTCCGGAAAGCCGGGCTCGATCACGGTGACCTCGCGCAGCGCCTCGAGCGCGTCCTGGTACCGGCGGGAGAAGTACGACGTCCACGCCACGCCCATCTGCATCAGCAGCGACAGCGGATCGAGCTCGCGGCCGCGCCGCGCCTCCGCCTGCGCCTCGTCGTACCGCCCGAGCGCGACGAGCAGCAGCGCGTAATACATGTGCGTCGGCGGATGCCGCGGGTCCAGCTCGAGGGCCTTGCGGAACGCGTGCTCCGCACCAATCCAATCCCAGTAGAAGAACGCGCGGCACAGGGCCAGCACGGTGTGGGCCTGCGCCAGCGCCGGCTCCAGATCGATTGCCGTGTACGCGGCGCTCGACGAGCGCGTCATCGCGATCTCCGGCGGCAGGAACCCGTAGTAGCCCATGACGCCGTAGGCCTCGGCGAGCCCGGCGTACGCGCGGGCGTATCGCGCATCGAGCGCGATTGCCCGCTCGTAATGCTGGATCGCCCGCTCGAACCCTTCCGGGCTCCACTTGCTCCACGCGTGTCGTCCCTTGAGGTATTCGTCGTAGGCGGCGCTGTTCTCGGTGGACCGCTTGCGCAGCCGCTTCTTCTCTGGACCGGTGAGCCGCATTCGCAGCGCCTCGGAGATCTGCCACGCGATCTGTTCCTGAAGGCCCACCAGGTTCGCCAGCTCGTACCGATATTGATCGCCCCAGAGCTGCGTCTCGCGGCGCACGTCGATCAGTTCCGCCTGCACGTTGACCATCGTGCCCTGCCGCGTGACGCGGCCGCTGACCAGCGTATCGACGTTCAGCGCGAGCCCGACCGATCGCGGGTGCACTTCACGCCGCTTGTAGGTGAACACCGTCGTGCGCGGTATCACCCGGAGGTGCGGCAGCTGCGACAGGCTGTTCATGATGCTCTCGGCTATACCGTCGCCGAGATACTCCGTCTCCGGATCCGCATCGAGCATGGCGAAGGGCAACACGGCGAGCGACCGTGCGCGGCCGCGGCGCCCGCGCGTGAGCGCCTGACCCGCGGTCGAGTCGGTCAGCACGCTGCGCAGCGCAGCCGCCACGTCCCGTGCGCAGCCGAACCGTGCGGCAGGATTCTTCTCGAGGCAGTGCCCGACGATCTCAGCGAGCCGCGGCGGCATCTCACGCCCGCTCGCCAGCACGGACGGCGCCGGATCGTGCACGACGGCCGCAATCGCCGCCGCGGCCGTCGGGCGCACGAACGGCCGCTCGCCGGTCAGCATCTCGGCCAGCGTGCACCCGAGCGCGAAGATGTCCGTGGCCGGCGTGACCGCTTCGCCGCGCACCTGCTCGGGCGCCATGTACCCGACGGTCCCCAGCAGCCGTCCGGGTTGCGTCGGGGCATAGGTCGCAATCGTGCCCATCGGGTCGGCGGCCGGCTCCGAGCGCGCCAGTCCGAAGTCGAGAATCTTGGGACGGCCGTCCAGCGTGAGGAAGATGTTCTCCGGCTTCAAGTCGCGGTGAACGATGCCCTTGCCGTGAGCGGCCCCGAGCCCGTCGGCCAGGCGGGCGCCGATCTGGACCGCATCCCGCCAGGGCAGCGGGCCGTTTGCCAGACGCGCGCGCAGGCTCTCACCTTCGAGCAGCTCGACGACCGCCAGCGGACGGTCATCCACGATGGCAAGCTCGTGGATGGCCATGATGTTCGGGTGCGAGATCGCCGCGACGGCGCGGGCCTCGAGCTCGAAGCGCGCCCGCATGTCGGCGTCGTTGGTCAGGTGTGCCGGCAGGACCTTGATGGCCACATCACGGCCCAGCCTCAGATCCCGCGCGCGATAGACCTCGCCCATGCCACCGGCGCCGATGGCTTCGAGAATCTCGTACTGCGCAAGGCGCGATCCCGCGGTCAACGGCACGGCGGCTTCAGTTCTGGACGCGCGGATTCCTGCGGAACTGGCAAGTACTGCCATTCTAGTCCTGGAATTCACTTCAGTTCGTCAACTCTCATCGCCAACTCCCACCGGCGGAGGGCCGGGACGTTACGCCCCGGCCCAACTCGTGCGCCTGTCGGCTGTCGGCCGGGGCTGACCATCGTCGCCAAGATCCGGCGGCGACGCCCGTTACTTGTCGTTGACGCCCTTCCCGGTGCCGCGGTTCCGTCACCGCCGGTGTTCACGAGTACACTGCCCGCGTGACAAATCCTTCACTCCGACAACTCGTCCACGGTTGCACTTTTGACGATGTGCTGCTGGTGCCGCAGTGCAGTGTGATCGAGAGCCGCGATCCCTCCCGCGTGGATCTGCGTGCGCGGCTCACGAAACGGCTCCACCTGGCCCGCCCGATCGTCTCGGCCAACATGGATACCGTCACCCGCGCCCCCATGGCAATCGTCATGGCCGAGGAGGGAGGTATCGGCATCATCGACCGCGGGTACCGGCCGGGCGATATCGAGCCGCAGGTGCGCGAGGTCCTGCAGGTCAAGCGTACGCAGCACGGAATCGTGCGGGATCCGCGGACGATTGACGACAACGCAACCCTGGCGGAAGCGGCGGCGGCGATGATCCAGTCCGGGATCGGCACGCTCGTCGTCGTAGACGCGCACGGCAAGCTCGCGGGGCTGCTGACCGAGCGCGATCTGCGGTTCGTGACCGATTCGACCCGGCGGGTGCGAGAGCGGATGACGGCGCTCGATCGCCTCGTGCTGTACGAGGGCGACATCTCGCTGCCGGACGCGGAGCGGCTGATGGTCGAGCGGAAGGTGAAGAAACTGCCGCTCGTCGATCGGGACGGCCGGCTGATCGGCCTCGTGACCTCGCGTGACCTGGTGCGCCAGCGGCGGCTGCCGTTTGCGACGCGCGACGACAATGGGCGGCTTCGTGTCGGGGCAGCAATCGGTGCGCGGGGCGATTACCTGGAGCGGGCGGCGGAACTGCTGCGGGCCGGCGTGGACGTGCTGGTGATCGATATCGCGCACGGGCATTCGGTCGTGATGGAGCGCGCGCTCGCCGCGGTGCGGGCGCGCTTTCCCGATGCCGAAGTGATCGCGGGGAACGTGGCCACTGCCGAGGGCGCGAGATTCCTCGACGACCGCGGGGCGAGCGCCGTGAAGGTGGGGATCGGTCCGGGCGGCGGCTGCACGACGCGGATCACCACGAGCTTCGGCGTGCCGCAATTGCAGGCGCTCGCCGACTGCCGCGAGGGCGTCGGCGATGACGTGCCGATCATCGCGGACGGAGGCATCAAGCGGCATGGCAGCGTGGCCGAGGCGCTGCTGTTCGGCGGCGATACCGTGATGCTGGGCAGCGCTTTTGCCGGGACGCGCGAGTCGCCGGGCGAGATCGTGCAGAAGCCGGTCGTCGTGCCCGAGTCGCAGAAGACGGTGAAAGTGCCGTTCAAGGTGCTGCGCGGCATGGCGTCCCTCGAGGCCATCAAGGATCGGCTCGACGTCGAGGAAGCCGACCTGGTCGACCTGCAGGCGCTCGGCGCCGAGGGCATGGAGGTGAGCGTGCCGCTCCGCGGGTCGGCGCGCACGGTGTTCCAGGACATGATGAAACACCTGTGCTCGTCGATCAGTTACGGCGGGGCCGACAGCCTCGAGGACCTGCGCCGGCGGTTCAGGGCCGATCCGCATCGCTATGTGGTGCGGTTGTCGGAGGCTTCGCGCCGCGAGTCGTACGAGCGATGAGAGCGGGTGCGCTGCCACGGGGACAGTCCAGAAGAACAGGGACAGTCTTCGTGTCGATGTCGCCGCGGGTGGAGGTCCTCGCGTGTGGCAGCCTCGATCGGCGTGGCGAGCCGTGCAGCGGGGAGTGTCCCCCTTCCGATCGCACGGGGGACGGTCCCCATGTCCTGCCGGAGGACTGAGGGCGCATGCTGCGAATCGTGGTGATCGTCGGGTCGATGCGGCGCGATCGCATGGGCATTCGCGCGGCGCGCTTCGTCGAGCGCCGGCTCGCGGCACGCGGCCACCAAATCGCGCTGGTCGATGCGATGGAGGAGCAACTGCCGATCCTCGATCGCATGTACAAGGAATATCCGAAGGAATCGGCGCCTGCCGCGCTCGAACGATTGGCCGGCATTTATCGCGCGGCTGATGCGTTCGTGATCGTGACCGGCGAGTACAACCACGGCGTGCAGCCGGGGTTGAAGAACCTGCTCGATCACTTTCTCGAGGAGTATTTCTTCAGACCGTCGGCGATCGTGTCGTACTCCGACGGCCGGTTCGCCGGCCAGCGGGCGGCCGTGCAGCTGCAGGCGATTCTCTGCGAGCTCGGGATGCCGAGCATCTCGAGCACGTATCCGATCGGACGGATCGGGTCGGCGCTCGACGAGCACGGCAACGAGCTGACGCCAGAGGCGGGCAAGCGCTTCGATCGGTTCGCGTCGGAGCTCGAGTGGTACGCGGAGGCGCTCCGGGCGCAGCGGGAGAGGGTCGGGACGCCTTATTGAGAGAGCAGGGGTCTGTCCAAAGGCTCCCCTGTCGCCGAGTCGGGGACAGCCCTAAAGAACGGGAGCAGTCCCTTCTGTGGGAGACGCCGTCTGTGGCGGTTCGTCACGTCAGTGATAATGGAAGGTTGTGACCACGGAAACGGCCTCGAGCCTCGTGCTCTTCGATCTCGACGGGACGCTCATCGATACGACCGAGCTGATTCTGGCGTCGTGCCGCCACACGTTCGCGTGTCACGTGCCGGGACTGGACTTGTCGCGCGAGGCGCTCGTTGCCACCTTCGGCCGCTCGCTGCCGGCAGTGCTCCGTGAGTTCGCGGTCTCGTTCGGCGCGATCGATCCGGACGCCCTGGCCGACGAGATGCTCAGCACGTATCGCGTGCACAACGACCAGCACCACGATCGGCTGGTCGGGCGGTTCGACGGGATCGTGGAGATGCTCACGATGGTCCGTGAGCGCGGCAACCGTCTGGGTGTGGTGACGAGCAAGCGGGAGGGGCCGGCCCGGCACGGGCTTCGGCGTGACGGGCTCGAATCGCTCTTCGACGATGCGATTTTTCACGACGATACGGAGCGACACAAGCCGCACCCGGAGCCGCTGCTGCTGGCCGCTCGTCGCGCCGGGGTGCCGCCCCACACGGTCGTCTATGTCGGCGACAGCATCCACGACATCGTCGCCGGGCGTGCGGCGGGGATGCGGACGATTGCCGCCGGGTGGGGTCCGTTTGCGCGTGCCGTGCTCGAACGCGAGCGGCCGGATGCGATCGCGGAGCGTCCGGCGGAGGTGGCGAGCCTCCTCGACGAGCTCAGGACCTTGGTCTAGCGCGAAAATGGGGACAGTCCCCATTTCACGGGGCGCCGTCGTGTGAAATGGGGACTGTCCCCATTTTCGACTCAGGGCGGGCACGCGTACGGTTGCACCCAGCGCGCCTGCGCACCAAGGCAATCGGCTCCGCCGTCAGGTGGTCGCGCGGGCTTCCTGCCCCAGGCACGCGAAGACGAGCCGATAGAAGTCCGGATGTGACTGCCAGGTCTGGCCCGTCACGATCCGCCCGTCGCGTACGGCCTGATCCGACGCGACGTACGTTCCGCCGGCGGCCTCGATTTCCCATCGGCAGTTCTCGTACGCCGTCACGCGGCGGCCGTTCACGAGCCCCGCCGCGGCGAGGATCTGGACGCCGTGGCAGATTGCGAAGATCCACTTCTGGCGCTCGTCGAATGCGCGCACGAGCGCAATTACACGCGGATCGTGGCGCAGGTACTCGGGCGCGCGGCCGCCGAGCACCAGCACGGCGTCGTACTCGTCGACCCGCACGTCCGCGAAGCGGATGTCACTCTCGGCGCCATAGCCCTGGCGCTCGATGTAGGTGTCCCATCCAGGCTCGAAGTCGTGGATGACGAGGTGCAGCCGCCGCTGGCTCGGGGCTGCGATAACGGGCACCAGCCCTGCCTCGAGCAGGCGATGCCGCGCGTAGAGGCATTCATAGCTCTCACCCGCGTCGCCGGTGATGATCAGGATGCGTGTGGCCATTTCTGCATTCTTGACGCAGCAATGATGATGAAGCAAGTACGCTGGAGACCCCGAAAAGGGGACAGTCCCCATTTCACGCGTACGGTCCTCGTGAAATGGGGACTGTCCCCTTTTCGGGGTGCAAGCCGTATGACACACATCTCCGCCGCGTTCCGGCAGCTCTCGACGGTCTCTCTCGCCCTGGTGCTCACCGCCTCGGCCTTCACCCATGATCGCGAGGTCAGCGCAGAGCGTTACCGCGGCGGATTGCCCTCCCAGGCCGCCGCCACCGGCGGCGAAGAGATCGCGAACCGCACGCGCGAGCTGGCAGACCTCTGGACCGCCGAGCACGTGCAGATGCCGCTGCCGCCGCTCGTCAGGCACGCCGACGTGGAGGCGGCGATCGCCCGCGCGGCAGCCGTCAGCAAGGACCTCGTCGGCGACGAGATCATCGGGCGCTCGGTCGAGGGGCGCGCGATCCATCACCTGAAGATCGGGAGCGGACCCTTCGGCGTGCTGCTCTGGTCCCAGATGCACGGCGACGAACCCTCGGCGACGGTTGCGATCTTCGACCTGCTCGCCTACCTCTCGCGCCATCGCGCGGACGCGCGCGTGGCGGAGTTGCTCGGAGAGCTGACGCTCCACATCGTCCCCATGCTCAACCCGGACGGGGCCGAACGCTTCCAGCGGCGCAATGCGCAGGGCATCGACATCAACCGCGACGCGCTCCGCCTCCAGACGCCGGAAGGACGCGCGCTGAAGGCGCTGCGCGACCGCGTCGAGCCGTCGCTCGGCTTCAACCTGCACAACCAGAACTGGCGCACGTCGGTCGGCACGCCGCCGCGGCCCGCGGCGATCTCGCTGCTGGCGGTTGCGTACGACGAGGCCCGCTCCGAAAACGACGGGCGCCGGCTTGCCAAGCGGGTGTGCGCCGTCGTACGCGACGCCGTGGAGCCGCTCGCGCCCGGGATGATCGGCCGCTACGATGATTCGTTCGAGGTGCGCGCCTTCGGGGACAACATCACGCGCTGGGGCACGCCCGTCGTGCTGATCGAGACCGGACCGCTTCCGTCGCGGACGCCGGATCCCGCGCTCGTGCAGATGAACTTCGTCGCGCTCGTGCAGGCCCTCGAAGCAGTTGCGTCCGGCGGTGTGAACCGGGTCGACCCGGACCGCTACGAGAAGCTGCCCATGAATGGATCCTCACTGCTCTTCACGCGGATCACGGGCGCCCGGATCGCCAATCCCGGAATCGAGCCGTTCGTCGCGGACATCGGCATCGGCGCCAGCCGTGCGGTGACCGGCTCGGGAAGCGCGCGCCGGCTCGGATGGTCGGCGCGTATCGAAGACCTGGGCGATCTGCGCGTCTACGGTGCAATCGAGGAGATCGACGGGACCGATCTCGTCGCCGTACCGCTCGGGGATCGATCCGTGACCGAGGGCGATGTCATCGAAGTTTCCGCCCAGCGCACATCACGCGACCGTATCGCGGTCGGCGAGCCCGGCGCGATCGTACTGCTTTCGCCGCTGGACCCGCGCCGCTATACGGTCGTCCGCATCGTCAGTTTCGATGCACCGGCGGATTGATCGGTGGCAAGCGCGTCGTTCAGGAACTGCACGAGCGGCGCGATCGTCCTGAAAAGCCCGAGCAGCGTCGTGTAGAACCGCCGCGACGTGGCGGTGTCGGGCGGCAGCTCGCGAAACGCGAGGAACTGCTTGTAGCGCAGATAGTCGGCTGCCGGATGATCCGCCGGAAACCCCCGTGGAACGCGCTGGAGGCGTTCGCCACGCAGCTCGGCGACCTCGCGTACGAACGCCGGTGCGGTGACCATCCGATGGAGCGCGCGGTGGTTGGCGGCCACGTGCTCACGAACGCGATACAGTCCCTGCGGCGTCGGCGCATACAGCCCGCCGCCAATCCACACCCATCCCGGCGCGACTTCGAGATAGAGCCCGGCCGACTCGTGGCGAGCCGCGCCGCGGCGGGGAAACGACGCCGCGATATTCGTCTTGAGCGGCGTCTTGTCCCCGCTGAACCGCGTGTCGCGGTAGATGCGATAGATGGCGCGCCGCTCGTCGGCGACGATGTCCGGCGCAAACGCGGGCAGGTCCTCAGACAACTGGCGGACGACAGCCAGCATCGGTCCGCGGACGTGCTCCTCGTACTCGTGCTTGTGCTCGCGGAACCAGTCCCGGTCGTTGTTGCGGGCGAGGCGTTTCAGGAACCGGAGCGTCTCCGGCGTGAAGCGCGGGGAAGCCATTGCCCAAGTCTATCAACGTGCGCGCGAGGCTCGGTTAGAATGATGTGCCGCACGGGCGCCGGCACGGCGGGCCCGCACGCCGCGCGACGAACCCGTGCTCTGAGACACCATGCAGGCTCGAGCGACATACGACGACGCCCAGCTGATCATGAAGCTGTACGACATGCGCCGCGAGGATCGGCTGCGGCGCGCCCGCGCCTGGTTCTCGGCGTCCTTCCACGCGCAGTCGGCCGACGCGCTGAACGCCTTGTGCCCGCCGGGCTCGGACGAGAGCACGTCGTACCGGATGGTGACGACCTACTGGGAGATGGTCGCCTCGTTCATCACGTCCGGCGTCCTCAACCGCGAACTGTTCTTCCAGAGCGGCCGCGAGCTGCTCTTCGTCTGGGAACGGGTCCGCGAGCTCGTCCCGCAGGTTCGAGAGACCACGCGCGACGCCACTTTCGCGATCAACATCGAACAGGTCGCGCGGGAGTACATCGAGTACTGGGAGCGCCTCAGCCCCGGCGCTCCCGCCGCGTTCGCCGCGCGCACGCGCCGGGCGTGATCCACTCGGGCGTGATTCGATTCATCGGCATCGACATCGACGGCACGCTGCTCGACAGCCACGGGCGGATTCCGGAGGCCAACCGGCAGGCGATCGCGGCCGCGCTCGAGCGCGGCGTCCACGCGGCGATCGTCACGGGCCGTTCGTATCACTTCGCGCGGCCCATCGTGGAGCGGCTCGGCCTGCCGGTCCACTTGATCGCGAGCAACGGCGCAATCGTCCGCGATCTCGACGGGACGACGAGGATGCGCCGGCTGCTGCCCGTGGCCGACGCCGCCGTCGTGCTCGCCGAGACGCACGCGTTTCGGACCGAGGCGGCCGTGATGTTCGACCGGCCGGATGCCGGCCAGATCGTGTCCGGCGGCATCGACTGGCAGCACCCGTCGCGCGTCGGGTACTTCACGCGCAACGCCTCGATCATCCGCGAGGCGCGGCCGCTCGAAACCTGCCTGGTCGAAGACCCGATCGAAGTCATGTTCAACGGCGGGGTTGCGCGCATGCGCCAGCTGCTGGCGCTGCTGCGCAGCAGGCTCGACCCGGAGCGGTTCACCATCTCGATGACCGAGTACGAGAATCGCGACTTCACGCTCGTCGACGTGCTCGCCGGAGGGGTCACCAAGGGCACGACGATGGCCCTGTGGGCGGGGCGGCTGGGGGCCCTGCGCGAGTCGATCATGGCGATCGGCGACAACTACAACGATCGCGAGATGCTCGAGTACGCGGGCACCGGCGTGGTGATGGGGAACGCCGTGCCGGAGCTGCTCGTATCGGGATTGCCCGTCACCGCGTCGAACGACGAGGCCGGGTTAGCGGCAGCGATCGAGAGGTACGTGCTCCGCGATTGATGGCGGCTCGCGAGCCGTTCCCCCCAGGTCGCGCCCGTGGACACGCACACGCGTCAGAGTCGGTCACTCCGTCAGCGCGGCGGGCGTCCGCGCATACACGATGCGGCCGTCGAAGATCGTCGTATCCACCACCGCATCCATCACGCGGGCACCGGGCGCGAAGATATCCGACGACAGGATGACGATGTCGGCGAGCATGTCGGGCGCAAGCGTGCCCTTCCTCTGGTCGTCGGCCGAGGTCCACGCCGGATCGGCGGTGTAGGCGTCGATGGCGCCGGCGAGCGCGGCGGCCGCACGCGTGTCCGATTCGATTTCGTCTTCGTCAGGCGCGGCCTGCGTCATCGCGGCCGCGAGCCCGACGCGCGGATCGAGCGGCAGTGCCGGCCAGTTGCTGCCGAAGATGATGCGCGCGCGCGATGCCTGGAGGCGGGCCAGGGGCCACACGCCATCGGCCGCCAGCCGGCTTCGCGCCGGCATGAGCCCGCTGGCCGCGGTGCTGAAGGATTCGGCAGCGGGCCGCAGCGACGCCACGACATGCTCGTCGGCGAAACGGCTCGCATCTGCCGCATCCAGCGCATCGATCCCGTCGATGCGATGGCGCCCCGTGTCCGACGCCTTGTGTCCGGCCGCACGCTCGATCGCATCGAGGGACAGCCGGATCGTGGCTTCGTGGCCGGCGTGCAGGGCAACCGACCAGCGGCGGCCATCGAGCGTGGCCACGAGCTCGTCGAGCCGCGCCGCCGTCCCGGTGTCCTCGCGATCGGCGGCCGCGGCGTCTTGCGCAGACGTCCACCGGTCGACGTCAATCGATACCGGTCCTGCCTTGAATACGGGATCGTCGGGGTACTGTCGTTTCGCGGCGGCCATGGCCGCAAGCTCCGCGTCGGTTGCCGTTCCCGAGAGCGGCAGCGCCGCGTAGACCCGCAGCGGCAGCTCGCCCGATTCGAGCAGCGTGTCGAACGTGGAGAGCCGGTCCGGCATATCGCCGAAATCCTGGACGCTCGTGATCCCGAGCCGATGCGCTTCCTCGACCGCCACCCGGACGGCCGCCTGCTGCTCGGCCGGCGAGGGCGCCGGCAGCGCCCGAAGCATCAGCGCGTGCGCCGGTCCCTGCAGCACGGCGGCGGATTCGTCGGTGCGCGCATCGCGAGCGCCGCCGGCTGCCCCCGCACGGGCGAGATTCGCGGTGCGCAGCGCCAGCGTGTTCGCCCAGCCGCGGGAATCATCGCTGGCGATCAAATAGGCGGGCCGGTCGCCGACAATCGCGTCGAGCGCCTGGCGCGTCACGGGGCCGGTGTAGTCCGCGCGCGACCACCCGCGGGCGATCACCCACGGACGGTCCGGGTGCCGCTCGAGGTACGCGGCGATGCGAGTGCGGATGTCCTGCGGGGTCGCCGCTCCGGCAAGATCGGCCGCGTCGAGCACGAGCCCGCCTTCGACGAGCCGCACGCGCGCGTCGTTGAATCCGGGCAGGACCGTCGCGCCGTGCGCGTCGAGCGCGATCGTCTGCCGGCGGCGCAGACGCTTGATCTCGCGGTTGCTGCCGACGCGGAGGATCTTGTTGCCCCGCACGGCCAGCGCCTCGGCG
>Ga0210061_1000046_pt1 | contig 13088 bp, 8 predicted proteins | sample MayberryNW_Catta_2_FD_184877 | JGI IMG/M metagenome (GOLD analysis project Ga0210061, IMG submission 184877) | Wetland microbial communities from San Francisco Bay, California, USA, that impact long-term carbon sequestration -... | ecosystem: Environmental > Aquatic > Marine > Wetlands ...
AGTATTAATAGTAGCTCTTCAAAGAGAACAGGACACAAAGAATTGCTTATCAGCAATTATGGTATTAACATGGGATTACCTTAGATACATGTACTAGCAGTTTCTAAATATCATTATCAGTAGTGATTAAGTTTTTATGATTCATTGCATACAGATAATATATTAGAACAGATTGGTAAAACATCCAGATTAATTGAATTGGAACATCCGAAAGTTAACAAGCTAACTCTTGGTCATCAATTCTCATTTTTCATTCCGCAAATGTAAGGACCAAATAATTAGGAGGGTTTTACTTCGTCATTTCCATCATTATTGTCTGATGTTTCTAAGGAGTTCCTAGAGCAGGTCCAGGGTTGTGATCAAGGTCTGTATTCCTGTCGTCGTCATTCGTCTTTTAGACAAACAAAAATATCAGTTTTGAATCTATTGATGTAATTTATTGAAAGTGAAACAACTTTACTAGAAAATGGTTCATCAAATTTGAATTTGAAAACGTATAAAGATATGCAAACACTACTCGAAACAATCAAACAGTCAATCAAAAAATTAAAATGTTTCTATGTAAGAACTCAAGGAAGAAATAGGTGTAGATATTAAGCAAGTACTCCAAAAAATGTAGTCTACTCCAAAATCAATACCATCTTTTATTCACCAAGTACCTTCACTAATATTCTTTTATCTCTACGGCCATCAAATTCTCCGTAAAATATCTGCTCCCATGGGCCAAAATCTAATTTTCCATTTGTGATGGCAACTATAACCTCACGACCCATTATTTGTCGCTTTAAGTGTGCATCGGCATTATCTTCTCCCGTTTCATTGTGTTCATACTGATCCGTGGGAGCGTGGGGTGCCAATTTTTCTAACCATTTATCAAAATCTTGATGCAATCCACTTTCGTTATCATTTATAAAAACACTAGCAGTGATATGCATAGCATTTACTAAACAAAGTCCTTCCTTTATTCCACTTTCTTCAACTATCTTTCGTACATTTGAAGTAATATTAACATATGCGCGTCTTGTAGGAGTATTAAAGGTAAGATATTCTGTTTTATATTTCATTTCAAGAATACGAATGTAATATGCTTGTTATAATCTTAGCTAAACTGCTAAATAGGTCACAATGCATGTTCCTGATATATTGAACTTGAAGGCCAACCAAATAATATACATTTAGTACAAGATTCAAATTTTGAATTAAATTGATTGTCTAATTTCCTACCTAAAAAAAGTTTTTAATTTGAAATAGCTCACAGAAATAAAGACACGAAATGAAAGAGTATTGGCAAAGTAGGTTAAATGAAACAAGGTGATCGTACATGTCTACTATTCCCAAGGATTTACTTTAGAATATGCGGCAAATTATATGAAATATGTTTCCTGCACATACTTAGAATCAATACAAATTGAAGTACGAATAGGTAGGACGACCAAGTGGATCCAGTAAGCTGGTCGCCGTACCCAAGTCAAGCAGTTGTCCCATTATGCCATCGTTTGTTACAATTCAGAGAGAGTCTATACGATTACATAAAAGGTATTCCAGAACCTAGTTATCTCATAAAGTAATATAGATCAACAAAAATAGGTGACCTTTGTAGCCGATATCAAGGAGCAATCCGACGACCTGAAAGCTAAATCTGGTCCAAAAATTTCCTGATCGCCTGCTTCGAAGAATTTCTCGTCTCTCCATACTTCATGTTTTTCCATAATATCCATTACATGTATGCGTACAGTATAGTACAGTATGGTAAAAGATTTAATTCCATGTAAAAGGAATAAAAAGAGATTTACCTTTTGCTACTTCATACCTACCATTTTACTATTAATTATATGGAGAGGGATGATCCAAAGCGATCTTTATCTTAATGTTTTGCTAAGTTGAATGAGATGTTGTTAATGTATGCCAAGAAAGTAACGCCCTAGATTTTCTCTTGTTTCTTTTTCTCTGTTTTCTTCTCCGTGGTAAATCGCTCCAATTCATAAGTATTCAGATCCACGAATTTTATTCCCTCCGCAAGAATAGGATTCTTTTCTTCTATATATTTAAAGAGTCGTTGGCATACGCTTCGATAGTCTGCGTGTCCTTGAGGTAAGGTTCTAAGTTCGATCATATGACATGCTTCACGTAGATTGATTTTCAGAAAATATGGGTATCTAAATGCAAAATTTACAACATATTGCGCCTGTTCTGGCATCCGATTAGATAGTATTTCGTAAACTTCGTTACACTCATACATACAATCTTTAAATTCGTTAGAAATTCCTAGATCTACAATCTCTTGAGGGATATCATAACCGTGTTTGGTAGAGAGTAATTGTCTTTCAATTGTAACGAGCCTATGCCTATGCAAATCACGAAACATACCAAAATTCGTAAGCAGCTCAAATGTGTAATCAATCATTTCGAATGCCCTACCTGGTCTATGCCTTCTGTTGGACCGAAATTTTGTATACATTCGAATTATATTTATGCGCTTGTTTTTCTTGAGAGATCGAACGTATTTGATGATGCTCTCCAGAGACTGCCCTCTAGCAAATTCATATAATATAGCTGCTGCAACTTTAACTTCAGCTTCAAAATTATCTGGAAATTCAAGTAAATGGATAGTCTCAGGGTTTCTATTCGGTTGTATATTCTTTAAATGGGATTCAGTGAGTTTGATTATAGCGTTTCTAGTATTTATGAAGTATTCTTGTAGTACTTTACCATACTTTTCATCATTTGCTCGTCTTACGAATGAAGGTATAATCTTGTCAAGTTCACCATGTAAATGATTTCCTAAATTCCTTAATTCAATTAAGTCTGATGAGAACATCCTAGATAATAGGTATTCGAAAGCCCTACCATTACCGGTGATACCAATATTAGTGAGTGTTGACGCTGGCAAAATGCCTCTTAGTATGTCCAAAGACTTGGCCTTAATGGTTAATCTATAGATTCTATTAGCCGACTCTATATCTTTAGAGTCTTTGAGATTGCGGTACGATACATCGCGTTTTGTAATGGAATCAAAGAAGTAAAATTTTTCAATAGGTCCCAACTCTTCTAGATATTTCAACATTGAACTGATATTCTTAGAATATAGGTCAAAGGCATGATCACATGCTTGGATATATTTGTCTGAGAATTTAGATGACATAATAAGATCTTCCCGATAGTATTTGTACTTACCCCTAATTTTTTGATCCAATGCTACATATCGGGATGATTTCTCCAGGTAAGATAATCCAATCCTTCGATCCTCAAGTTTCTTGGCTGCAATATTTGAAATCCACTCTATTGCAATTTGAGCTTCGCCTAATTCAGCTACTGAATCATCTCCATACTCCAATAATACTCTATCATAAAATTCTTTACCTCGATTAGGATTACTGATAAATTCGTCCAAAAATACTCGTCTCATAGTCTTATCTGTTCTAGAGTATCTAGACATTAATGCTCCTCTATCAACCTGTTTAGGTGTGATAATGGCAAAAATATTCTTGTCAGCGTTTGAAAAATGCGATTGGAGTATAGCTCTTTCTTCCTCTATGAAGGTATCATAGAATGGGTTGTCATTTTCAGTATGGTGAATCAATTTTTTCAAGTGTTATCAAGAACTATTTTAGATGTCTTGTTTCAAATGAATCAAAATCTCGGTACGAATGTCGCTTATTTTGATCTATTACCATTACTGATAGGGGATTGAAGTTCATTCCTTCTAAATCGATAGCTTTTCCTCTGAAAATAGTTTCTTTATTGTATTTGCTAAGGTATTCAAAGACCCATACTTTGAGAATCGAAGTATCAATTCCATTGAGTTTAAGGAATTTGGCAATATCTGATTGCATGAAATTCCTTGAAGGATCATCAGGCCAAGGACGAGGAAGTAGAATAACACTTTTTTTATCCATTATTGCATTGATTAGTTCTTTCTTCTTTTTTTCTATATCACCGGAAATGTGAAACGAAAGTACAGATGATTTATCTAATGGTATCATGGATTTAGAAGAAGCGACTTGGATAGAGCTTATTCCAGGAATAATCTCTACATTATTATCTCCAAAAATCTCTAGTAATCGATCAACAACTTCTGATTCAGAAAAGTTGGCATCTCCTGTAAAAGGCACCGTACAATATTCTCTATCTTTCATCTTATTGTATACATGTTGATATATTGATTCTTGATTCTGCATTGTTATATGATAAACCTCCTGTCTGGTCTTATCGATTATACTCTCTACAGTGTCCAATGTGTATTTGTATCCGACTATATATTTTGACTTCTTAATTGCATCCATAGCAATGCAAGTCAAATATTGTGGGGAACCAGGTCCAACCCCGACAATTAACAAATTTTTCTGCAAGGTATATCTTTCTAACAATCCCTATATTCTATTCCTATATTAAATAACCTAGATTTTGGCGCACTTATCCCTACTAGATCAAATAACAGTTCACTTTGTATTATTATTTTTTTATTATTTCTAAAGGAGCCAGAAATTAGACTAGGCCTGTTTACTTTTATAACCATTGCCTCCCTCTCCCTTCCTTTTTATAGCTATCCCAAATATTAGCAATAATTGATAAACATTTTGTATAATGAACAAGGTCGATACTTTGACAACAACAAATAGTGCTTATAAAATTAAATCTCAAAAGGCTCCAAATATTCGATTTGATGGTTCAACTTTGACTAAGCAGAAAAATACTGAAATAGAAACTAGTAAGGAACTAAAAATAATTGGAGGCATTAAAGACTCTAATATAACACGACAAGTATGCCTTGACAGCATAGCCTCAGCCAATGAGGAAATTTTGCTTTTTTTTCCTACTGCTAATTCATTTTTTTGGTATGAAAAGATTGGAGCTATCGAGGCATTGACTAATGCTGTGGTACGACACAATGTCAGAGTAAGAGCATTAGTACCTCTTCATCCGCTAATCGAGAAGTTTGTAGAACAGAAACCATTTTTGTTACAGGCAACTCCTAATAAGAGTACCGATAAAGAGAATAATAATAACATTGACTCGATTAGATACATTCAAGAGATCTCCGGGACTAGAGCAACGATACTAGTAATTGATAAGAGTACTTCGCTCGTAACAGAACTAGAGGGTGACACTGAACAGTCATTTGATCCAGCTACAGGTTTTTCAACTTATTCGACTGGCCCTTCTAGAATATTTCCATATATTTCTATCTTTGAGAATTTATGGACTCAAGCAGGACTATATCAACAGGTAAAAAAAGTAAATGAGAAACTGATAATTCAAGACAAAAAGTACAAGGAGTTTATTAGTGTAGCTGCTCATGAATTGCGTACGCCAATTCAACCCATAATTGGTTTATCATATCTCTTAAAATATGAAAAAGAATCCCTCATGGGAAAAGAAGAAGAATCCTTGGATATAATAATGAGAAATGCTGAAAGGCTGAGTAAGCTCGCAGAAAACATACTTGATTTAACTAAAATAGAAAATGATAAACTAAAGCTAAAAAAAGAGATTTTTGATCTTGATAGATTAATATATGATACAGTTTCTGATTTCGAAAAACAACTTGCAGATCATCATGAGCATCAACAAAAACATGCCGGGTCTAAGATAGAATTGAGATATAACAATCAACAATCTGCTGCAAATGATGATGAGGATGATGTAGAAATAGACGACTCTCAATTCAAGCGTAAATTTGAAAATAGTGTTGAAATTGAAGCTGACAGGGATAGAATCTATCAGGTTATTTCAAATTTGATTAATAATGCAATCAAATCAATTGATGATGGAACAGAAATAAATGAGGAAAGAACAGATGAGATAATAGTATCGGTGAGCTATGCAAACGAGTATCAACATCCTACATGTTTTGAATATCAAATTGAATATGACAATGGTTCTATTGATGGCAATTATAGTGATGAGCGCTACAATAATAGCCATTCTTTATTACATGATACAGCAGTAATTGTTTCGATCACAGATACTGGAAGAGGGATAGATCTAGATACAATGCCAAAATTATTTAAAAGATTTGCTACTAATTTCAAGACAGGTACAGGATTAGGATTATTTATCTCAAAGAGTATCATAGAAGCACATAAATGCAAGATATGGGCCTACAATAATAAAGAAAGACAAGGCGCAACTTTTCAATTTTCTCTTCCTTTAAAATCAGCTTAATAAGATCGTTATATCCGCGGAACTGTTGTAGTATTTAGTGGATTTCATTAACCTCAGTGCAGTATAGAATTTTCTGCCTCATGACATTGAGAATCAAGATGATGTTCACGACAGATTATTCTTGTCTACATATTCATAATTGATCTGGTTTCGTCAATCTCGTTATGGAACATCATAATATCTGATGGCGAGGCAGACATATCCATGTCCATTGACTTGTCCATTGACTTGTCCATTGACTTGTCCATTGACTTGTCCATTGACTTGTCCATTGACTTGTCCATTGACTTGTCCATTGACATCATATTATTATCACTAATGCTACTCATAGTATCAGAAGGAAGCAATATCATCCCTGTCAAAGACAGGATTCCAATAGATATAAAACAGATACCAGTAATCCTAGCGATCAAGAGCCCACCTTTAACCCATATCTTTTCAGCAAAGATGATGGAGGCAAAGAGTCCCATCCAGAAAATATTCATCCACCCTAGTGCTACCATTAGTAAAAAGTAGGGCCAGCAGCAACCGAGACAATATAGTCCATGGTATGTCCCCATCTTCACTGCTCCCACTCCTCCCTTTCGCCATCTTCTCATAAAGAAACTAAGAGGAGATTCACAATATCCAAGACACCTAGCCTTTAGCGAGCTAAATTGATAGATCCCAGATACAATCAGTAAGACTCCATATATGGTATTTATCGATAGCTGCTCCTTTTGCTGTTGTTGGTGCTGTTGTTGAATGTCGTTCATTCCCAATTGTGACAATAATATGTCTAGGGCATAAGACCATCCAATCAGGAGTATTATTCCCGTTATTGCCCAAATTGCAAGATATGACAATATGAAAATCATCATATAGTAGGTCTTGGGTCTTAACACGTAGCTTAGATTGTAGGTCTTCCTACGTTTATTTTGACCTTGATTTACTGTGTCTGGTATGCCATTATTATTATCATTATCCTTATGACTTCGAGTATTATCTTGTCTATGATATAACATCTGACTGGTATGATTAGAATGGGAATTATCCTTACTACTTTTGCTACTATCAATGAGTCTATTGTAGAAAAGAATCATTGGTATTATAGCTGGGAACATCATAGCAGCCATACCCGCTGTCCATATTACTACAAATAAAGATAATGCTACTGGACTATAGTAAAATGTCATCATAGAAGACATCATAGTATCATACTGCCAGATCGATACAAACCAAGTAAATACAGAGATTGATACTACAATAATAATTATTATAGATGAAATATTTTTCATAATGCTAATATTGGTCAATATATTGAGTAATTGAGTTCATTTATAAGTTAGTAGTTTTCATGGTCCTCTCCATTCAAATGGAATATGCTTACTTGATCTACCTTTTCGTTTCCATTTGAAGCCTATTGTATCGGCTTCGTCAGCAAGTGATATCCCCCAAGTTGCAACTCCTCCAGGCCCGACTTCGCTCCCAGGTGGGTTAATAGTTTGAACGCGTTTACCAGGCGGGGTGGTAGGTCCAGTTAATGCTTCAGCCTTTGCAAAAACTTTTCCTGGTATCTCTGCACTCCAATAGGATAAATCCTTTGCTAACTCAAACTTGATAGGAGCATATTCGATTCCTCGAACTTCTCCGATAAGCTTTGCAAACTCGGCCATAAAACCACCGGCCTTTCCACTAAAAATCATATTCAGTGCTTCTCTCTGCTGTTCATTTGCTCTCTCGTCGAAAAATAATGCAAGATCCACTTTTGTTGTGCCATCGCCTGCCCAGATATTACCTTTGAAGCTACCCACGGCTAATACATTTAAGCCATCAAGGGATGTTTCACCATAATTGCCTATTTTGACATTATACGCCAAAATACCTTCGCAGTCGCCGTAAGTTGGAGTTTGGGCAAACTCACAAGGACATGGTATGTTGCACTTGCAAACGTCAAACCAATCGCCCGTAACTCTCCAGTTGGGAATTTTCCCTTCAGTAGCGGCCATAGCGGTTTCGGTTGTTGTTGTTGTTGTTGTTGCAGCTGCCATATCCTATAAATTCAATAATAGTGGTGGTATTTTAGCGTTGAATTTTCTAGCCCTTTATTGAGACATTATTTGTTTTTAATGTGCGCTGTGCATATAATGTATAGCTGCAAACATGAAGGACAGACCCGATTTATCGTGTTCTACTCTACGATTGATACTTGACAAATCATCTGATTTAATCCCTTATGTATTAAATTGTCTAATGCTTTTTTCTAGCTTAAAATTTCCGGCTTTGAAAAGCGCAATTAGGTCAGATTATGATTTTTGATTGCACCGAGGAACCAACTAGGCAAGATGTCTCTGTTCTTTCTTAGAAAATACTGAAACGCCGAATCTAAAATGTATGTTCTTGCCCAATCATCTTTAGACCGAACTGATCTACCATAAGCCTGGACAAGTTTTAAACCTGTCTGCCAATAATACCATTCTGGAACTTTATTCCTTTTCGCGTTTATCCATCTATCACTTTTATTAGGATAAGGAACTTTGGTTATTATTTGAAATCTCGATAAATCCTCTTTCAAGTCTAGTCCAGTGTGTAGTGACGGAGAAATTAGGACTGTAGGCTTTTTAGCATAAATGTGTTCTTGGACGACTTCGTCTCTCTGTATTTCTGGATCGGTCACAATGAGTCTTCTCGCATTGTCCTTAGAAATATTTCCTTTGATAAAATTAAGTTGCTCATAAGACGTAGTATGGATTATTCCTTTATGTTTACTGTGTATTGTCATTAAATTATTAACTGCATTTGTAATAGCTAACTTAGTTTCTTGTAATTGCAGATTATTGTAGTTGAGATAAGCCACGTTCATAGGATATATGGGTCTATTTTCTACTGGAAAGTCTGATCGAACCTGTATAAATTTTACTTTATCATTATCAGGAGAGATCCCAATGTTTCTACAAAAGGTCTTATAATTTAGTATTGTAGCACTCATTATAATTGTCTTTGGGCACTTGTCAAATACAGCCTTACAGTACTTTGATATATCTAATGGTTTGAATTCAACTTTTACCACTTCATAATTCTCTTTTATTATATCTGATACTATCCAATTTTCCGGATCTGATATGATATTATTTATCGTGCGTGTTAGTCTCTCGGTATCTCTAATGGCGTCAGCTGCAACCTCATCTGCTAATCTATTATTTACATGGGCAGAAAGATCTTCATATTGTTTAGAAATTTGTTCATCACTTTCAAATAAATCCGAAGAGGATACTATTCTAGTATTTTCGTTCTGTTTCTTTTTCTTGTTACTAGACCAGCCGTACTTGACTTTGCGTTCAATGGCCAAGGATTCGGCCACTGAACCGTTACCAAGTAGATTAAGTATCTTCGTTTCAATTTCTATTAGAAAATCAACCCATCTTTTACTATCATCAAATCCGAAGTCAATGAGATTTAGATTAGAAATATATCTTCTCCATCTCCTCTTTGAAATTGTCAATCCTCTAAACTTTACAAGTTCTGTCTCTAACAAGTGTCCTTCGTCTAGTACAAGTAATTCTCTTGAAAGGAGATTTTTCTTGCTTGGAAGCAATGCCAAAAAATTAGAATAGTTGAATATGGAATGACTAGCACTTAGGGCGATGTTTAATTGATCAAAGTATGGGCATGCTCGCCAGTCTGTAATTGGAGAATTGCTTGTCTTGAAGTTTTTTAGGTGAAGCCAATGTGAATAATCTTCTTGATAATTTTTGATGTTTACCAGAGGAATGAATACCGATTCGTCTCGTGTGCCTTTCTTGACTACAGCGTAATCCTTCGAAAAAGTTCTGTACCTGCAACCGTTGTCTCTAAATGTTTCATCAGTCATGCAAGGGCCGTATTCGACCGTGGTGTGTTTGCATTCGCTAATAACAGGATCTCTTTTTTTTAGTGATTCACTTTGCCGTGGCGCTATGGATGAAAGGCAAATTTTGCATCTATATTTACCATCTCTTATGAAATCTTCCTTTACCAAACAAGGAAAGTTATTTTTCCCTTTGGCTACCTTTAGGTATGAAAAATCATTGGCATATTGGCTTTGCAAATCCTTCGTTGAAGTACATATATAGCTTGATCCCAAAGTGAGCGCGAAAGATATGGCTAGAGGACTTTTTCCAAATCCAGTGGGTGCTTCAAGAATAATATGTTTATGACCGGAGTTAAAAGCGTCACAAATTTCCTTAAGAATATGATCTTGCTTGTGTCTTCTCTGTGGAAAGGGGAAATTCCTTGTCACCTGGGAGCTATTTATTGTTTGTGTATTACTCATAGTAGAACGCCGATGATGGTATTCTTCGTGTCAATACGATAACGTTAATTTATCTATATATGTATGTTTTACAACCTTCATAACAGATAATGTAGGTGAGGAAGTAGTATTCATAACATTTTTTTGAGTTTCAATGACAATTAGGTAATTCTTGCCCTCTAAACACTTCTAAATATTTCTTGGAGGCTTTTTAGATTTAAGCTTGATTTAGAATGTCTTTCATAGAGTCCATTTTAGAAATCGTATTTTATGTCCAAGTTTTTGTATACAAACTGATCTGGCAGAAGTGTCTTTATGGAATGCAGCCAGCAACCACTGTTATTGCGTTTCCTTTAGAAAAGATCGTGTAGAGCTTTCAAATGATTGTCTCTTTCGTGCAGTGATTAACAGGTTCAAAAGTCTAAATAATTTGTGTTCAGTTATTAGTTGACAATTGGTAATCACGTAAGAATTGTAAATAAACTCCTATACTATTAACTTTGGTGGAAACCATGGATTAGATCCTTTGCTTTCGCTCCGGATTCAGGTAGAAGCAACCAAATGTCCAACATCAAACTGTAAAGGCTGGTTGCAATTATTCATAAATACAACTTTTGTTGCGATTTCACATTCATGACATCTTGCGGAGGTTATCAACAATATTTAATGGATAACTCCAATTCATATCTTCATATCTTCATAAACTTACAACTTGAGATCGTGTTGTAACAAAGAACTAACATAAGCTATCAATTGAAATATCAAATATTGCATTTACAGTTAGATTATTTGTGATGTATCGTTGTAAAAAACACTTGTTTGACAGCTACTGGGGCTTATTTGTATAGATACAATTGACAACATAGGGAGATAATTCCAAACTATCTATTTGAGAGATTACTAAATTGAATGCTTAGAGTATTTCCATTATTCGAAATATTTTATTCTATATTATGAGTAGAAATTAAATATTCTTACATTTATTTGACAATTAGCTTTATTTACTTGTAATGTGTAATAATAATAGAAGATCGGTTAGCCGAAAAAGTAGGTCGACATCGCTCTGGAGGATCGTGGAAGTTAAGGCTTGTGCGTACTTCGGAAATGATGTATGCTGTCATATGTAGTAGGTTAGCCATCCCTTTAACAAGGATGGAAGTATAGGCATAAGATAGTATGGGTAAAACCACAGGACTACAATATAGCCTATCAAAGTAGTCTTGCAGGAAACCTGCGCCTTCGAATGCTAATCGGTCTGTCTGCCTTATAATATCCTCAATGGTTGGATTGAGAATAACAGGTAACTTCTGCGTCACTTTGGTACCCATAAATTTCTTATATCGAGGAGGCGATTATTTTTTAATTAAAGGATGTGATTTCACCGTTATCTTACATGGACTTTAACCACATCATTCTAATTATTTTCATTATCATTTTCATTGTCGTCATTTGTTGAGTCTTCTTCACCTTGGTCATCCTCTCCTTGTTCCTCTATTGGAGACATAGTTGATGTTGGTTCATCAGCTCCTGCTGTCGGTGATGAAGATAGTGCTGATGATGAAGGAACTATTCTATAAATAATCCCTTCGTCATGTGACAATACATACAGATATCCATCTGGTCCAGTTTCTAGATCAGCAATAGGTCCAAACCCCTCACCAAAGATTAAGGAAGATTGCTCATCCTCATTGTCTACCACTAAATCAGGTAGATTGTCAAGAACGAAGGCACTTCTATCGGGGTTCATTCTAAAATAGTATAGATTTCCATTATTGTTATCTCCTACAAATACGTTATTGGAATAGCTTTCTCCTAAACTTGATGATTCTAGGAATTCTATATCGGTTACAGCAATCGGGTCTAACCATGTCAAAAGAGGATCTGCATAATGAGAGCCAGGAAATCTGACTAATTCATCTTCTGTACTGCCGGATGCAGAAATTGGACCCATAATAGTTTGCCACCCACTATTAAACCCCGGCTTTACCAGATTAATCTCATCATTTGACGCTGGGCCATTTTCAGTATCCCAGACATTTTTTGTAACAGGATCAAATGTGAGTCCAAAACTGTTTCTTACCCCATATGCATAGTATTTACTTAATGGATTATTTGGATCCGTGGATAAGGGATTATCTGGCGCGGGTGTCCCATCATTAGGATTTACTCTGAATATTATGCCAGTGTCATCCGGATCTGGACCACCAGGAAAATTCTGAAGTTTTCCATCATGATTTAAATCTCCTATAACTCCGTACAGGTAGTTATCAGGACCTATCATGAGCTTGCCACCATTATGGTTAGGACCAGGTATCGCTGGAAGATCTACTAATAGGGTTGGGTTACCAAGCGTCTGTCCATCCAAACTGTATTTGTAAACTCTATTTCTTAACTCACCCCCTTCTCCTAATTCAGTGTAGTACAGAAAAACGGTCTGGCTTGCATTTTGACCAGGACCAGAACTAGTACCGCTGCCATTCATAACTGCTATTCCAAGTAGTCCACGTTCGCTATCTGTATCAACTGGTATTTGTAATATCGGTTCGGGTACAAGTTCTCCATTTGAAACTAGTCGAACTTGGCCTTCTTTTTCCAATACCAGGATATTTTCGTTATCCAAGAATGTCATGCTTGTGGGTGAACTCAAACCTTC
>Ga0210061_1000047_pt1 | contig 13025 bp, 10 predicted proteins | sample MayberryNW_Catta_2_FD_184877 | JGI IMG/M metagenome (GOLD analysis project Ga0210061, IMG submission 184877) | Wetland microbial communities from San Francisco Bay, California, USA, that impact long-term carbon sequestration -... | ecosystem: Environmental > Aquatic > Marine > Wetlands ...
GGCCCCGCCGCGGCCCTATCGCTGTGACGCGTACGAGCCATGGCTCTTTGCCGTGTCGCGTTTCACGCGGCTGAAGCGGATGGACCTGATCGTCGAGGCACTCGCGCAGCCGGCAGCACGCGGCATCCGCATGGTGCTGGCCGGCCAAGGGGAAGAGCAGGTGGCGGTCGCCGGCGCGATACGCGCGCATGGGCTCGAGGATCGTGTGACGCTTGCCGGGCGCCTGTCGGACGCGCAGCTTCTCGATCATCTCGCGCGGTGCCGCGGCGTGGTGTTTCCTCCGCTCGACGAGGACTACGGCTTCGTCACGGTCGAAGCCTTCGCGTCGGGAAAGGCCGTCTTGACCACGGATGACAGCGGCGGCCCCGCCGAGCTCGTGAACGATGGCGAGAACGGACTGGTCTCGGCGGCCGATCCAGGAGCCCTGGCGGAAGGCATGCGGCGCCTGATCGAAGACCAGGGCCTTGCCCGTCGGCTCGGGGAAGCAGGTCGCCGGACCGCGGACGCTCTCTCCTGGCCCGCGGCGATCGGCCGGCTGCTCGCCGTGTAGACTGGGGCGATGGCCTACGCAAGCCCCCTCGAGTCGCGCATCGCGAAGAAGACGACGAAGGCAATCCTCGAGCACCGGATGATCGAGGACGGCGACCGCGTGATGGTCGGCCTGTCTGGCGGCAAGGACAGCTGGGCGCTGCTCCAGATCCTGCACGTCCTGCGCGAGCGCGCACCTATCGATTTCTCGATCGTTGCGGTCAACGTCGATTCCGGGTACGAGGACTACAAGCACGGGCTGATCGCGTCCACGTGCGCCGAGCGCGGATGGGAGCTGCGCATCGAGCACACGACGATCGGTGCCGTCATCGACGACAAGCTCGATCCGGATGCGACACCGTGCTCGCTCTGTGCCCGCCTGCGCCGCGGCGTCCTGTACCGGATTGCCACCGAGGTCGGAGCGACGAAAATCGCGCTCGGGCACCATAGCGACGACATCATCGAGACACTGCTGATCAACGCCTTCTTCGCCGGCTCGCTCAAGGCCATGCCCGCGCGCCTCGTCAGCGACAACGGCAAACACGTCGTCATCCGTCCGCTGGCGTACGTGAGCGAGGACGAGGCGCGGCTGTACACGAAGGCCTGCGGCCTGCCCGTGATTGGCTGCTGCTGCCCGGTGTGCGGAGACCTGAGCCTGCAGCGGCAGCAGATCAAGCGGATGCTGATGCAGATGGAACGCGAGCATCCGGGGGTGAAGTCGTCGCTGCTGAAGGCGCTTGGCAACGTCATGCCGCGCCACCTGCTGGACACGCGGCTCGCCCCCGTGCCGGGGAATCACGCCGACGTTCCTGCGGCGACGCCCGAACAAGCCGAGCACGCCGACGATGACGCTGAGGCGACCGTCGGCACCGGGACCGCACGGATGCTGCCGATGCTCGACGCGGCCGCCGGGAGTTCTGGCGGCGACACCGGCCGTGCTCTCGCGTTCAGTCCGGCTGAAGCCGGATCCCACGAGAGATGAGAGCGGTGTTGCAGCGCGTCACGTCCGCGTCCGTGCAGGTGGACGGGCGCGTGGTCGGCGCGATCGACCGCGGGCTGGTCGTGCTGCTCGGCGTCGAGGCAGGTGACGGTCCCGCCGATCTCGACTTCGTCGCCTCCAAGATTCGCGACCTGCGGCTGTTTGCAGACGAGCGGGACCGGATGAACCGCTCGGTGGTGGAGGTGGGCGGCGGCGTGCTGCTGGTCTCGCAGTTCACGCTGCTGGCCGACTGCCGCAAGGGTCGGCGCCCGTCGTTCGACGCCGCGGCGCCGCCGGCCGAGGCGCGTGCCCTGTATGAGGAGTGCGCCGGCCGCCTGCGGCGCGAGGTCGCGCGGGTCGAAACGGGCGAGTTCCAGGCGATGATGCAGGTGTCGCTCGTGAACGACGGTCCGGTCACCGTGCTGCTGGACAGCCGCAAACGATCGTGACGGTCCGCCAGGCTCGCCGCACTCATGTCGGCCGGGGCTCTTATGCCCCGGCCGACCGTTGCGCGGCTGCGTGGCGGGCGGGGCTGAAGCCCCGCCCCTACATGGATCGTCGTGAACTATGCCTGTGTGCAGGTGTGGGGCCGGGGCTTTATGCCCCCGGCCGAACCATTGCGCGGCTGCGTGGCGGGCGGGGCTGAAGCCCCGCCCCTACATGGATCGTCGTGAACCATGCCTGTGTGCAGGTGTGGGGCCGGGGCTTATGCCCCGGCCGACCGTTGCGCGGCTGCGTGGCGCGAGGCTGAAGCCCGCTCTGTCCACATAGATCTTCGATGCGCTCGCGTACAGAAGCTGTGCGCTCCAAGATCTCACCTCCATGAAAACCCTACAGACAACATCGCCGATCGCATGCCTTCTCGCGGTCCTCGCCTGTGTGCTCATCCCGACCGCCGTCTTCGCGCAGCAGCGGCCGCTCACCGTCGAAGATCCTGAAACGGTCGGCAACGGCCGCATCCTCGTCGAAGGAGGAATCGGCTACGAGCGCGGCGTGGAGCAGCGTGTTTACGGCCTCGAAGGCAATCAGTGGCGCGTGCCCGCCGTCGGCCTGAGCTTCGGGCTCGGCTCGATTGCCGAATTGCAGCTCGACTCGGGATGGAACCGCCTGCTCATCACCGAGCGCACGGCCGCGCCGCTGTCGGGCGCGCTCGCCATCACAGGAGACAGGACGTCGGCGGTCGAGGACGTCGTTGTGGCGACCAAGATCCGTATCGTGCCGGAGGCCATCGGGAGGCCGTCGCTCGGCGTCCGGTTCGCGACGAAGCTGCCGAACGCATCGACCGAGAGCGGCCTCGGCACCGACATGACGGACTTCTCGATGACGCTCCTGATCGCCAAGACCACCGGCTCGGTGCGGTTCGTAGGGAACGTGGGGTTCGCGATCATCGGCGATCCCACCGGTCTGGGCACGCAGCACGATCCGCTCGTGTTCGGCATCTCCGCCGCACGCGCGGTGACCTCCGGGTTCGAGATGGTGGGAGAGTTCTCGGGCCGTTGGCTGCCATCGGAGAGCGATGCGCCGGCCGCGGAGAATCGTGCGGCGGCGCGCGGCGGCCTGCGTTACACCGTCGGCACCGTGCGCGTGGACGGCGGCTTGATCGTCGGGGTCACCGGTCCGGAACCGTCGGTCGGCTTCACGACCGGCGTGACATGGGTGTTCGACGCGTTTCGCACGCCCTGAGATCCCGAGGGGGACAGCCCCCGCGAAGCGTCAGGGGACAGTCCCCCAAAAGGCCAAGGGGAGTTTTTCATGCCAGGGCTTTCGCCTGCATGGATCAGAGAGACTGTCCCGGATTCTCGGCGCGATTCCTCACTCCACCGCTGCTGCTTCGCCGATCGCGTAGAAGCGATCAACCCCCTCGATCTCATCGCGCACGCGTTCTTCGTTCCAGCCAAGCCGCCGCTGCATGATTCGCGCGCAACGCTCGACGACGGGAGTACCCGGGTGGCCGGCGGCGCCGAGTCCGGTCCGTCGAACTACGACGTCTTCAAGCGTCAGAGCCATCTCGTGCTCGACGGCTTCGCCGATCTCGGCGCCTATCGTCGCCGCATCGGGGGAGAGGCGCTCGCCAAGCGCCGGGTCGTCGCGCACCGTGGCCATGAGGTCCGCCGCGCGCGTCCCGAACCGCTTGTGCAGCCGCTCGGCGTCAGGGACATCAACTGAGTGACCGGCCGCGCCCGCGCTCTCGACCAGCGGCGTGGTTGCGCTGCGCGAGGCGGTGCCGGCGTTTCCGAGCTTCCGAGACACGAGATCCACCGTGCGCTCAGCGATTCCGCGCGCCGTCGTGTACTTCACGCCGACGACCGAGATCGCGCCCTGCACGCCGTCGCGCGCATGGTCGCGGACCTCGGCTCGATCGAGCAGTTCCGGCGGTCGCCCCGGCGCGGCGGTCGCCGGCACGATCCCGCGGTGCACGAGGGCGACATCGTCCGGGGTCAGCCGCAGCCACGGGAACGCGGTGTCGATCTCGGCCACGAACCGATCGCGCTCGGACGCGGATACGCGGGTGTCGTCGGGACCGCTCAGGTGATCGCCATGTGACGTGCCGATGGTGAGCCGTCCGTGCCAGGGGAGCGCGACCAGGAGGCGTCCGGACGCGGTGGGCGCGGCAAAGGCGTCCTGGCCTCCCGGCCGCGAGGTGACGAGATTCATCGCCTTCAACAGCGGGAACGCGCGCCGCGTCCCGAACGCGGCCATCACGCGGCCGGCTCCCGCCCCCGCCGCGTTGACGGTCACGCGCGCCCGCACGTCGATGGCGGATCCGGTGAGCGCATCCCGCACGCGCATGCCGCCGACGGTGTTCCCGGCCCGCAGCGGCTCGATCGCATCGACGTAGTTGGCGAGCGTCGCGCCGTGCCGCGCCGCGGCCAACCCGAAGGCGAGCGTCAGCCGATCCGCATCCTCGGTCCGGTAGTCGTACCAGAGCGCCGCACCCGTCGCCTCGAGCGCACGCGCGTCGGGCAGCCGCGCCAGCAGTTCGCGCGTCGACAGCAGTCGACCTGCCGGGAGCCGGAGATCCGCGGGCACGTGCCGATTGCGATCGAACGCCACCAGCGCGTCCAGCGCGAACGCCGTCCGCATCGCGGCGGCGCTTCGCCACAGGCGCGTCGTGGTCGGCATCAGAAACGGCTGCGGCGCGATGAACTGCGGCGCGATGCGGGCGAACGTTCGCCGCTCGCGGATCGACTCGCGCATCCGGCGCAGATCGGCCGACTGCAGGTAGCGCAGGCCGCCGTGCAGCGTGCGGTGGTGGTTGAAGCTGGCGCCGGCGCCGAAGTCGTGCCGCTCGACCAGCGCGGTGCGCAGCCCGCGGAGGGCCGCGTCGTGCGCGACGGCGAGCCCGTAGATGCCGCCGCCGACGATGAGGAGGTCGAAGTGATCGGCGCCGAGCCGGTCGAGGTCTCGGATCATGCGTGGGCCGCGCGCGAAGCAGGCATCGGTGGATTATAGTAGCCGCGTGACCCGGCCCGTGACCGACGCGGACGCGCTCGCCGCCCGCGTGCGGACGTACTGGAATGCCCACATCCACGATCTCGCCATCACGTCGCACCCGGTGGGGTCGCCTGGGTTCTTCGCGGATCTCGATCAGTATCATTTCGAGAAGCTGCATCATCTGCTCCGGCTCGTGGAGTTCGACGGTCCGCCGGGCCGGCGCGTGCTCGACGTCGGGTGCGGCACCGGCGTGGATCTCGTGCACTTCGCGCGCGGCGGCGGCCGGGCGGTCGGCGTCGACGCGGCCCCCGCGGCGGTCGCGCTCGCCCGCTGCAACCTCGCGCAGCAGCGCCTCGCCGCCGATCTCGCCGTTGCAGACGGAGAATCGCTCCCGTTTGCAGACGACTCGTTCGATTACGTCTTCGCCCACGGCGTCGTGCAGTACTCGGCCGATGATCGCCGGGTCGTGGACGAGTGCCGGCGCGTGCTCCGGCCCGGCGGCCGCGCCTTCTTCCAGGTGTACAACCGGATGTCCTGGCTGAATGCGCTGTCGAAGCTGATGAAGGTGGACCTCGAGCACGTGGACGCACCGGTGCTGCGCACGTACACGCACCGCGAGTTCGCGCGGCTGCTCGCCGGGTTCTCGCGCGCGACGTTCGTCACCGAACGCTTTCCCGTGCGCAGCCGCCTGCACGGCGGGTGGAAAGGGGCACTCTTCAATCGTGTGTTCGTGGGCACGTTCAACGCGCTCCCGCGCGCGTGGACCGCGCGCCTCGGCTGGCATCTCCTGGCCATCTGCACCAAATGAACGATCTGCCTCTCGTCAAGGCACACGCCTACGGCAATGACTTCCTGTACGTGCGCGAGCGTGACCTCGGCGACGTCGATCCGGTTCCGGTCGCGCGGCGTCTCTGCGAGCGGCATCGGGGCGCCGGGGCGGATGGCCTGATCGTCTACGGGCCCACGCCCGAAGGGGCGCGCATGCGCTTGATCAATGCGGACGGCAGCGCTGCCGAGCTCTCCGGGAACGGCCTCCGCGCGCTGGCGGCAATCGTCATCCGAGACCGCGGGAACCCGTCGCAGGTCGTGCCCGGGGCGGAAGTGACGGTCGAGACCGCCGCCGGTCCGCGGTTCCTGACGCTCGTCGCGCGCGACGATCCCCGGTTCATGTTCCGCGCGTGGATGGGCGAGCCGTCCGACGTCCGACAGGAGACGGTCCATGCGGCCGGCGAGTCGCTCCTCGTCTCGACCTTCGCGATCGGCAATCCGCAATGCGTGGTGCTCGGCGAGCTGCCGGGCGACGATCGGTTCGCACGGATCGGGCCCGCCCTCGAGCGGCACGCGCGATTTCCCGAGGGCACCAACGTCGAGTTCGCGCACGTCGTCGCGCCCGATCGCGTCGAGATTCGCATCTGGGAACGGGGGGTCGGTCCGACCGAATCGTCCGGCACCGGCGCCTGCGCCGCCGCGGTGGCCGCCATCGCCCACGGCGGCGCCGCGCGCGCGCTCGAGGTCGTCGCGCCCGGGGGGAGTCAGCAGGTCGAGTGGAAGGCTGATGGCGTGTGGCTGACGGGCTGGGCCGAGATCCTCTGGGAAGGGCGCTGGCTTGCAGACGTTTAACCAGGCGCTCGAAGCCGTCGAAAGCTACTCCCCCGCAGAAGAGCAGTTCAATCGCCGCCGCCGGACGATGGGGCTTGCGCTCGGCCCGATCGTGCTCGTGACCCTCCTCGCCGCGCCGCTGCCGCTTCCGCCGGCCGCGCACCGCATGGCCGCGATCATGGCGGCCGTCGTCGTGCTGTGGGTGACCGAGGCGCTGCCGATGGCGGTCACGGCGCTGCTCGGCCCGCTGCTTGCCGTCGTTCTGCAGGTCGCCGATGCCCGGACGGCGCTCGCATCATTTGCCGACCCGATCATCTTCCTCTTCATCGGCAGCTTCATGCTCGCCGAGGCGATGTTCGTGCACGGCGTCGATCGGCGGATCGCCTACACGGCGCTGTCGAGTCCCGCCGTCGGCCGGAGCGCCGGCCGCGTGCTCATCGTCTACGCCGCGGTGGCGACGTCGCTCTCGATGTGGATCAGCAACACCGCGACGACCGCGATGATGTTTCCCATCGGGCTGTCGATCGTGAATCACTTGATGCGCTCGGCGCCGAAGGGCGGCCGATCGCGCCAGGAGATTGGGCGCTTCGCACTCGGCTTGATGCTGCTGACGTCCTTCGGGGCATCGGTCGGAGGGATGGCCACGCCGGTCGGGACGCCGCCGAACCTGATCGGCATCGGCATGCTCGATCACATCGCGCACGTGCGGATCACCTTCTTCCACTGGGTCGCGCTCGGCCTGCCGATCGTGGTGCTGCTGTTCGCCTTTCTCGCCGGGTTCTTCTGGTGGACGTCGGCGCGCGGCGTCGACATCGGCGAGGGCAGCGTCGGGCTCGTCCAGGAGGAGTTGCGCCGGCTCGGGCCGACGAGCCGCGCGCAGCGCAACGTGCTGATCGCCTTCGGCGTGACGGTCCTCCTGTGGATTGCTCCGGGCCTGCTTGCGGTGGCCGGCGCGGAAGGCACGTGGCTGATGCGGGGTTACGAGCGTTCGATGCCCGAGGGCGTGGCCGCGATGGTGGGGGCGATGCTGCTCTTCGTGCTCCCGACCGACTGGCGCGCCCGGCGCTTCACGCTTTCGTGGGACCAGGCCGTTCGTATCGATTGGGGCATCGTGCTGCTCTACGGGGGCGGTCTCGCGCTCGGGTCGCTCGCGTTCACGACCGGCCTGGCCGACGCGCTCGGCCGCGGCATCACGGCCTGGCTGCCGGGCACCGGCACGTTCGCGCTGACGGCGCTCTTCACCGCGGTCGCAATCGTATTATCGGAGGCCACGTCGAACACCGCCTCCGCCAACATGATCGTGCCGGTGGCCATCGCGGTCGCCGAGGCGGCCGGCGTCCGCGTGGTGGAACCCGCGCTCGGCGCCACGCTCGGCGCCAGCATGGGGTTCATGATGCCGATCAGCACGGCGCCGAACGCGATCGTCTACAGCTCCGGCTTCATCCCCATTACGGCGATGATGCGCTACGGCCTGGCGCTGGATCTCGTGGCGTTCGTGCTGATCGTGGCGGGTGTGACGCAGCTCGGGCCGCTGTTGTTCTGATCGTGGCCGGGTACGCCGGTTGTTGAACGCGGATTCTCGCGGAACGGTTCACGAGACGCGGATGCCACGGATTGCCGCGGATCTGAGGATCACGACGTCCGGTCAGCAATATCTCCGCGGACACCGCCTCGCGCGCGAGCGGAAGCTCGCGCCGCTGCGCGGCCGCCCGCGAGGCGTCCGGTCTGTACGCTGAATGAATGCTGAAAGAGCAGCGTGATCCGCGTCCCGATCAGATCGGCGTAGCCCGCGTTTGTGTCCGTTCAGAAAATCCGTGGACATCGGTGAAAATCTGCGTCCCGGGAAACTACCGCGTGATCCGCGGATCAAATCGCAGGTAATCCGCGTTTCAATTCCTCCCAGCACGCGCCGCCGCGATCCGTGCGGGATCTGCCGGTGTCAGCGCGCGCGCCGCGCCGGCTTGGCCGTGGGCCTTTCCGCGATCGCCTGGTCGACCTGCAGCACAATCGCACGTGCCGCGGCAATCTGCGGCTCGAGGATGCGCTGCGCCTCCTGGTAGTCCTCGCGGCCCAGCGCCGCGCCCGCTTCTTGCAGGGCCCTCTGCACCGCCACGACCCCATCGGACGCGGCGGTCAGCGATTTCCGCGGTAGCTGCGCGGCATGCGCCGCCTCGATGCGCGCCGTCGCGGCGGCCAAGGCCGTCGTGGTCTCGGCCAACAGGCGCTCGGCCCGGCCGCGCGCGGCGGCCTTGCGATCCGCCGCCTCGCGCGCCGCGTTCTGGGCTCGTTCCCGCGCGTCGAGCGCGTTGTTCAAGGCCAGGCGGTAATCACGCTCGGCGACGGCCGTGTCGGCCCGGGCGAGGGCGTCGATTGCCGCTTTGTACTCGTCTGCCGCATAGCGCTCGGCGCCGGCCGCCCGCGCCGCGGCTATGGCGCCCTGGGCCTGGTGCAGTTCCTTGTCGGGCGGCTCGCCACAGCCGGACACGAGCGCGACGCAGAGGAGGACGACGGCAGTGCGGACAAAGGAGGACGGCATCGACCGACCAGTATACGCAACCATCCGCGGCGGCGCGTCCGCGTCGATGAAGGCGCTCGCGCCGCACGACCGCCCGCGCGAGAAGCTCGTGCGACACGGCGCCGGCGCGCTCGGGGACAACGAGCTGCTCGCGCTCGTGCTCGGCGAAGGGACAGCGGCGCGCGGGGCGCTGGAGCTGGCGACCGAGCTGCTCGCGGCCTGCGGCGGGCCTCGCGGGCTCACCCGCGCCGGCGTGGCGCAACTGAGGCGCGTGGCCGGCATCGGCGAGGCACGCGCGGCCCGCGTGCTCGCCGCCGTCGAGATCGGCCGCCGTACGCTGCTGGTGCCGCACGAGACGCCCGTGAGAATCCGCGCGCCACGGGACGCAGCGGCGTACCTCCTGCCGCAGTTCGGCGCGCGCCCCGTCGAGCAGTTCGGGGCCGTCCTCCTCGACGCCAAGCACCACGTGCTGCGGTCGGTCATCGTGTCGGTCGGCACCGTGGATGCCGCGGTCGTGCACCCGCGCGACGTCTTCCGGGAACCGCTGCTGCACGGCGCGACGGCCGTGGTGCTCTTCCACAACCATCCGTCCGGCGATCCGGCGCCCAGCCGGGATGACATCGGGTTGACGATGCGGCTGGTGGAGGCGGGCCGGCTGCTCGGGATCGAGGTCGTCGACCACGTGATCCTCGCCGACACGCGGTACTTCAGCTTCAAGGAGGACGACAGCCGGCGGCGGCCGCGCGGCTCCGCGAGCCTCGGGCCGGGCGGTCCCTCGACGCTCCACTTCGACTGACGCCGGTCCCTTCCTCTCCTCACACGAACGGCGGTCTGCGCGCCGGAGCGCCCATCAGGTAAGATCAGAGGTTCATGCCCGCACGGCGGGCGTGCGACGTCATGCGGATTCTTTACTTCGATGCGTTCAACGGGGCCTCGGGCGACATGGTGCTCGGCGCCCTGATCGATGCGGGCCTGCCGGTCGCGGCGCTGCGGGAGGCGCTCGGCAGCCTCGGCCTCGCCGATTACGAGATCGCCACCGAGCGGGTGCTGCGCGCCGGCGTGTCGGCGACGAAGTTCCGTCTCGAGGAGCGGGCGCCTGCTGCCGCCGGCGCCGCTGTTCATGCGCCTGCGCAGGATCACGGAGATGCGCATCATCACGAGCCCGGCCGTGCACACGTGTCCGACCCCCCAGGTCACGGTGGGCACGCGCACTCGCACGCAGACGGTCACACGCACACGCACGCCGACGGTCACGATCATGTCCACGGTCACGATCACTCGCACGATCACGGTCATGCGCACGGGCACCGCCACGCCCACCGCAGCGTCGGCGAGATCCGCGCGCTCATCGAACGGTCGGCGCTCCCGCCGGCAGGCCGGGCGCGGGCCCGGGAGCTGTTCGACGCGCTCGCCGAGGCCGAGGCCGCGATTCACCAGATGCCGATCGAGCGTGTGCACCTGCACGAGGTCGGTGCGCTCGATTCGATCATCGACGTCGTCGGTGCGGTGTTCGCGATCGACTACTTCAAGCCGGACCGGATCGTCGTCTCGCCGATGAACGTGGGCGGCGGCATGGTGCGATCCGCGCACGGTCTGTTTCCGGTCCCGGCGCCTGCGACAGTCCGCCTGCTCGGCGGCGCGCCGATCTTCGCGAGCGGGCCGCGTGCAGAGCTGCTCACGCCGACTGGCGCGCTGCTGCTCACGCGGTACGCGTCGGACTTCGGTCCGGTGCCGGCGATGCGCGTGACCCACGTCGGCTACGGGGCGGGCGACCGCGACTTCCCCGACACGCCGAACGTGCTGCGCGTGCTCGTCGGCGAAGCCGCAGACGCGGCGCCCACCGAGCGCATCGTCGTCCTCGCATGCGAGATCGACGACATGAACCCGCAGATCTTCGGCGTGCTGATGGATCGCCTGTATGACGCCGGCGCGCTCGAGGTCTTCTACCAGCCCGTGCAGATGAAGAAGAACCGGCCGGGCACGCTCGTCACCATCATCGCCCCGCCGTCGAAGCGCGAGGCGTTGACAACCGTGCTTTTCCGCGAGACCACGACGATTGGCGTGCGCTTCCAGGAGATGCAGCGCGAGCGGCTCGACCGCGAGATCGTCGCCGTCGAGACCGCGCTCGGCCCGGTGCGATTCAAGGTGGCCCGCCACGGCGGTGCCGTCGTGAACGCCGCGCCGGAGTTCGACGATTGCGCCCGGATTGCCGCCGAGCGCGGGCTGCCGGTGAAGGACGTGCAGGCGGCTGCGCAGAGAGCATGGATGGAGAAAGCCGACGCCTAGTTCACCGTTCGGTCCATGGTTCGCGGTAAGAGCGGACCCTGAACCGTCCGACCGTGAACGGTGAACTGTGAACCGTGAACTGATCCGCGACGCCCCCATGTCCTCCTTCTACCTGACCACCGCCATCGACTACGTCAACAGCCGGCCCCATCTCGGGACCGCGTACGAGAAGATCACCGCCGACGTCATCGCCCGCTACAAGCGTCTCTGCGGCATCGAGACACGGTTCCTGATGGGCAACGACGAGCACTCGCAGAACGTTTATCGGCGCGCGCGCGAGCTCGGCGAAGAGCCGCTCACGTACTGCGATCGGATGGAGGCGGTGTTCCGCGAGGTCTGGGCGCGGCTGTCAATCTCGTTCGACGACTTCATCCGCACCACCGAGCCGCGGCACAAGGCGGCCGTACAGACGCTCGTGGAGCGGTGTCGCGCCGCGGGCGACATCTACGAAGGGGAATACGAGGGCTGGTATTGCGTCTCCTGTGAGGCGTTCAAGCAGGAGAAGGATCTCGTCGACGGCTTGTGCCCGATCCACAAGACCAAGCCGGAGTGGATCCGGGAGAAGAATCACTTCTTCCGCCTCTCGAAGTACCAGCAGCCGCTTCTGGACCACTATGCGGCGCACCCCGAGTTCATCCAGCCCGATGTCCGCCGCAACGAGATTCTGCGGCTGGTCGAAAGCGGCCTCGACGACATCTCGGTCAGCCGCGCCGGCCAGGCGTGGGGCATTCCGCTCCCGTTCGACCCCGACAGTGTCGTGTACGTCTGGTTCGACGCGCTCATCAATTACGCGTCGGCGGTAGGTCTCGGCACCGACGATCGGCTGTTCGAGCGCTGGTGGCCGGCCGACCTCCACATCGTCGGCAAGGACATCACGCGGTTTCACTGTGTGATCTGGCCGGCGATGCTGATGAGCGCCGGGCTCGCGCTTCCGCGTCAGGTGTTCGGCCACGGCTGGGTGCACCTCAAGGGTGTGCGCATGAGCAAGTCGCTCGGCACCGTCGTCGATCCCCTCGACGCGGCCGAACGCCTCGGCGCGGATCCGCTGCGGCTGTACCTCGTGAAGGAGATTCCGTACGGCGGCGACGGCGACTTCTCGTGGGAACGCTTCGAGGAGCGGTACAACGTCGATCTGGCCAATAACCTCGGCAATCTCGTGAGCCGGGTCTCCGCGATGGCGGAGAAGTATCGGAAGCTGGAGTTGTCGCCCACCCGGCTGGGGCCCGGACGGCTCTCGCAGATCGCAGCCGACGCGCTGGCCCAGTACCGCGCCGCGATGGACACGTATGCGCTGCACGAAGGCGCGTTTGCGGCGTTCCGGCTGATCGACGCCACCAACGAGTTCATCGCCGGGTCCGAGCCGTGGGCGCTCGCACGAGACGGCGCCAAGGCGGATCAGCTCTCGCAGGTTCTGTACGACGCGAACGAGGCAGTGCGGATTGCCGCGCTGCTGCTGCTGCCGATCATGCCGGGGACGGCGGCCGAGATCCTGCGGCGGACCGGGGAGACGCGAACCGTGCTCGACCTGCGTCTCGATCGCGACGGGGAGTGGCGCGCGGAGGGCACGCGGCTGCTTGCCAAGGGACCGAACATGTGGCCGCGACTCGAGCCTGCCCGCGAGGCGGCGGCCAGCGGGCCATCATCACGGACGGAGAAGCCAGTGAGCGACAACACGGAATCGAA
>Ga0210061_1000048_pt1 | contig 12982 bp, 16 predicted proteins | sample MayberryNW_Catta_2_FD_184877 | JGI IMG/M metagenome (GOLD analysis project Ga0210061, IMG submission 184877) | Wetland microbial communities from San Francisco Bay, California, USA, that impact long-term carbon sequestration -... | ecosystem: Environmental > Aquatic > Marine > Wetlands ...
CAGCGAGTCGCCGACCAGCCCGGCGACCATCGACAGCGCGAGGATGAAGAGCGAAAAGAACTCCCAGGGCCCGAACTCGAGCGCGAACGCCGCCAGCGGCCCGGTGGCGAAGATCAGGAACACGCCGCCCAGCATGCCGCCGAAGAAGGAGCCCCAGACGCCGAGCCACATGGCGCGGCCGGGCTCGCCCTTCCTCGCCATCGGGAAGCCGTCGAAGGTGGTGGCGACCGAGGACGGCGTCCCCGGAATGCCGAGCAGCGTGGCGGTGACCAGCCCGCCGGCCGAGCCGCCCACGTACACGCCGGTCATCGCCGCCAGCCCCTGCAGCGGATCGAGGCCGAAGGTGAACGGCAGCACGATGATGATGGTCATCGTGATGGTCACGCCCGGCAGCGCCCCGCCGACCACGCCGACCAGCGTGCCGAGCGCGAGCGGCACCAGGTACTGCAGCGCCATCATGCCCTCGATGCCGTGCCAGAGCAGCTCGAACATCGGCTAGAAGTCGGTCCAGCGGCCGCGCGGCAGCAGGACCAGCAGGTAGTGCTCGAACACCAGCCACGCCGCGAGCGTCGCGCCGAGCGCGAGGAGCGCGACGCGCGCCCACTGCGCGGGCCGGCGCGGCGGATCGAGCAGCGCGTTCAGCGCCGCCACGAAGGCGAACGTGGCAATGCGAAAGCCCAGCGTCGGCAAGGCAAGCGTGTAGGCGAAGAACACGCCGAACGAGGCGGCCACCAGGGCGTAGTTGAGCCTCGCGGCGGCGGCCGGGGGCGCCGCCTGCGCGCGGCGCCGCGCCCACAGGTCCTGCGCGGCGAGCCACAGCCCGAGGCCCGCGGTGATGCCGAGCACCAGCCGCGGGTAGAAGCCCGGCCCGACCGGCACCAGGGGATTGCCCTGCAGGCCGAGCGTCAGCCAGTAGAGGGCGAGGCTCGCCGCCGCGACGGCGAGTCCCGCGACGCCGTCGCGGCCGATCACGCCGCGCTCAGCGCTTCAGCATGCCGAGCTCGCGCGCGAGCTCGACGGTCTCCTCGTCGTTCGTCTTGAAGAAGCGCGCGTAGGCGATGTCGTCGAGGTAGCGCACCAGCGTGCCCTGCTTCTTGAACGCCTCGACCAGCGACGGATCCTTCGCCGCCGCGCCGCAGGCCGCGCGCAGCTTCGCCAGCACCGCCGGCGGCGTGCCCTTGGGCGCCACCAGGCCGCGGTTCACCGCGTACTCGACGTCGATGCCGAGCTCCTTCAGCGTCGGCACCGAGGGAATCTCGGGATTGCGGCGGTCGCTCGCCACGGCGAGGAACTTGAGCTGTCCGGCGTCGGCCTTGCCCTTCTGCGTGAGGTTCGACTCGGCGAGGTCGATGTGCCCGCCGAGCAGCGCGTTCATGCGCGGCGCGGTGCCCTCGTAGGACACGTACTTGAACTTGACGCCCGCCGCGCGCGCCACCATCGCCGGGAAGAAGTGGCTGGTCGAGCCGAGGGTCGCGCCGACGGTGATCTGGTCGGGACGCGCCTTGGCATCGGCGAGCATCGCCTTCATGTCCTGCCACGGCGTCTTCGGGCTGGCGGTGACGATCGAGGGCGTCGAGCTCACCAGGCACAGCGGCTCGAAGTCGGCGTAGCTCACGTCCGCGACCCCGGTGTGGTAGGTCGAATGGATGGAGTCGTGGATGGCGAAGATGGTGTAGCCGTCGGGCGGCGAGCCCTTCGCCTCCCGGGCGCCCTTGGTGCCCGAGGCGCCGCCGACGTTGGCGATGATGATCGTGCCGCCGAGCTCCTTCTGCATCAGCGGCGCGAACACGCGGTAGATGACGTCGGTGTCGCCGCCCGCGGCCCAGGGCACGATCAGCTTGATCGGCCGGTCGGGATAGGCGGCGAAGGCGAAAACGGGAGCGAGCGAAACGGCGAGTGCGGCGGCGAGCTTTCTCATGGTGTCCTCCTCGGAAGTGCCGGCATAATAAGTCATGTTCCCCGGAAAATGGTACGACGAGGTGGCGGTCGGCGAGCGCTTCGGGGCGAGCGTCACGGTCACCGAGGCCCACCTGGTGCTCGGCTCGGGCCTCTTCGGCGATTTCAACCCCTTGCACGTGAACGAGGAATTCGCGAAGCGCTCGCGCTTCGGCACGCGCGTGCTGCACGGCCCGTTCACCAGCGCGCTGGTGTCCGCCCCCGTGGGCAACTATTTCGCCGGCACCGCCCTCGCCTACCTGGAGCACGCCTGCCGCTTCAAGGCGCCGGTGCGCCCGGGCGACACGCTGACCTCCGAGTGGACGGTGACGGAAAAGCTCGACAAGCCGAAGCACGGCGGCGGCATCGTGGTGCTGCGCTGCGCGTGCACGAACCAGCACGGCGAGCTGGCGGTGGAGGCCGACGGCAAGCTGCTGCTCGCGCGCCGCCCTGGAGCCTGAAGCCCCTTATGCGAACCCCTCGATCCAGCGCCGGTCGAGGCGGTCCTTCCAGCGCCACACCCAGGCGCCTTCCCAGCTCGCGCCGCCCCAGTCGGCGATCGCGTAGCGCGCGCCGCAGCTGATGAGCGCGAGCGCGCGGCGCTGCGGCGCGTAGCGCCGCTCCCCGCCGCGCAGGTTCGCCGCCAGCACCGGCGCATGGCGCACCGCGAACACGCCCGACTTCGGATGCGGGGCGTCGCGCAGCGTCGCGCAGTCGCCCGCCGCGAACACCTCCGGATGCGACACGCTGCGCAAGGCGCCGTCCACCAGCACGAAGCCGCGCGCGTCCAGCGCCAGGCCGCTCTCGCGCAGCCAGGGCAGCGGCGCCGCGCCCGCCGTCCAGATGACCCGGTCGAACGATTCACCGGCATATGCCGCCTTGCGCAACTCCACGCCGTTGCGCGCGAGCTGCCGCCCGATGCGCCGCGCCAGCCCGGCGCGGAACATCGGCCGGTCGGAGAACAGGGTGACGCGCGCGTTGCTGCGGTACGCGGTCGCCATCGCCATTTCCATCCCGGCCGCGCCCCCGCCCACCACGGCGAGCGAGCGCACGCGGTCCTTCACCTCGAGCCACTGCTCCATGAACGGCTCGAACGGCTTGGCGGAAAGCGCGAACGCCGGCGCGCCGGAAGCGGAGCCCACGTCCAGCGATGCGACGTCGTAGGAAAGCGCCGTGCCGTCCTCGAGACGGGCGACGCGCTTGCCGGCGTCGAGGCTCGCCACGTGCCCGAGCACGAGCTTCACCCCCGCGCGCGCCGCGAGCGCGGCCACGTCGATGCGGATTTCGTCGATCCGGTAGTGCCCGGCGACGAAGCCCGGCAGCATCCCGGAATACGTATGCTGGGGATAGGGCGTGACCAGGGTGGCCTCGCCCGCCACGCCTTGCCGCAATACCCAGGCATGCGAGTGCCCGCCGCCGACGAGGAGCAGCCGGCGCTTCAACTGCGCGCTTCTTCGCGCTTGCGCAGCTCCTTCCTCTGCACCTTGCCGGTGGTGGTCATCGGCAGCGCGTCGATGAACTCGATCTCCCTCGGGTACTCGTAGGGCGCGAGCCGTCCGCGCACGTGCTTCTGGATGTCCTCTTCCAGCGCCTTGGAGGGCATCTCCCCCGGCTGCAGCACGATGAACGCCTTGACGATGGCGCCGCGCGCGGCGTCGGGCTTGCCGATGACCGCGGCGTTGGCCACCGCCGGGTGCTTCACGAGGCAGCTCTCGATTTCCGCGGGCCCGATGCGGTAGCCCGCGCTCTTGATGACGTCGTCCGAGCGTCCCTGGTACCAGAGGTAGCCGTCGGCGTCCATCTTGCCCTGGTCGCCGGTCAGGCCCCAGTCGCCGACGTACTTGTCCTTCGTCGCCTGCGGGTTCTTCCAGTACTCGAGGAAGTGCACCGGATCGCGCTCGCCGTTGCAGGTCTTCGCCACCGCGATCTCGCCGAGCTCGCCGCGCGGCACTTCGCGGCCTTCGGCGTCGATCACCGCCACGCGGTGCCCGGGGTAGGGCCGTCCGATCGAGCCGGGCTTCACCGGCCAGGCCGCCTGGCAGTTGCCGACCACGTAGTTGATCTCGGTCTGGCCGAACATCTCGTTGATCGTGACGCCGAGCTGCTCCTTCGCCCACTCGATCACCGTGACGCCCACGCTCTCGCCCGCGCTCATGATCGAGCGCAGGCCGAGGCGGTACTGCGTCCGCGGCTCGGGCACCGCCTTCATCATCAGCTTGAGCGCGGTCGGAAACAGGAACGAATTGCGCACGCCGTACTTGTCCAGCAGGTAGTAGGCCTTCTGCGCATCGAACTTGCCGCGGTAGCCGAGGATCGGGATGCCGAACGCCCACGAGGGCAGCAGCGCGTCGAACAGGCCCCCGGCCCAGGCCCAGTCGGCGGGCGACCAGAACATGTCCCCCGGCTGCGGAAAGAAGTCGTGCGAGTGCACGAAGCCGCTCAGGTTGCCGATCAGCAGCCGGTGCGCCTCGTACGCGCCCTTGGGGGCCCCCGTGGTGCCGCTCGTGTAGATGATGAGCGCGGGGTCGTCGGCCGCGGTATCCACGCAGGCGAACTCGCTCGACGCCTTCTGCAGAAGCGCTTCCCACTCGTGCACGCCTGCCTCGCGCGCGCCGCCCACGCCGATCACGTGGCGCAGCTGCGAGAGCTTTCCCCGGATCTGCCACAGGTTGGCGATCGTGGTCGGCTCCACGATCGCCACGCTCGCGCCCGCATGCTCCATGCGGTATTCCAGGGCGTCGGGACCGAACAGGTGCGACAGCGGCAGCGCCACGGCGCCCATCTGCAACAGGGCGACGTAGGCAATCGCGGTCTCGGGGCGCTGGGGCAGGATGATCGCCACCCGGTCGCCGGGCTTCACCCCCAGGCCGGCGAGCGCGTTCGACAGGCGGTTGGCGCGCTGCTGGATGTCCCAGAAAGTGTAGGCCGCGGTCGCCCCCGACTCGTCCTCCCAGTACAACGCGAAGCGCGCGCGGTCGCCCGCCCATTGCCCGCAGCAGGCGCGCGCGATGTTGTAGCGCGGCGGAACGTTCCAGCGGAAAGCGCGGGCGAGCTCGTCGTACCGGTCGGGCATCGCGGGCATTCTATACTTCGCCCATGATCCCCCAGGCCCTCGTGTTCGACGCCTACGGCACGCTGTACGACGTGCACGCCGTGGTGCAGCGCTGCAATTCCTTCTGGCCCGGCCAGGGCGCCGCGCTGTCGCAGCTGTGGCGCCAGAAGCAGCTCGAGTACACCTGGCAGCGCACGCTGATGCGGCGCTACGCGCGCTTCTCGCAGATCACGCGCGATGCGCTCGAGTACAGCTGCGCCGCCCTGAAGCTGCCGCTGGACGCCGCGAAGACGGAAGCGCTGTGGCAGGAGTACCTGCGCCTCGCCCCCTACCCGGACGTCGCGGACGCCCTCGCCCGCCTGAAGGGCAAGAAGGCGATCCTCACCAACGGCTCGCCCGACATGATCGAGCCTCTGGTGAAGCACTCGGGACTGAAGTTCGACGCGGTGCTGAGCGTCGACGCGGTGCGGCAGTTCAAGCCCGTGCCCGAGGTCTACCAGCTCGCCGTGGACCGTCTGGGTGTGGCGAAGGAAGCCGTGGGCTTCGTGTCCTCCAACTGCTGGGACGCGCTCGGCGCGAAGTCCTTCGGCTTCGCCGTGTACTGGATCAACCGCAGCGGGGCGCCGGTCGACCGGCTCGGCTTCCAGCCCGACGGGCTGCTCGGCTCGCTCGGAGACCTGCCTGAAGTTCTGCGCTAACTGCGGCGCCCCGGTGGCGCGGCGCGTGCCGCCCGGGGACTCCCTGCCGCGCTACGTGTGCGACGCCTGCGGCGAGATCCACTACCAGAATCCGAAGCTGGTGGTGGGCGCGCTCGCCGAGCACGAGGGCCGCGTGCTGCTGTGCCGGCGCGCCATCGAGCCGCGCTACGGCTACTGGACGCTGCCCGCGGGCTTCATGGAGAACGACGAGACCGCGGGCGAGGCCGCGCTGCGCGAGACGCTCGAAGAGGCCGGGGCGCGCATCGCGCTCGATGCGCCCTTCAGCATGATCTCGGTGCCGCGCGTCAACCAGGTGCACCTGTTCTACCGGGCGCGGCTGCTCGACCTGACGTTCCACCCGGGCGAGGAGAGCCTCGAGGTGGCGCTGCTCGAGGAAGCGCGCATTCCCTGGAAGGACATCGCCTTCCGCACCGTGGGCCTCACGCTGCGGCACTGGTACGCCGATCGCGCGCGGGGCAGCTTCGGCTTCCATGCCGAGGATCTTCCGCTCCGCTAGAATGCCCCAAAAGGGGGAGGACCCATGAAAAAAGCACTGCTGCTCGCGCTGCTCGCGCACGCGCCGCTCGCCGTGGCCGCCGACGCGAAGCTCGACCCGGCCAATACCGCCTGGATGATCACCGCCTCGGTGCTGGTGCTGTTCATGACGCTGCCGGGCCTCGCGCTGTTCTACGGCGGCCTGGTGCGCGCCAAGAACGTGCTTTCGGTGCTGATGCAGTGCTTTTCCATCGCTTGCGTCGTGACCCTGGCCTGGGTGGCGGTCGGCTACAGCCTCGCCTTCGGCGACGGCGGCGGCGCCAACGCCTGGATCGGCGGCTTCGGCAAGGCCCTGCTCTCCGGCGTCGACGCGAAGGCGCTCACCAGCACCGGCATTCCGGAGACGGTGTTCGCGATGTTCCAGCTCACCTTCGCCATCATCACGCCGGCGCTGGTGATCGGCGCCTACGCCGAGCGCGTGCGCTTCGGCGGCATGCTGCTGTTCAGCCTGCTCTGGCTGCTGCTGGTCTACTGCCCGGTCGCGCACTGGGTGTGGGGCGGCGGCTGGCTGCAGCAGCTGGGCGTGATGGATTTCGCGGGCGGCCTGGTGGTGCACCTGAACGCCGGCCTCGCGGCGCTGGTCTGCGCGCTGGTCCTCGGGCGGCGCCGGGGCTTTCCCGACACGGCGATGCCGCCGCACAACATGACGATGGTGGTCACGGGCGCCTGCATGCTCTGGGTCGGCTGGTTCGGCTTCAACGCCGGCAGCGCGCTCGCCGCCGACGGCACCGCCGGCATGGCGATGCTCGTCACGCACCTCGGCGCCGCCACCGGCGCGCTCGCCTGGCTGCTGTGCGAGCAGCTGCGCTTCGGCAAGCCCTCGGTGCTCGGCATCGTCACGGGCATGGTCGCGGGCCTGGGCACCATCACGCCCGCCTCGGGATTCGTAGGGCCCCTGGGCGCGATCGCCATCGGCGCCGCCGCCGGCGTGGTGTGCTTCTTCGCCACCAACGGCATGAAGCGCACGCTCGGCGTCGACGACTCGCTCGACGTCTTTCCGGTGCACGGCGTGGGCGGCATCCTCGGTACGACCCTCACCGGCGTGTTCGTCGCCGCCGCGCTCGGCGGCGCGGGACTGCCCGCCGGCCAGAGCACCGGCGGCCAGGTCCTGGTGCAGCTCGCCGGCGTGCTCGCGGTCGCCGCCTGGTGCGGCGGCCTGACCTGGATCCTGCTCAAGGCGACCGAGTCGCTGGCCGGCCTGCGCGTGGGCGCCGACGAGGAAACCGAGGGCCTGGACACCGTGCTGCACAACGAGAAGGGCTACAACCTGTAGCGTTAGAATCGGAGCGCATGGAGCGCCGCGCTTTTCTCAAGTTCTGCGCCGCGTCCGCCGCCGCGGCCGGCGCGCCCGAAGTGTCCGCGGACGCGCGGCCGCACCTCTATCACCGCGCGAAGCTGGTCGACGCCGAGGGCGCGCCGCTGCGCGCGCGCGCCGTCCCGGCGCAGCGCAACCTGATCTTTCACTACCCGTACGCGGCGACGCCGTGCTTCCTGCTGAACCTCGGACGCCCGGCGAAGGCGCTGGCGCAGCTGAAGACGGTGGACGACCGGCCCTACGAATGGCGCGGCGGCGTCGGCGCCGGGCGCGCGATCGTCGCCTACTCCGCGATCTGCGCGCACAAGCTCACCTACCCGACGCGCGAGATCAGCTTCATCAGCTACCGCGCCGAGAAGACCCTGGGCAACCGGTTTGCGCGCGTCATCCACTGCTGCTCCGAGCACAGCCAGTACGACCCGGCCGAGGGCGGCCGCGTGCTCGCCGGCCCCGCGCCGCAGCCGCTCGCCAGCATCCTGCTCGAGCACGATGCTGCCACCGACGAGCTCACCGCGGTGGGCACCCTCGGCGGCGAGATGTTCGAGCAATTCTTCGTCAAGTACGCGTTCCGGCTGTCGCTGGAGGGCAGCGCCGCGGCGCGCCGCGCGGTCGACGGCGTGGCGCGCGTCGTGACGCTGGAGCGCTACTGCCGGCAGCAGGTGAAGTGCTGAAATGGCTCGGCCCCGGCGACGCCTTCCCGCCGGTGCAAAGCGCCCTGCAGAATCCCCGCGGCCTGCTGTGCGCGGGCGGCGACCTGCAGCCCGGCCGCCTGCTCGAGGGCTACCGCCTGGGCGTCTTTCCCTGGTACTCGGGCGACGAGCCGATCCTCTGGTGGTCGCCCGACCCGCGCATGGTGCTGTACTGCGCCGAGCTGAAGGTGAGCCGGTCCCTGGCGAAGAGCCTGCGCAACAAGGGCTACGAGGTGCGTATCGACACCGCCTTCCGCCAGGTGCTCGCGGGCTGCGCCGGGCCGCGGACCGACGGCGGCGGCACCTGGCTGGGCGAGGACATGCGCATCGCCTATGCGCGGCTGCACCGCGCGGGTTACGCCCATTCCTTCGAGACCTGGCGCGGCGGCGAGCTGGTGGGAGGCCTCTACGGCGTGGCGCTCGGGCGCATGTTCTACGGCGAATCGATGTTCGCGCGCGCCACGGACGCCTCCAAGGTGGCGCTCGTCGGCCTGGTCGGGGAGCTGCGCCGCCGCGGCTTCCCGCTGATCGACTGCCAGGTGCGCACGCCGCTGCTCGCCGCGCTCGGCGCGCGCGAGATCCCGCGCCACGCCTTTTTGCGCGAACTGGCGGCGTTGGTACACTACGACGAGCCTCCTGGGAAATGGACGCGCCGAACGGAGCCCGATGTCCCGGCTGAATGACCTGCCGCATGCGGTACTGCAGTTCTACGTGACCGCCCCGTATCCCTGCAGCTACCTGCCTGACCGCATGGCGCGCTCGCAGGTGGCGACGCCCTCGCACCTCATCACCACCGACCTGTACGGCGACCTGGTGAAGTCGGGCTTCCGCCGCAGCGGCATCTTCACCTACCGCCCGCACTGCGACGCCTGCCGCGCCTGCGTGCCGGTGCGCATCCCGGCGATGGAGTTCGTCGCCAGCCGCTCGCAGCGGCGCGCCTGGAAGGAGCACGCCGGGCTCGCGGCGCAGGTGCAGCCGCTCAAGTTCCGGCTCGAGCACTACGCGCTCTACCTGCGCTACCAGGCGAAGCGCCACTCGGGCGGCGGCATGGACAACGACAGCCGCGACCAGTACTCGCACTTCCTGCTGCAGAGCCGCGTCGACACGCGCCTCGTCGAGTTCCGCGACCACGGGCAGCTCGTCATGGTGTCGATCGTCGACTACCTGCCCGACGGCCTGTCCTCGGTGTACACCTTCTTCGAGCCCGAGCGCCGCGGCGCGAGCTACGGCACCTACAACGTCATGTGGCAGATCGAGGCCTGCCGCGCGCTCGGCCTGCCCTACCTGTACCTCGGCTACTGGATCCGCGAGAGCCCGAAGATGGCCTACAAGTCGCGCTTCCTGCCGATCGAGGGCTTCAGCGGCGGCGGCTGGCGGCGCCTGAGCGAGGCGGACCTCGCCCGCATGCGCTTCTGAGGATGCTCTATGCGCTCGCGCGGCCGCTGCTGTTTCGACTCGACGCGGAGCGCGCCCACGAGCTGACGCTCGGCCTCGCGGATGCGCCGCTGCGCCTCGGCCTGCTGCGCGTCGCGCGCGTGCCCGGCGCGCCGCTGCGCGCCATGGGGCTCGATTTTCCCAACGCCGTGGGCCTGGCCGCCGGCTTCGACAAGAACGCCGCGCACGTCGATGCGCTCGCGCGCCTCGGCTTCGGCTTCCTCGAGCTCGGCACGGTGACGCCGCGCGCGCAGCCCGGGAACCCCCGCCCGCGCCTGTTCCGCCTGCCGCGCGCCGGGGCGCTCGTCAACCGCATGGGGTTCAACAACGTCGGCGTCGAGGCCTTTCTCGACAACCTGCGCCGCGCGAGCTGGCGCGGCGTGCTCGGCATCAACATCGGCAAGAACGCCGACACGCCGATCGAGCGCGCGGCGGAGGACTACCTGACGTGCCTCGAGCGCGTGTACGCGCGCGCCGACTACGTCGCGGTGAACGTGTCCTCGCCCAATACGAAGAACCTGCGCGACCTGCAGGAAAACCGCCAGCTCGATGCGCTGCTCTCGCGCCTGGCCGACCGGCGCGCGCGGCTCGCCGAGCGCCACGGCCGGCGCGTGCCGCTCGCGCTCAAGGTGGCGCCGGACCTCGACCCCGCGCAGGTGCAAGGCATCGCCGACGCGGTGCGCCGCCACGGCCTCGACGCGGTGATCGCCACCAATACCTCGTTGTCCCGCGAGGGCGTCGAGGGCCTGCGCCACGCCGGCGAGGCGGGCGGCCTCTCGGGCGCGCCGATCCGCGAACTGGCCACGTCGACCCTCGCCGCGTTCGCCGCCGCGCTGAAGGGCGAAGCCGCGCTCATCGGCGTGGGCGGCATCCTGCGCGGCGCGGATGCCGTGGAGAAGCTCGACGCCGGCGCATCGCTCGTGCAGCTCTACACGGGCCTCATCTATCGCGGCCCCGACCTGGTCGCCGAATGCATATCGGCCTGCCGGGAGAAAGCCGCGGCGGCGCGATGAAGCGCGCGAGCGTTGCCTTCATCGACGAGGCGCGCTGCATCGGCTGCGCGCGCTGCATCGACGCCTGCCCGGTGGACGCGATCGTCGGCGCGCGCGGCTTCATGCACACGGTGGTGGCGGAGCTGTGCATCGGCTGCGACCTGTGCCTGCCGCCCTGCCCGGTGGATTGCATCGAGGTGGTGCCGGCGCCGGCACGCTGGACCGCGGCCGACGCGCGCGCGGCGAAGCAGCGCGCCGCGGCGCGCAAGCGCCGGCTCGCGCGGCGGGCCGAAGTGCCGGCGAGCGACCGCGCGCGCCGGCGCGCGGTGCTGGCCGAGGTCTTGAAGAAGCGATGAGCCCGGCGAAGCGCGAGGAGCTCTTCCGGCGCCTGCGCGCGGCGAACCCGGAGCCGAGGAGCGAGCTCCAGTACCGCTCGCCGTTCGAGCTGCTCGTCGCGGTGGTGCTCTCGGCGCAGGCGACCGACAAGTCGGTGAACCTCGCGACGCCGAAGCTGTTCGAGCTCGCGCCCACGCCCCGGGCCATGGACGCGCTCGGCGAAGCGCGCGTGACCGAGCTCATCCGCACCATCGGATTGTTCCGCACCAAGGCGAAGAACGTGGTCGCGCTGTCGAAGAGGCTGGTCGAGCTGCACGGCGGCGAGGTGCCGAGGTCGCGCGCGGCGCTCGAAGCCCTGCCCGGGGTCGGGCGCAAGACCGCGAACGTGGTGCTGAACGTCGCCTTCGGCGAGCCCACCATCGCGGTCGACACGCACATCTTCCGCGTCGCCAACCGCACCGGGCTCGCGCCGGGGAAGACGCCCGAAGCGGTCGAGCAGAAGCTGTTGAAGGTCGTGCCGGCGGAGTTCCTGCGCCACGCGCACCACTGGCTGATCCTGCACGGGCGCTACGTGTGCCTCGCGAGGAAGCCCGGCTGCCCGCAGTGCGCGATCCGCGACCTGTGCGGCTTCCGGGAGAAGACCCGGGCCTAGCGCTGCGAGTGCAGGCCCGAGGACTGGCCCGAGAACCACGCCGCCAGGTCCTCGATGTCCTGTTTCGACAACGAGGCGGCGAAGCCCTTCATGATCGGGTTGGCGCGCTTGCCCGACTTGTAGTCCGAGAGCGCGCGCACCAGGTAGTCGTAGTACTGGCCCGCGAGGATCGGGTTCTCGGGCGCGGCCGGCGTCTTGCCCTCGGGCCCGTGGCAGGCGGCGCAGACCTGCGCCGCCTTCTTCTTGCCCGCCTCCGGGTTGCCGGCCTGCGCCGTGCCGGCGAGCGCGAGCAGCGCGAGCGCGATCGCGAGGCGCCTCATTTCGGCCTCCCGTAGTACTCGGCGAGCTGCTCGATGTCCTTGTCGCTCAGGCTCGCGGCGATGCCGCGCATCGACGGGTGCCAGCGGTCGCCCGCGCGGTAGGCCTTCAGCGCGTTGGCGAGGTAGGCCGGGCTCTGCCCGCCGATCTTCGGCACGTGGTAGACCTTCGGGTACGCGGTGTGATAGCCCGGAATGCCGTGGCAGCCGGTGCACATCGAGATCTTGTCGTGCGCCGGCTCCGGCGCGGTCGGGTCCGCGGACGCGGCGGCGAGTGGCGCGGCGAGCGCGAGGGCAAGGAGCGGGCGAGCGAGCATCGATGGGCGCAGGGGGAAGGAAATGAGCGGGCGATTATAATGCGCTTTTCGCGAGGAGCCGCAATGCGCTTCACCGGATCGGCCGAGTACGTCTCCACCGAAGACCTCACGCTCGCCGTCAACGCGGCGATCACGCTGCAGCGGCCGCTGCTGGTGAAGGGCGAGCCCGGCACCGGCAAGACGATGCTCGCCGTGCAGGTGGCCAAGGCGCTCGGCGTGCCGCTGCTCGAGTGGCACATCAAGTCCACCACCAAGGCGCAGCAGGGCCTGTACGAGTACGACGCGGTGAGCCGGCTGCGCGACTCGCAGCTCGGCGACGCGCGCGTGCACGACATCCACAACTACATCGTCAAGGGCATGCTGTGGCAGGCGTTCTCGTCCGACCAGCCCGTGGTGCTGCTGATCGACGAGATCGACAAGGCGGACATCGAGTTCCCGAACGACCTGCTGCGCGAGCTCGACCGCATGGAGTTCTACGTCTACGAGACCAAGGAGCTGGTCAAGGCGCGCCAGCGGCCGATCGTCTTCATCACCTCGAACAACGAGAAGGAGCTGCCCGACGCCTTCCTGCGCCGCTGCTTCTTCCACTACATCCGCTTCCCCGACAAGGAGACGATGGAGAAGATCGTCGGCGTGCACTTCCCCGGCCTGAAGAAGTCGCTGCTGCGCGAGGCGATGGAGGTGTTCTTC
>Ga0210061_1000051_pt1 | contig 12841 bp, 5 predicted proteins | sample MayberryNW_Catta_2_FD_184877 | JGI IMG/M metagenome (GOLD analysis project Ga0210061, IMG submission 184877) | Wetland microbial communities from San Francisco Bay, California, USA, that impact long-term carbon sequestration -... | ecosystem: Environmental > Aquatic > Marine > Wetlands ...
CGAAGTCCTCGCGTGCGGTGGCGACGAGCACGGGCAGGTGGCCGGCGATTGTCGGCATGACCGCGAGCTCGAGGCCCGCCGGATCCACGAGTGAGATACCGTCTCCGATCGTGGTCTCGCGGACGATGCCCTTCTTCGTCGCATCGATGTATTCGGATTCGGCACTGATGCCGGCGCGGATCGGAAAGCGCAGCTGCGGAAACCGCCGGCGCAACGCCTGGAACGCACCGCTGCTCGCGGCTTCGCCGGCGTACTCGCGCCAGGCGCCGACGTGCGCTTCATCGGGCAGCGGGAACTCGAGCGGCAGCGCGGCGGCCCTGCGATAAGGATTGCGGGTGTACGCGAGCAACTCGTCGAGCACCCCATCGGATGCCCCCGCCTGCCTGAGCACCTCGGTGCGCGATGCGAGGAGATCAGTATCCGGTTCGCCGGTCATCTCGAGACCCGGCTCACACCACCTGACGCCGCGCGAGCTCGGCGAACAGGCCGTTCTTCTCCATCAGCTCCTGGTAGGTCCCCATCTCCATGATCCGGCCCTTGTCGAGGTAGCAGATCCGATCGGCATTCATGATCGTGCTGAGCCGATGCGCGATGACGATGCGGGTTGCGGACATGCGGTCCATGCTCTCGGTGACGATCGCCTGCGACTTGTTGTCGAGTGCGCTGGTCGCCTCGTCGAGGAAGAGCACTTTCGGCTTGCTCACGATCGCGCGGGCGATCATGAGGCGCTGGCGCTGTCCGCCCGACATCGTGCCGCCCCCTTCCGAGATGTAGGTGTGCATGCCCATGGGCATGTTGCGGATGTCCTCCGCCAGGCCGGCCTTCTCCGCGGCGTCCCAGGCGTCCTCGATCGTGCGGGAGGTGGCGCCGATGATGTTCTTGTAGATCTCGGTCGGCATCACGCGGCTCACCTGCAGCACGACGCCGATCTGCTGGCGCACCATGCGGACGTCGAGCGACGCGAGGTCCTGCCCGTCGTAGTAGATCGTGCCGGTCGAGGGCCGTTCGAAGCCGAGCATCAGCCGCATCAGCGTGGACTTGCCGCACCCCGACGATCCGACGAACGCGATGAATTCGCCCGGCTTGATGCGCAGCGAGAAGTCGTTGACGATGAGCGGCCCTTCGTCGGAGTACTTGAAGTTCACGTGCGACAGCTCGATCTCGCCGGTGAGCTGTCCCGGGAACGCCTTCGACTGATCGACTTCGGGCGTGGTCTCGAGAATCGGCCGGAGCCGGTCGTAAATCGGGACCACCTTCAACAGGTTGAGCGACGCGTCCCCGAGCGACTGCATCGCCATGAGAAACAGCATGTACGCGGTGTTGAACGCGATGAACTCGCCGGTCGTGATCAGATCCGCGCCGGGCTCCGCATTGGTGATCTCGTTGACCAGCACCTGAAAGATGATGATCGACGAGAACACCGGAAAGATGGCGCTGAAGACGGTCGCGACGCTCTGGATATTGCCGATCGTGAAGCCGATCCGCTTCTGTTCGGCGAACTGACCCGCCCAGACGCGGAACGCGTGCGGCTCCGCGCCGCAGATGCGAAGCTTTGGAACGCCGGAGATCAGGTTCAGCACGAGCCCCTGCAGGCGGCCGCGCAGCTGCATCTCCACGCGCTGATGCCGCAGCTGCAGGTAGTTGCAGAGCGTCGTCACGCTCACGTACACGAGCGTCAAGATGACCGCGAGGATGGCCAGCCGCAGGCTGTAGCCGAACATCTGCACGACGTAGAACAGGCCGCTCACGGATCCGAGCACCGCGGAAATGCCGGCGCCCGCCACGAGCTGCTGGATCTGATCCACGCCGGCCGCGCGGTCGGCGAGATCGCCCGCCGGGTACTGCCGGAAGAAGTTGGTCGGCAGGTTCAGCAGGCGGTACCAGAGCCCCGCCTGGATCGGCGATTCCATCCGCGACTGGATGCGGACGGTCGCGACTCCTTGCGCGAACTTGAAGATCGACGTCGCGGCGGCCGACAGCAGCAGCGCAAGGCCGAAGCCGAACAGCATTCCCTTTTCGGACTGCGGAATGGCTTCGTCGAAGAGCTTGCCGGTGAGATATGGCGTGACGGTGCCGAACATGCCCACCACGACGGCCAGTACGACGGTCAGGCGAAGATCGCTGACCAGTCCGAACGCGCCGAATTTCAGCAGGCGGGAAACGGTGATGACGCCGTCCGGCAACGGACGGTAGAACGTATACGCGAATGGAGCGACGGTGGCGGCCACCGCCGCGTTCACCTCGCGGCGGTCGCCTGATGGCGTGACGAGCTCGTACGACCGGGCGCTGAGCGGTAGCAGTGCAATCGGCCCCTTCGTCACTGCATCTTGTGCAAGCAGTGGGCCATTGTCCGCCGCCCACCACTCGTCGCGAAGCGCGACCACGCGCGTGCAGAAGTTCGAGGCGGTTGCAACGGCCGCAACCTGCTCTTCGTAGGTAAGGTCATCGGTCGCGGCCGGGTGGCGCCGCACGTCGATCCCGACGGCCCGGCCGACGAGCGTCGCAGCCTGCAGGACCGGCTCGGCGCCCGCAGTCGTGAGGAAGTCGCGCGGCGATGCGGCCTCGGATTGCAGCACCGATCCGATCGCGTTGTAGGCGGCCTCCGATGCCGCTTCCGAATGAGCGGCTTTCTGCTGCAGCCGCACGAATTCATCGGCCGTCGCGAGCTTCTTGTTGATGAACTCCGACTCGCAGACGACGTCGTGCAGCACCGTGAGGCCGTGCCACAGGCGCTCATCGCCAAGTGCGTCCGCCGTTGCGCGCGGCGTGACCGCAAGCGTGCCGAACTCGTCGGTCGTCAGCTGCACCCACGCGGCCGGCGTGATCGGGAACAGCGTGCGTTTCCGCGGAAAGAGCGGCGTGGCCATGTCGTCGAAGACGATGCTGCCGCTCCAGATGTCGAGCCAGAGAACGCCGGCTGCCGTTGCCTTCTGGCCTCTCGTCAGTTCGACCGCCGTGCCCGGCTGCAGCACGATCTCGCCGGTGCGCTTCATCGGCAGATCGCGCGACAGCGCCCCGCACAGGCCCGCCACCCACGTATCCAGAAGCCCGGCAATCCGCGCCGAATCGTGTGACGACGCCGCGAGCGCCTGCAGGCGCCGAACGGGCATCTTGCGAACGGTCGTGCCCTGCTTCGGAACGGCGAGGAATCCCGATCCGTACGTCTGCGGCTGCAGATCGAATCCAAAACACGCCGAGCCGGCCTCGATGTTCGAAAAATGCGCTCGCGTGCCGGTCGGCTTGCCTTTGTCGAGGGCGACCGTGAAGATCATCAGCCCGCCGGTGACGACGTACCAGAGCGACGCGGGATCGTCGAGCACGAACGGCTGATGCGCGTAGACCTGCAGCAGCTCGCCTTCGTCGTCGATCGAGCGCGCGGCCGCCCGCGACGGCGTCGGCGTGCGCAGCAGCATGGTGCCGCTGACATCAGGCGAAACCATCGCATCGGCAATCATCGGGGCCGGTGCGAACCGCGTGACGAGGCTCGGTTCGTCGACCGGCGCCTCGACGAGACGAGTTGCGTACGCCGCCGCATCGCCCGACGGCGCGACGACGACCGGCGCCGCTGCCACGGCGGGATGAGATACGGCTGCGGCGGGTGCTGCCACGGCAGGAGCCGCCGGGATGTGCAGTTCGGGGGGCGGCGTAGGCGTTGCCGGTGGCATCGCATCGCTCGCGCGCGCGGACGCAGGGGACGGCTCGCCTCGAGGCCGCAGCGGAACCGCGTTCGTCACATCCGGCGCTGCCACGCGGCCGGCAAACGCGAGCTCGATGAGGATATGGTGTCCGATCCGCACGGACTCGCCCGATGCGAGCGTGGCGGTCTGCACGCGGCGCGGACCGATCCAGACACCGCATGTGCTGCCGAGATCCGTGATGCGGAAGCCTGCCGGCGTGACCTCGAGCCGCGCGTGCGTGCGCGACACGTCCTTGTCGGGAAGCACGATCGTGCAGTCGGCGGCGCGCCCGATCGTCGCCGTCGGCGCGGTCACGTCGAACGACAGGCCGCTCGGGACGTTCGCGGTCCCCTGCCGGACGCGCACGCTGAATCCGGCGGCCGGCGCATCGAGGACGCCGCTCATCACCGGCGACGGCAGCACCATCGTCTGGTCGGCCAGTTCGGGCGCGGGCGGCGGCGGGGCGACGGCGTCCTCCCTGCATTCGAGCATCGTCGCGCCGAGGCGGACTCGCCCGCCCGACGCGACGACGGCTTCGGGAACACGCTGTCCGTCCACCCACAGCCCGTTGCCGCTGTTCAAGTCGCGTACGAGCAGCCCGCCGGGTGCGGGCTCGACCGACGCATGCGTGCGCGACACGCCGCGATCGTTGACGACGACGTCGCAGCTCGCGTCGCGGCCGATCGTCAGCCGGCGATCGACGACGTACGGCCCGCTCCCGGCCGCGCCGGCGGCCGGAATGACGTGCAGCACGAAGGAGGTCGCCGAGGCAGAAGAGGGGTGCTGTTCCCGCATGGTCGCTATTCCCGGACGCTACTCGGGTTCGTCAACTCCCAACCTCCAACTCCCAACGCCCAAGCAGCGCGTTTCTCGCCGAGACGCCTTGGAAGTTGGGAGTTGACGACACAAGTGATCCCCGGACTCAGTGCATCGCGATCAGCCGGCGGTACGGCCCATCGACGTCCTTCATCTCGTCGTGCGTGCCGCGCTGGACGATCTTGCCGCGCTCGAGCACGATGATCTCGTCGGAGTCCCGGATCGTGCTCAGCCGATGGGCGATGACGATGCAGGTGCAGCCGCGGCGGCGGATGCTCTCGTCGATGGCGACCTCGGTGGTGGGATCGAGCGCGCTCGTCGCCTCGTCGAGAATGATGATCGACGGCTCGCCCACGAGCGCACGCGCGATCTCCAGCCGCTGGGCCTGGCCGCCGCTGAAGTTCCCGCCGCCTTCCTGCACCATCGACTGGTAGCCGCCTTCGCGCCCCTCGATCACGCTCGCAATCGCCGCGTCCTGGCAGGCCTTCGTGACCCGCGGGATCGCGATCGTCGGATCCCACATCGAGATGTTCTCGCTGACGGTGCCGTTGAACAGGAACACTTCCTGATCGACGACCGACAACGAGTTGACGAGCAATTCGCGCGGCCACTGCTGCCGCGGCCTGTCGTCGAAGTACACCTCGCCTTTCCATGGCTGGTACAGCCCGGAGATCACTTTCGCCACGGTGGACTTGCCGCTGCCGCTCGCGCCGACGAGCGCCACGCGCCGGCCGGGCTCGACGACGAGGCTGAAGTCCTCGATGAGCGGACGATCGAGCGGGCTGTACCCGAACGTGATGTTCTTCAGCTCGACCTTGCCCGAGAGCTTGACGAGGCGTTTCTGCCCGTCGGCCTGGCCTGTCTGCTGGTAGATCGGATCCTCCGGGTTGCGCGACACGTCGTCGATCCGGTTCATGTCGCCCTGGAGCTCCTGGAGCGTGGTGCCGAACTGCACGAGCGAGGCGAGCGGCCGCGTGAAGCTGCCGAGCAGCGTCTGATACGCGACGAGCATGCCGACGGTGAGCTCGCCGTTCATCACCTTCAGACCGCCCAGCACGAGCACGGCGGCCGTCGACATCGTCTGCACGAACGGCGGCACCGCCGACGACGTCTGCGTGAGCACGCTCAGCTGCTGCTCGGTATTGACGGCCTTGGCGTAGTAGCCCGCCCAGCGGCCGAAGAATTCGCTCTCCGAGCCGGTAGCCTTCAGCGTCTCGATCATCTTCAGGCCGTTCATCGCCGTGCCCATCAGCTTGCCCTTGTCGAGCAGCAGCTTCCGGGTGGCATCCACGCGGACCCGGCCCGCGAGCCGGATCGCGGCGACGTTCAAGCCTGAGATCGCGATGACGACGAGCGTGAGCGGCACGTCGTACGTCAGCATCAGGACCGCGTAGAAGACTGTCATCAGGCAGTCGATGGCCGTCGTCGCGAGCTTGCCGGAGATGACCTTCGCGACCTTGTCGTTGATCGCGACACGCGAGCCGATCTCGCCCGCGTAGCGCTGGCCGAAGTACGCGGCGGGCAGCCGCAGGATGTGGTTGAAGAACGTGCTCGACGTCGAGAGCGCGAGCTTTGTCTCGAGGCGCAGCAGGTAATAGCGCTGCAGCCACGTGAGCGCCCCCTGGATGACGATCGCGGCCGCCATGGCGAGCAGCAGCGGCCTGACGATCCAGTCCTGGTGGCTCACGAGATAGCTGTCGATGAACAGCCGCGTGAACGTCGGGATGATCAGCCCGGGGATCACGAGCAGCAGCCCGCACATCACGACGTAGAAGAGCGCGGACTCGGAGCCGACCAGCCGGTTGCGAAGCGCGGGCAGCAGGTTGGGCGGCGCACCGCCCTTCTTGAACTCCGGGCCCGGCTCGAAGGTCAGGACGATCCCCGAGTAGGAGCCGTCGAGCTCCTGCATCGAGACCGCGCGCGGCCCCTGCGCCGGATCGTTCAGGTGCGCCTTCTCGCCGTCGAAGCCTTCGAGGACGACGAAGTGGTTGAAGTTCCAGAAGAGGATCGCGGGGAACTTCTGCTCGTACAGCTTGTCGAGCGCGTCGAACTTGAAGCCCTTCGCGTCGAGGCCGAACTTGCGCGCGGCCTTCAGGATGTTGCTGGCCTTGCTCCCGTCCCGCGAGACGCCGCACTCGTGGCGGAGCTGCTCGAGGGGGACCCACAGCCCGTGGTGGGCGAGGATCATCGAGAGCGCGGCCGCGCCGCACTCGACAGCCTCCATCTGCAGGATGGTCGGCGTCCGGTTCCGCCGTTTTGGCGGCGCTGGCGGCGGCGGCGTCTGTTCGGGTGCCGTTTCCGCGGCGGGGGCCGGAGTGCTCACACGTGCCTCACGACGCGCCCAGGCTGCCGCGAATGATCGGCAGGATCATGCTGATCGGCCGGCGGCGCTCGACGACCACGGACACTATCAGCTGCGTGCCGCCGTCCACCCGGAAGGGAGGGCCCTGCGACGAGGACCACGCGTACCCGCTCGGCGTCTTCGCGTCTTCGATGAGGCCGATGCGTACTTCGAACTTCGACGACTTGCCAAGCAGGTCGGCGGCAAGCGATTCGTTCGCGACCAGCATGCGCACGCGCTCGGGGGTCACCGGGTAGTCGGTAATCGAGAGGATTTTCCCCTTCATGAAGCCGTACTCCTCGCGCTTCACGTTGCGGGGCTGAACCTGAGCATCCATGCCTTGCCTGATCTGCTTGCCCACCTTCGCGTCGATGAACAGGATGGGCTCGAGCTTCGACGAGGGCGGCTCGACGATCGCGACCACTTCGCCGTTCTTCACGCGATCGCCGACGTTCTTCCGGAGCTCGACGACGCGGCCGGCGACGGTGGAGGTGATACGGCTGACCGTGGTCACGTTCTTGGAGAGCCGCTCCACTTCGAGCCTGGCGACCTGCACGACCGCGGCGCGCGAGCGGCTCTTCTGCTGCAGCGCGAACTGGCTCTGGCGCTGGCTCCCGATCTGACCTTTGAGCTGCGTGATCTGCGCCTGCGCCGCAAGGATCTGCTGCCGGATCGCGGCCACGCGCGCTTCGGTGATCACGCGCTTGGCGAGCAGTTGCTCCTTGGACGCCAGGTCCGACTGCAGGAGCGAGAGGTTCGATTGCGTCGCGGAGATCTGACCCTGCAGCCCCGCGATCGTCGCGCTGATCTGCGCGATGGCGGCGTTGTCCTCGGCGGCGCCGGCCTCGTATTGCTGCTGCGCGTCGGCGTACTTGCTCTGCGCGGCCTTGAGCGCCTCGCCGAGATCGTCCTGCGTGATGCTGCCGATGGCCTGGTTCTCCGCGACGCTGTCGTTCGTGTTCGCCGTCAGCCCCGAGATGGTTCCGTCGCCCGAGGCGCGGATCTCGCGCAGGCCGCCGCCGCGCACCAGGATGCCGACCCCGTCGAGCCGCTCGGGGATGCTGCCGAAGATCAGCCAGCCGATGACGCAGACCAGCACGGCCGCAATCGTCCAGAGCGCCAGCCAGCCTCTCGGCGAGGTCACCTGCATGAGCACGTCGAGCCGCTCGGGCGACGAGAGCTTCTCGAGCGCGGACTTGCGGAACAGCGGATTCTCACTCATGGCTTTCCTGTGGTGTTGATACTTGTCGGCCGGGGCTGAAGCCCCGGCCCCACGTCGACATGAGCTCACGCCTTCTGCGGCGCCGTTGCTGTAGGCGTCGACCCTTGGCGCGTGTGGCGTAGATCCAACAGGCCATACATGGGGCGGGGGCTTTATGCCCCCGCCGACGAGCATCCGTACCCGCGAAGCGGCGTTACCGGGACACCGCGTGTCTACCGCGTCACGACGGCAGCGGATCGAATCGCGCGCGCTCGGCGGCCGTGCCTTCCTGCTCGAACGTGACGAGATCGCCGGCCTCGAACCGCAGGCGCACGTACGTGCTCGCGTACAGCTGCTGCTGCCGCACGAGCTCCAGCCGCGCACGCGTGACCTCTTCTTCCGTCAGCAGCGTATCGAGCAGCGTCGCTTCGTCCCCGTCGAAGCTTGCCAGCGTGCCCTCGAGCGTCCGCTCGCTCTGTTCGACCGCCGTGCGGCTGCGCGCGATCGCGTCGGCGGCCCGGACGAGCGATCCGGTCGCGGCGACCAGGTTCTCACCCGTCGCGCGCGACAACTCGATCTGCTGGATCTCCGTACGCCGCAGGCCCGCACGCGCCTGCGCCATCCGACCTTTCGCCCGGTTGTTCGCAAACGGTACATCGATCGTGACGGCGGCCGCGACGAACGGTTCCCAGCGCCCGCGGAGCGATCGCCACCAGCCGCGCGGCCAGAGCGCGCGCACCGGCGAGTCGGCCTCGGGGTTGGGCGTGATCTGCGCGATTATCGGGTACGCCTCGTCGGGAAAGTACCGGAAAAACGGGCTCTCGTACAGGTTGGTGACCCCGCCCGTGATCGTCAGATCGAACCGCCGCCGGAGATCGGCCCGTGTCCCCGCCACGAGCGCCGCGGCGGCGCTGCGCGTATAGGTGAGCGCGCGTACGTCGTGCCGCTGCGTGCCGAAGGCGCCGAGCAGCGCCGCCGCATCCGGGATCGCCGGCAGCGTATCGCTGAACGCGCCGGCGACGGTCGGCATCTGCTCGAGCGCCTCGGGCGAGAGGCCGATCGTCTCGGCAAAGCTCACGCGCGCCTCGACCAGATCCCGCCGCGCGGCGTTGACGCTCCCCGCGACGGCCGCGGCCCGCGCTCGGGCGCGGTCGAGCTCCATGCCCGGCAGATCGCTGGCCTGCACCCGTTGATCGGTCAGCGAGACGAGCCGCTGCTGTCTCGCCTGCGAGTCTTCGAGCAGCGTGAGCCGTGCCCGCGCCGCAATCAGGTTGACGTATGACAGCGCCGCGCGGAACGCTTCCGATGCAAGCGCATGACGCAGCTGTTCGCGCGTCGCGACGAGATTGAATCCGGCCGCACGTTCCTCCGCCGCATTGGCCACGGCGCCGCGTCCTCGGCCGAGCGGCACGAACAGGCTCCCGCTCACGCGGGACGGGAACGTCGTGGCAAGCCCCAGGTTCCCGAAGCTCGGATCGAGATGCTTGCCTGCGTAGTTGGTTTCCGATCCCGACAGGTTCACGTCGAACGCGACGCCGAGCCCGTTGCGAAACGGCTTGTCGTACGACAGGTTCAACGCGCCGGTGATGCTGATGACGTCCGCGGGGATGTCGCCGACCCGCGCGAGCGAGAGATTGGCCCGCGTCAATACGGCTTCTGCGATCTCGCGCTGCTCGCGGCGGATCTCGTCGGACGAGGCATCGGCCCTGGTAATCACGTCGCGCAGGTTGTAGTTGCCGGCCTCGTCGACTCGCCGGTAGAGCGCAGTCAGGGCTTCGGGATTGAAGCCCGCGCCCGCCTGGCGGCTGCAGATGTCGTTGAACGAGAACAACCGCGACACCGGGATTCCCTGCAGCTGCACGCTGAAGGTCGGGAGATCGCGATCGACGCCGAACAGCGCCGCCTCGGTCGGATCCGTCCGCTCGAGGCTCACCCCGCCGACCCCGTCGGTGAGGCCGTCGGGACACTCCGGCGGCGCGGTCGAGGTGCGATCGAGGATCCGATCGAGCGCCGTGAACACCCGGCCGAATCCGCGGGCGAGCGTCCGCAGCTGGAATCGCTTCGCCTCTTCACGCTCCAGCAGGAACGGCGTGATCGGCGTGCGCGAATAGAGGACGCTCGGCGCGACCCGAAACAGCCCGTCGAACTCGCCCCGTGCGGTCTGGAGGCGTCCGGCCTCGGCGTCCACCGCCGCCGCGGCCGTGGCCACCGCCGGCGTGCGGCGCATCGCAATCGCCACCGCGTCGGAGAGCGTCAGCGGTCCGGCGTTGGGCGCCGGCGCCTCCACCGGCGGCACTCCCACCTCCGCGATCCCGACGGTCACCGATTGTGCCTGCAGCGGCAGCGGCGCAAGCGCGGCGGCCGCGAATACGACAGCGCGAAGTCGCATGCGCTACTTCCCCGGCACCGTCTGCGGCGCGAGCGCGCCGTTCACGACGAGCGTGCCCGACTCGTACCGGAGCAGCGCGATCACCTCGGCAAGCGAACGCTGCGCGTCGACGAGCGCCAGCCTGGCCTCCGTGCGCTGCTGCTCGGTGACGACGGTGTCGATGAGCGTGGATTCGCTGGCGCGAAACCGTTCGAGCTCCCCCTGGACCGTGTTCTCGTACGCCGTGCCGGCCAGCTGCGCCTGGCGCAGCCGCTCGACCGCATCCGGCAGCGACCCGGCCGCCCGGAGGAGCCCGAGCCGGATCTGCCGCTGGAGATCCGCGTGGCGGATGCGGTCGATCTCGCGCTCGGCGCGGCGCGACACCAGCTGCCCGCGCGCGACGTTGTTGCCGAACGGCTTCTCGAAGGTGAGCCCGACCTGGGTGCTCGGGCCGACGAACCGATCGAGCGCGTTGGTGGCCGAGGTCTCCCCGATCGCGGTGTAGTAGGCATTGAGCGACACGTCGAGCACCGGCCGCAGGTTCGTGCGCGCGTAGGTCTCGAGCACGCCGGACGCTTCCACGCGCCGCGCGGCCGCCTCTACGTCCTTGCGCGCGGCAACCGCCGACTGCGCCAGCGCGGCAATCTCGGCGGCGCCGATCGTCGCCTCCGCCTGCGGGAACGCGCTCGCTGCACGCGGCAGGGTCGCCTCCTCCTCGGCGGGAGCAACACCCATCGCGAGCGCGAGCGCCACACGCGCCTCGTGCACCCGGCGCGCGGCATCGGCGGCCCGTCCCTGCGCGCGGGCGAGCGCGGCATCGGCGCGGCTGCCCTCGACCCCCGGGACCTCGCCGGCTTCGATCAGCGTGCGCGTGGCCTCGGACATCTGCGATTGCAGCGTCAGTGAATCCTGCGCGACCGCGAGGGCATCCTGCGCGGCCCGCAGATCCCAGTAGGCGAGCACCGTATCGAGCGCGGTCACCGCCGCCTGGTGATCGAAATCCGCCTGCGCGGCGGTGCGCTCGAGGATCGCCGCCTGCTCGAACGCGCCGGTGGCGGCCCGGCCGCGGCCGCGCAGCAGCGGCACGTTCAGCGACGCGCCGGTGTGGAACGTATAGAGATCCTCGAGACCCTTCCCGCCATCGTCCTTGCTGCGTCCCTTGCCCTTGTAGTTGCTGCCGTCCACGGCGCCGTCGATGTACGGCGTGAGCGTGATGCCGCTGCGAAACAGCTTCGAGAGCTGCACGCGCACGCGCCCGCTCGAGAACACTTCGTCAATCGGCGCTTCGCCGAGCCGGCGCAGCTTCTCGTCCTGCCCCGCGATCTGGGCGAGCGCCGCCGAGAGATCCTCGCCGTTGGCGGTCAGCGCGCGATTGATGACGTCGGCCCGGATCTGTTCGAGGCCGGCGCGGGCGCCTGGCGGCGCGGTGTCGATCAGCTGATTGATCACCTGCAGCTGCACGCCGAGCTCGGGCGCGAGGCGCGTGAGCTCGTCGAGGCGCGCCTGGTTGTCGGGCATCTGCTGCACGTCGCGCAGCCGTCCGAGCAGCCGCGAGGCATCGGCCGACAGCTGGCGGTTGTCTTCGATGTCCTGCCGGAGCGTCTCGCGCTTTTCGACTTCCTGATCGCGCTTCGCCTTCGACAGTTCCTGGACGCGATACTCGTAGCTGCCGCGCGCGAGCAGCGACAGGTCGAAGAAGCCGCGCTGCTCCTGCACGACGCCCTGCTGCAGCTCGACGGCCTGGCGCCGGAGCTGCAGATCGGGGTTGTGCTCGATCGCCAGGCGCACGGCTTCGGCCACGGAGATGCCGGCGGGATCGAATCGAATCACGGGAGGCTGCGGCGTGCTGGCGTCTGCCGCCACCGGTGCGGGCGCTGACGCCGTGCCGACCGCCTGCGCGCGGGCATCCGTGGCGCCGAAGAGCAATCCCACGGCACACATCAGAGAGAGTGCGCGGGAGTAAGTACTCACGTACAGCATGCCGTCTCCTGTAGTAATCGGATTTCGGAGTCGCGTGAAGCGCGGGGATTTTACCAGATAAATCGCGCGGATCCGGCGCCTTGCACGCAAATGCGCGGTATGGCGCGCGGCGGGTGCACGGAGCTGCACGCGATCGCGCCACACGTTGTCGGGCTCGCGCCTTCCGTGTTAGCCTTCGGGCTCCGGATCGCAGCAGCCTTCGCGAGATCCATCCTTTCGGGGTCTATGTCGCGCATCATTCGGTCAGTCGTGAGCCTGTTCCTGTGTGCGGCCGCCGTGTCGGCGTCCGCCTGCACCAAGGGTCCGACCGGTCCGTCGCTGGCAGGCGTGAGCGTCACCGGCGTCACGCCGGAGAACCTGAAGCCCACGACAGGCGATCGCGCGAGCTGCTGCTGCCGGGCAACCGGACGCGCCACCAACCAGAACACCGAGGCCGTGCACGTCAGCATCAAGATCGC
>Ga0210061_1000052_pt1 | contig 12793 bp, 11 predicted proteins | sample MayberryNW_Catta_2_FD_184877 | JGI IMG/M metagenome (GOLD analysis project Ga0210061, IMG submission 184877) | Wetland microbial communities from San Francisco Bay, California, USA, that impact long-term carbon sequestration -... | ecosystem: Environmental > Aquatic > Marine > Wetlands ...
CCCGCCGGCGACGCCGCGAGCAGGCAAACGAGCAGCGCCACGCCGATCGCACGAACGGACACTCGAGGACGCATGCGCTCTCCCTCGCATCGGCCGGCCGGCTCGTGGCGCGATCATTTCGGGCGCCCCTTTGGCGCAAGGTCGCGGCCCCGTCCGCGCGGCGCGTTCATGTCCTCTTTACCACGATTTTGCCCGAGACCCTCCCCCGCACCATGCGGGCGCTCGCCAGCCGCGTCCGGGACTGACGGTGCCAGGCGCCGCGCGCCGAGGGTGCCGAAGGCCGCGGCCACCGCCGCGGGCAAGGCGTCGCCGGCGATGGCCGCCGCCGGCCTCGCATCCTCGGCGGCGGCGCCGAGGTCCCCGGCGCCGAAGGTCGCGCGGCCGCCGGCGTTCGACGCCACGACGGTGCCCTGGAGCACCCGCAGGTACGTCGTGGCCCCGGCCGCGACCATGAAGTCGGTGCCGCGCACGCCGACGATCATGCTCGGTGCCCGCAGCTCGAAGGCTTCCGGGTTCCGATGTCCCAAGGTCCCGGTCACGACGCGCAGCACCCCGCGCAGCAGCTCGAACAGTGCGCGATCCGCCGCCGGCTCGCGCGGCTCAAAATGAAACTCGCGTATGCGCAGCTCGGTATTTTCGTGCAGCGCCGCCCACTGGCCGTCGTCGAAGCGCAGGATGACCCGGGCGCCGCCGGCCGTCGTCACCACGCTTCCCGAGTCGACGCGCTGTCCCGGCACGAGGGCGCGGCTTGGCGCGCCCGAATCCGCTACGCGGACATCGCCTTCCACGTCCGCGACCACCGCGGCCGCCAGGGCACTTGCCGCAAAGAGCGCCCCGGCGATGCCCGATGCAAGAATCGCGCACGCAAAGCCCCAGCCCCCCCTCTTCTTTTGCATCGCTCCTCCCTTTGAAGCGCTGGGCGGCGAACCGCCTACGGCTTACCGTTGGCCCCGCGACTGCGCGCGTTCCTTGGCCGCCTCCGAGACTTCCTTGCCGAAGTCGCGGCCCAGATCGCCGCGCATCTCGCGCGCCTTGTTGGCGATGCCGAGCCCGAAGGTCGAGGATTCCTGCCCCTGCGCCGAAGCCGTGTCGGGGAGCTTGATTTCCTTGGTCACGGCCTCGGGTGTCGCATTGGCGGGCACCACGCCCATCGTCACCTCGAGATCCTGCTGCTGCGCCCAGCTCACGCCGGGCCATGCCAGCGCGACCAGCGCTGCGAATGCATAGCTGAAACGAGTCGTCATTTCTTTCTCCTGCTTGAAGTCACAAACTCGCAAAACGCGCGGGCCGTTCACCCGTCGCATCCGCGCCCCTTACCTTGATCTTCACTCGAAACGTCTTCGTGCTCGCACCGCGCGAGAGCTGCGCCACCAGATCGCCCGCCGCGGGCCCGTTCACGACCAGCGGCAGCCGCAGCAGGTTCGCGCCTTCGCGCAGGTCCGTCGTCCAGGTCAGCTCGCGCCGATCGCCGTAGCCGACGATCGCCACGTTCTCGGGAAGCCTGAGCGTGAGCGTCGAGCCAGGCAGCGCGCGGGCGGCGTTGAACACCAGGCGCACGCTCTCGGGCTGCCGCACGCTGAGCACCACGGTCTGCACCGGCTCCGGCCGTACCGCGAAGAGCAGCATCCCCACGCCCAGCGCCAGCGCCACGCCCGTCGCCAGAGCCATGCCCAGACCCAGACGCACGCGGCGCTCGGTTCGGGGACGCGCGCCCGCGGCGCGGGCAAGCGCCTGCGCGGCGAAGCCCGGGCGCATTTCCGGCGCCGGCAGGGAGCGCAATTCCGCGCGCAACTCCTCGGCGCGGCGATAGCCGCTGCGGCAGCCGGCGCAGCCGTTCAGATGATGCTGCATCGACGGCCGCGCCGCGGCATCGAGCTGTCCGTCCAGCCAGTCGTCCATCCGAAGCGCGAATTGTCGGCAGTCCATGGCGTGTCCCCTCTCCTATTCCTTGACACGCTCGCCGGAGGCAAAAGGTTCCATCCCCAGCACGGCGCGCAGGCGCCGGCGGGCGCGGTGCAGGCGGGATTTCAGGGTCCCCAGCGGCGCCTCGAGGAGGGCCTCGAGCTCCTCGAGGCTGTAGCCCTCGACATCGTGCATCGTGAGGACCGCGCGCTGCTCGGGGTTGAGCTGTTCGAGCGCGGCCAGCAGGCGCTCGCGCCACTCGCCGCGCTCGGCGCGCGCCTCCGGGCCGTCGTCCTCAGGCGACGCCGGCGCCGCCTCGTCCTCGTCGCTCCCCTCCTCGGCCGGGTCGGCGAGCGGCGAGCGGGCGCGCCGGCGGGCGAAGTCGACGTACTGCCGGTAGAGCACTTTCGCCAGCCAGGGACGCAGTTGCTCGATGCGCGCCACCTCGCCGCTTCGCGGGTAGAGCTTGAGCAGCACGTCCTGGAGCAGGTCTTCGGCGTCGGCCACGCTGCCGGTGAAGCGCCAGGCGAGGCGGTAGAGGAACTCGACGTGCGGCCGCATCAGGTCCTCGAACTTCGATGCGGCGGTCCGGTTCCGCCTGAAGAGCGGGAAGCGCGGCATGACGGACACTATACGACCGCGTCAATCCGCGCAGAGGTTTTCCATCTGCCTCTTTCCAACAATTGCAAATTCGCCCGTGCGCGCGCTTACTTGAGGAACATGCGGTACGCCGGGTTGCGCGTCTCATCGGAGCAGGGGTAGCCCAGGCGCGCGAGGAAGCGCCGGAAGTCGCCCATCTCGCGGCGCGGCACCTGCATGCCGACGAGGATCGAGCCGTAGTCGGCGCCGTAGTTGCGGTAGTTGAACAGGCTGATGTTCCAGGACGGGTTCATCGCCGTGAGGAACTTCATCAGCGCGCCGGGGCGCTCGGGAAACTCGAACCGGTAGAGCAGCTCGTCGCGCGCGAGCGCCGAGTGCCCGCCGATCATGTGGCGCATGTGGCCCTTGGCCACCTCGTCGTTCGACATGTCGAGGGTGCGAAAGCCCGCGCCGCGCAGGGCGCGCAGGATGCGCTGCGTTTCCGCGCGGTCCTGCACCGTGACGCCGACGAAGATGTGCGCCTCGCGCGGGTCCGACATGCGGTAGTTGAACTCGGTGATGTTGCGCCCGCCGAGCGCGCGGCAGAAGCGCCGGAAGCTGCCGCGGCGCTCGGGGATCGTCACGCCGAGCACCGCCTCGCGGTGCTCGCCGACTTCGGCGCGCTCGGCGACGAAGCGCAGGCGGTCGAAGTTGGTGTTGGCGCCGCTCGCCACCGCGACCAGCTTGCGGCCGCGCGCGCCGTGGCGCTCGACCCAGGCTTTGGCGCCGGCGATCGCCAGCGCCCCCGCGGGCTCGAGCACCACGCGCGTATCCTCGAACACGTCCTTGATCGCGGCGCAGATCTCGTCGGTGTCGACGAGCACCATGTCATCGACGAACCTGCGGGCAAGGCGGAAGGTCTCCCTGCCGACCTGCTTCACCGCGACGCCGTCGGCGAACAGGCCGGCGTGCTCCAGCTTCACGCGCCGCCCGGCCTTCAGCGAGCGCGCCATGGCGTCGGCGTCGTCGGGCTCCACGCCGATTATCTTGATGCCCGGGCGCAGGTGCTTGAGGTAGGCGGCGATGCCGCCGATGAGGCCGCCACCGCCCACCGCCACGAATACCGCGTCGATCGGCTGCTCGCTCTGGCGCAGGATCTCCATGCCGATCGTGCCCTGCCCGGCGATCACGTCGGGGTCGTCGTAGGGGTGCACGAAGCTCAGGCCCCGATTGCGCTTCAGCTTCATCGCGTGCGCAAACGCCTCGTCGTACGAATCGCCGTGCAGCACCACCCTTGCGCCGCGCGCGGCCACGGCGTCGACCTTGATCCTGGGAGTGGTCACGGGCATCACGATCAGCGCGCGGCAGCCGAGCTTCTGCGCGGCAAGCGCTACGCCCTGGGCGTGGTTGCCGGCGCTCGCCGCGATCACGCCCTTTTTCAACCTCTCGCGCGACAGGTTCGCCATCTTGTTGTAGGCGCCGCGCAGCTTGAAGGAGAACACCGGCTGCAGGTCCTCGCGCTTGAGCAGCAGCCGGTTGCCCAGGCGCCGCGACAGCGCCGGCGCGAGCTCGAGCGGCGACTCGATCGCCACGTCGTAGACGCGCGCGCGCAGGATGCGCTCGAGGTAGTCGTCGTGCTTCATGCGGCGTGCAGCTTGGCCACCGCGACCGCCAGCCACTTCACGCCCTCGCGGCCGAAGTTCACCTGCACGCGCGCATCCGTGCCCTGGCCCTCGGCATCGACGATCACGCCGGCGCCGAACTTCGCGTGCAGCACGTTCTGGCCGACGCGAAAGCCGCCCGGCGCGCCGCCCGTGCCCGCCGGCGCGCCGCCGAAGCGCGGGTCGCGCTTGGGCGCGCGCGTGTAGGCGCCCGCGGTGAAGGTCGAGGGCTTGCGCTTCCCGGCGACGCGCGGCGTGAGCCATTTCAGCAGGCCCTGCGGCAATTCGTCCAGGAAGCGCGAAGGCAGGTTGTAGCGCGTCTGCCCGTGCAGCAGCCGCGTCTGCGCGTAGGAGAGGTACAGGCGCCTGCGCGCGCGCGTCAGCGCGACGTACATCAGGCGCCGCTCCTCCTCCAGCCCGTCCTTTTCCATCACGCTCTGCTCGTGCGGAAACAGGCCCTCCTCCAGGCCGCTCACGAACACGGCGTTGAACTCCAGTCCCTTGGCCGAATGCATGGTCATCAGCTGCAGCGCGTCCTGGCCCTCGCCCGCCTGATGCTCGCCGGCCTCGAGCGCCGCATGGGTAAGGAACGCGGTGAGCGGATCGGCGTCCTCGCCCGACTCGAGCGCCACGTCCTCGGCGCTGAACGCGGCCGCCGCGTTCACCAGCTCGCCGAGGTTCTCGAGGCGCTCGGCGCCCTCGCGCTCGCGCTTGTAGTGCTCGGCGAGGCCGCTCTTCGCCACGACGTGCTCGACGCGCTCGGCGAGCGTGAGGCCGGCGCATGCCTCGCGCAGCGCTTCGATCAGCGCGATGAAAGGCGCCGCCTTGCCCGGGCTCGCGAGCGCCGTCTCGTACAGGTTGCGGCCCGCGGCGCGCGCCGCGTCCTGCAGCCCTTCGAGCGTGCGCGCGCCGATGCCGCGCGCCGGGAAGTTGACCACGCGCAGGAAAGCGTTGTCGTCGCCGGGTGAGGCGACGAGGCGCAGGTAGGCGAGCGCGTGCTTCACCTCGGCGCGCTCGAAGAAGCGCAGCCCCCCATACACGCGGTAGGGCAGCCCGGCGGTGAACAGGGCGTGCTCGAGCACCCGCGACTGCGCGTTCGAGCGGTACAGCAGCGCGATCTCGCCGAGGCGCGCGCCCTCGCGCTTCTGCGCCTGGATCTCCTCGACCATCCAGCGCGCCTCGTCGGCGTCGGACTGCGCCTCGAATACGCGCAGCGGCTCGCCCGCGCCCGCCGCCGTCCACAGGTTCTTGCCCAGGCGCTTCGCGTTGTGGGCGATGAGCGCGTTGGCGGCATCGAGGATGTTGCCGTGCGAGCGGTAGTTCTGCTCCAGGCGGACGCGCGCGCCCGGATACTCGCGCTCGAATTCCGCCATGTTGCCGACGTGCGCGCCGCGAAACGCGTAGATGGACTGGTCGTCGTCGCCGACGGCGAACAGGCTCGCCTGCGGCCCGGCGAGCAGCTTCAGCCAGCGGTACTGCAGGCGGTTGGTATCCTGGAACTCGTCCACCAGCACGTGGCGAAAGCGCGCGCGGTAGTGCTCCCGGAGCGGCTCGTTCCGCTGCAGCAGCTCGTAGCTGCGCAGCAGCAGCTCGGCGAAGTCCGCGACGCCCTCGCGCCGGCATTGCTCGTCGTAGGCGTCGTAGAGCTCGGCATAGCGCCGCGTCGAGTCGTCGGTGACGGCCACGTCGCGCGCGCGCAGGCCTTCTTCCTTCCTGCCCATGATGAAGTACTGGACGTCGCGCGGCGGGAAGCGGTCCTCGTCGACGTTCATCGAGCGCAGCACGCGCTTCACCGCCGCGAGCTGGTCCTGCGTGTCGAGGATCTGGAATTCGCGCGGCAGGCCGGCCTCCCGCGCATGAGCGCGCAGCATGCGGTTGCACAGGCCGTGGAACGTGCCGATCCACATGCCGCGCGGATTCACCGCGAGCATCGCCGTCAGGCGCGCGAGCATCTCGCGCGCCGCCTTGTTGGTGAACGTGACGGCGAGCACGCCCGCAGGCGACACCGCGCCCTGCTGCAGCAGCCAGGCGAGCCGCGTGGTCAGCACGCGCGTCTTGCCGCTGCCGGCGCCGGCGAGGATCAGCGCGTGCCCGGCGGGCAGCGTGACGGCGGCGAGCTGTTCGGGGTTGAGGTGTTCGAGGTGCAGCGACAAGGCGCTGCCATTATATGCCGGGCTAGCGCGACACTTGCGGCGCCTCGACGCCCGCGGTGCCGCGCAGCCGCTCGGCGAGCGCCTCGGCGTCGCCCTTCGTCGGCAGGTGCGAGATGCGCACCAGGTAGTCGTGCCCGTCCTTCGACTTCACCGGATGGATCTCGGCCGCGTAGCCGGCGTCGCGCAGGCGGTCGTAGACCTCGAGCGCGCCGCCCTGCGTATCCGCGCGCGCGAGCGTCAGCTTCCATTTGCCGCCGCGGCGCGCCGCGCCGCCGCCGTCCGCGATCTCGGTCTCGAGCGCCCACTGCGCGAGCTGCGTCGCATCGACGAAGCCGATGGGCTGCGTCGCGCCCTTCAGGCGCTGGTAGAACTGGCGCGGCGCGTCCATCAGCACCGGCGCTTCGCCCTCGGCGCCGACCTCGACCTTGCCTTCGATCAGGCACACGACCTGCTTCTCCGGCACCGACTTGCCCCACAGATCGGTGCCGCGGATGCCCGCGGTCACGTTGGCCACGCGGATGCTGACCTCGCGCCGCCGCTGCTTCGCCAGCAGGTCGGTGGTGAAGCGGAACGCCCCTTCCAGCACGTGCAGCGCCGCCTTGAAGAAGCCGCCGCGCTCGGGCGCGATTTCCAGGATGCGCAGGCTCGCGTTCTCGCCGAGCTTGACGAGGCTGCCCTCGGCGAGCTTGACGTACACGCGCGCGCCCACGCCGGTGCGCAGCTCGTCGCCGCCGCGCAGCTCCATGCCCGGCGCAAGCGGCAGCCGCCGCACGGCGCCGATGCCCGCGCGCTCCACCCACGCCGGCATTTGCACCCCCTCCACCACCGCGGCCGGAGCCGCCCGGGCGTGCAGGGTGGCGGCCGCGAGCAGCGCGGCGCCGAGCATTGCGAGTACGCGTTTCATCGGATCCTCCCTTGCCGTCGGCGCAAGCATAACCGGGACTTCGCGCCAGTGCGATGCGCTAGAATCCGCGCCTTCGGCGCACACCGTCACGCATGCAGCCTCTCTACGACCCCCGCCGCGTCGAACAGGAAGCGCAGGCCTTCTGGGAGGCCCGCAAGTCCTTCCGCTCGCTCGAGGACGCGTCGCGGCCGAAGTTCTACTGCCTGTCGATGTTCCCCTACCCCTCGGGCAAGCTGCACATGGGGCACGTGCGCAACTACACCATCGGCGACGTGCTCACGCGCCACTACCGCATGCGCGGCTACAACGTGCTGCAGCCGATGGGCTGGGACGCCTTCGGCCTGCCCGCGGAAAACGCGGCGATGGCGAACAAGGTGCCGCCCGCGAAGTGGACCTACGACAACATCGGCTACATGAAACGCCAGCTCCAGGGACTCGGCTTCGCGCTCGACTGGGAGCGCGAGCTCGCCACCTGCCGGCCCGAGTACTACAAGTGGAACCAGTGGCTGTTCACGCGGCTGTTCAGGAAGGGCCTCGCCTACAAGAAGACCGGGGTGGTCAACTGGGATCCGGTGGACCAGACGGTGCTCGCCAACGAGCAGGTGATCGACGGCCGCGGCTGGCGCACCGACGCGCTGGTGGAGAAGCGCGAGATCCCGATGTACTTCTTCCGCATCACGGCGTACGCCGAGGAGCTGCTCGGCGCGCTCGCGCAGATGAACGGCTGGCCCGAGCAGGTCAGGCTGATGCAGAAGAACTGGCTCGGGCGCTCTGCGGGCGTGCGCATCGGCTTTCCCTACCAGCTCGAAGGCAAGGCGCAGACTCTGTGGGTGTTCACCACGCGCGCCGACACGCTGATGGGCACGACCTTCATGGCGGTCGCCGCCGAGCACCCGATCGCCGCCTTTGCCGCGAAGGGCAACCCCGAGCTCGCCGCGTTCGTCGAGGAATGCAGGCGCGGCGCGGTGATGGAAGCCGACCTCGCGCAACTGGAAAAGAAGGGCATGGCCACCGGGCTGAGCTGCACGCACCCGATCACGGGCGAGGCGCTGCCGGTCTGGGTCGGCAACTACGTGCTGATGGGCTACGGCGAGGGCGCCGTGATGGGGGTGCCGGGGCACGACGAGCGCGACTACGGCTTCGCGCAGAAGTACGGCCTGCCGATCCGGTGCGTGATCCGCACGCCGGCGGGCGCCGCGGTACCCGCGCCCTGGCGGCCCGAGTACGCCGAGTACGGCACCTGCATCAACTCGGGCAAGTACGACGGCCTCGACTATGCCGGCGCGGTGGAAGCGATCGCCGCGGACCTGAAGGCGAAAGGCCTGGGCGAACGGCAGGTGCAGTGGCGCCTGCGGGACTGGGGCATCTCGCGCCAGCGCTACTGGGGCTGCCCGGTGCCGATCGTGCACTGCCCGTCGTGCGGCGACGTGCCGGTGCCGGACGACCAGCTGCCGGTCGTGCTGCCCGAGCACCTGGTGCCCGACGGCACCGGCAACCCGCTCGCGAAGATGCCCGGGTTCTACGAGACGCCGTGCCCGTCGTGCGGCCAGCCCGCGAAGCGCGAAACCGACACCATGGACACCTTCGTCGATTCGTCCTGGTACTTCGCGCGCTTCGCCTGCCCGGACAACGAGCGCGCCATGCTCGACGCGCGCGCGAACTACTGGATGCCGGTGGACCAGTACATCGGCGGCATCGAGCACGCCATCCTGCACCTGCTCTATTCGCGCTTTTTCACGCGCGCGCTGAAGGCCGAAGGCCTGCTCGAGGTCGACGAGCCCTTCACCAACCTGCTCACGCAGGGCATGGTGCTCGCCGAGTCGTACTACAGCGAGGCCGGGGGACGGCGCGAATGGATCAACCCGGTCGACGTCGAGGTGACGCGCGACGCCAAGGGCAAGATCCTTTCGGCGAAGGCGCGCGACGGCCGCGACGTGGTGTTCGACGGCATCGGCACCATGTCGAAGTCCAAGAACAACGGCGTCGACCCCCAGGCGCTGATCGACAAGTACGGCGCCGACACGGCGCGCTTCTACATCATCTTCGCCTCGCCGCCGACCAATACGCTGGAATGGTCCGACGAGTCGGTCGAGGGCTCGTTCCGCTTCCTGCGGCGCGTGTGGGCCTATGCGCAGAAGTACGCCGCCGCGGCCTTGCCGGCCGGCGATGCGAAGGCGCTGCGCCACGAGGTCCACAGCGTGCTGCGCCAGGCGAACTACGACCTCGCCAAGCACCAGTTCAACACCGTCGCCTCGGCGGCGATGAAGATCCTGAACGCGCTGGAGGCCGTCCCCGGGCGCAACGCGGCGAGCGAAGAGGGACTGTCGATCCTGCTGCGGCTGCTCGCGCCGATCACGCCGCACATCAGCCACAGCCTGTGGCGCGCGCTCGGCTTCGGCGCGGACGTGCTCGCCGCCGCGTGGCCGGAGCCCGACCCGGCCGCGCTCGAGCAGGACGAGATCGAGTACGTGGTGCAGGTGGGCGGCAAGACGCGCGGCAGCCTGCGCGCGCCCAAGGGCGCGGGGCAGCCGGCGCTGGAAAGCATGGTGCGCGCGAGCGAGCTGGTGCAGAAATACGCCACCGGCAAGCCGATCAAGCGCATCATCGTGGTCCCCGGCCGCCTCATCAACGTCGTCGTTTGAGACTTCCGCTCGCCCTCGCCACCGCGCTCTTCGCCGCCGCCTGCGGCTTCCAGCTGCGCGGCACCGCGGCGCTGCCGTTCGAGACGATCTATGTCCCCGGCGCCACCGCCGGCATCGCGCTGGATCTCAAGCGCAACATCCAGTCGGGCACCGGCACGCGCGTGGTCGACGATCCGAAGGCCGCCGCGGCGCTGCTGCAATTCACCGAGGAGACGCGCGCGAAGGAGATCCTCGCGCTCAACACGGCGGGGCGGGTTCGCGAGTACCGGCTCATCTACCGCGTCGGTTTTCGCGTCGGCGACGGCAAGGGCGGCGAATTCCTGCCGCCGAGCACGGTCTCGCTCAGCCGCGACGTCACCTACGACGACGCCGTCGCGCTGGCGAAGGAGACCGAGGAGCTGCTGCTGTACCGCGACATGCAGGCCGACATGGTGCAGCAGATCATGCGGCGCCTTGCTGCCGCGCACCCGCCCAAGGCGGCGGACTGATGCAGCTGCGCGCCGAGCAGCTCGAGCAGCACCTGCAGAAGGGCCTGGCGCCGCTGTACGTGATCCACGGCGACGAGCCGCTCGTCGCGCTGGAAGCGGCGGATGCGGTGCGCGCGGCGGCGCGGCGCCGCGGCCTCGCCGAGCGCGAGGTGCATACGGCCGAGCGCGGCTTCGACTGGAGCGCGTTCGCGCACGCCGGCGCCAGCCGGTCGCTGTTCGGCGGCGGCAAGATCGTCGAGCTGCGCATCCCGGGCGGCAAGCCCGGCACGGCGGGCGCCGAGACGCTCGCCGCCTACTGCGCGCGGCTCGATGCCGAGATGCTGACGCTGGTCAGCCTGCCGCGCCTGGACCGCGCGGGCCAGTCCTCGGCATGGTTCGCGGCGCTTGCCGCTGCCGGGGTGGTGGTCGACGTCTGGCCGGTCGAGCGCGCGCGGCTCCCGCAATGGATCGGCGCGCGCCTCGCGCGCCAGGGGCAAAAAGCGCCGCCCGAGGTGCTCGAGTTCCTCGCCGAGCGCGTCGAGGGCAACCTCCTCGCCGCGCACCAGGAAGTGCAGAAGCTCGCGTTGCTCGCGCCGCCGGGCGCGCTCGCGCTCGAAACGGTGGCGGACGCCGTGGCGTCGGTCGCGCGCTACGATCCCTACGCGGCCGCCGAGGCGCTGGTGGCGGGCGACACCGCGCGCTACGCGCGCGTGCTGCAGGGCCTGCGCGGCGAGGGCGAGGCGCCCACCTTCGTGCTGTTCGCGATCGCCAGCGCGCTGTTCGTGCTGCGCGGCATCGCCGAAGGCAAGAGCGCCGAGCGGCTGTTCGGCGAGCAGCGCCTGTACAACAAGCCGCTGCAGCGCGCCGTGCAGGCCGCGGCGCGCCGCCATGCGCGCGCCGCGCTCGACGCCGCGCTCGCGCAGGCGGCGCGCATCGACCGCGTCGCGAAGGGCGTGGCGCGCGGCGACCCGTGGGATGAGTTCATCGCCCTGGGGTTAAAATTGGCCGATGGATCAAAAGCTTGACATAAAGGCGTACGTTCGCGGCCTCGGCCAGGCGGCGCGCGCGGCCGCGCGTGCCCTGGCGCGCGCCGACACGCCCGTCAAGAACCGCGCGCTCGCCGCGATGGCGGCGGAGATCCGCGCCGCCGCCGCCGCGCTCCTTGCCGCCAACCGCGACGATGTCGCGCAGGCCGGGAAGGACGGCCGCGACGCGGCATTCATCGACCGGCTCACGCTCACGCCGGCGCTCGTCGAGCAGATGGCCGCGGGGCTCGAGCAGGTGGCGGCGCTGCCCGATCCGGTCGGGAGAATCTCCGATCGCGTGACGCGCCCGACCGGCATCGAGGTGGCGCGCATGCGCGTGCCGCTCGGCGTCATCGGCATCATCTACGAGTCGCGTCCCAACGTGACCGCCGACGCCGCGGGCCTGTGCGTCAAGGCGGGCAACGCCTGCATCCTGCGCGGCGGCTCGGAAGCGCTGCACTCCAACCGGGCGATCGCGGCTTGCGTGCGCGCGGGCCTGAAAGCGGCCGGCCTGCCGGAAGCGGCGGTGCAGGTGGTGGAGGTCGCCGACCGCGCCGCGGTCGGCGAGCTCGTCACGCTGCACGAGTACGTCGACATCCTCGTGCCGCGCGGCGGCAAGGACTTGATCGCGCGGCTGATGCGCGAATCGCGCATCCCGATGCTCAAGCACCTGGACGGCGTGTGCCACGTGTACGTGGACGACCGCGCCGACCCGGCGATGGCGGTGCGCATCGCCGACAACGCCAAGACGCAGCGCTACGGCACCTGCAATACGATGGAAACGCTGCTGGTGGCCGAAGGCATCGCGCCGCGCGTGCTGCCCGAGATCGGCCGCATCTTCCGCGAAAAAAAGGTCGAGATGCGCGCCGACGACGCCGCGAGGAAGCTTCTTCCCGAGGCCAGGCCCGCCACCGAGGCCGACTACGCCACCGAGTGGCTCGCGCCGGTCGTGTCGATCCGTGTGGTGCCGGGGCTCGATGCAGCCATCGAGCACATCGCACGATACGGCTCGCAGCACACCGACGCCATCGTCACCGAGGACAGCGCGCGCGCGCAGCGCTTCCTGCGCGAGGTGGATTCGAGCTCGGTGCTGGTGAACGCCTCGACGCGCTTCGCCGACGGCTTCGAGTTCGGCCTCGGCGCCGAGATCGGCATCTCGACGGACAAGCTGCACGCGCGCGGGCCCGTGGGCCTCGAAGGCCTGACCACGCAGAAGTTCGTCGTGCTCGGGCACGGAGAAATCCGGCGGTAGTGTCGAGCACCGGGATCCTCGGCGGCACCTTCGATCCGGTCCACAACGCGCACCTGGCGATGGCGCGCGCAGCGCTCGGGCGCCTCGGCCTCGAGCATATCCTGTGGCTGCCGACCGGCGCGCCGAAATACCGCGCGCCCGCGCGAACGCCCGCGCATCACCGCCTCGCCATGCTGCGGCTCGCGATCGCCGGCGAGCCGCGCTACGC